>Ga0075431_100003091_pt1 | contig 16116 bp, 13 predicted proteins | sample RhiMetdeltSRZDD5_FD_75297 | JGI IMG/M metagenome (GOLD analysis project Ga0075431, IMG submission 75297) | Populus rhizosphere microbial communities from Tennessee, USA - Rhizosphere MetaG P. deltoides SRZDD5 | ecosystem: Host-associated > Plants > Roots > Rhizosphere > Soil | place: USA... | reverse complement strand
GATACCGAGAAGGATTTTCAGCCGGTCAGCCTGATCGCGCGCCTGCCGAACTTGCTGGTGGTGAGCCCCAAGATTCCGGCCACCACGGTGGCCGAACTGGTCGACCATCTCAAAAAAAACGCCGGGAAACTGAGCTATGGTTCGTCCGGCGCCGGCACGTCGACGCACCTTGCGTCCGAGCTCTTCCAGATGAAAACCGGCACCAAGATGGTGCACGTTCCCTACCGCAGCTCCGGCGATGTGATGAATGCGCTGATGGGCGGGCACATCGACCTAGCCTTCGACAACATGACGTTGGCCTGGCCGCAGGCCAAGGCCGGCACCATGCGGGCAATCGCGGTCACCAGCGCGGAGCGCAGCCAGACCGCGCCCGAGGTGCCGCCGGTCGCGGAAACGCTCGCAGGCTTCGAGGCGACCTCCTGGCACGGCCTGTTCGCGCCGGCCGGAACGCCGCGGCCGGTGGTCGACAAGCTCGCTGCCGAAGTGAAGCGGATCTTCGAGGCGCCGGAGGTGCAGAAGAATCTGCAGGAGGTCGGAGCGGCGCCGGCGCCCATGACGCCCGAGTAGTTCGTCGCCTTCATCGGCGCCGAGCGCCGCAAATGGCAAGAGGTCGTGCAGGCGGCGGGCGTGACGATGCAGTAGCATCCGGCGCGCGCTCGCCCGGCTCGGTTAGGGGTCGCTTGGCGGGACGGCACGCCCATACCGCCAAGCAACGAGAGAACGACATGCGGCTGTTCTCCGCCACGTTGGCAACCGAGACCAATACCTTCTCGCCGCTGCCGACCAGTCTCGACGCCTACCGCGAAACGGTGTTTCTGCGCCCGGGCGAACACCCGGACGACGCGCCGCGCATGTGCACGGCGCCGCTGTTCGTGGCGCGGGCGCGCGCCGCCGCCGATGGCTTTGCGCTTATCGAGGGCAGCTGCTTTGCGGCCAGCCCCGCCGGCACGACCAACCGGCGTGACTACGAGTTCATGCGCGACGAAATCCTCGGAGAGCTCAAAGTCGCGATGCCGGTCGACGGCGTGCTGCTTGGCCTCCACGGCGCCATGGTGGCCCATGGCTACGACGACGTCGAAGGCGACATTCTGGAGCGCGTGCGCGCGATCGTCGGACCGGACTGCGTTGTCGGCGTCGAGCTCGATCCACATTGCCACATGACGCTCAAGCGGGTGCGCCTCGCCGACGTCATCGTCTGCTACAAGGAATTTCCCCACACCGACGTGGTCGAGCGCGCCGAGGACGTGCTCGACCTCGTGCTGCGCACCCTGCGCGGCAAGATCAAGCCGGTGATGTCGCTCTACGATTGCCGCCAGATTGCGAGCTACCCGACTACGCTGCCGCTGATGCGGGCGTTCGTCGACCGTATCAAGGCCCTCGAAGGAAAAAATGGCATACTGTCGATCTCGATCGCGCACTGCTTTCCTTATGCCGACGTTCCGGAGCTCGGCAGCCGCGTGCTGGTGATCGCCGACAATGACAAGGCGCAATCGGATGCGCTCGCGCGCACGCTCGGCGAGGAGCTGGTCGCAATGCGCGGCAAGACCATGCCGCAATTCCTAGGGGTCGCCGAGGCGGTCGCGGCGGCGCTGGCGTTCGACGGCCGGCCGGTGGTGATGGCCGAACCGACCGACAATGCCGGTGGCGGCGCGCCCTCCGACAACACCGCGATCGTGCGCCACTTGATCGAGCGTCAGGTCGAGAACGCGTGCGTCGGCCCGATCTGGGATCCAATCGCGGTGCGGCTGTGCTTCGACGCCGGGGAGGGCGCCACTTTCCCGCTGCGCTTCGGCGGCAAGACCGCGCCGAGCTCGGATCTGCCCATCGACGCGACCGTCGAAGTCGCGGCGCTTGTGCGCGATTGCTGGCAAAGTTTCGGGCCCACCAAGGTGCCGCTTGGCGATTGCGCGGCGGTCCGCATCGATGGTGTTGACGTGGTACTGATCACCAAGCGCACACAAGCGCTCGGGCTTGAGCTGTTCACCAATCTCGGCATCGATCCGCGCGCGCGCAAGCTGGTGGCGGTGAAATCGACCAACCATTTCATGGCGGCGTTTGGTCCGATCGCCAGGAAGGTGATCTATGTCGAGTCCAACGGTCCACCAGCCGCGACTACCGGCAACTGTCCTATACCCGAGTTACGCGGCCGATCTGGCCGCTCGACGAAGCGACCATGCCGGGGCTGATTCTCTAGCGGAGAGCTCGCGCGGGGCAGGCCGGGTGGCATCTCAACTCGCCGCGACCGCAGACGCCGACCGGGCAAACGCGCCGCATTGCGCGAAGCCTGCCTGCACGACATACTCACGTTCGTCGCCGACCGCGGCGAATTGACGTTCCCGCCAGGAGTAATGCCATGGTTCGGACGTTTGCTGCAGCCGCCGCACTGGCGCTGGCCGCCCTGGCCGGCATCGCGTCCTCGGCGCAGGCGCAGGAAAAGGTATTGCGTGCGGTGCTGCACGCAGACGTGCGCACTCTCGACCCGTTCTGGACCACGCAAACTATCGCCGGCATCCACGGCATGCTGGTTTACGACACGCTGTTCGGCAACGACGAGGACGTCAAGCCGAAACCGCAGATGGTCGATACCTACGAGGTCAGCGCCGATCGCAAGACCTACACATTCACGCTCCGCGGCGGCCTGAAATTCCATGACGGCACGCCGGTCACCACCAGGGACGTGATCGCATCGCTGCGGCGCTGGTCAGCGCGCGACCCCGTCGGCCAGCGGCTGTTCTCGTTCACCGACCAGATCGAGGCGATCGACGACAAGTCGTTCCGGCTCGTCCTCAAGGAACCCTACGGAATGGTGCTCGAGTCCCTCGGCAAGACCGGCACCTCGGTCGCCGCGATCATGCGCGAGAAGGACGCGCTCGTGGACCCCAACACCCAGATCACCGAGGCGATCGGGTCCGGTCCGTTCAGGTTCGCAAAGGATCAATGGGTGCCGGGCAGCAAGACCGTCTACCTGAAGAATCCCGACTACGTTCCGCGCCCCGGCAACGAGCCGCCGTCGGGTTTCGCCGGCACCAAGATACCCAAGGTCGACCGCATCGAGCTGCTGTGGATCGCCGATCCGCAGACCGCGATGTCGGCGCTGGTCAACGGCGAGATCGACTTCCTCGAGCAGCCGAGCATCGATTTCATCCCGATCCTGCACAAGGCGCGCGGCGTGAAGCTCTTGAAGACCGGCAAGATCGACTCGCACTTCGGACTGATCAGGCTCAATCACCTGCATCCGCCGTTCAACAATATCAAGGCGCGTCAGGCGATGTATCACCTGATCAACCAGGAGGATTTCCTGCGCGCGATCGTGGGAGATCCGGAATATTTCACCGTCTGCCATGGGCTCATCGTCTGCGGCTCGCCGCTCGCGAACGATGGCGGCGGCGCCATGCTCAAGGATTACAACCCGAAAAAAGCGCTGCAGCTGATGAAAGAGGCCGGCTACAAAGGCGAGCCGATCACGGTGCTCGCCGCGACCGATCATGTGACGATCACGCCCGCGACGCAGGTGCTGATCCAGGCGATGCGCGATGCCGGCCTCAACGTCGACGCGCAGGCGATGGACTGGGGTTCGGTGGTTTCCCGCCGTGCCAAGAAGGAGCCGCCGGCACAGGGTGGATGGAACATTTTCGTCACCACCTCGGGCACGGTGAGCGGATCCAATCCGATCTTGCATACCTGGATCGGCGCGGCCTGCGACAAGGGACTGTTCGGCTGGCCGTGCGATCCTGAGGTCGAGAAACTGCGGAGCGCCTACGGCTTCGCCCATACCGACGACGAGAAGAAGAAAGTCGCGCGCGACCTGCAGGCGCGCGCCATCGAGCAGGTCGTCTACATCCCGTTCGGCCAATGGACGCAGCCCTACGCCTATCGGGCGGACCGCATCGAGGGCATCGTGCCGAACACCGGCCTGGTGGTGTTGTGGAACATCAGCAAGAAGTAGCTGATGCGGTGCCGGGCTTGCGCCGGATAGGGGAGAGTCGGCGAAGGGGCTTGGCCGCAGAACCAGGGTCGGGTGACCTTGGAGCGTTTCGCGCCGTCACCCGCAGCTGCCGACCTGCGCCCGACGACCTTCCCCCTCGAGCGGGAGGTAAGGGGGCCCCTGAATGACCGCCTACATCTTCCGCCGTCTGCTCGCGACCATTCCGGTGATGGCGGTGGTTGCGGTGTTCGTGTTCTTCCTGCTGCGGCTCGCGCCCGGCGATCCGGCCGCGATCATCGCGGGCGAAGACGCGACCGCCGAGGCGATCGCCGCTGTGCGCGCCAAGCTCGGCCTTGACCGGCCGGTGCTCGAGCAGTTCGCGCTCTGGCTCTACGGGCTGGCGCAGGGCGATTTCGGCGTCTCGATCTTCTCCAACCTGCCGGTCACGCGGCTGATCGCCCAACGAGTCGAACCGACGCTCGCCCTCACGGTCTCGACCCTGCTGGTCACCGTCTGTCTCGCCATCCCGATGGGCGTGCTGGCCGCCTGGAAGGCGCACAAGCTCGTGGACCGCGTGGTGATGGTGTTCGCGGTCATGGGCTTTGCGCTGCCGGTGTTCCTCATCGGCTACGTGCTGATCTTCATTTTCGCGGTCAAGCTCGGGTGGCTGCCGGTGCAGGGCTATCGGCCAATCCGTGACGGCTTCTTTCCGTTCGTCGAGACCTTGATCCTGCCCTCGCTCGCGCTCGGCGTCGCCTATATGGCGCTGATCGCCCGCATCACCCGTGCTTCGATGCTGGAGGTGCTGTCGCAGGATTATATCCGCACCGCCAACTCGAAGGGGCTCACGACCCGGCGCGTGCTGATGCTGCACGCGCTCAAGAACGCCTCTGTGCCGATCGTGACGGTGATTGGGATCGGCATCGCGCTGTTGATCTCCGGCGTCGTCATCACCGAGACGGTATTCAACATTCCAGGGCTCGGACGACTCACCGTCGATGCGGTGCTCAAGCGGGACTACCCGATCGTGCAGGGCCTGATCATCGTCTTCGCCGGCGCCAAGGTTCTGGTCAACCTGGTCATCGACATCTCCTATGCCTTCCTCGATCCGCGCATCAGATATTGACCCCGCATGACCGTGATCGCCGACCGCTTCGTGCCTTCGAGCACGCTTGAACGCGCCGCTGAGGCGATCCGGCGCAACCCCACGATCGCGCTCGGCGTGGTGCTGTTGGTCGCGCTCGCGGCGGTCGCGGTGCTGGCGCCCTGGATCGCCGGCGATCCATTCCGGCAGGCACCAATCCAGCGCTTGCGACCGCCGTCGGAGCGCTGGTGGTTCGGCACCGACCAGTTCGGCCGCGATGTCTTCGCCCGCACCGTCTACGGCGCCCGCGTCTCGCTGATCGTCGGCATTTCGGTGGCGCTGATCGCAAGCGCGATCGGGCTTCTGATCGGCTTGATATGCGGCTACTTCCGCTGGGTCGACGGCCTGGTGATGCGGATCATGGACGGGTTGATGGCAATTCCCTCGATCCTGCTCGCGATCGCGCTGATCACGCTTACCCGACCCGGCCTCGGCATCGTGATCGTCGCCATCGTGATCCCGGAAGTGCCGCGTATCTCGCGCGTCGTGCGCAGCGTGGTGCTATCGATCCGCGATCAGCCCTACGTCGAGAGCGCGATCGCGGGCGGTACGCGCAGCGGCAAGCTGCTGGTGCGGCACATCCTGCCCAACACGCTTGCGCCGTTGATCGTGCAGGGCACCTATGTGTGCGCTTCGGCGATGCTGATCGAGGCGGGCTTGAGTTTCCTCGGCGCCGGCGTGCCGCCGGAGATTCCAAGCTGGGGCAACATCATCGCGCAAGGCCGCACCTTCTTTCAGATCGCGCCCTGGAGCATTTTCATCCCTGGAGCGTTCCTGGCGCTCACGGTGCTCGCCGTCAACATGCTCGGCGACGGCCTGCGCGACCGGCTCGACCCGCGCCTGGCGAGGCGGATGTGATGGCGATTGTAGGGTGCGCAAAGGAGCGCGGAACGCGCGACGTGCGCACGCGCCGCTCCGCGGCGCTTTGCACACCCTACGGCAACACGGTGATGCCGCTGTGAACGTGCTCGAGGTGCGCGACCTCGCGACGCATTTCTTCACGCGCGACGGCGTCGTGCGCGCGGTCGACGGGGTATCGTTCGACCTCGCGGTCGGTGAGACGCTCGGCATCGTCGGGGAATCCGGCTGCGGCAAGTCGGTCACTGCGCTGTCGATCTTGCGGCTGATCGCGCCGGAGACCGGCCGCATCGTCGCAGGCTCGGTCCGTTTCGACGGCCGCGAGCTGACCGCGCTTTCGGACGAGGAGATGCGCGCCATCCGCGGCCACAAGATCTCGATGATTTTCCAGGAGCCGATGACGAGCCTCAATCCCGTGCTGACCATCGGCACGCAGATCGCCGAGAACGTCGTCCGGCATTGGCGACTGCCCTGGCGTGCCGCGCTCGATCGCGCCCACGAGATGCTCGACCTGGTCAAGCTTTCGGACCCGCGGCGGCGGCTGGACGAATATCCCCACCAGCTGTCCGGCGGCATGCGTCAGCGGGTAATGATCGCAATTGCGCTGTCATGCAATCCGCGTGTGCTGATCGCCGACGAGCCAACCACGGCCCTCGACGTGACCATCCAGGCGCAGATCCTCGACTTGATGCTGGAGCTCAAGGAAAAGCTCGGCACCGCGATCATCATGATCACGCACGATCTCGGGGTGGTGGCCGAGACCACCCAGCGCGTGATCGTCATGTATGCAGGCCGCAAGGTCGAGGAAGCGCCGATCGGCGCGCTGTTTGCGCGGCCGATGCATCCCTATACCCGCGGCCTGATGCGCGCGATCCCGCAGCTCGACGCCGAAGCCGAGCTCTCCGGGCGGCGTTCGCGTCTGCATGAGATCCCCGGGATCGTGCCGGCGCTGACGCAGCCAATCGCGGGGTGCGCGTTCGCGCCGCGTTGCGACTTCGCGACGTCGCGTTGTCCCGTCGAGCGCCCACCGTTTGCCGAGCTCGAAGCCGGCCACGCGGCCGCATGCTGGGAAGCGCGGCGCGTGCTGGAGGCCGCCGCATGAGCGCGCCGGCGAGCCTCGAGGTTGCCGGTCTGGTGAAGCATTTCCCCGTGCGCGGTGGATGGTTGCGCGGGGAGAAGCCGGTGGTGCGGGCGGTCGACGGCGTCAGCTTCGCAATTCGCCGCGGCGAGACGCTGGGTCTGGTCGGCGAATCGGGTTGCGGCAAGTCCACGGTCTCCCGCGTCGCCTTGAAGCTGATCGAGCCCACCGCCGGGACCATCCGCCTCGGTGGGGTCGACGTGACGCATCTCGGTCCGGCCGCGATGTGGCCGCACCGGCAACGTATCCAGATCGTGTTCCAGGACCCCTATTCCTCGCTCAATCCGCGGCTCACGGCCGGCACCATTGTGGGGGAGCCGTTTGAGAACTTCGGGATCGCGGCGGGGACCGAGAAGGACGAGCGCGTGGCGCGACTGTTCGAGCGCGTCGGGCTTAGGCCCGAAAGCATGCGCAAGTATCCGCACGAGTTCTCCGGCGGCCAGCGCCAGCGGCTCGGTATCGCCAAGGCGCTCGCGCTCGATCCGCAGGTCATCGTGGCGGACGAGCCGGTCTCCGCGCTCGACGTGTCGGTGCGCGCGCAGGTGCTCAACCTCATGATCGACCTGCAGGACGAGCTCGAGCTGAGCTACCTGTTCGTTAGCCACGACCTCGCCGTGATGCGGCACGTGAGCCACCGGATCGCCGTCATGTATCTCGGCCGCATCGTTGAACTGACCGAGACGCGCACCTTGTTCTCCATGCCGCTCCACCCCTACACCGACGCGCTGTTGTCGGCCGCGCCGGTCCCGGATCCGGCGAGAAAACGGGCACGGCGCGCGATCGTGCAGGGTGAGGTGCCGAGCGCCCTGCGTCCGCCCGCCGGCTGCCACTTCCACCCCCGCTGTCCGTACGTGCTGCCGGCCTGCAAGGTGACCGATCCGCCGCTCATCGAGGTCGCGTCCGGTCATCACGTCGCCTGCCTGCGCCGGCCGGCCGGCAGCGACCCCGTCCCGCTGACGCCGACGCAATGAAAGAACGTAGCCCCCGCATGAGCGCAGCGAAATGCGGGAAAAACCCGTGCAATACCCGGATTTCGCGTCGCTCATCCGGGCCCAGGGGAAGGCCAACGTCATGTCGCATACTGATGGCTTGCTCGCCCTCTCGACGGTCGAGCTCCGCAGGCAGATCGGCACCAAGGAGATTTCACCGGTCGAGCTGATGGAAGCCTCGATCGCGCGTATCGAAGCGCTCAACCCCGCCGTCAACGCGATTGCGGCAACCGATTTCGAGCGCGGGTGCAAGGAGGCGAAGGCGGCGGAGGCTGCGGCCTTGCGCGGTGAGCCGCTCGGTGCCCTCCACGGACTGCCGACCGGGATCAAGGACCTGCACGAGACCGAAGGGCTGCTGACCACCTACGGCTCGCCGCTGCACCGCGGCTTCGTGCCGGAGCGCGACGCCGCGATGGTCGCGCTGGTGCGCAAGGCGGGGGCGATTGTGATCGCCAAGACCAACACGCCGGAATTCGGCGCCGGCGCCAACACCCGCAATCCGGTCTGGGGCGCGACCGGCAACCCGTTCGATCCGCGCCTCAGCGCCGGCGGCTCGTCCGGCGGGGCAGGGGTCGCGCTCGCCTGCGACATGCTGCCGGTCTGCACCGGCTCCGACACCGGCGGATCATTGCGCATACCGGGCGCGGTCAATGGCGTGGTCGGCTTCCGACCCTCCCCCGGCATGGTGCCGGTCGACACACGCGGGCTCGGCTGGACGCCGATCTCGGTGCTCGGCCCGATGGGGCGTAGCGTCGCCGACACGCGGCTCCTGTTCTCCTGCCAGATCGGCATGGACGACCGCGACCCGCTCGGCTTCCCGCTCGATCCGGCGGCGTTCGCGACGGCGCGGCCGACCGATCTCGGCCGGCTGCGCGTCGCCTGGACGGAGGATTTCGGGCAATGCCCGGTGAGCAAGGAATACCGCGCGATCATGCGCGAGCGCGTGGCCGCGGTCCGCCATCTGTTCCGCGCCTGCGACGAGGTCGCGTTCGATTTCGGGGAAGCGGATCGCTGCTTCGACGTCATCCGCGCGCAAGGCTTCGCGGCCCGCTACAAGGCGACCTATGACAAGGATCCGAGCTCGCTTGGCCCCAACGTGCGCACCAACTACGAGATGGCCACGCGCATGTCGCTCGCCGACATGGCCTGGGCGCACAGCGAGCAGACGCGCATCTTCCGGCGCTTCCAGCAGACCTTCCGCGACTACGACGTCGTCATCTCGCCCACCGTGCCAGTGTCGCCGTTCCCGTGGACGCAGCTTTATCTCGAGACCCTCGATGGCGCCACGCTGCGCAACTACTACCACTGGCTGGCGCTGACCTACTTCGTCACGCTCGCCACCAACCCGGCACTCTCGCTGCCGTCCGGACGCGACCAGAGTGGGATGCCATTCGGCCTGCAGTTGATCGGCCGGTTCCGCGGCGACCGTGAGCTGCTCGATGCGGCCGAGGCGATGGAGCAGGCGTTTGCGGCGATCCCCGGCCTCGGCCGCCCGCGCCCCGAACTCAGCAAGCTTGCGACGCCGCGGCCCGAGCTCAAATCCATCGTCACCCACCCGCCGGACCCGGCAATGCGCACGCCGGGAGCGGGCAAATAGGAGCTTTCTGATGGAGATCGAATGGGGACGCCTGAGCGCCGAAGCGCTGCGGCGCCAGGCGGAACTCGGGGCGCTCGTCATCCTGCCGGTCGCCTCGACCGAGCAGCACGGACCGCATCTGGCAACCTTCGTCGACACGATTCTGTCCGGCGAGGTCGCCAAGCGGGCCGCCCGGCTCATGATTGCGCAGAACCAACCGGTCGTGGTGGCGCCCACCGTGTGGTGCGGGCTCGCCGAGCATCATATGCCGTTCGGCGGCACCTTCACGCTGAGCTTTGCGACCTATCGGGCGTTGCTGCGCGACCTGTGCAGCTCGATCCTGCGCGACGGCTTCCGGCGCGTCCTTATGCTCAACGGGCACGGCGGCAACATCGCCGGCCTCAACGTGATCGTCGGCGAGCTGACGCAGGAGCTCAACGCGCCGATCGCGGCAACAACCTATTGGACGCATGCCGAAGACGCCTACAAGGACATCCTCGAAGACCAGCTCTCGGTCCATCACGCATGCGAGGCCGAGACGTCGGCCATGATGGCGGTCGCGCCCGAGCTGGTCGATGTCTCGCGCTTACCCCAGGCAGTCGGCCCGGTCCCGACGAAACCGGGATCCGTGCTCAATCAGCCGCTCAACCGCTGGCGCTCTTTCCAGGAGATCACCGCGTCCGGCGTGGTGGGCGATGCCCGCAAGGCCAGCAAGGAAAAGGGCGAGCGCCTGCTGGACGCTGCCGCCAGGGCGCTCGCCGAGCGCCTGCTCGCCGGCGAGCCATGGACGTGACGTTTGGGTCAACTGGGTGACGGCGGGCACCGCGGGTGCGAACCGCTGCGGGGAGCACAGCGCCAACCCGACCGATGGGCAGCCCTGCGTTTGCGGTCCTTCACGCGTATGCGCCGCCCAGATATCGTGCGAAAGAGCACACGCATGCGCAAGAAATCGCACCCCCGCCGCGGGCGCGGGGCGCAATCCCAGGGAGGCTCACATGACGTTATCGCGTAGGAATTTTGGCCGCATCGCCGCGGTCGGCGCGGCGGCCGGCATTGCGGCGCCGGCGTTGGCGCAGTCAGGTGGGCCAGCGGTGAAATGGCGGCTCACCTCGAGCTTCCCGAAGAGCCTGGAAGGCTTGTGGGGTGCCTCGCCTACGGTAGCCAGGCTGGTCGGGGAGATGAGCGACGGCAAGTTCACCATGGACACTTTCGCGTCCGGCGAAATCGTCCCCGGCCTGCAGGTGCTCGACGCGGTCGCGAACGGCACGGTCGAGTGCGGCCACACCTATCCGGGCTACTACGTGGGAAAATATCCGACGCTGATTTTCGACGGCTCGCTGCCGTTCGGGATGACCGTGCGCCAGCAGCATGCCTGGTACCTGTATGGCGACGGCAAGAAACTGGTGGACGAGATCTATGACGGCATCGGCGTCGTCAGCACGCCGATGGGCAATACCGGCGGGCAGATGTTCGGCTGGTTCCGCAAGGAGCTCAAGACGCCGGCCGACTTCAACGGCATCAAGATGCGGGTGGCCGGCTTCGGTGGCCGCGTGCTGGCCAAGCTCGGCGTCGTGCCGCAGCAGATCGCCGGCGGCGAGATCTACCCGGCGCTCGAGAAGGGGACCATCGATGCGGCCGAGTGGGTCGGGCCGCACGACGACGAGAAGCTCGGTTTCCCGAAGGTCGCGAAATACTATTACATCCCCGGCGTGCTCGAGCTCGAGGCGCAGACCTGCCTCTACGTCAACAAGGCGGCCTGGGCCGCGCTGCCGGCGAACTACCAGGCGATGGTGCGTACCGCCTGCTGGTATGCGCTGATGGAGATGCTCGCCTCCTATGACGCCAAGAACGCGACTGCGTTGACGCGCGTTGTCGCCCAAGGCGCCCAGCTGTCCGTGCTGTCGCCGGAGATCCTGCGAGCGCTGCGAGTCGCACTGGAGGCCGTGCTCGATGAGGAAGGCGCCAAGAGTGAGCAATTCAAGCGCGTGCTCGACAACTGGCGGCAGTTCCGCGCCGTACAGCACCGCTGGTTCTCGATTGCCGATGCGCGCACCGAGATGGCGGTTTATGCGCTGACCGCGCAGTAGCCGCGCAATCGGCGCAAACTGATCCGTGCACACGTTCTGCCTGCAGGCTGCGCACGGGGCGCTTGCGCGCTCGGCCGCTGCTTACTCCACCACCCGCATCACCGCCTCGATTTCGACCGTCATGCCGTTCGGCAGCGAGCCCATGCCGATCGCCGAGCGCGCGTGACGGCCACGCTCGCCGAGTACGGCAACGAACAAGTCCGAGCACCCGTTGATCACCTTGGGCTGATCGGTGAATTCCGGCACGCCATTGACCATGCCCAGCACCTTGAGCACCTCGACCTTGTCGAGGTTGCCGGCCGCGAGCTTCGCCGCCGCCAACAGTCCGAGCCCCGTGAGCTTGGCGTGCTCGTAAGCCTGCTCCACGCTGACGTCGCGACCGACCTTACCCAAATGGAACCCGCCGTCGGCCTTGCGCGGGCCCTGGCCGGACAGATAGATCACGTGGCCGTCGCGTTTGAACGGCACATAGTTCGCGACCGGTGTCGGCACGGCCGGCAGCTTCAATCCAAGCTCTGCAAGTTTCTCTTCTGCAGTCATGCGGTTCCTCCGGTTGGTCAGTTCGAGTCGACGTCGTCGCAGCAGATCCCGGTTCGGACGAGCACCGTGCTGACAGTGGTGCGCCGCCTGTGGCATTGCGCCAGGGCAAGGGAGGCGCTAGGCGGTAGGTCCAGGCTGCGGCCATTGTAGCGCGAGGGGCGCCCCCAATGTCGACCTCCGAAGCACTTCCGGGAGATCTTGATCCGCTGCCGCGGCTGTTGATGGGCCCGGGACCGATCAATGTCGATCCGCGCGTGCTGCGCGCGATGGCAATGCCGCTGCTCGGGCAGTTCGACCCGCAGTTCACCGGATACATGAACGAGACCATGGGGCTTTTGCGCAAGCTGTTCCAGACCCGCAATCGGTGGTCTTTTCTGGTGGACGGCACGGCGCGCGCCGGAGTGGAGGCGATCCTGGTGTCGCTGATCGAGCCCGGCGATCGCGTGCTGGTTCCCGTATTCGGCCGGTTCGGGCACCTGTTGCGCGAGATCGCGGAGCGATGCGGCGCCGAAGTATCGACGATCGAGGTCGAATGGGGCGCGGTGTTCGCCGCCGAGCAGGTCGAGCAGGCGATGCTGCGGCATCGGCCCAAGCTGGTTGCCGTCGTGCACGGCGACACCTCGACCACCATGGCGCAGCCGCTCGAAGAAATCGGCACGCTCTGCCGCCGCCACGACGCGCTGCTCTACGTCGATGCCACCGCGACGCTCGGCGGCATGGATCTTCCGGTCGACCGCTGGAATATCGATACCGCCTCGGCGGGCTTGCAGAAATGCCTGTCCGGGCCGCCCGGGTCGGCGCCGATCACCTTCAACGAGCGCGTCGAGCGCGCGGTCCTTCGTCGCAAGCATATCGAGGCCGGCATCCGGCCCCCCGGCTTCCAGCCCGGGAACGGCGCGCGCATCCAGTCCAACTATTTCGACTTGCCGATGCTGATGGATTACTGGAGCGAGGCCCGGCTCAACCATCACACCGAGGCGACCTCGATGTTGTACGCGGCGCGCGAATGCGCGCGCATTGTTCTGCAGGCAGGGTTGGAGCAGACCTTTGCACGTCACGCGCTGGCGAGCCGCGCGGTCACCGCCGGCATCGAGGCGATGGGGCTCAAGCTGTTCGGTGACGTCAGGCACAAAATGGCGAACGTCACCGGAGTCCTGATCCCGGAGGGGATTGATGGCGAGGCGGTGCGTGGCACGATGCTGGATGATTTCGGCATCGAGATCGGCACCTCGTTCGGCCCGCTGCGCGGCCGCATCTGGCGGATCGGAACCATGGGCTACAACTGCCGCAAGCAGAACGTCTTGATCACCCTCGCGTCGCTGGAAGCGGTGCTGCTCCGAGCGGGGTTCAAGTGTCGGGCCGGCGCCGCCGTGGAGGCGGCGTACGCGGCCTACGATGTCGAGCCAGCGCCGCGCGCCATGGCGTCGTAGCCCACAAGATGAGTTGAGCCCATCGGGGTATCGATTACGCAGGCGCTCGAGCCATCCTAGGTCGCACGACCCCGCATCTCATCAATGGCGAGCAACACGCGCTCGGGGGTCGCCGGCGCGTCGAGACGCGGCACCAAGCGATAGTCCGCGAGGCTGGCGATGGCGTGGCGGATTGCGAGCCACACCGATATGGCGAGCATCAGCGGCGTCTCGCCAATCCCTTTCGAGCGAAACACGGTTGCTTCGCGGTTGGGCGCGTCGGCGAGGATACGCGCGTTGAAGACGGGCGGCACGTCGCGGCTGCCGGGAATCTTGTAGGTGGAGGGTCCGTGCGTGCGCAGGCGGCCAGTCGCGTCCCACCAAAGTTCCTCGGTTGTCAGCCACCCCATGCCCTGCACGAACGCGCCCTCGATCTGCCCCAGATCGATCGCCGGATTGAGCGAGTGGCCGCAGTCCTGCACCAGTTCGGCGCGCAGCACGCGCGATTCTCCGGTCAGGGTGTCGACCGCGACCTCGGCGGCCGCCGCGCCATAGACGAAATAGTAGAACGGCCGACCAGTATTGGTCGCGACGTCCCAGTGAATTTTCGGCGTGCGGTAGTATCCAGTAGCCGAGAGCGAGATGCGCTTTTCCCACGACAGCCGCGCGAGTTCGGCAAACGACATGCTGCGATTGCCGGCGTAGACGCGATTGGAGGCAAACACGATGTCGCGCTCCGGCACCACGAAATGCTCGGCGGCAACTTGCGTCATGCGGCCTCTGATCTGCTCGGCCGCGTTCAGGGCGGCCATGCCGTTGAGGTCGGAGCCGGACGAGGCGGCGGTTGGCGACGTGTTCGGCACCTTGGCGGTCGAAGTCGGCGATACGCGGATGCAATCGAGATCCACCTGAAAAGCTTCCGCCACCACCTGCGCGACCTTGATGAACAGGCCCTGGCCCATCTCGGTGCCGCCGTGGTTCAGCGCCACGCTGCCGTCGGTGTAGACGTGCACCAGCGCGCCGGCCTGGTTGAGGACAGGGCGGTTGAACGAGATGCCGAACTTCACCGGCATGGTCGCAAAGCCCTTCTTGATCACCGGGCTCTGGCGGTTGAACGTCTCGATGTCGCTGCGCCAGCGCTCGAGGTCGACCGCCCGGTCGAGCTCGTCGGTGACGCGCTCGATAATGTTGTCCTCGACTCGCATGCCGTATGGGGTGACATCGTTGCGGCCGACCCCGTAGAAGTTCCGTTCGCGGATCGTCTCGACCGGCAGGCCGAGCCGGCGCGCGATAGTCTCGATCACCGTCTCTATCGCCAGCATGCCCTGCGGGGCGCCGTAGCCGCGGAACGCCGTGTTGGAGACGGCGTTGGTCTTGCACGCAAGTCCGCGAAAGCGGAGGTTCGGCAGCCAGTAGCAGTTGTCCGCGTGACATAGCGCGCGCGTCAGCACGGCCGGCGTGTGGTCGGCGACATTGCCGCCGTCAGCGGCGAGCACGAGATCGAGCGCGAGGAGGCGCCCCTCGCCATCGAAGCCGACCTCGTAACGGAACAGGAACGGATGACGCTTGCCGGTTGCGCGCATGTCATCGTCGCGCGGCAGGCGGAGTTTCACCGGCCGCCGCGTCTTCCACGCGAGCAGGGCGGCGATGCCGGCGATGATCGTCGCCTGGCTTTCCTTGCCGCCAAAAGCGCCGCCCATGCGGCGCACCTCGCAGGTAACGGCATTGAACGGCAGGCCGAGCAGGTGCGCCACCCCATGCTGCACCTCGGTTGGATGCTGGGTGGAGCTGTGCACGAACATGGTGCCGTCCTCGCCGGGCGTGGCGAGCGCGATCTGGCCCTCGAGATAGAAATGATCCTGGCCGCCGCACCGAAGCTCGCCCGAGAGCCGATGCGGCGCGCCAGCGAGCGCGGCGGCGACGTCGCCGCGCACCATGGTCTGCGGCGGCGAGACGTAGTGCTCGCGCCCCAGCGCGTCTTCGATCGAGAGAACAGCAGGCAGCGGGTCATACGCGACTTGCACCAGCTTCGCCGCGGCACGGGCGTGGTCGAGCGTCGCCGCCGCGATGGCGGCGATCGGCTGCCCCTCGTATTCGACGATCTCGGCCGGCAGCAGCGGCTCGTCGCTGCGGATCGGCGCGATGTCGTTGCGGCCGGGAATATCGGCCGCCGTGACGGCGGCGGCAACACCGGGCGCGGCGAGCGCGCGCGAAAAATCGATGCGGCCGATGCGGGCATGCGCGTGGGGGCTGAGCACCAGTGCCGCCTCAAGCGTGCCGGGGACGGTCGGCATGTCGTCGAGGTAGAGAGCACCGCCGGTGACATGCCCAACGGCGCTGTCGTGCGCAACCTTGGCATGCACGCCGCCACGAATGCGTCCGAGCGGCGCCGTCATAGCGTTTCCACCCGCGTCGGCGCCACCGCCCCAGACGTCTCAAGCTGGAACCGG
>Ga0075431_100003089_pt1 | contig 16121 bp, 15 predicted proteins | sample RhiMetdeltSRZDD5_FD_75297 | JGI IMG/M metagenome (GOLD analysis project Ga0075431, IMG submission 75297) | Populus rhizosphere microbial communities from Tennessee, USA - Rhizosphere MetaG P. deltoides SRZDD5 | ecosystem: Host-associated > Plants > Roots > Rhizosphere > Soil | place: USA... | reverse complement strand
TTTTGAAGAGCAACTAGCGTCCGGAGCCAAGGCCGTTCTCGAATTTCTCGACCCCGAAGGCATCAAGGCCGTCGACAAATACACTGTCTCCTTCACCACCAAGAATCCGGTGGTGGAGCTGCCGGTTCTGATCACGAACAAGTTCACCAACATCGTGCCGGACGGCGCCAAGCACGAGGATCTGCGGCTCAAGGCCGACGGCACCGGTCCCTTCATGCAGGAGCAATTCGTCCCGAACGATCCGGTGCGAATCCTGCGCAAGAACCCCAATTATTGGGCTGCCGGGAAGCCGAAGGCCGATTGCCTCAAGATTACCGTCGCACAGGAGCCCGTGGCTGCGGTCACCGCCATCAAGGCAGGCCAGGTCGATCTCGTTCTCAATGTCGATCCCACGGGCATCCCCACCCTCAAGGATGATCCCAATGTTCAGCTGCTGGAGACGGGCGCCTCGAACTCCATGACGATTTCGATGTGGGTCGACACTCCGCCCTTCGACAACATCAAGGTTCGCCAGGCACTCAAGAAGGTCGTCGACCGCCAGGCGATGATCGACACGGTGCTGCTCGGCTTCGGCGAACAGGGAGCCGACAATCCCGTGCCGCTTGCGAGTCCGGCGTCCTTCGTCAAGGAGGCACCAAAGCCGGATATCGAGGGCGCCAAGAAGCTTCTCGCAGAAGCCGGCCACGCGGATGGTTTGAAGCTCGATCTCTATACGGCTGAGGGTGTGCCCGGCATGGTGCGCATGGCGCAGGTCTTCGCCGAGATGGCCAAGCCTGCGGGCTTCGACATCAATGTCATCGTCACGCCGGCGGAAAGCTATTGGGACGATGTCTGGCTCAAGAAGCCCTTCCTGACCTCCGCCTGGTCGATGCGCCCGCCCGGCGAAGGCCTGGCTGTCGCCTATACGCAAAGCGCCAAATGGAAGGAAACCCACTGGGAACGTCCCGATTTTGATGCGCTTCTCCTCAAGGCCAACACCACGGTCGATGAGGCAGAGCGCATCAAGCTCCACCAGGAGGTCGGCAAGCTCCTGACAGATGAAGGCGGCGTCATCATCCCGATGTTCGTCCACCAGGTTCTGGCTCTGCGCAAGGGTTGCACGGGGTACACGCCCAGGGCTCAGAACTTCAATCTCAACTTCGAGGATTTGAGCTGCAGCAAGTAACGAGACGAAACTGGTCCCGGCGGGCGATGGGCTCGCCGGGTTGTCAGTCGAGAGGCTCCGCCACTTGCAACGACGGAGTTGATGATCGGTGTTCGTGACGAGGCTGATCGCCCAGCGCCTTGTGATGGCGCTTTTCACTCTCCTGCTTGTTTCCTTCCTCATCTATGCGGTGCTCGAGATTTTGCCGGGCGACGTCGCCACTCGCATCCTGGGCCGCGACGCCACGGCACAGAGCATCGCCGCATTGCGCGAGCGTCTGCATCTGAACGATCCGGCCCTGTTGCGCTACCTGCGCTGGCTGGGTGGAGTGCTTCACGGCGATTTCGGCGAGTCGCTGGTAAGTTCCCGCCGCGTGCTCGAGGTCCTGGCCCCACGAGTCATGAACACCGCCTTCCTCTCCGCCTATGCCTTTCTTCTCTATATTCCCTTGGCCACCATTCCCGCCCTCATCCAGGCCGTCCGCCGAGACCGGCCGGTCGATCACGCCATGTCGGTGATCACCCTGGTCCTGCTTTCCATGCCGGACTTCCTGCTCGGCACGCTTTTGCTCCTTCTCTTCGTGCTCGCCATACCCGTGCTGCCCGCGATGTCGACCGTGGACCAGACCTCCGACCTCGCTGAATATCTCCGCGCCACGACCCTGCCGGCACTCACTCTAGCCATCGTCATGGCGGTCTACGCGGTTCGCATGCTGCGCGATAATCTCATCGAGGTGCTCGACGCCGATTACATCCGCATGGCCGAGCTGCGCGGCGTACCCGCCCGCCGCGTGGTGTGGCGTCATGCCTTGCCCAACGCATTGGTGCCGAGCCTCAACGTGACCGCCCTCAATCTTGCATATCTGGTCGGCGGCGTCGTGGTGGTGGAAAAAGTCTTCGGCTATCCGGGATTCGGCAGCCTTCTTGTCGATTCCCTTCAGCTCAGGGATTTCCCTCTCATTGAGGCGACGATCCTCATCGCAGCTGCTGTCTACATAGCCGCCAATTTCTTGGCCGATGTGGCTGCCATCCTATTGAACCCCAAACTCCGGACAGGCTAGCGCATGTCCACTGTGGAGCGAGCCGCCGCGGCCCCTAGCTTATGGACGAAGCTCGCGGAAACGCCGCTGAGCCTTCGCATTGGCGCAGCCATCCTCTTCCTTCACCTTCTCGTTGCCGCGACCGGCCCCCTTTGGGCACCCTACGGCTATTCGCAAATGGCGACAGGCATTCCCTTGGCGCCGGCAAGTCTCGCCCATCCCTTCGGCGTCGACCAACTGGGTCGCGACGTCTTCAGCCGCGTCATTCATGGCGGCCACATCGTATTGCTTCTGTCTTTGTCGGGAACCGCGCTCGGTCTCGTCATCGGCTCGCTCATCGGCTTGCTGTCTGGATATGTCGGGGGCCTCGTCGACAATGTGGTCCAGCGCCTCCTCGAAGCGCTGATCTCCATCCCCTTCCTGGTCTTGGCGCTCCTCGCCATGGTTGCCGCCGGTCCCGAACTTTCCGGCAACCCCCTTCTCGTCGTCTTCGTCGTTGCGCTCGTTTATGCGCCCCGCATCGCCCGTATGGCCCGCACCGCCGCCATTGAGATTTCCACCCGTGACTTCGTGACCATTGCGAAGCTCCGCGGCGAATCCGCGGTCTCGGTGATGCGGCGTGAGCTTTTGCCCAATGCCACCAGCATTCTCCTCGTCGAGTTTGCGCTCCGGGCAGGTTATGCGCCGGTTCTGATCGGCTCTCTTGGTTTTCTGGGTTTCGGCCTGCGACCCCCCACACCCGAATGGGGGCTGATGATCAGCGAAAACCGTTCGCTTGTCATGATCGCACCCGCAACCGTTATCGGCCCCGGTCTTGCGCTAGCCTCGCTCGTGGTTGGGCTCAACCTGTTCACCGAAGGCATCGCGCGCATCTTGGGCCGCACGGTAAGACTTGGCGTCCAGCAATGAACGAGCTTGTGACCGTCGAGGGGCTCTCCCTGTCCTTCCACTCGGGCAGCGGCTGGACGCGTGTCTTGCACCAAGTGAGCTTCTCCATCCTACGCGGCGAGGTTCTGGGGCTTGTGGGTGAATCAGGTTGCGGAAAATCGACGATCGGGCTCGCACTTCTAGGCTACAAGGCCAAGAATGCGCGCATCGATGCTGGGCGCGTGCTGTATAAGGGCCAGGACCTTTTGCGTCTCGAGCGCTCCGAGCTCGATCGGCTGCGCGGCGACCGGATCGGCTTCGTGCCGCAGAACCCGACGACCGCTCTCAATCCCGGCATGCGAGTCGGCGAGCAATTGGCAGAAACGTTGAATCTTCATGGCCGGTCGCAAAATCTAGAAGAGCGCCTGCGCGAGCTATTCGGCCTTGTCGGGCTGTCGCGCATCGAACGCATTGCCGAGCGCTATCCACATGAGCTCTCAGGAGGCCAGCAGCAGCGGGTTTGCATCGCCATCGCACTCGCCTGCGATCCCGATCTTGTGGTTCTCGACGAGCCGACGACCGGCCTCGACGTCACCACCCAGGAACAGATCATTTCTCTTCTGCGTGAATTGCGAGCCCGCCTCGGCATGGCGATGCTCTATGTCACCCATGATCTGGGGCTGCTTGCGCAAATTGCCAGCCGCATCGGGGTCATGTATGCAGGCCACCTCGTGGAGCTGGCGAACGCCCGCCTTCTCTTCCGTGAACCGCGTCACCCCTACACTCAGGGGCTCATCGGCTCGGTGCCTCGGATCGAGGCCCCGCGCGGTGACGCACCGGCACCTCTGCGCGGTCTCCTGCGCCGCCAGGATCTGCCGCCGGGCTGCCCCTTCTCCCCCCGCTGCCCCCTGTCGACCGACCGTTGCGGGAGAGAGCCGCAGAAGCTCGCAAGCATCGACGGAAATCATGCGGTCGCCTGCTGGCGGTGGCCAGAGACGACTCTGCTTGCTGGACATGTCGCAATACCCGCTGCGCCGAGCCGAGGAGATATGGTGAATCCCCTCCTCGAGTTGCGCAACGTCAGCATCGCTTATGGAGTCCGCTCCGGCCTGCTGGGACGGCTCCTGCCCGGCCAACCCTTTGCCGCCGTTACCAACCTCGACGTCGTCATAGGCCAAGGCGAGACCTTTGCGCTCGTCGGCGAGTCAGGAAGTGGCAAGTCCACCGTCGCTAGAGCCGTGAGCGGACTGCTGCCGCCCCGCTCGGGCCAGATATGCTTTAACCGCAAGCAGTTGCAACCGATGGTGCAGCATCGGAGCAGCGAACAGCGCCGGCGCATCCAATATATTTTCCAGAACCCGGATGCATCCCTCAATCCGCGCGCTCGTGTCGGAACGATTCTGGCGCGCCCTGTGAAACTTTGGGGCGCCAGCGATATCCGCGCCAGGGTGACCGCGGCTCTCGCCGACGTGCGGCTCGATAGTGCCTATGCGATGCGTTTTCCCGACGAACTCTCGGGAGGAGAGCGCCAGCGTGTCGCGATTGCGCGTGCGCTCGTGGCCGAGCCCGCTCTTCTGATCTGCGATGAAGTGCTCTCCGCCCTCGATGTCTCCGTGCAGGCTAACATACTCGATCTGCTTAAACGGCTGCGTCGGGAGCGCAATCTGACTTTGCTCTTCATATCGCATGATCTTGCCGTGGTGCGCTCCATTGCCGATCGGGTGGGCGTGCTGTTCCGGGGAGAGCTGATGTCCGTCGGTCCGGTGGAGCGCATCTTCGCCCCGCCCCATCATCCTTATACGCTCAGTCTCCTCGAGGCGGTGCCCAAGATCGAGCACGTCGAGAACCGCAAGCCGCGCCCGCCAGCAATGCCTTCTGCGGCCAACATGGCACCCCGATGCGCCTACGCCGGTCGCTGCGCTTTTCAGCTTGGTCGCACTTGTATTGATATAGAACCGCCATGGCAGGAAACGGGCGGCGGTCTCCGCATCCGCTGCCATATCCCGCTTCAGGAATTAGCGGCTTTGTCCGAGCTAGGCCGGATGCCCGCCAGCGCCGCGGTGACCGTACCCTGACGGGTCAGGCACCGTCTCTTTTTGGCTTTGTCCTCCCCTTTCTGTCCGCTGGCGCCGGTTCTTTCTCGATGACGCTGATCTGTCCGTCATCTTCGAGATAGGCCGTCTTGACCTGCTCGAGCGATTCAATGCCCTGTTCCCGGATGTGGCTCCTGAGCTCATCCATGGTGAGAGCTTCGCGCATCATGTTCCTTTTGATCGGTTTGCCGTCCTTGATGAGAAGCAGCGGCGCCGAGTGGAGGAAATGTCGAAACCAGCGGTATTTGTACCCGAGCCGGTCGAGCGCAACGTCCCAGCCAATGATGGTAAGGACGAGCACGAGACCCTCGGTGACTGATTCATAGTTCCTCGAAAACGCGTTCTGCGCCGCATCGGCGATGACGACCAGCACCAGCAGATCAGCGAGGCTGATCGAGCCTCTTCTGCGTTTCATGACGAAGCGCAGAATGACTACGAGCGACAGGTACATTACGGTCCCTCGTAGGAACATCTCGAGAATCGAGTTGGTGGGGATGACCAGGTGGATCAGGTCGATGCCGATGATCTTTTCCATGATCGCTTGAGTACCATTTCGGCAATAAGTTGCAAATCTCGTTTGATACGCCTTCTGACTGCACTCTGCGGCTTATGGGTCACAGCCACAGAAAGTGTGATTGACCCTCTGGCGAATCATCCGCATGCGGATTCAATTCTAGCGGGCTCGGGATGGCGGTTCGTATGATTTGGGGGACTACTATGTTGACGATTGCGGCATGTCTTATTGCCTTGGTTATAGCCTGGTTCGCCCTCCATTTGCTCACTCAGATAGCAGTTGGACTTCTGGTATCGCCCCGTGTCTCGGGCCGGGCTGTCTTGCGGCAGAAGCTGATTGAATATGGCACCGACGTCTCCCGCATACCCGACGCCGCATATGATGAGCTGATCGATCGTAGCTTGCAGGCGGCCAAGTCCTTCAGCTCTATGAAGAACTACCGGCACGAGAATTGGCGCTCGCTGTTCGTCCGCCTTTTGCAGCTCGAAGCCCAGGAGATCGCAGAACTTCTAAAAGGCGGCGAGGGCTCGGTAATCAACGACTTTACGCGAAGCACGCTCGCGCGCCACGGTCTGCTTTAAGGAGCTTGGTACTTTCGCAAACGCCCAGGGCCTGCTTGCGGTACCTGGAGCCTTCCCCTGCCTAAGCCGTGCCCCCTTTGACGAAAAGAGGACGAATTTCGTATGTGTCCCTCCATCGACACAGCAATCCCGCGGGGAGGGTCCAACCATGGCTAAGCTCAAATATGTCGAGCTCCGCAAGAAGATCATTGCAACATGCCTGCGGATGAACAATGAAGGGATCAATCAAGGTACGTCCGGCAACGTCAGCGCCCGCATGGACGAAGGATTCCTCATCACGGCATCGGGAATCCCTTACGCCAGAATGAAACCCGAACATGTGGTCGAGATGGATTTGGACGGCGGTTACCGTGGTGACTACCTACCATCGACTGAATGGCGAATGCATATGGACATCTACCGGGGAAGACGCGAAGCAGGAGCAATCGTCCACACGCATTCCACCTACGCCACGGCCCTCGCCTGTCTGCGCAAGCACATACCGGCCTTTCACTATATGATCGGCGTCACCGGCGGATCATCGCTGCGCGTCTCCGGCTATGCCGAGTTCGGCACGCAATCGCTGTCCGACACCATGCTCGAAGCGCTCGAAGACCGCTCCGCCTGCCTTCTCGCCAATCACGGTCAGATCTGCTTTGGCGTCGATCTCGACAGGGCCATTTGGCTCGCTCGGGAGATCGAGACTCTTTGTCAGCAATATTGGGCAGCTTGTCTCGCCGGTGATCCCGTGGTGCTCACGGACGAGCAGATGTCGAGTGTGCTGCGCCGGTTCAAGACATATGGAAAGCAGCCGAGTCAGCTAGGTAACAATGACGTGCAGGCTGTCCTCGCCCCTGAGCGTCGTGACACCCGCAGATCGCGTTCAAGGAAATGACCGAGCTTTGCCCGATGCTTGGTCCAACTGCCTAGAATTAAACGAACAAGAAAGACGACGGCGGAACAAAGCTGACGTCAAGGACGTTTTTCCCCAGAGGGTATTTGGCGGCGGATTAAGGGGAGAGTGCGTGACGGCGCTAGTTGATCCCGTGGTTCCCACGAAAGATCTGATCTCGCTGCGGGAAATCGCTCGGTGTTTTCATGGAGGTATGCTGACGGAAGGCGAGGCAGCCACAGCAATCTCCCGGCTGTCTCCCGAATTCGTCGGCGCCTTTACCGACACGGCTACTGCCGCAGCTGTCGTTGACATGATTGACGCTATTTTGCAGGCACGCTCATCGGCAGCCCCGAGGCTGTCACGCTCGCAGCAGTATCGGGTGAAGGCGGCGGAGTGCTTGCACTTCGCGGACAACGCGAACACCGGCTCGGAAAGAATTTACAAGAATCTGGCCGACGGCTACGAGCAATTGGCCCTGCAGGCGGAGGGATTCGAAGAGCTTAGATATCGCCAGCTCGCAAGCCGCACCGAGATGAAACGGTAATTGGAATTCTTCCTTGTCAATCCTGGCGCCGAAAAATCTCTGAAATTACTGTGGCGGCTCCTCCCAGGGATCATTGACCCAGTTCTCATCCGTGAAGTCGACCGGAAAGCCCCCGCTTCCATTGTCCCCGAGCCAATCGTTCAGGCGGAAGGTTACCAAGCCGGATTCAGGCATTCTCTCCGCGTCGACCGCGTCCGGCACAAAAAAGGCCGCTTGCTTAGGCCCCACCTGCTCCGGCCCCGGCGCCGAAATAGCTGGCATATCAGAGGCAAGCATCGCCACGACAGCGAGGCTCATTGAAACTAGGCGCATTGACAAGCCATCCTCTTGACCCACCAGGTTAACAACCCTGGCCGATGGCCATCGTTCCCGGCCAAGGTGAAGCTAAGGCGTGTTTGCGTTCTGCACGGACCGCGCACGACCTCTGATAGAAGCCATCTTGGACACCAAGGCCCAACCTGATATGTCGATGTTGACGCTTGTGCTGAGGAAACAATGGATACCCATTTTTGGCAGAATCTGCTGCTCATCGTTCTGCTCGTTCCCTATGCTGTCGGCATATGTATCAGCACCTATTACGCTCAGAAGCAGCGTCGCACCCAATTGCTCCGCGAAGCGCGAAAGCACATGCACTCCGACAGGTGACGCCCAACCCCTCGCGAATTTTCGAAGTTGGGGCCTGACCCGCAACACGGGTCTTTGACGAGATTTCTTTGATGAAACTGCAAATATTGATCAGTTTTCAATCGGACCGGCCATTGCTAGCCTTGCATCGGCGCGCCTTGGCCTCACCCCAAGGATAGACCCTGCGTCCGCGAAGGTCCCCTGCAACATACCGGGGACCTTTGTGTTCCTGGAGCCTCTCCGGATTGCCGGCGCGGAGTCGGCGCGAACATTGAATTTTACTCAATCTTGCGCGCTTCTGGTGATCGTGCCTTCACCACCATCGCATGTGCTTTGAAACCTCGATAACAGGCCAGAGGTTTTGTGAGCGCAACCTCTTGCATGGAGAAACGAAATGATGACCCGCTCTGCTCGCATGCTGACGCTCGCTTCAGCGCTCGCCTTGTCTGCCGTTGCGGCCTCGGCGCAAACTGTGGGAGGAAATTTCGGTTCAGGTGACAATCGCGGCGGCGTTGGTGCTTCGCTGGGCAATGGATCCTTCGGCGGCGGAACGACGGCCAGCGGACCATCAGGGACGACGGGTTCGGGTAGCCTGGGCTTCGGCCAGGGCAGCGGCGCGACGACTTCTTCGATCGGCACGGCCGGTAATACGCAGACGAATTTCGCATCCGCCTTTGGCTCGGTAAGCACGGCCGGCACTGCTGCCGCCATCCGTGGATTAACCATCGAGGAGCAGCGAAAACTCGCCAGAAAATGCACCGCCATTCTGGGCGCACCATCGAAACACGCCTCAGACGAGGTGGCAGTCTGCAAAGTGCTTGCCTCACTCTGAACAAAATAGGGACACTCAAACTAAAATTCTAGGTTTGTTGGTTCCGACTTGTTCAGGCTGAGTGCACTCGCCGCTCTGTGAGGATGCGAAAGCTCTGCTAAAATTTGTCACATTTTGAGGAACCAGCCTTCAGCGAACGGAGCTACCGCCATGCGCAGACACATCGCTCTGTTTTTATTCGCGCTCTTGGCCTTGCCGATTTCGGTTCATGCCGTGCCATGGGGATGGCTCGTGCAGAAATCGTCCGGCAAGGCCGCTTTCCAAACAGCGCAATTGCCTCTGTCGCCCCTGCGCAAGGGCCTCGTTCTGAACAAGGGCGATACGGTTCGTACCGGGGCCAACGGCAAAGTGCTTCTGGTGCGAGATGCCCAGTCCGTTTTCATCGGACCCTATAGCATCGCCACGATCGCGCCCTCTCCAACTCCGGGCATGCAGACGACGGTGCTCCTCCACAAGGGACAAGTCGACTTGGCCGTGCGAACCAAGGCACGCCCGCATTTTTCGGTCGAGACGCCTTACCTTGTCGCCGTCGTAAAGGGCACGAAGTTCAGGGTTACCTCCTCGTCGTCGCGCTCGGAAGTGACGGTATCGGAGGGACGCGTCCGCGTTATAGCGCTGCGCACGGGCAAGTTCGTCGATCTCGAAGCAGGACAAAGGGCCCTCGTCGACCGATCCGGTGCTCTCATGCTCGGTGGCAAGAGTGCCTCATCCGAGAGCGGCCAATCCCCATCAGGTGCAGCACCTTCCTCAGGCAGCATCTCGGCCGGCGCTGAGATCGGATCGGGTGGTATCAATGCCGGGGCAAGCGCTGGACTGGGCGGCGCGAGCGTCAATGCCGGGGCGAGCGTGGGCAGCGGTGGCATCCAAGCATCGGGCGGTGTCAGCTTGGGAGGAATAAGCCTAGGCGGCGGCCTGCGTGTCGGCGGACCCTGACAGCTTGCCGGCGACGAGGCTCACCGCCGAAGGTCTGGCACGGCTGCGCGCCGCTTTATGTGCGGCGGCCCTGCTGTCCCTGGTCGGCGTCGCGCATGCATTCGGTGCGCTCGAGCCACTGAGATATTTCCTCGAGGACTTCCGATTTACAGCTTCGCGGCCGGCATCCGATTCGATCCTCATCGTACAGATCGACTCTCCAAGTATCGCTGAGATGGGCGCTTGGCCATGGTCGCGCGCCACCTATGCCAGTTTGCTCGATGTTCTGAGGGCATCAGGTGCCCAGGACATCGCTCTCGACATTGATCTAAGTTCGCCTTCGGTGCCGGCCGCCGACGCCGAACTGGCTCATGCTCTGGAGCGCGCCGGCGGTAATGTAATCCTGCCCGCCTTCCGGCAAGCTGCTCGCATGAATGGCGCCTCAGGCATCCACGACAGTTTACCGATCAATATTTTTGCCGATCAGGCTTGGATTGCCAGTGTCAATGTCGGCGCCGACCGTCATGGCAAGGTGCGGGAGATCGCTGCGTCCGAAGTTCTAAGGGCACAGGTTCTCCCCTCGCTTGCCGTCATGCTGGCCGGTCATCCGTTCAACGCGCCAACTCTGCGCATCGACTTCGGCATAAGTCCGGCCGGCATCGATCGCGTCTCCGCCGTGGACGTTCTCAAGAACAGAATCGCCCCAGAGCGTTTTCGAGACAAGAAGGTCATCATCGGCGCAACCGCCATCGAATTGCGCGACTTCGTTCTGGTGCCGAGATATGGTTTCGTGAGCGGGCCTGTCTTCCACGCGTTAGGCGCCGAGACGCTGCTTCAGGATCGAACCCTTCGCTCCCCTGGAGCGGCCGTCATGATCGGTCTGTTGTTTGCAATCGGCCTCATGAGCACAGGCCTGCTCGCGAGGAAGAATTGGCTCAGCACCATTGCCTGGGTTGGCGCAGGTTCGGCAGCCATCGAGATCGCATGCTTCTCACTCTATTACGGACTTGCCTATCAGATCGACACCTCCGCCGTCCAATGCATGCTGTGGGGCACGGGCGTCCTCGCCCTCCTTGGCGAGATCGATCTGAGCCGCATCAAGATTTGGCTTGCCCGTCTCGAGGCCGGCAATCTCCGCTCCATCCTGGCGCAGGTCGTCAAGGACAGTCTCGACGGCATTATCATCGTCGACGAGAACGGAACCATCGAAGCTTCGAGCGCACAAGCCGCAACTCTCCTCCAACTTGGTACTCTGGCACCCGGGCAGCATATCCAGAACTGCCTGCCGAGGGAGCTTAGCCGCGCCGTGCTCGATGCGCTTTCGAACTTCCGTAGCGGCCAGTTGGTGAGACAGCGCCCAACGGAATGTCTGTTGAGCACCGCCGATTCCCTCCGGATCCTTGAATATCTGATCACCCCATCGAAGGTCAGCCGCAGGAAATCCACCTTCGGCAAGGAGTTGATCGAGCGCCACGTGGCATGCCTGACCTTCAGGGATATAACCGAGCAGCGCCAGCTCGAGCAGGAAACCTTCCGCCTCGCCCATTTCGATCAGCTCACGGGTCTTCCCAATCGCAATTCGCTGGAAAAACGTTTTAAGGCTCACCTGCGGAATGGAGAATCGGCCGAGGGGCTCGCCGTAATGCTTCTCGACATCGACCGGTTCCGCAGCATCAACAAGACTCTGGGCCACGACTATGGTGACATGCTGCTTCGTGCCGTCGCCGCCCGATTGAGCTCGGCTCTGGCCAACATCAAATTCGCCGCACATCTGGGCGGAGACGATTTCGCCCTGCTCATCGGTGATGGCACGACACGGGAGGAGTTCGCAGAAGTCGCCAACTTGATCGTCGTCGCTCTTAACGAGCCCTACACGATCGAACGGCGGCAATTGCACATCTCCTTTAGTGCTGGAGTTTATATCTGCCCGCCTGCGGGGACCGATGCGATGGAAGCGGTAATGATGGCCGACAATGCGCTCCTCGCGGCCAAGCAGTCAGGTGGCGGCATCTGCGCCTTCCACGATGAGGCGACCGCCGCCAACCTCGCGAAGCGCCAGGAGCTTGAGCTAGAGCTCTGGGATGCGCTGGACGACAATCAATTCACCCTCGTCTATCAGCCCCAAGTCATGATGACCACCGGCCGCATCGTTGGGGTCGAGGCGCTGTTGCGTTGGAACCACCCGGTGCGGGGCCTGATCTCGCCGTCGAAGTTTATCCCAATTGCCGAGGTCACCGGTCTGATCCTGCCTTTGGGGCGTTTCGCGCTGGAGCAGGCCTGCCGCGATGCGGCGCAATGGTCCCTGCCGTGCAAAGTCGCGGTGAACCTTTCGATCCTGCAAATGAGCCGCGCCGATATTGTTGCAGAGGTCGAGACCGCGCTCGCGAAGTCTGGTCTGTCCGGCTCGAAGCTTGAACTCGAAGTCACGGAAGGCGCCTTACTGCAGGAAATGGCGCACGCTGCCCGCATCATGCACGCCCTGGAGGCGCTTGGCATAACATTCTCGATCGATGACTTCGGAACGGGATATTCTTCTCTCGGTTATCTGGCCAGTTTTCCTTTTGACAGGCTCAAGCTCGATTCCTCTTTCGTCGCCAAGCTGGAAAGTGGCGAGAAGGAAAGAGCAATTGTCGCGACCGTGGCAGCGCTCGCCCGGCAGATGAATCTGGAGCTCGTCGCCGAAGGCGTGGAGAATATGGAGCAGGCCCGCATCTTGCATCTCCTCGGCTATCGTGTGGCACAAGGCTATTGGTTTGGCAGGCCCCAGACCTCTTCGGAGCTGGACAGGCTGCTGCGTGAGCAGAATGCTGACATGGAATCTGATAAGCGGGTCAGCGTCCGGAGGCCCGGACAAGTGCTTGTCCAAAACGCTTCATTAACCGGAGTTTCCGACGAAATCGGCAATCGCATGATTATCTAAGGTTTCCGGCCCAGCGACCAGGCCGATCGATCATCCTTCGTGAGTGGCAGCCAAATCTGGCAATCGACGCCATTCTGCAAAATCTCGTGGGAAACCTTGGCCTCGGACAGACTATTCTTGATCAGAATGCTCCCATAGCCCTGCTTGACCGGTTTTTGAAAGCCGGCTCGCTGGAACTCCTGCCAGCGAAAGTGGAGCTCCGAGCCGTGAATGTCCCATTTCACGGCCACGATTCCCTCCGGGCCGGACCAGGCGCCATACTTCAGGGCATTTGTCCCAAGCTCGTGCAGGATCAAAGCGAATGACGTTGCCACGCTGCCGGGCAGCAGGACGCCATCGCCCGAAATCGTCAAGCGGGAGGAGTGGGGATTCATCGGCCTGATGAGCTTGTCGGCCAATTGCCTGAGATCCACCCCCTTGCCGGGATCGCTGTCGAGGAGATCTTGCGCAGCTCCAACCGCGTGAATGCGGTTGGTGATGGCCTTGCCTAGCTCATCGCGCGGAATACCGGACTGGACCGTTTGCAGTGAGATCGAGCTGGCGATGGTCAACACGTTCTGCAGCCGGTGCTTGAGTTCCCGGTTGACCAGCGCAAGCTGTTTGTCCCTGATTTCCAAACGCCTTTGCAGGGCGCGCAGATAGAAAATGAGGATCACGCTCAATCCGCTGCTGACTATGAACGCCAGCGCACTCGACAGACGGAATGCTATTTCGTCGCTGCCTGGCGTTGGCAGCACCCACCACATCCCCGCAGCCGAACAAAGGATAAGTATGAAAATGCCGACGAACGGACCGCAGAAGAATGCGGCGAGGACCGCGGCCGGATAGAAGGTGACGTAAGCAAAGCGCGAGGGGGCGATGCTGTCGAGCCCGTAGCGGGCTAGCAGAGCGACGCAAAAGAGAGCGACGCCGATAGCGAGGTCGCGCAGATCGAAAGCCTGTCTCCGATCGGCGGGAAAGCCCAGCGTTTCCCGGATTGTCGAAAGGCTCGAGGCAAGAAGTCTCCCCGCTCCCGCCCCGAAACTCGGAGCGGCCGGTTGGGAAATTCCCATGATGCCTATCCGTGTGCCATGTGCATCGTGAACTGGAGTGTTGATGACATTCGCCAGGAACCAGTGCCCGTCCCTGTGACGAACCTGGAACTCTCCTGCCCATTTCTCCCCAAGCTTGAGACTGGCCATGATGGCCGTCGCCTCAGTTGCAGAATCGGCAGTGGGCGTGACTTCCAAGATACTTCGCCCCATCACCTCCGTGGCTCGCCAGCCATAGAGTTTTTCTGCCGCTCTGTTCCAGAATGTTACCCGACCATCGAGATCGGTAGTGATGACCGCGTGCGGAAGAGCTTCCAAGACGCTCCGCTCGAGCTTGCTGTACTCGGCCTCTCCAAAAGTTGCTCTACGCGGAAATGCGATCGGTTCAGCCATGAAGATCATCCAAACCCGAAAAACCAGCGAAAACGAGACATCGCGAGTAAATTTTACTGTCGCAGGCCCAATGGAGCGCCGCCTGCTGCTGCCTGCGCCGGCAGTCGTTCAAAGCTTCCCAGTTACGACTCAAGAACCGAGGTCGAACCCTCGCCCGACACCAGCTCGCTCAAGACAACCGAACGGTTCTGCAACGAAGAGCCAGAGCCTCCCCTAAGTTCAAGAAGTTCCAATCCAGCCAAGAGGATGTCATCATGCTTCATGTCGAGCTTGGCGCAGCTCATGACACAATAGGCAATGTCGTCCCGCAATTTGTCGGGATGTGACAAGAACTCCGGTTTGTTCCGCACCCGGGCCGCGAGCCAAACTGCGTCGAATACGCGCTGCAAGGCGGACAGTCGCTCAGGATCGCAGTACATCCCAATCTCCTGCAGTTACGAGCGACGCTTGAACTTTGAACTTGGAATGCGCTCGTGTACTACCGCCCGATGTGCACTTAGCAGATTTGAGCGTGTGGTGCGATGCGTTTTAGCGTCGCAATGGATGTCGCGAATGCACGCAGGGCTTTGAGCAGTTTGAGCTTGATCGAAGCTGCGCGGAGGTTTTCTTGCCCGTCAGTTCCAAGCCAGCACGCGGGCACAGGCTTCCAAGATTCGCTCGGAAGAAGGTATGTAAGCTCGTTCCAAGAGTGGGAGCGGCATGACCACATCGTAACCGGTCACGCGTTCGACCGGCGCAAGGAGCATCATCGCGTGCTCCGCCAGCATGGCTGCCAACTCTGCTCCGAAACCCGCCGTCCTCGCTGCTTCATGAACAATGACGCACCGGCCGGTCTTGGCGACGGAAGCAAGAATGGTATCGGTGTCGTAGGGCTTCAGCGTCACGAGGTCGATGATCTCGGGTGAAATGCCGCGCGAATCGAGAGCATCGGCCGTGCTGAGCACCTCTGTCATGATCGCTCCCCATCCGATCAGAGTGATGTCGTCGCCTTCTCTGACGACATGGCAGCGGTCGAGAGGCCATGGCTCGCCGCTATCGTCGACCTGCTCTTTATAAGTTCGGTAAATACGGGTCGGCTCCAGAAAAATCACAGGATCTGGGTCGCGAATGGCCGCAATCAGCAGCCCATAGGCCTTTCTCGGCGACGATGGAATCACGACGCGCAAGCCGGGAATATGGGCAAGCATGGATTCGATGGCTTCCGAATGGTGCTCTGGCGCATGAACGCCGCTGCCATGGGTCACACGCAGGACCAGCGGGCAAGTGATGCGTCCCTGTGTTCGCGTGCGCAGGCGCGAGGCATGATTGGCAAGGTTGTCCAGCGCCGGATAGAGAAAGCCAAGGAACTGAATTTCGCACACGGGTTTGAGCCCCTGCGCCGCCATGCCGATTGCCAGGCCGCTGATCATGGTCTCCGCCAAAGGCGTGTCGAGGACGCGATTGCTGCCGAATCGCTGTTGTAGCCCTTCCGTTGCCCTGAACACGCCGCCGTGACGTCCGATGTCCTGCCCCAGCAAGACGACGGCTGGATCGTCCTCGAGCGCGCGTCCGAGCGCCAGATTCACCGATTGGACGAGTGTGAGCTCAATCATCTAAAGCGCAGCGCCTCCTCCTTTTGGCGGGCAAGTTGGGCGGGAAGCCTCGCATAGGTGTGGGCGAACATCTGCTCTATGGGAGGAGGAGGATGAGAGAGATAGGCCTCGACCGCTGCATCGATTTGCTGTGCGATTTCCGCATCCGTCCTTTGCTGGAG
>Ga0075431_100003083_pt1 | contig 16148 bp, 10 predicted proteins | sample RhiMetdeltSRZDD5_FD_75297 | JGI IMG/M metagenome (GOLD analysis project Ga0075431, IMG submission 75297) | Populus rhizosphere microbial communities from Tennessee, USA - Rhizosphere MetaG P. deltoides SRZDD5 | ecosystem: Host-associated > Plants > Roots > Rhizosphere > Soil | place: USA... | reverse complement strand
GTAAAGCCTCGTAGGTCAAAGGTCAAGAGTCAAAAGTTAGGTCAAAGGTTCAAGGTGCAAGGTCGCAGGCACAAGGTTCAAGGTTTAAGGTTTAAGGTTTAAGGTTTAAATCCATGCGCACTTCAACGGTTTGGATGATGTCGTGCCTTGTGTTGCTCGTTGGACTGAGTTCGCTCTCCGCCCAGTCGTTAGCAGGACGGACGGCTGGCGCAGTGCGGAGTGAATATTCACCTCCGCGAACGCCGTGGGGAGAACCGGACCTTCAAGGCATTTATACGAACGCGGACGAGAACGGCACGCCCATGGAGCAGCCGCCCGATCTCGCGGGCAAGCGGCTCGAGGATTTCGGCGAGAAGGAGATGGCGGCGCTGCGCGCGGAGCGGCAGAAGCGCGCGCAGGCGAGCGCCCGCAGCATCGGTGGAAGCGTCGAAGAGGATACCGGCGCGGGACCGTCGCATTGGTATGAGCATCTCGCCGCCAACAACGCGCAGCCATGGCTCGTGTTCGATCCGCCGAGTGGAAAGATTCCACCGATCACCGCGGCGGCGCGTCAGCGAGCCGCCGCCCGACAGGCGGCCCGAAAGGGCCGAGGCCCGGCCGATTCGTGGACCGATCGCAGCCTCTACGACCGATGCATCTCGCTCGGCGTGCCAGGCTCGATGACGCCGATGATTTACGGCAATGCCTACGACATCACGCAGAGTCCCGGCTTCGTCGTCATCCGCTACGAAATGATCCATGAGGCGCGCGTCATCCCGGTGGACAACCGTCCACACCTTCCATCGACCATGAAGAACTACATGGGTGATGCACGCGGCCGCTGGGAAGGGAATACGCTGGTCGTGGAATCCACGAACTTCCACCCGTTGATCGCGTTTCGTGGCGCGAGCGAAAAGCTCAAGGTCACCGAGCGCTTCACGCCGGTCAATGCCAACACTCTCCTGTGGGAAATCCGGTTCGACGATCCCGATACGTGGGAACAGTCATGGGCCTACGCGATGCCCTTGAAGCGCGACGCCGAGCACGCGCCCTATGAGTATGCGTGTCACGAAGGGAATCGCGGGCTGGCCAATATCCTGAGCGCGGCGCGGGCAGAAGAGAAAAAACAGTAGAACGAACGCGCCAGTCAACTTCCAACTCCCAACTCCCAACTGCCAAACGTTGGGAATTGGAGGTTGGGAATTGATCACGAAGTAGACTCTAGAGAATGCAGTCGACAATCCGATCGTTCGATCTCGCCCACCTGGGTCACCTGGAAATACTCACACCCAAGCCTGACGAGAGCCTCAACTTCTTTGTCAACGTCATGGGCATGACCGAAACCGCGCGTCGCGGCGAGTCGGTCTACCTGCGCGGGTGGGACGACTACGAGCATCACACGCTCAAACTCACCGCCGCAAAGACCGCAGGGATGGGCCATTTCGCATTTCGGACGACCAGCGCCGAAGCGTTGCAGCGACGTGTGACGATCATCGAACGTGGCGGGACCGGCAAGGGATGGACTGATGGCGACCTGGGCCACGGACCGGCGTACGCATTCACCACGTCCGACGGTCACAACATGGAGCTGTACTGGGAGACGGAGTGGTACAAAGCGCCACCGGAGTTGAAGCCGTCGCTAAAGAATCAGGCGATGCGTTTCCCCGCCAGGGGCGCCAACGTCCGGCGGCTCGATCACCTGAACCTGCTCACGTCCGATGTCGCCGGCCTGCAGCGCTTCTTTGAAGACACGCTCGGCATGCGCACCACGGAGATGATCAAGCTCGATAACGGACAGCTCGCGGGCGTGTGGGTGACGAGCAACAACAAGACGTACGACGTCGCTTTTACGGCCGATCATTACGGCGCGCGTGGCCGGTTCCATCACGCGACGTGGGCGGTCGACTCGAAGGACGAGGTCCTGCGTGCGGCGGATATTTGCCTCGAGCACGGGATTCACATCGAGACCGGCCCGCACAAGCACGCCGTCCAGCAGACGTTCTTCTTGTACGTATACGAGCCCGGCGGCAACCGTATCGAATTCGACAGCGCCGGCGCTCGGCTGATGCTCGCTCCCGACTGGCAGCCGGTCGTCTGGACCGAAGCCGAGCGGAGGAAAGGGCAGGCGTGGGGACTCAAGACAGTGGAGACGTTCCACACCTACGGCACACCGCCGGTGGAGAAGTAGACAAACTGCCAATTTCCAACTCCCAACTCCCAAGCAAACGCTTCGTTGGGAATTGGAGTTTGGGAATTGGGAGTTGACAGAGACATCGAAGGGTCCGATGCAGCAAGCCATTCCTTGCATGATGATGCGCGGTGGCACCTCGAAGGGTGCCTATTTCCTCGCATCTGATCTCCCGACCGATACTGCGGAGCGCGACCGCATTCTTCTCGCCGTCATGGGCTCTCCGGACCCGCGGCAGATCGATGGCATCGGCGGCGCCGACCCGTTGACGAGCAAGGTGGCGGTGGTCTCGCGCTCGGAACGCCCCGGCATCGACGTCGACTACCTGTTTCTTCAGGTCTGGGTCGATCGTCCCGAGGTCTCGGACGCGCAGAACTGCGGCAACATCCTCGCCGGCGTGGCGCCGTTTGCCATCGAACGCGGCCTCGTCCGCGGATGCGATCCAGTCACGAAGGTGCGGATCTTCATGATCAACACGTCGCAGACCGTCGTCGCCACGGTGCAGACGCCAGGGGGAAAGCCGGAGTACCAGGGAAACGCGCGCATCGATGGCGTGCCGGGAACTGCAGCGCCGATTCCACTCAGCTTTTCTGACACCGCGGGATCGACGTGTGGCGCGTTGCTGCCGACTGGCCGCGCCGTTGACGTCGTCAACGGCATCGAGGTCACCTGCATCGACAACGGCATGCCCGTTGTCGTGATGCGCGCCGCCGACGTCGGCCGCACCGGCTACGAGACTCGCGAACAACTCGACAAAGACACCGAGCTCAAAGCGCAGATCGAAGCCATCCGCCTCACAGTCGGCCCGATGATGAACCTCGGCGACGTGAAGGATCAGACCGTCCCGAAGATGATCCTGCTGGCTCCGCCTCGAGACGGTGGTGCGATCTCGACGCGCTCGTTCATCCCGCATCGCGCCCACGCCACCATTGGTGTCTTCGCCGCCGTTAGCGTGGCAACCGCGTGCCTGCTTCCCGAGAGCCCCGCGCATTCGCTCGCTCGCATTCCCGATGGGACCAGGAAGATGATGCTCGTCGAACATCCGACAGGAGCGAGCCCGGTGTCGCTCACTACCGACGTCCAAGACGGAAAGACCGTGGTCAGCGAGGCGGCAATCATCAGCACGGCTCGCGCGCTGTTCGACGGGAACGTACTCGTCTCTTGACCATGTTCGCCACAAACAAGATCTTGGTGGTCATCGTGATCTTCGTGGCTCGAGCCTTCGTGACACTATCGCGCTGAAGTTTGTTTTTCTGGCAAATACTGCTAGCGAGAGTGTCACTAGAAGGCACAGGATCTTGATCACAGCGCGGCTTGGTTGCGGCTTCGCCGCGCTGTGATCTTCGTGGCCCAAAGCTGTAATATCAGTCGCATTTGTCGGATCACACAAAGGGTGGCGCTCATGACGATCGTCAAGACCCTGGTCGTGTTGATGGTATTGACCGCCGTTCCTGCGTTCGCGCAGCAGCAGGTCGACATCTCCGGTGAGTGGGCGGCGCGCGTCCACGAAGATCAGCCGCATCGTGGCCCCGGGGCAGAGCTCGGCGACTACACCGGCCTGCCCATCAACGACGCCGCTCGTCAGAAGGCGTCTCATTGGGACGCCTCGATCCTGTCCCTTCCGGAACGGATGGCTCAGCCGCATCCGGCTGTGTACTTCATGCGAGGCCCTGGTCCCAACATGCGGATCATCAAGCGCGTGGACCCGGTCACGCACGAACTGGTTGCGTATACCCTCGAAGGTGTGTTCGGTCGCGACGATCGCGTTATCTGGATGGACGGACGGCCGCATCCCTCGCCGAATGCCGAGTACTTGTGGGAAGGCTTCTCGACCGGGAAAGTCGAAGGGAACCGACTCACGATTACGACCACTCACATGAAGTACGGTGTCATCCAGAGAAATGGTGTCCCTGCCAGCACCAAGGCGACGATGACCGAGCACTTCATCCGGCACGGCGATCAGCTCACGCTGATGACGATCGTGGATGACCCGGTGTATCTCGAGGAGCCGTTCGTTCGAACGTCGCACTGGGTTCGCAGCTCGAACATCACGGTGGATCAGCGGTGGCTGTTCGAGGTCGTCGACGAAGTGGCGGGGACCGCGATTGGCTACGTGCCGCATTATCCCTGGGGAACGAAGCAAGACGGGTACGCGAAGAAGCACGGCATCCCGTTCGAAGCCACGCAAGGCGGGAAGGCGACGACGTATCCCGAATACGAGCTCAAGATCAAAGAGATGCTGGCGAAGAAGCCGTCGCCAGCGCCTTCCGCTACACGCTGAGATGCGACTGGCTGCTCTCGTCGCGGGTGCGTTGTGTTCGATGGGCCTGCTGGCCCTGCATGCGCAGCAGCCTGTCACCACCGTGCCGATCACTCCGCCTCCGCCTCCGCTCATCGTCGAAGGTCTCGAAATCCTCCGTGTCCAGGGCAATGTGCACATGATCGCCGGCGCGGGCGCCAACGTCGCCGTGCAGATTGGCGAGGAAGGCGCGTTCGTCGTCGACGCTGGCGGATCCGGTCAGAGCCAGCGGTTGCTGACGGCGGTGAACCGTCTGACGACTCGACCGATCCGATTTCTGGTCAACACGAACGCCGACAGCGATCACATAGCCGGCAACGACGTCATCGTCAAGTCGCAGCGCGGCACACGGGGACCGCAGCCGGGCGGTGGCGGTGGTGGCGCGCCGGGCCAGAATGTCGGCGTGGTGACGGTCGCGCACGAGAATGCGTTCAATCGCATGTCGACTGGCAGCGAGGGTGTTCCGCCGCTGACGGGAGATGCGCTGCCGGCCTCGACGTTCTTCACGCCACGCAAGGATCTCTTCTCGAACGGTGAGCCCGTTCAACTGATCAGCCAGCCGGCCGCGCACACGGACGGCGACATCCTCGTGTTCTTCCGCAAGTCCGATGTGGTCGTGACCGGCGACGTGTTTGTGACCACGAGTTATCCCGTCATCGACACGGCGCGTGGTGGAAGCGTGCAGGGCGTCATCGACGCGTTGAATGCCATCATCGAGTTGACGGTGCCGGAACGAAATCAGATGGGCGGGACGCGTGTCATCCCCGGTCACGGTCGAATCTGCAATGAGGCGGACGTCGTCGATTACCGCGACATGGTCACCATCATTCGCGATCGCGTGCAGGAGATGGCGAAAAAAGGGATGACGTTGCAGCAGATCAAAGCCGCGCGCCCGTCGCTCGAGTACGATGGCATCTATGGTGCGACGACCGGGAATTGGACTACCGATCGGTTTATAGAAACTGTTTTCAGCAGTGTGAGCGGTAAGAAATGAGGTCCGCGCTGGCTTCAGCAGTCTTCTCGTTCGTGCTGGCCGGCGGTACCGTTGGCGGTCAGCAGGCCGCGCAACCAGGGAGCACTCCGCGAGCGATGGCTCCCGCCGACTTCACGGGCGTCTGGGCTGCCGTCATCACAGAAGATTGGCGCTTTCGCATGGTCACTCCTCCCAAGGGTGATGCAGTGGGCGTTCCACTCAACGATGCCGGGCAGAAAGCCGCCAACGCCTGGGATCCGCAAAAAGACATCGCGGCGGGCGAGCAATGCCGCGCATTCGGAGCGGGCGGCATCATGCGGATGCCGATCCGGCTGCGTGTGTCGTGGCAGGACGACACGACGTTGAAGTTCGAGACCGACAACGGGCAACAAGTACGCCTGTTCCGGTTCGGCGCCTCGCAGTCGTCGGCCGGTGAGCCGCAGTGGCAGGGGCAGTCTGTTGCTTCGTGGGAGACGGTGGCTGAAGGCCAGGGGATCGCGCCCGCAGGCGGCGGAGGTGGCGGTGGCCGTGGCGGTGGAGCGAATCCGGCCGCGCAGTTGACGGGATCGTTGAAAGTCGTCACCACGCGGATGCGGCCGGGATATATGCGCCGGAACGGCGTTCCTTACACCGGCGGAGCTGTGCTCACCGAATTCTTCGATCGCTCAGACGAACCGAGCGGTGACGTCTGGCTGATTGTCACCTCGTCGCTCGACGACCCGACCTATCTCACGCAGCCGCTGATGACGTCGACGCACTTCAAGCGCGAGCCCGACGGCTCGAAGTGGACTCCGCGGCCGTGTGAAGTGACGCTTCCGCTGGAGAGCCGATAGTCCATGATGAAGACCTTGCTTGTGGCGATGTCGACGTCGTTTGTTGTCGCGGTCTCACTCCCTGCCCAGACCACTGACGAGGCGCCACACTGGGCGTACGGCTACATGAAACCGCCTGCGCCGGGAGAGTCAGGGCCGTCGTGCCCACCGACCGCGCGCCCGTTTCCCGATTGCGCCTACCCGGTGACGCCGACTCCTGAAAATGGCATCAAGCGGACGTTGCCCGGCAGCAACAAGTCGTTCACGCGAAACGAGGCACACTTCGACTACGGTCCCGGAGACTGGTATCCCGACGACCATCCGTCCATGCCCGAGATCGTGGCAAGGGGCCGGCAGGCTGACGGCATTCGAGCCTGCGGGCTCTGTCACTATCCGAACGGTCAGGGAAAGATGGAAAACGGCGGAGTGGCCGGGCTGCCTGCCGCCTACATCCAGCAGCAGCTCGCCGACTTCAAGAGTGGCCTTCGAAAGAGCGCCGACCCGCGCAAGGCGAACACGAACGAGATGATCGCGATCGCCAGATCGCTGACCGACTCTGAGGTGAAGGCGGCGGCCGAGTACTTTGCATCAATGCCGTGGCGGAAGTGGGTCAGGGTCGTCGAAAGCGATCAGGCGCCTCGCGTGCGAGCCACGACGAACGGTCTCTTCCTGCCCATCGGCGACGCGTCGCAGGAGCCGCTCCGCCAACGCATCATCGAGATGCCGGAGCAGCCCGAGGCGACGGAGCTGTCACGCGATCCACGCTCGGGCTTCGTCGCGTATGTACCGATTGGCTCGATCGCAAAAGGTGAGGCGCTCGTCACCACGGGCGGAGACGGCAGAACTGCACGTTGTACGACGTGTCACGGCGCTGATCTGAAGGGTACTGCGACAGTGCCCGGCATCGCCGGCCGCTCGGCGAGCTACATCGTCCGGCAGCTGCATGACATGCAGCAGGGCACGCGTCAGACCAAGACCATGAAGACGGCAGTCGCCAAGCTGACCGTGGAAGACTTCGTCAATATCACCGCCTACGTCTCATCACGCGTGCCGTGAGACCTTCCGCCATCGTGATCGGCGGGACCGGCCGGTCTTGCGGTGGGCGCGTGTCTCTCGCGGACGAACATTCCATACACCATTCTCGACCGCGGACAGAATGTCGCAGCGACGTGGCGGAGACATTACGACCGGCTGCACCTGCACACGAACATGGGCATCGGCAATTCCGGCGCCGAGATTGCGCTCGATCTGCACGAGCATCGCGCGTATCCCACCATCGCAGTGCGCAGCCCCGTCAACGTGCTGCCACGCGATGTTCTGGGCGTACCTGTCGCGGTCACTGCGCGAGTCGCCGGGCTGTTGCCGCCGACGGTGGCAGACACGATCGCGAGGTTCAGCGTTTCGACACGAGCTCGCGATATATAGCGTCGATGAACATGTCCGTCGTCGACGAGCCGGTTGTCGCGCCGTAGCGTCCGTCGTAGTCGGCCGTCGGTTTCGCGGCTTTTACTTCCGCGAGCGTCTTGCCTTTTGCGACGAGATCCTGGATCCGATCGCGAACGATCGTCACCATGTCGCGGAACTCGACGACATCGGCTTCATCTGCCAGCCGGCCATGACCCGGGACGACGTAAGTGCCTCCCTCTTCCTTGTCCTTCGGGATCGTGATGTCAAGCAGGCGGTTCAGGCCGTCGATGACACCCTGCACGCTGCCGCCGTTCTGCGCGTCGACGACCGGGTAGGTCATGGTCGTAAAGAGATCTCCACTCGCAGCGACGTCGGACCGGCGAAAGAAGACCAGGACGTCGCCGTCAGTGTGACCAGGCTGATGAATCAACTGGATGGCCTCGTCGTTGAAGAAGAGCTCCTTGTCTTCACCGAAGAAGGTCTCGGTCGGCCACGCGGCGAATGGCCTGGGCGATGGCTCGCCCGAGGGCGCGCTCATGCGCTTGAGCACGTTCTCGTGTGCGAGGACCCGCGCCGTGTCGAGTGGTAGCCCGGAGTTGCCAGGCGCGTTTCCTCCAAGCGAGCGCCCGGCCGCGGCAAGCGTCTCGTTCCCGCCGCTGTGATCGGCATGGACGTGGGTGTTGATGACGATTCGAATCGGTTTTGAAGATATCCGGCGGATGGCGGCCAGCACGTCGGCGCCACGCGGGCCGGGGCCAGTGTCAATCACGAGAACACCTTCATCGCCAGCCTGGACGACGATGTTGGCGCCGGCGCCGACGAGCATGTGCACGTTTCCTTGAACGTGTACGGTCTGGATCTGCCCGGGCGGGTCTAAATTGGGGTCAGACCCCTTGAGTCTATTGGTATCAAGGGGTCTGACCCCACCCGGGTACGTCGTCGCGGCGCCGCCGCGCGCGCCCCCCGGCGGCAACTTGAACCTGGACGCAAACTCCGTCAGCTTGCGAGTGGCTTCCGGCGATCCAGGAAGGTAGTGCGGCACCTCGCCCTTGCGTCGCACCGCGACTTCGTCCACCACGTCGAACTGCGTTCGTCGAACCTCCTGGTCCGGATTGAGAACCCAGTTCGTCGTCCGGATGAATGGCTCTTCCAGGTAGATCGGATCGTCGACAATCGTCACCACCGTCAGATAGTTCCCGTGCCTGATGAAGCGCTCGGTCATCGTCGCTCTGTCGCTGTGCGCGACGCCGTTCCGTTGCAGCCAGCCGACCTTGAGATGCGAGGTGACGACGTCCAGGCTGTTGCCGTCCCAGCGAGCCGTCGAGAATCCAGCCCATGTGTGCAGCGCGTACTCGGGAGGGTGTGGACGCCCGTCCAGCCAGATCAGGCGAGTGGCTTGTCCGAACGTGCCGAAGAGTTCGTAGCCGATGGTCTCCTGCGTGACGGGATCGAGCTGCCGAGTGATGCGGATGTTGGCCGGTCCGCGCAGCGAGTACGTGGAGGGATGCGGCTTGGCCTGGTGTTCGCGCAGCGTGAGGATCGAGGCGTCCCAACTGTCGGCTTTCAGGCGCCCGGCGTCGTTGAGAGGGATCCCTGTGTAGTCACCAAGCTCGGGCCCGGGAATGCGATGCGGTTGATCTTCGTGGTAGAGGGCAGTCCAGTTCCCCGAGAGATCTCGCTGAGCAAAAGCCGGGGTTGGAGCAATCAAGAGCAGGATGCTGATCGCTCGCGTGATGTTCGCTCGGCTCACGTTGGTGTCAACTCCCCATTTCCAAATCCCAACTCCCAAGATAGCTCTGTTTGGGAGTTGGAAGTTGGAAGTTGGGCGTTCTCGAGATCAGAAGTCGAAATTCACGCTGAACTTCGCGACTCGCGGGTTCAGGATCTCCGTCGGCGCCAGATACGACGCGAACGCTTGATTGACGTTGATGGTCGCGTTGGAGTTGAGCGCGTTGTACAGATCCACGCTCACAATGGCGCGCGATCGGCCCATGCGCAGGATCTTGCCGAAGCGAAGGTCGAGCTCGTTCCGATAGTCCAGGTACTTGCTTTGCGGCTCGACGAGCTGCAGGGTGACGTTCGGCGTTCCGCCTGACAGCGCCCGCCCGAGCGTGGAGTTGGCCGCCAGATAGGCGTTAGTCGCCACAAAGCCGGCGTTGACGTCAGTATTGGGTGGGGTCTGTCCCACGATGATCTGTCCCGGTGTCGTGCGAAAGGACCCTGATATCTGCACGTCTACTTTGGGAATGATGTAGACGCCATACAGCTTGAACTGTGTCAGGAACGGTGACTCACGGCGGCAATATTGCGCCGCTCGCCAGGATGCCGGCAGTGTGCCATTCGCTCCGAGGTTGTTCATCTCCGGCAGCTTGGCCACGATCTCGCAGTTGTCTTCCATGGTCTTGCCCGTGGAGAGCCCACCCTGGACCGTGAGGCCATTGCTCAGTCGCGAGTTGACCGTCACGTCTACACCGTTCCAGTTCTCGAACTGCGAGCCGTAGTCGTCCGAGAGCGCGTTCAGGTTGCGGACCTGACCGAACTTGGATTGATTGACGTCGTAGAACCCGCTCAAGGTGTAGCCGCCACCGTTTGGAAGCCGCGGGTCGAGCGGCGCCACCATATCGAACCGCGTGAAGTCCTCGGGGCCGACGAGCACGTTATCGGTCACCTGGAAGTGTGCCCACGCGCGACGGAAGTAGCCGACGTCGAGTGCCACGCGCGGTATGAGTTCGTGCTGGACACCAGCCGAGAATTCCCAGTTGGTCTGGCGGTGATTGAAACCTGAGATCAGGTTCTTGTCGAACTGCTCGCCGGCTACCGACGTTCCGAACGCCGTGTCGTCGATGGGGCCGCACTCGCCATTGGCGAGCGGATTGAGCAAGTCGCACTGCGGGATGAAGTCGTTGTTGATCCCACGCCCCGCGCGATCGTCCCAGGGACGATTCGCCGTCGTCCGCAGCGTCAAGACCGGGTTGGGATTGCGGCCGAGTCCATTCAGCGTCTGTCCAAGCAGGTACTTGTTGAACGCCATCTTCACGGCCGTCTTGCCGGTGCCAAACAGGTCGTACGCGAGGCCGCTGCGATATGTCAGGTCCTTCCACGAGATGTTGTCCTGCGCGGGGAATGTGATGTTCCGCGTCGGCGTGAGTTGTGCCGGTCCAACAGTCTGTTCGGGGAAGCCAGTCGCGAAATAGTCGAAGCGAATCGCGCCCTGGATGGTCCAGCGATTGAGCGACCAGCGGTCCTGGGCGTACAGGCCGAGGTCGTTATTGAGGTTGGTGATCGCCCGATACGGGAACGCACGCTCGGTGATGCGATTGGGCACACCGAAGTTGAAGCGATAGCTGATCGGGTTGAGCGTATACAGATACTCGTCCAGGTGCCCCTGCGTGTTGTTGAACCCGACCTTGAAAGCGTGAGACCCCGTCACATAGGTGGCGGCCGCGCGATACGTGAAGCTCGGGACGGATGTGTTGTTGTAGTTTGTCAGAATGCGGTAGTTCAGGCCGTTGCTCTGCTCGAGAACGCCGATCAGTTGCGGTAGAACCGCCTCGAGGTTTGGATCGTCGAGTGATCCGCCGTCAGCGCGATAGTGCATGTTGCCCCAGCGCTCGTAGAGATGCAGGCCGACCGCTTCGAACAGCAGACGGTTGGTGACGGGCGACGTCCACTCGAGGTGCTCCTGCGCCAGCCGCGGGAAGCGCCGATCGCGTCCGGCCTCGGGCGCCGTTGTCGCGCTGATGTTGTTGGGACAGTTGCACCACTTGTCGAACTTGTAGGTACCGGCGATCTTGTTGCGCGGAGTCGCCTGCCACGTCACTCGGATACTGTTGTTCGACTGCCAGCCCTTGTTTACGCCGGGTTGGCCCGTGTCAGGATCGTAGAGGAACTTGGTGGGGTCGTACTCGTTCCTGTTCCTGAAGATGGCGACCTCGTTCTCGGTTTCGTTGTAACGCGTGGAGAACCAGAACCAGACCTTGTCACGTTTGAACGGGCCGCCAAGCGATTCGTTGACGTCCACGTTCTTCACGATGCGCTGTGGCGCGAGCAGACCCGCTTGCTGCAGTTCGGTCGTGAAGTTGCTGCCCTGCAGGCTTTCGTTCGAGAAGGTGAAGAACAAGGAATTCGAGAATTGGTTGCCGCCATCCTTCGGAACGAAATTGATCCGAATGCCACCGGTCGGAAGGTCAGCCGAGAGCGAGCTGGTATCAACGCTCACCTCGGCCGCGGAGCCGACGTCCGGTGTCTGCCCGCCGATGTTGCCGCCGGCTTGAAGGGTCATGGTGTTGACCCCGTTCACGGTGACGCGCTGATCGACGTTACGGCTTCCGTGCACGGTGACGCTCTGGCCGACGTCCTGGATCAGCGATCCGCCCACGTCGTTGCCGCCGCCAAGCGTGCCTGGAATCATGCGTGCCAGGCCGAAGTAATTGCGCGCGCTCGGCAACGCGTCGATCGTTTCCGAGCTGAGAACGCGCTGCTGCGTGGTGCTCGTGACGTCGACGACTGGCGCCTCACCGGTCACTGTAATTGTTTCTTCCAGCGACCCGACGCGGAGCTCAGCGTCGACATTGATTGCCGCCGATCCGCTGAGCACGACCCCGTCGCGCTTTACGGTGTTGAATCCTGCCAGCGAGAACGTAACCATGTATGCTCCGGGGCGCAAGTCAACGACCTGGAAGCGGCCGTTGGCGTCGGTGACCGACTCGCGGGCCTTTTCGATCAGTACAGGGCTCGCGGCCTCTACGGTCACTCCGGGGAGTACGGCGCCCGAAGTGTCCTTGACAGTGCCTGTGATTGACGCTTGCGCGAAAGCCAGGGACGGTAACAGGGCCGTCCATACCAGAACGACGGCACACCGGAGCGCGACACGCATGTGTTCTCGCCTCCTGAGCATCGGCTCTTGCCAACGCCCCAACAAGGGGTGACCGACCTTGGGGACGAACAACCTCGAAACGACCCGACCGAATTTCTGATAGGTCAGAGTTGCCGTGGAATCTACGCCTCGTACGAGGGTGAAGTCAATCGTGCAGTCATTGGCGGCCTTAAAGCGGCAGGCAGGTGAGGCCGGCGGAGGCGGGCGGGCAATTCCCAACCTCCAACGCCCAAACTGCGGGAGTTGGAGGTTGGATGTTTAGAGGATCAGAAATCGAAGTTGACGCTGAACTTCGCCACGCGTGGGTTGAGGATCTGTGTAGGAACCAGATATGTCGCGAACGACTGGTTCACGTCGACAACAGCGTCGGAGTTGAGCGCGTTGTACAGGTCCACACTCACGGTAGCACGGGCTCCTCGGCTCATGCGCAGCACCTTACCGAACCTCAGGTCGAGTTCGTTTCGCCTGTCCAGGTACTTGGTATAGGGCTCCAGCAGTTGGAGGGTCACGTTCGGCGCACCACCCGAGAGCACTCGACCCAGCGTCGAGTTCGTGGCCAGGTACGCGTTGGTCGCGACGAAACCAACGTTGATGTCGTTGTTCGGCGGGTTCTGCTGATTCTGACCGGGGATGCTGCGGAACGAGCCGGACACCTGTACGTCGATCTTCGGGATGATGTAGACGCCGTAGCCTTTGAACTGCGTCAGGAAGGGCGACTCGCGGTGGCAGAACTGCGCCGGGCGCCACGACGCCGGCAGCGTCGAGGTCGTGTTCGGGGCCGACGGAGGAGCAATCTGGTTGTTGAACTCCGGCACCTGGGCCACGATCTCGCAGTTGTCCTCCATGGTCTTGCCTGTGGCGACCCCACCCTGGAAGGTCAGGCCGTTGTTCAGCCGCGCATTCACCGTGACGTCCACGCCGTTCCAGTTTTCCAGCTGTGACCCGTAGTCGTCCGACAAGGCATTCAGGTTTCGCACTTGACCGGCTTTCGCCGGCACCACATCGTAGAAACCAGTCAGCGTGTAGCCACCACCGCCGGGAAGGCGCGAATCCAGCGGTGCCACCAGGTTGAACGACGTGAAGTCCTCGGGTCCGACGAGGGTGTTATCAGTGACTTGGAAATGGGCCCAGGCGCGCCGGAAGTAGCCGACATCAAGCGCCACGCGCGGCAGCAGCTCGCGTTGCACGCTCGTCGAGAATTCCCAGTTCGCCTGACGATGATTGAAGCCGGAGATGAGGTCCTTGTCGTAGAGTTCGGCCGGTACCGTCGAGCCGAACGCAAGGTTGTCGAGTGGGCCGCACTCACCGTTGGCTAGCGGGTTGATCAAGTCGCATTGCGGGATGTTGTCGTTGTTGATGCCACGGCCAGCCCGATCGTCCCACGGACGATTGGCTTGCGTGACCATCGCCAGCACTGGGTTCGGATTGCGGCCGAGGCCGTTCAGCGTCTGGCCCAGCAGGTACTTGTTGAAGGCGACTTTGATCGCGGTCTTGCCGTCGCCGGTCACATCGTACGCGAACCCGCTGCGATAGGTCAGATCCTTCCACGAGATGTTGTCCTGCGCCGGGAACGTGATGTTCCGGGTAGGAGTGAGATCCGACGGCCCAACCGTCTGGTCAGGGAAGCTCGTGGCAAAGTAGTCGAATCGGATTGCGCCCTGAATGGTCCAGCGATTGAGCGACCAGCGGTCTTGCGCGTATAGGCCGAGATCGTTGTCCAGGTTGGTGATCGCGCGATAAGGGAATGCCCGCTCGGTGATTCGGTTGGGCACTCCGTTGTTGAACCGGTAGGCGAGGTTGTTGAGCGTGTACTGGTACTCGTCCAAATGGCCAGTCGTGTTGTTGAATCCCACCTTGAAGGCGTGAGTTCCTGTCACGTACGTGCTCGCCACCCGATACGTAAAGCTCGGCACAGCCGTGTTGTTGTAGTTCGCCTGCGACCGGTACGTCAGGTTGTTGCTCTGTTCCATGACGCTGATCATTTGCGGCAGGATCGCCTCGAGTGCGGGGTCCTCCAGCGACCCGCCGTCGACGCGGTAGTGCATGTTTCCCCAGCGCTCGTAGAGGTGCAGACCGACAGCTTCGAAGAGCAGCTTGTTGGTCACCGGCGAGGTCCATTCGAAATGCTCCTGCGCCAGGCGCGGGAACCGCCGGTCGCGGCCTGCCTCAGGTGCGACGGTGGCGCTGATATTGTTTGGACAGTTGCACCACTTGTCGAACTTGTAGGTGCCGGCAATCTTGTTGCGCGGACTCGCCTGCCAGGTCACCCGCAGGCTGTTGTTCATCTGGTAGCCTTTGTTCGCACCAGGCGTGCTCGGGTCCGGATCGTAGAGGAACTTCGTGGGGTCGTAGGCGTTCTTGTTGGCCAATACCGCCACCTGGTTCTCCGTTTCGTTGTAGCGCGTCGAGAACCAGAACCACACCTTGTCCCGTTTGAACGGGCCACCGACCGACTCGTTGATGTCGACGTTGTTCACGATGCGATTGGGTGTGCTCAACCCCGCCTGCCGCAGCTCATCGGAGAAGTTGTCACCCTGCAGATTTTCGTTGGTGAATGTGAAGAACGTCGAGTTGGCGAACCTGTTGCCGCCATCCTTCGGCACGAAGTTGATGCGCACGCCGCCGGTCGGCAGGTCCGCCGAGAGCGAGTTGGTGTCCACGGTGACTTCGGAAGCCGATCCCACGTCGGGTGTCTGGCCGCCGATGTTGCCGCCGGCCTGCAGCGTCATGGTGCTGACCCCGTTGACCGTGACGCGCTGATCGACGTTGCGGCTTCCATGCACGACCACGCTCTGGCCGACATCCTGGACGAGCGACCCACCGACGTCATTTCCGCCGCCAAGGGTGCCCGGAATCATGCGGGCGAGGCCGAAGTAATTGCGCGCGCTCGGCAGCGCGTCGATCATCTCGGAGCTGAGGACGCGCTGTTGCGTCGTGCTCTGCACGTCGACGACTGGTGCTTCGCCCGTGACCGTGATCGTCTCCTCGAGTGATCCGACGCGAAGGTCGACATCGACGTTGACCGGCGCAGACCCGCTGAGGACGACACCCTCACGTTTGACAGTGTTGAATCCTGCGAGCGAAAAGGTGACGGTATAGGTGCCAGGTCGAAGATCGACGACTTGGAAGCGGCCGTTGGCATCGGTGACTGCCTCACGAACCTTTTCAATCAGCACGGGGCTTGCGGCTTCCACGGTGACTCCCGGGAGCACAGCGCCCGACGTATCTTTAACGGTGCCTGTAATTGACGCTTGTGCAAAAGCCAGTGAAGGCAGGGCCGTCCAAACCAGAACGACGGCACACCGGAGCGCGACACGCATGGGGTTCTTGCCTCCTGGGCATTGGGTCTTGCCAACGCCCCGACATGGGTGACCGACCTTGGGAACGAACAACCACGAAACTGACAGACTGATTTCTGATAGATCAGAGGAGCCGTGGAATCTTCGCTTCGCGGGATAGTGAAGTCAATGGCGCTTCACCTCCTTTTCTTCTGTTCTGGTCTGAGCGGCCTCCTGTATCAGGTCGTGTGGGTCCGCCAATTGGGACAAATCTATGGCAACACGATTCACTCAGCGTCGATCGTGGTCGCCATCTTCATGGTCGGGCTTGGCGCT
>Ga0075431_100003079_pt1 | contig 16157 bp, 12 predicted proteins | sample RhiMetdeltSRZDD5_FD_75297 | JGI IMG/M metagenome (GOLD analysis project Ga0075431, IMG submission 75297) | Populus rhizosphere microbial communities from Tennessee, USA - Rhizosphere MetaG P. deltoides SRZDD5 | ecosystem: Host-associated > Plants > Roots > Rhizosphere > Soil | place: USA... | reverse complement strand
TGTTCTGAATGCCGACGACGTTCGGAATCGTCTTGTTCAAACCTGCGCCGGTGAACTCCGGCAGATCCTCGGCGTTGGTGTCGCTGCGCACAAAGGCGCCATAACTGCCATCGCGTCCCAGCAGCCGCTCCAGTTCCGTGCGTAGATCGCGCTCCAGCTCCGGTAACAGGGGCATCGTCTGAATCGTCTTGCGCCAGGCCGCCAGCCGCGGCTGCATGAACCGGTTGATGCTTTCGGCCGGAGCGCCTCGATCGCGCATCTTCTCAACCTCGCCGAATGTCTCTTCGATCTGGGCCCGCAACGTCTTCCCGCTGTTATCCAATACGCGGTCGATGTGCGCGTAGTAGATGCCGAATGGAATCACCATCCCGGGCGCGACCTCTTTGGGGAAGTAACTCGCCAACTCGCCGAGATTCGCCGCCTTCGGACCCACCAGAGCGCCGGAATCGGTCGCCCGCAACGAGGAGAGCTGGAGCAGTTTCCGGTTCGCCAGATTGAGACGGGACGTGTCCAGTTGAATGCGCGCACGCTGCGTCGTTGCAGGTTGATCCAGCCACAACCTTCTCTCCTCGGCGTTCAATGACGAAGTTTCTCGCAGCACAACCACATTGCGCGGCGTTACCGCATAGAACACTTCCTTCTCGTTGTGCTTTTCCAATTCGTCCAGCAGCGACGACGGAACGGTCGCATTGGGTATTCCAAGATTCGCCGCAAGGATTTGGGTATGGGAAAGCGCATTGCCGCTATCGAGCGTCAGAATTCCCGCTACCGGCTTCAAGTCCGACACCGTTTCCGGCAGCACGTACACGCCCTTCGGGTCGAGATTGCCGCCCGCATCGAGCGGATCGCGAATAATGCGCAGCTTGCCCACCGCGACTCCGGGATTCAAACCCGCGACACCAGCCGCCACGCTCTTGCCGAATACGGCGTGCACAATGCCCGCGGCCATGTTTCCGTCACGCACCAACGCGTCGAGCGATGCCGTCATCGGCAGTGCCATCGAACTCCGTAAAAGGTGATCGACAATCGTCACGGCTACCGGCTCTACCGCCCCCCAGTGCCGTCCGACGGGCCCGAAGTCGCGTGCCACGGTCGCTCGCGACCACTCCGCCGCCCGCGCCAGGTATTGCACCATTCGCCGCCAGGCCTCCGGATCCCACTCCGTTCGTGATACCGCATCGCCCAACTCGGCATGCAGCGCGTCGTACTGGCGTATCGACAGCAACCCGGCTCCCGCAGCCATCGCAAACCACTGCCGTTGTAGCGCGAGCATTTCCCGCCGCGTCCGTGCCTGTGGCTTTTTCATGGCGAAGGCATGATCCAGGATCGCCGAGTTCCAATCCAGCAAAGTCAGATTCTTCGCGCCTTCCTTGGATTGCTCGACGAATTTCCGAACGTCGAGAGTTGCGGCGGCGGCTTCGCGTAGCCACGAGTCGGTACCGCGTGATTCACCCAGAATGCGAGCACGGTCGCGAAATTCCGGAGGCAGCTTGGGAATCGCCTGCACGGAATCGCGCCCCGCATATTGTTCGCGCAGTTTTGTCAGTAGTTCTTCGAGCAACGGCTTGGAAGCAGCCGGCGCGGTGCCATTCTTCACATACTCCTCGACGCGCCCCACATCGTCCGGCCCGGGAATGGAATGGATCTTTGCGCGCACCGGTTGAAACTTCGAATCGAGGTCGGCCAGCGATGTCGCCAAATTTCGAATTCGCTTCACACGGCTGTCGGCGATTCCATGCGGTAACGTCGCCACGAGTTGCAATGCCAGAAAGTAATTCTTCCTTGTCCAATCCGGGTCGCTCAGCAAGCGCGTGAGCAGCGCTCTCCCGGCCTTCTCTTCGTCCTCAATTTGGCGCGCGCCGCGGTAGTTGACCGCCTTCGTGTAGATCCAGCCTCGCTTCACATCGGCGAGGTACGCTTCCAGGATCAGTTCCTTGAGGCGCCAGTGGTCGCGGCCCGCGTCGAAGGCCTCGTCAAAGGGCAGCGCCACCAAAACCGTGCCGACATCGATACTCCAAGTCCCTAGTTGCTTCGCTTGCGCCGTCAAATCGGCGTGCTGGACGCCGCCGCCGCGTTGGCGGCACGGTACGCCCGCCGGCGGGTGAACCGTCCCATCCTTGCAAAACCAGCGGATTTGGAAATAGGGCCCCTTCGGACTTGCTTCAAACTGCTGCAATATCTTCGCCGCCTGCTTTACCTGCTGCGAAGTCATGGGGTCTACCAGCCCCTGCGCGCTCACGCTCGCGGCAGCCAGCAGGCCAATCAAAAGGGTCAGTCTCATCTACTGCGGCTTCGGCGGCTCTTCTTTCCGCCCCTCCTCGGGTAAGGCTTCCGGAATATCGAACGTGATGGCGGTATCAGCTCCGAACTTGCGGTACATGCGGAACTCGGTTTCGTTCTTGGCCAGATACTTGGCCGCGCGCATCTTCACCGTGTACTTCAGTGGCAACATGTAGTCCGAGCCGCCAATATTTACGAAATCATAGTCCAGGATCGTTCCCGCCTGCTGCACGGGAAACGACGGCGGAATGTCCTCGGCTTCTAGCGTGAGCCGTGAGATGGCCCGCGAGTCCCGATCCACGTAGATCAGCCCATGATAGCCCGGCGTGATCTGCTGCGATCGCTCGTAGCTCACGCTCCACTTCGACTTAGGCTGACGCACGCGGTAGTCGATCACGTGCATCCGACGCCCGCCCAAAGTCGCCCACCGCGACCAATGAAATTCAGTCTCCGACGCCGGCTCGAATACCTCGCGCAACATCGACCCGAACTCGCCTGTGGAAATGGACCCGTCCACTCTTTCCAGACCCACCTCCGTAGGCGCGCCATTCATCAACATCACCTTGTAGTCTTCCTTTTGTTCGAAGTAGGAGAGGCGCACGGTGATCACATCCCGCCTCCTCCAAAACTCGAGTCCTGTCGGGTCGTCGTAGCGCCGGATCACCTGCGTGCAGATGAAGTCCGGCAGCCGTTTGGTGTAGTTGATGGCGTAATCGCGCAGATCTTCGATCAGCTTGCGCTGCTCCTCGGGAGAAGGGGGATCGGGCAACTTGGTGACAGGCTTCGGCGGTGGCGGAGGGGGGGGCTTGAGTTGTTTTGACGCTTCGAAAAGATCCCGTAGGGCCTCCGCCGTTTTCTGCCCGACACCGTGGCTGAGCATGGTCGTCAAATCGTCCTCGCTCATCCGCTCGGTAAGCTTCACGTTCTTGAGGTAGCCGGCGACCTTCTTGTCGTCCTGTTTCAGTTGTCCGGAGGATTCAATGAAGGAATTCAACTGAGCAACGCTCATTCGCTGAGCGAATGCCACGGCCGTTAACAGGACCGTGAACAGGAGAATGTGCAACAACTTCATATACTTATTGTCGTAGATGCAACCGTGGAGGTTTCATCCGTGTTGTCTTGGAGCTAGAAGGGAAGCTTCCTTTTCTTCTTCGCGGGTGGGGGCGCCGGTTTGGCCGCTTGGTCAATGGCGGCCTGCACCAGCGGAGCCATCACACGGTATCCGGCCGCGTTTGGGTGCAGTCCGTCGTCGGCGAGGTCGGCTTTGAGCATGCCGCGTTCGTCTTTTAAGGCTGAGGCGTAATCTAAATATCCAATGGCTCTTTGTTCGGCGAATTCCTTGGCCCAGCGGTTGATGGCTTCGATTTGTTGCGGCGGCCGCCGTTTGCTGATCTCGAACGCAGGATTCACATGCATGTGGTAATCGCTCACCGGTAGTACGCTTGCGATGATCAGCTTGATTTTGTTGTAGGCGCACAAATCGGCGATGAGGGCGATGTTGCCGGTCACGGTTTCGACGGAAATGCCACGAGCCAGATCATTTGTTCCGCCCAGCAGGACGGCGATTTCCGGCTGCAAATCGATCACGTCGCTCTTCATACGAGCGAGCATTTGAGACGTGATCTGCCCGCTGATGCCGCGGTTGACGTAGTCCTGGTCGGGAAAATACTCGTTGAGCCGCCAGCCGTCGGTAATCGAATCGCCAAGAAAGACAACGCGCGGCTTCCCGGCGGCGGGAGGCTGTAATCTGTTGTTGGCCTCGGCGTACCGCTTCAAGTTGTCGCGGTCCGGCGAGCGCAGTTGTGTCTCCTTAACTTCGAGCATGGCCGCGAAACTTGTTTCCGCGCGATCCACCGACTCGCGCAACTCGGCGAATTGCCGCTTCGCCTCCCCAGGGAAGGGAAAGGGTTTCGGCAACGCATCGGCCAGGGCCAAATAAGCGCGTACGTTGCGCACGATTTCCAGGTGCATCGGCGAGTATGGCTGCGTGGGGGCGATCTTCAAATTGGCAACCGCCTGCCGTGTGTTCTCCATAACGGGGGCGGCGGCTCGCGCCAAACCGGGAACGGACGACATCGTCGAATCCATAAGCTGCAGCGTCCGCGTATAGAGTGCCGTGTATTGTGGCGTCGTCAGTAGCGCACTTTCCTGTGCGGATCCGCCGATTCCACTCAACACGAATAACGCAGTTGCCATCCAACGCCGTCTCATGACCGTTCCTCCTTTACCAGGTCAATCGTAACCGTACCGAAGAAAAACGACATTTGCATTCTCACCCGAACCGGCAGCCGCCGCGCATCGTCGCTCAACCAGAAGTACATCCGCCCGGAGCGCCTATAGATGACGCCATTCATCAGATCCGCTTCGTACTTCACCGTGTTGAACACGCCTGCTTCCGTCTTCACGCGCTCTTTGCCGCGTTCACGCACCTTCACCTGTGCGAACTTTCGCCCGTCACTCACCGGCATCGTAAACTCGGATTCCTTCGGACGCCCATTGGAGCGAAGTTCCGCGAGGGCGCTGATGACGTCGTGCACGCAGCCGGGTACCTCCAATTCCGTCGTTCGCACGGTCTGGTTCTTCAATTGATCCACTTCCACATAGGAACTCTTGCCGGGCTTGGCGGGAAATGTCGCCCTCGCTTCATTGCGCCTCTTTCCCTCTTCGATCTTGAACAGGATCGACTCCGAGCATTGGCTCCCGCCGCGAAACTGAACGCGATAGTCGTCGTTCACGCGGTACAGGCTCGACACCATGCCGACTGTTTGAAGCGTCATGTGCGCGCCCGTTGGCGAGTAGGAGAGGACGATGTTGCCCGCATGCATCAGCCGCCATTCTGCCTTGTACCGAAACACTTCGCCGGCGTTTGCGGACCATGCTGCGAATATGAATACGAGTAGCGCTCTCATAACTCCAGCAGGTGCCCGAACTCGTAAGGGTCCAGGCCCATCCGCTCCATTTGGCGGGGAATTTCACTGCGCAGGGCTTCCGGGGTGACCTTGATCCAGGCCTCTACCACCGTGTTTGTGTTCACGCGGGAGCGTCCTTCGCTCTCGGCCAACGCTTCCGCTTCGGCTCGAAAGGAGCCTTCAATCTGCTGCCTCACCGGCAGCGGAGTCGACAACAGAATCTGCTGCAGAAGATCTTCACTTGCGTCGTTCCAATCCATCGGCATCTATGTTAACAGTAGAGTTTGCAGCGCCACTCTGCCCTGATTCCACTTTCGCAGCAACATCACAACGGCCTCGCCCTTTGTGTGATGGCTTCCCGCAGCCTCGCTCAGGATTCCTCGTCTGAGAACGTGTCCACTTGGTGCGCCCGCGCCGTGGATCGCTTCGATTTGGAACTGAGGAATCACTTCGAAATGGAGGAGGAGCTTCTCTTTCCCGCTCACCCGGGTTCGCTAGCCGATCAGCTCATAGCCGAACATCGCGCAATGGAGGTGCTCGTGGCTCGATTGCGTTCCACGCCCGCGCGGGGCGTGCTCGATGAATTCCTCGAACTGCTGCGCCGCCACATCCGGTTAGAGGAGAATGAATTCTTCGAGTCCGCGCAACGCAGTATTCCCGCCGCCCAGCTGCAATCCATCGGCGAAGAAATCGACCGGCGCGCCGTCCGAATCTGCCTATGAATCAAGTTCTATTGGAATCTCATCTTCCCGGATTCGAGCTCGTATCGCGCGGGAAAGTTCGCGATGTCTACGCTGTAGGCCGCGATCTGCTCATCGTCGCTTCCGACCGCATCTCGGCATTCGACTACATTCTCGCGACCGGCATCGAAGACAAAGGCCGTGTGCTGACCCAGCTCTCCATCTTCTGGTTCGACTTCCTGAAAGATCTGGTTCCAACCCACTTTCTTACCGCCGATGTAGACCTGTATCCGGAAGCGTTACGCGCACATCGCGATCAGTTGGATGGCCGTTCAATGCTGGTGCGGCGCGCTGAGATGATCGACGTCGAGTGCGTGGCACGCGGCTATCTGTCCGGTTCCGGCTGGAAAGACTACCGCGCCACGGGTTCAGTATGCGGCATTTCGCTACCCGCTGGTCTGCGCGAAAGCGACCGGCTTCCCGAGCCGATCTACACACCCGCTTCCAAGGCCTCCACCGGTCACGACGAGAACATCAGCATGGAAGAAGTGGTCCGGCGCGTCGGAGCGGAAACCGCCGAACGCCTTCGCTCCCTCACGCTCGCCATCTATTCCAAAGCCGCCGCCTACGCCATCACTCGCGGCATCATCCTTGCCGACACGAAATTTGAATTCGGTTTCGTCGACGGCATTCTCACTTTGGGTGACGAGGTACTGACACCCGACAGTTCCCGCTTCTGGCCCGCGGACCGCTACCAGCCAGGACACGCGCAGCCCTCTTTCGACAAACAATACGTGCGCGACTACCTGGAGAGCATCCGTTGGAATAAACAGCCGCCGGCCCCCGGATTGCCTCCTGAAGTTGCCTCCAGCACCAGCGGCAAATATCGCGAGGCATACCGCATTCTCACGGGGAAGTCATTGTGAACTGGCTCGACCTTGTTCTCGGACTGATTCTGATCGTCTCCATCGCGGCCGGGTTCTCGCGCGGATTCACACGCACCATCCTCGGTCTCGGAGCCTTCATTTTCGGGTTATTGCTGGCGTGCTGGCTCTACGGTTCGGTGGGCTCGATCTATTCCGATTACGTGAGCCACCGCACGATCGCGAATTTCCTGGGCTTCGTTTCCGTGTACGCCGTCGTTGGTATTGCCGCCGCGTTGGTTGGCTGGGCGCTGGTGAAGTTCTACAAGACGGTTGGCCTGAGCTGGCTCGACCGGTTGTTGGGTGGCGGCATCGGCCTTGTGCGCGGCTTCATCGTTGGCTCCGTGCTCATCATGGTCCTCATGGCGTTCACGCGTAATCCGCCGCCTGACTCGGTCGTCAATTCGCGTCTGGCGCCGTACATGGTGGACGGCGCCCGTATGCTCTCCTGGATTGCCCCGCGCGAGTTGCGCGACGCAGTGAGCCAAAGCTACACGAAGGTGCGGGACATGTGGAAGAAGAACGTCGAGGAGCGGCTCAAGTCGCTCCCGAAGGAAGCCTTTTGAGCGGCGGCGTACGTTTTCCCGCAATCGATTTGGCTGTTTTCGATCTCGACGGCACGCTGATCGATTCCAAGCGCGACCTAGCTGAATCCGTGAACGCCACGCTCAGTCATATGGGGCTTCCCGGGATCGATCACCGCACGATCGAATCCTATGTCGGAAACGGTGCGCCGGTACTGATGCAACGCGCTCTCGGTCAACATGCTTCAGACGACAACATCGAGCGGGCGCTCTCCTACTTTCTCGAGCACTACCACGCGCACATGCTCGACTACACGGCGCTTTATCCAGGTGTTCGCGAGTCGCTCGAACAGTTGCACGAGGCCGGAATTCGGCTCGCCGTGCTGACCAATAAGCCAGTGCGAAATACTACGGGAATTCTCGCCGGACTCGGCATTGCAGCTTTCTTCGATCGCGCCTACGGCGGCAACAGCTTTCCACAGCGCAAGCCCCATCCGATGGGACTCGAGGCCCTTATGTCGGAATTTTCCACTCCCTCCGTGCGCACCCTGATGATTGGTGATTCAGCTATCGACATTCGCACTGCCCGCAATGCCCAAGTTGCATCGGCCGGCCTTACGTACGGATTTCAACCCGAAACGTTTGAAACAGACCCGCCGGATTTCGTCTACGATGCCATGCTGCCGCTGGTAAAGGATATTCTGGCCGCCCGCTAGACGGAGCGCCTCACGCAGCTACGGCCGGTACCGTTCCCGCGCCTTCTTCGTAATCGGCCCGATCTCCACGCGGCGGATCAGGATTTCCGCTCCTTCGCTCTGAATCTGAATCTTGCCGGCCGATTGCGACGCCTGAGTTCCGTAGTTCACAACCTTGCCGTTCACCACGGCCGTGATTGTGTCGCCATCGCAAAGGATCTCGCTCGCGTTCCAACCGCCAAGCGGCATCTCCACATCGTCGGGCCCGCGGAACCCGATCGTGTCCTTCCAATCGGCCGCGCGGGCGTACCAGTTGATCCGCTTGCGGTCGGTGCGCACGGCCTTCGCGCCCTTCTTCCAATAAATCTGCCCGTTCGGCTCCTCGCGCACCTCGGCGGTCAGGAATGGCCGCTCGGCGCCGTTTACCAACAGAAAGTCGCCCGTTCCGCCTTCGATGATCTGGTACTCGATTGATTGATACCAATAGCCGCGGCTGCCCTCATCGGGTCCGATGCCATGAACGAGAATTCCCGAATCGCGTGCCTTGTCCACTCGCGGAGGGTATGTCTTGCCGCTCCACTTCCATTCCACTCGCAGGTGGTAATCGCGGTAGGCCTGTTTCGTGGAGAGGCCGCCAAACTCTTCGCCCGAGATGCGGAGCACGCCGTCCTTGACGGTGAACACCTTTAGCGGATCGGCGTATTTGTTCTTCTCCAGGAAGGAGTATAAGCCCGTCAGGTCGCGGCCGTTGAAGAGCTTCACCTTCTTGTCGGGGCGGATTGCCTCCGGGTCAGCCGCGAATAGCCCCGCCACAAACGCCGTGGCCAACCCAACGACAACAACCAACCGTCTCATGAAGTCTAGGGTACACGCACGAGGACGATTCCGACCATCTCCCGTTGGTCGTTGAATGCGGCAGCGGTCACAGTGTTGGTTTCGGGCGACGCCACCTGAATCTGCAATGCCTGCCCGCCGCCGCCTCCACCGCCTGGCCTGGGTGGATCTCCCCCCTGGTTCGGCATCGGCGCGACACCCACAAACGCCACGCCCTCTGGGTTGGGAATCATCACCAGGTCCCGCGTCTCCAAGTCATAGACCAGATATTGCGAGCCACTGCCGCCGGTCTTGGTTCCGCGCGCGACGACTTTGCGGGATTGCTGCAACACGGTGACGAACTGTACACCCGAGAAGCCGTCAGGCGTGGGCAATAAGAATGATTGCTCCCGGTTCAAGTCGAAAACGACGATGCCGGCGCTACCGGCAGCCTGCTGCGGCGTTGCGCCCAGTGCCAGCACCATGCTCAGCGCGGGAACGGGAAACGCACCGGTGAAACTGTTTACCTCCGGAGGCGCAGCGATGCTGAACGCCGTACCGACGACACCATCCAAGACGTACAACGTGTCCGCGCCGGCCGTGGCAACCGGGTCTGTGTTGTTCCCGTAGATGAAGTCGTTGATTTCGCCAGCCGCCGCTGCCGCATTCAGCAAGCCAATGCCTGGGAGAGGCACCGCTGTTGCAGCCCCATCCGCAAGATTTACCGTCAGAAACCCCTTCGCCCCGCAAACACGCAGCACCGTCTTTTCCGGCTTTGCGGAGGCGAACAGCACCAGGCGCCGCGCAAGTTCCGCGTTGTAGAAGGCCAACTGTGGGGTGCAGGAAGCTGCGAACCAACCTTCCGGAAACGCCATTGTCCGCTGCTCGAGGTCGGGTCCGGCGAACGCCGTAATACCGTCGGCGCTCTCATCGGCTTTGCGCGACAGCACGTAGACCGAACGGCTCGCTGCATCGAACGTCACAAGAGCCCTGGGGCGCAACAATGCGGGATTTGCTTGCCCACTGCCAGGGGGCTGTTGCACAGCGGGCGCCGGAGGAATAAGGGGCAACCAGCCGTCGGCAAAATCTCGCTTCCCCACAACTGAGTTTTGCTGATCGATGAGGGCCAACTTCGCCTTGGTTGGCACATCCGCATTGTCGCCCACCACCACCGCGCGCGTCGCATTGCCGATGCCGATGGGCTGGCCCAAGACCACATTCAAACCCTCACCTAGATCGATCGTCAGGCCGCCAGGTGTGACTACAACTCCGCCCCCTCCGCCGCCTCCAGGCAAGCCGAGTCCAATCTGCCCGTCAAATTCACGAACCTCTCCCGTCACGGTGTCGATCATGACCACGTTTGGCGTTGTGCCGGGCATCAGTGCGAGCAAAGATCCGCTGGGACCACCGGCCACGACGCTTGCCGCGCCGGGCAACTCGACGATCATGGGCTGATCCGAGCCTGCTTTGAAGAGCGCCACTTTCCTGCTGATTCCTTCCTCCACTGTTCCCTCGGCCGGACCCACCAGTGAGACCATCACATCCGAATCGGGTAGGATGACGACCGGAGCGACTGCGTTCTGGCCAGCGGCAATCAGGCACGGCTCCACCCTGGTCACCTTCTTGGACACGTAGTCGAACACCCAGCTTGGATAACAACCATCGTCGCCGCGAGGCGCGCTGGCCACGAGCAGTTTCGGCTGGACTCCCGCGCTCCTTGTCTGCCGAACCGTTCGGGCCAATTCCGGCATGGCCAAGTACGCCACGCTGGCCGCAGTCTTCCCCAAGGTTGGCCGATTTGCCGGAGTTGCGTTGCCGGCAAGAATCGAAACAATTGAGCCCTCGGCGGTACTTGCCGGCAGTTGAAGTTCGATCTCAAACTCGCCGACGCGCTCGCCAGACAACCGGGCTGTTGCTTTTGCCGCAACGCCATCCACATAAGCGCGAAGCGCAGCAGGCCAATCCTTAGCAACGGCCTTTCCGTTCTCCGGACGCTCGTCCTGCGGGAACGTGCCCAGCCCCGTTGCGGACAACTTCACGGTCTCGCCGCCACCAGTTGTAACCGCTTCGCCGATTCCTTTGTCGCCCTTTGTGCGCAACGCGGGAAATGCCTGCGCGACGCGTACGAAAGCGGGCCGGCTGCGAACTTCCCCCTTTGCGACGACGACTTGCGCTATGTTTCCTGCCCCACCACCACCGGCAACTTCCCACGGCACTTGCACGACAATTCTCGACGGGGTCGCCGATCCAATTGCGGCGGCGCGGCCGTTGATCATGACTTGAAGAACGGGGTCGCCGATCTGCAGTGGCCAATCGCCGGCGGGGGCCGTGAATCCATCGACAGGCCCGAGGTTAATTCCGTTTACCCACAGCAGGCCGCCGGGCGTGACGACGGCTGGTGCCGGTTGCTGTGAAAATGCGTTGATCAAGCCGCGTGGATTGATAACGGGCGTCTGCGCCCACAGGGGCACACCAGCGGTCAGCAGAGCCACGAGGCGAACCATTCGCATGAGTCCATTACACCCAAATTCAGCCGGGAAGTTGCGCGGTCAGTGAATCAGCGGGTAAGCGAGGACTCAATCGCGTGGCGGAGCGCTCCCTCGCAGGTGCCAAAGTCGACCCAACTGTAGTGGTCGTCATATCCTTCCGCAACGGCGGCGTTCGTGGGAATGTAGCCGGGAGCACATTCACCATAGCCGAGGGTCATCACCATTTGCTTTGTACTCGCCTGCTGTGCCCAGAGTTGATACTGCACGAAGGCTTCGGCGGGAACCAAGAGGATCGCGGAGGGACCCAGATGTACCACAGGCACATCGATTGGCTGCCGCCGCTGCAACCTTCGCAACCAACTGATACCCAGCGCGGCGTCAAGCCGTTCTCGTCGCGGTGTGGCCGCCGAATCCAAAAGCCGGCGCATGGCAGCAAGTGAATAGTTCGGATCTTTCCTGGGCTGGAACGTGACCTTTGAGTTCTGAAATCGCACCCGCTGTAGCGGAAATCGCTTCTGCGACCGCCATGCGGATGACATCGCCTGGTAGAGCCGGCCGGCGAGGATGGCGCGGTTCGCCGGATTGCCATCGTTGTAGCGCCCCGCCATCGTGTCACCGCTCGCGCCTGAGCAATAGATCGTGAAGACTCCAGGCGTCTCCGTCTGCATTCGCCGCCGGGCAATTCCGGGAAAATCGGCTGACACGTCGCCTTGTCCGTAGTGGCTCATCGGATGGGTCGAGTAAGTGTAGAGTGCGGCGACGGGCTGCGAATCGTTCCAGAAGCTAATCGCCTTGAGCGCGGGATCGATCAGACCTTCCGGTTGTTCCCGAATAGCCGGATCGCGCGTGGCGCTGGTACGCCCGAAGGACACCTTTCCGTCGGGCCGCACGTAACGCCGGTTGGAGGCTACTTCACGTAGGATCGCCTCGCCGATTCCGATGTGAGTAACAGGCTGCGCGGATGCGCTGCGGATCGCTAGGGTCACGCTGGCGATGCACGCATGTTCATAGCTGGCATCGCATAGTCTGTGCGGTGAATGCGCCGATTCGAGCAATTGCTGAGCTTCGAGATCCGTATACGGCGCGTCGTGCTGATGCACGCAACTGACAAGCACACGTTCGCGTGTGGTGCCGGCCGCGGCCGCAAGTTGCGAGCGCCAAAGGTCGTAAGACCTATTGCGAATCTCGCACCAATCAAGCGCGACGATGATCACCGCATTTCCGCTGCCATGCAAGACAATGCCGCGCGCTTCAAGCGGATCGACGATGGAGCGGGCAGTACCGGTATAGATCGGAGCCCCTATGCGAGGCGTGATGTCGGCCTGAAACGTAGCTAGACGAATTCCGGTGGGCGCGGTTTGCACGGCGGCCCCGAGGAGGAAGGAACGTCGCAACATGTCCTTGGGAGCGTATCAACTCTGGTCGTGTCCCGGTTGTGATGCCCTGAGCGCTGCGTTCGTTATATGCTCTCCCCTGACAACCATGCGCACGCTTCTCATCACGCTTATCCTTGCCGCGGCACTCCGGGCTCAAAATGGGACCACGCCAGGGCGCTTTCACGTCGAGCACCCAACGCTTCACAATCTCGGTTTTGAATGGGCGATCGCGGGCGATGCCAATCGCAATGCGACGGTTGCGGTGCAGTACCGTGCCGCGGGCGAATCCGCCTGGCGAAACGCTCTACCCTTGCTGCGCATCGGCGGTGAGCAGGTGGGCCGCGACCGGGAGAATCTGAAGTACATCGTTCCCGATGGTTTTGCCGGCTCGATTCTCAACCTGACGCCGGGCACGGAATACGAATGCCGCTTTACACTTAGCGACGCCGACGGAACATCCGGTCAAAGCGAGCACACGGTCAAGGTTCGCACTCGCACGGAGCCGCAGCCTTACACTGGCGGCCGCACGCTCCATGTCTATCCCGCCGACTATACGGGTCCGCGCAAGGAACCTCATTTCACTGGTCTCCACGAAGCGTATTACGGCGCCGGCCTGGGCGATTGGAGCGTCGTATGGGAGCGCAAAGCGCAGCCGGGCGACACCATTCTTATCCACGCCGGACTCTACCGACCGGAACGCTTAAACTACGTTGACCCGCTCGCGGCCCCCTTTGACGGCACGTTTAATCTCACCTTGAAAGCGACGGCCGAGAAGCCGATCATGATCAAATCCGCCGGTGACGGAGAGGCGATATTTGACGGAGCGGGCAATCACATCCTGTTCGACGTCATGGGTACTGCACATCACATCTTTGATGGTTTGACCTTCCGCAATACCGACGTAGCCATCATGGCTGGCAAGAAAGAACTGACGGGCGCTACCAATCTGACCGTCAAGAACTGCCGTTTTGAAAACGTTGGGTTCGGGGTTTGGACCGAATACGCCGGATCGAGCGACTTCTACATCGCCGACAACCTGATCCTCGGGCGCGACGATCGGTATCGGCTCATCGGTTGGACGGGAATACGCTGGGGTAGCATCGGCGCTTATCCTTCCCATCAGGTGATCAGTTACTACGGCGTCAAAGTTTATGGCCCGGGTCACGTGATCGCGCACAACGCGATCGCTTACTTCCACGACGCCATTTCCATTTCTACGTACGGCACGCCGGAATCCGATCCCGAGCGGCAGGCTTCTTCCATCGACATTTACAACAACGACATGCACGTGTTGAACGACGACTTTGTCGAGACCGACGGCGGCGTTCACAACATAAGGGTGATAAACAACCGCGGCGTGAATGCATTTCATGGCGGCTACAGCGCGCAACCGCTATTCGGCGGCCCAGTCTATTTCGTGCGCAACCTGCTCTACCATGTGCAGTCCGGCGTTTCATTTAAGCTTGACGCCCGGCCCGCAGGCCTGTTCATGTACCACAACACGTTAATTGGCGAGCAATCCGTTCGGAGCCCCAACGGCAATACGCATTGGCGCAACAATCTGTTCCTCGGACGTGACGCTCCCAATCGGGGAATTATGACTTGGGCCAACGCTACTACGACTTACAGCTCCGATTACAACGGCTTCCGTCCTAGTAAGTCGGTCGAGCGGCAATATAACTGGCTTGGTCCAGCCAAGCCCGGCCAGCCGCTTTACTACAACAAGCCGGAAGACTGGAAATCCTTCCGCACGCTCGCCGAGTTACAAGCTGCCACTGGCCAGGAACAGCATGGGGTTGAACTCGACTTCGACATTTTCGAGGAGATGAAGCAGCCCGACGATTCCAAGAAACACGCTGTCTACCACGCGATGGATTTGAACTTCCGCCTTAAGCCCAACACGAAAGCGATCGATGCGGGCCAAGTATTGCCTACCATCAACGACGGCTTTACGGGACGCGCGCCGGATCTCGGCGCGCTGGAGTTAGGTAAACCAGTCCCGCATTATGGGCCGCGATGGCTCACCTGGCAGCCGTTCTACCGCTAATTTCACACGCGCGCGCGTGCCGCCTGCCATCCGGCGTCGAGCACCTCGCGCATCTTCTGTAGCTCGGCCGCGCGTTCGGTATTGCGAGCGAGGTTCGTGTACTCCTTTGGGTCGCGTAGCCGGTCGTAGAGTTCCTCGTCGGGATGAGGACCAGTCCAGCGAATGTAACGGTAGCGGTCCGTCACCGCCGCGCGTCCGATGATTCCATCCGGCGCCGTCACAACGCTGAACGCCGCCTTCTTCCAGGCGCGCGCCGGGTTGTCCAGCAGCGGTAGCAGGCTCTGGCCCTCCAAATTCGCAGGCGGTGTTAAGCCGCTCAACGCCGCTACCGTCGGATAGATATCCACGAACTCCACCAACGACCGGCATCCCTTGCCGTTTCCGGTGCTTCCAGGCGCGGCGATGATCAGCGGCGCACGCATCGACTCCTCGAACAAACTGCGCTTGTGCCAACGGTAGTGTTCGCCTAGATGCCAGCCATGATCACCCCAGAACACGACAATCGTGCGGCTCGATTGCCCCGATTTCTCCAAGGCGTCCAGCACGCGCCCCACCTGCCAGTCCATATACGATACCGACGCATAATAGGCGCGGATGGCCTCGCGCTTGCCCGCTTCGTTCAAACCGCCCATGTCCCGGGCGCGTGTGTTGATGGCAATTTCGCTCGCCTTCGGAATATCGTCGAGATCGTCCGCCGGATTCCTCACCGCCTTGATCTGGCCAAGCGGATAGAGATCGAAAAAGCGCGCCGGCGCTACGTGCGGCACATGCGGCCGTAAATAGCCAAGCCCGAGGAACCATGGCTTGCCAGTATTCGCGGCAATGGTCTCCATCGCGATCTCCGTCGCACGCTCGTCGGCCTGGTCCTTACCATCTCCTTTGAAAGCGATCACATCCCACCGCGCTTTCTTCCCCTCGGTGATGTTCCGGCCCTCGCCCACTGTGCGTTGCTCGGCTCCGGGCGGACTGATCGATACATCCCAACTCGGCGGATCGTCCCACTTATTCGTGCCAACCGAATCGGGCACGTTCATGTGGTACATCTTTCCCGCTCGCACGGACCGCCAACCGTTCGTGCGAAACAATTGCGGCAGCGTCACCACATCAGGCATCGTCTCGCGCACCGCAATCTCGTTTTCGAAAATCTTCGTCGTGTCGGGGCGCAAACCCGTCAACAACGACGCGCGACTCGGTCCGCACACGGGATACTGGCAATAGGCGCGATCGAACCGAACGCCGCGCGCCGCCAATCGGTCAAGGTTCGGCGTACGCACGATGGGATGCCCGTAGCAACCCATGGCGTTGTTCATATCATCGGCCGCGATGAACAGGATGTTGGGCCGCTCGGCCGCCGCCTTCTGGCCAAGTAGCAGGGCCGGCGAGGACAGCGCGGCGGACGATAGAAGTCTTCGTCGGGATAG
>Ga0075431_100003073_pt1 | contig 16166 bp, 17 predicted proteins | sample RhiMetdeltSRZDD5_FD_75297 | JGI IMG/M metagenome (GOLD analysis project Ga0075431, IMG submission 75297) | Populus rhizosphere microbial communities from Tennessee, USA - Rhizosphere MetaG P. deltoides SRZDD5 | ecosystem: Host-associated > Plants > Roots > Rhizosphere > Soil | place: USA... | reverse complement strand
GATCCCGCTCGAACGTCGTCGACGGATGAATGGCCGGCGTCACCGCCCCCGTCGTGGGGTCGATTTCGGCGCCCGCGTGGACGGCGACGGTCTCGATTCTCATGACCTCATTCTCCTACGTCGGCGCCCAGCACGACACCGTCCTCGGGCCGCCAGGTCAGGGCCACGCGCGTCTTGCGCGGCAGCGCTACGGCGCGCGCATGCGGCACGTCGGCCCAGAACAAACGTCCGTGCACGCTGATCTGCAGCCGGACCACGGCGCCGAGGAATGTGACGACGTCGACGATGCCGTCGAGCCGGTTGCCGCCATTCGCGGGCGCCGCGTCGGCGAGGACCATCAGCTTCTCCGGGCGCACGGCCAGCGTCACCGCGGCGCCGTCGATGACGCCGTCGCAGGCGGCGCGCAGGCGACGGCCCTCCCAGTCGAGCACGCCGTCGGCCGCGGACACGACGCGGCACGGCACGAGGTTGGAGACGCCGATGAAATCCGCGACGAAGCCCGTGCGCGGCCGGCCATAGACTTCTTCGGGACGGCCGAGCTGCTCGATCCGACCGCCACGCATCACGGCCAGCCGGTCGGCGAGCGAGAGCGCTTCCTCTTGATCGTGTGTCACGTAGAGCGTGGTGATGCCGAGATCCTGCTGCAGCTTGCGAATTTCCGCGCGCAGCCGCAGACGGATCTTGGCATCGAGGGCCGAGAGCGGCTCGTCCAACAGCAAGATCTCCGGACGCCGCGCGAGCGCGCGCGCGAGCGCCACGCGCTGCTGCTGCCCGCCCGACAGCTGGTTGGCGTAGCGTCCACCGAGCCCTTCGAGCCGCATCAGGGCCAGCAACTCCTCGACGCGGTCGCGAATCTTCGGCCGCGGCCAGCGCGCGACGCGCAGACCGAAGGCGATGTTGTCGGCCACCGTCATGGTGGGAAACAGCGCGTACGACTGAAACACGATGCCGACGCCGCGCCGCGCCGGCGGCACGTCATTGACGACACGGTCGTCGAAGCGCACCTCGCCTCCATCGGGACGCTCGAAGCCCGCGACGAGCCGCAGCGTGGTCGTCTTGCCGCACCCCGACCCGCCGACCAGCGCGACGAGCTCTCCCGGGGCGATCTCCAGGGACAGCCCGTCGACGGCGGTCGACGCGCCGAAGCGCTTGCTCACGTCACGCAGCGTGATCCGCATGGCGTTACTTCGAGTATTTCTCCTGCCACTGCTTCACGAGCCGGTCCTTGTATTGCGGATTGCCCGCCTTGACGAAGTCCAGATCGATGAGCTTCATCTCCGTGATCTTCGGCCCGCTCACCGACACGTCGGGGCGCGTGATACCCGTCCCCCGCCACTCGGCGTACGATGCCATCGCGGACTTCGACACCGCCCAGTCGAGAAAGCGCCTGGCATTGGCCGGATTCTTCGCGCCCTTGACGAGACCGTTGGCCTCGAACGTCCACGGCACGCCGTCCGACGGCCAGATGACGTCGATCGGGGCGCCCTGCTTCTTGGCCACTTCGACCTCGTACGCGAGCGCAACACCGATCGGTGTCTCACCGGACGCGGCCATGCGCCCCGGCGCGCCACCCGACTTGGTGACCTGCGACAGGTTCTTGTCGAGCGCGTCGTAGAACTGCCACATCCGATCCTCGCCGAGCCGCGCCGCGTGGCTCGCGAGCAGAAGATACGCGGTGCCGGACGTCGACGGGTTCGACATCACGACGTGGCCCTTGTACCTGGGATCGATGAGGTCCGCCCACGACTTCGGCGGCGCCAGCTTCAGCTCGGCCATCTTCTTCTGGTTCACCGCGAACGCGACCGTCAAGAGCGTCACGCCCTGCCACATGTTGTCCGGATGCTTGAACTTGGCCGGGATGACGTTCGATTCCTTCGCCGCGTACGCCTCGAGCAGCCCCTTGGTCGCCGCACCGGTCATGTAGTCGTTGAACACGCCCCAGACGACGTCCGCCTGCGGGTTCGCCTTTTCGGCCTCGAGCCGCGCGATGGTCGGCCCCGTCGAGCCGCGGATGTACGAGGCCTTCGCGGCGAGATCGGGCAGGTCCTTCTTGAACTGCTCCCAGAACGTCTTCAGCTCGTTCTCCTCGTACGCCGTGTAGACGACGAGGCGATCCTCGGCGGTGTCGGCGGGCGGCGTGGCCAGCGACAGGACCAGGGCGACGGCGACGATAAGCAGCAGCAGTCGGCGCATGCACGTCTCCTTTCGAAAGGCTCGCTCACGATTTGAGAATCGCCACGCGGTCACCGCCGACCGCAGCGCGCAGGAGCAGCACGGCGCCGATGACGATGGCGAGGATGATGGTGCCCAGTGCGCAGGCCACGCCGGGATAGCCGTTCTCGACCTGAGCGAGGATGGCGACTGAGCCGAGATTGAAGCCGGGATAGATCAGGAAGATGACGGCGCTCACCGTCACCATCCCGTTGACGAAGAAATAGATGAAGATCGAAAACGCCGTCCCGGTCAGCAGCGGCAGCACGACGCGCGTGAACGTCCGAACGGGGCCGGCGCCGAGACTCACGGCGGCTTCCTCGATCGCAGGATCGATTTGTTTGAGCGTGTTGACGGCCGCGAGCATGGCGACCGGAAACTTCCAGAAGATCACGGAGGTCACCAGCACCCACACGGTCCCCGTCAGCACGAGGGGCGGCACGTTGAAGGCCAGGATGTAGCCGACCCCGATGACGGTGCCCGGCAGCGCGGCCGGCAGCAGGCTCAGGGCCTCGATGGCGCGCGCGCCGGGCGGCCGCCGACGCTCGACGACGTAGGCCGTGAGCAGCGCGAGCACCGTGCCGATGACGCCCGACAGCACGGCGAGCTTGACGCTGTTGACGATGGGCCAGGCGCCCTCCGCCGTCGAGCGGAACGCATAGTGCGCGAGCGAGAGCGACCAGTCGGTGCCCCAGAGGCGGACGAAGGAGCCGAGCGGGATCAGCGCATAGATGAGGGCGATCGCCAGCGCGATGGCCAGCGAGAGCGCGAACAGCGGCCAGCGGACGGCGGCGGGCGTCGGCCGCAGCGTCGTGCGCGCGCTGGCCGACAGCGTAACGTACGAGCGGCGGCCGACGACATAGGTATTCACCACGTACGCGATCAGGCACGGCACCAGCAGCACCACGCTCATCACCGCGGCGGCGGGAAAGTCGTTCATGCCGATCACCTGCGCGTAGATCTCGGTGGCCAGCACGTTGTAGCGGCCTCCGATCAGGATCGGATTGCCGAAATCCGTCATGCACAGGATGAAGACGATGAGCGCGGCGGAGGCCAGGCCGGGTCGCGCCAGCGCCAGCGTCACGCGGCGGAGCGTCGTCACGAGGCCGGCGCCGAGGTTCTCCGCGGCCTCTTCCAGGCTCGTGTCGATGTTCGCAAGCACGTTGGCCAGCAGGATGTACGCCTGCGGCAGGAACGTGAAGACCTGCGCGACCACGATGCCGTGAAAGCCGTAGATCGACCAGTCGAGCCCGAGCGCGCGTGTGATCACGCCGTTGCGGCCGAACAAGAGGATGAAGCTCAGGGACACGAGAAACGGCGGTGAGATCAGCGGCAGCAGGCTCATCAGCGACACGAAGCGCTTGCCCGGTACCGTCGTGCGCGTCACCGCGTAGGCGAGGATGAGCGCCACCGTGACGGTGACCACGGTGGAGACCGCTGAGACGAGCAGGCTGTTCACCAGGATGCGGGCGAGACGCCAGGAGTTGAAGAACGCCGCGTACTGGGCGACGCCGAGCGGGCCGATGACGCTCATCGCGAGCACCCGCACGACGGGCCACACGACGAAGGCGAGCAGCAGCGCCAGGACGCCGGCCGCCGTGACGCCGAGGAGGGGGTCCACGCGGGCCAGCCGGGACAGCGGCGTGGCCGGCGCGCGGGCGACGGTCGCCATGCTCAGCCGGCCGTGAAGCCGCCGTCGACGACCAGCTCGGCGCCGGTCATGAACGAGGACTCGTCGCTGGCGAGGAACAGCGCGACGTAGGCGATCTCGCGTGGCTGAGCGATGCGGCCGAGCGGGATGCCCGTCTCGAACTCCTTGCGGATCGCGTCGGTGAGATAGGGCGCCTGCAGCGGCGTGTCGACGATGCCCGGATGGATGACGTTGCAGCGGATCTTGTCCTTCGCGAACTGGATCGCAAGCGACTTCGTCAGCGAGATGAGCGCGCCCTTCGCGGCCGTGTAGGCGTCCTGGGCGCGCGTGAACCCCGCCAGCGCCGACACCGAGCCCATCATGATGATGGAGCCGCCGCCGGACGTCTTGAGATGCGGAATGCCGTGCTTCGTCACCCAGAAGACGGATTTGAGATTGATCGCCATGACGCGATCCCACCACTTCTCATCGGTCTCCAGCACCGAGCGATCGCGATCCTTCCACAGCACCCCGGCGTTGTTGTAGAGCACGTGCAGCGCGCCGAACGTCTCGACGCCGTCGTCGATCATGCGCTGCACGTCGGCTTCCACCGCGACGTCGCCCGTCACCGCGAGCGCCTGCCCGCCCGCCGCCTCCACTTTCCGGACCGTCTCCGCGGCGGCGGCCCCGTCGATGTCGGCGACGACGACGCGCGCACCCTCTTCGGCGAAGAGCACGGCGGCCTCGCGCCCCATGCCCGCGCCGGCGCCCGTGATGAACGCGACCTTGTTCCGCACTCGACCGGCCATCGCTCCGCTAGATCCTCTCGAAGTTGCGGACCAGCTCCCAGTCCGTCACGGCCTGATCGAACGCCTGCTGCTCCAGGCGGGCCGCGTGCAGGTAGTGATCGACGACGCGATCGCCGAACGCGGCCCGCGCGACGCGACTGCGCTCGAGCTCGCCGATGGCCTCGCGCAGCGTCTTGGGCACCTGCGGCAGCGTGGCGTCCTGATAGGCGTTGCCCTCGTAGGGCTTGGGCGCCTTGAGCTTGCTCGCGATCCCGTGCAGGCCGGCGGCAATCGTGGCCGCGAATGCCAGGTAGGCGTTGGCGTCGGCGCCCGGAATGCGATTCTCGACGCGGAACGACGCGCTCTCGCCACACAGGCGGAAGCCGCACGTGCGATTGTCCCAGCCGGCGACGATCCGTGTCGGCGCGAACGAGCCCGCCTGATAGCGCTTGTAGGAGTTCACGCCCGGCGCGTAGAAATACGCGAGCTCGCGCGCCATCGACATCTGTCCGGCGAGCCACTGGCCGAAGAGCGGCGTCCACGAGGTACGCCCGTTGCCGCGCCCGCGTCCCGCCGACGCGAAGAGCGCCTTGCGGCCGCCGCGGTCCCACAGCGAGCTGTGCAGGTGGAACGACGAGCCGGCGGCGCCCATGTCGTACTTCGCCATGAACGTCAGCGAGCAGCCGTGCAGGTGCGCGATCTCCTTCGCGCCGTGCTTGTAGAGCGTCGTGCGATCGGCCATCTCGAGCGCCTCGGCGTAGACGAGATTGATCTCCTCCTGACCGCGACCCCACTCGCCCTTGGACGTCTCCACCGGCACGTCGGCCGCTTCCATCCCGTTGCGGATCGCGCGGACGAGCGGCTCCTCCTTCGTCGTCTGTAATATGTGATAGTCCTCGAGGTAATCCGAGACCGGTGTCAAGTTCTGGTAACGTTTCGCTCTCGCCTGCTCGAATGTCTCGCGGAAGCAGTAGAGCTCGAGCTCGGCCGCCGTCTTCACGAGATAGCCCTGCGCGGCCGCCCGCGCGACCTGACGCTTGAGCACCCAGCGCGGCGCCTCTTCGATGGGCTCGCCGCCGTCGTCGTACACGTCGCAGAACACCAGCGCGGTCTTCGGCAGCCACGGGATCACGCGCAGCGTGGCGAGGTCGGGGACCATCTTCATGTCGCCGTAGCCGCGCTCCCACGACGTGAGCTTGAAGCCGGCCTGCGGCTCCATCTCCATGTCCACGGTCAGCAGATAAATGCACGCGTGGACGCCGTCGGCGAGGACGTGGTCGACGAAGTGACGGCCGACCATCCGCTTGCCCATGAGCCGCCCGTAGTGATCGGGCACGACGGTGAGCACCGTGTCGATCTCGCCCTTGCGGACGAGCGCTTCGAGACTGCGGGCGTCGAGCCGGCCGGGCATGTCGCGGATAGTAGCGCATGCGCGGACGGCGTGTCACCCTGCCCGCCCTGCCGGCACGCGTGGGTTGCGCGCGAGCGCGCGCGGCTCAGTCCGCGTGAATCAGAACGGGCGGCACCATGAGCACGAGCAGAAGAAGACAGGCGATCCCGACGATGCGCCGGCTGCGCGTGAGCGGCTCCATCGGATCGAGCAACGGACCGTGAGCATAGCCGAGCACGAAACGGATCAGCGCGGCGAGCACCAGCCAGTTGAGTCCGGGAATCATCGAGGTCCAATCCGGACGCGTGACATAGAACACGCCGGCCACCGCGATGCCGAGCGTCGCGAGCGCGGCGACCGTGATCCGCCCGAGCGCACGATGGTGGCGCGGCGACAGCGCGAAACCGATGCGCCCGCCGTCGAGCTGGCCGGCGGGCAGGAGATTCAAGGCGGTCACCAGAAAGCCGAACCACGCCGCATCCGCGATCGGGTGCGTCGACACCACCATGCCGTCGGGCAGCGCGCCGAAGCGGAGCCAGACGAGCGCGCGCGTGAGCAGCGATTCGCCGAAGACGAGATGCGGCCCGGGCGGCGCGGCCACAACGGTGGACCACGCGAGGCCGAGCAGCGCCGCCGGCACCGCGACGGCGAGCCCGGCCAGCGGACCGGCGGCGGCGATATCGAAGAGCGCGTTACGGTCGCGGGCCGCCGACCGCATGCGGATGATCGCGCCGAGCGTGCCCGCCATGAAGATGAGGGGCGGCGCCGGAATGAAGTAGGGCAGGCTCACGGCGGCGCCGCGCGCACGGGCCGTGAAGTAGTGGCCGAACTCATGGACGACCAGGATGCCCAGCAGCGTCGCCGCGAACGGCACGCCGCTCAGCATCCAGGCGAGCGGCTCACGCGACGCGCGATACGCGTCGAACGTCGGCGAGCCCGAGAACATCGTGCCCGCGAGCAGCGTCGTCAGGCACGTCAGCAAGAACAGGACGACGTTCCAGATCGGGCCGCGCTCACGGCGACGCGCGGGGACCGGTGGACGCGGATACGTGTGGCCGTTCGTCGTCGTGAACGGATCGGCGGCCAACGGACGCTCGGCCATGGCGTCAGCGTATCACGCGTCGCTCGCGAGCCGGTCGACGGCACGGCGAACCGCGCCCAGACCCGCCTCCAGATAGAGCGCCCCCAGCACGGCCTCGAGTGTCGTCGCAAGAATCGACTCGCGCGTCCTGCCCCCCGTCTGCTCCTCGCCGCGTCCCAGTCGCACGAGCGCGCCCAGCCCGAGCGCGGTGGCCCACCGCGCGAGGTTCGTGCCGGAGACGAGTGCGGCGCGCGCCGGCGTCAGCACGCCCACCGCGGCGCCGGGCTCGCGCGCGAGCAGCCGCTCCGCGACGACGAGAGCGAGCGCGGCGTCGCCGACGAACGCGAGGCCGTCTTGCGGGATGAGCGGCGGGTGCTCGTTCACGTACGAGGCGTGCGTGAGCGCGCGCTCGAGCAGCTCGAGATCGATGAAGCGATGGTCGAGCGCGATTTCGAGGGCCGTCACGGGGGCCATCTCGGGGCCCCCCTGTTCTAGGCCCGGTACTTGCGAAACACCAGCGTCGCGTTGGTGCCGCCGAAGCCGAACGCGTTCGAGAGCGCCGTCTCGATGTCCTGCTTGCGCGCCTGGTTCGGGACGTAGTCGAGGTCGCACTCCGGATCCGGCGTCTCGTAGTTGATCGTCGGCGGCAACACTCCATGGTGCAGGGCCAGCACGGTGGCGATCGCCTCGATGCCGCCGGCGGCGCCGAGGAGATGGCCCGTCATCGACTTCGTCGAGGACACCGCGAGCTTGCGCGCGTGGTCGCCGAAGACGCGCTTGATGGCGAGCGTCTCGAACTTGTCGTTGTAGGGCGTCGAGGTGCCGTGCGCGTTGATGTAATCGACGTCCGAGGGCGCCAGACGAGCGTCGGTCAGCGCGCCGGCCATCGCGCGCGCCGCGCCGTCGCCCTCGGGATCGGGCGCGGTCATGTGGTGGGCGTCGCCGGTCATGCCGTACCCGAGGATCTCGCCGTAGATCCGCGCATCGCGTCGACGGGCGTGCTCGAGCGACTCCAGCACGAGGATGCCGCCGCCTTCGCCGCACACGAAGCCGTCACGGCCGGCGTCGAACGGCCGCGAGGCCTTCTGCGGCTCATCGTTGCGCGTCGACATCGCTTTCATCGAGCAGAAGCCCGCGATCGTCAGCGGCACGACGATCGCCTCCGCGCCGCCCGCGATCATCACGTCGGCGTCGCCGCGCTGGATCAGGCGGAAGGCATCGCCCAGGGCGTGGTTGCCGGTGGCGCAGGCGGTGACGACGGAGGAGTTGGGGCCCTTCGCGCCAAAGCGCATCGAGACGAGTCCCGACGCCATGTTGATGATGAGCATCGGGATGAAGAAGGGCGAGACCCGGTCGGGCCCGCGATCGAGAAGCATCTTGTGCGCTTCGAGGAGTGACGAGATGCCGCCGATGCCCGAGCCGATGAGCACGCCGAAGCGTCCACCGTCGACGCGGCCCGTATCGAGGCCGGAGTCCTCGACGGCCATGACCGCGCACGCCATCGCGTACTTGAGATACGGATCCAGCCGGCGCGCGTCCTTCTTGTCGACGTACTTCAGCTCGTCGAAGTTGCGGACCTCTCCCGCGATGCGGGTGACGAACTTGTACTCGCCGTTGTCGTGCTTCTCGCTCGCGTCGAACTTGGTGATGGGGCCGATACCGGATTTGCCCTGCGTGAGCGCGGACCAGAATTCCTCGACGGTGTTGCCCACCGGCGTGAGCGCGCCCAGGCCCGTGACGACGACGCGACGGGACTCCACGGCGTTAGGAGTTGTCCTTGATGTACTGGATGGCGTCGCCGACCGTCACGATCTTTTCGGCATCCTCGTCCGGGATCTGGATGTCGAAGTGCTCCTCCAGGGCCATGACGAGCTCGACGGTGTCGAGGGAATCGGCGCCCAGGTCTTCGATGAACTTCGCGGCCGGAGTGACGTCGTCCTCCTCCACCCCGAGCTGCTCGATGATGATCTCCTTCACCTTGTCCTCGACTGACTTCGCCATGAACCCCCTCCGGATGGGGAAATTGACGCGTGACTCACATGTAGAGGCCGCCGTTGACGTGGAAGACCTGCCCCGTCACGTAGGCAGCCCCGTCTCCGGCCAGGAATCCTACCATTTCCGCTACCTCACGGGCGGTTCCGATGCGCTTGAGCGGCACCTGCGCCAGCAGCGCATCGCGCGCGTCGTCGGGCAGCGCCGCCGCCATGTCGGTGTCGATGAGCCCGGGCGCGACGGCGTTGACCAGAATGCGCCAGTGCGCCAGCTCGCGCGCGGTCGCCTTCGTGAGTCCGATGAGGCCCGCCTTCGCCGCGGAGTAGTTCGCCTGCCCGGCGTTGCCCATGGCGCCCGCGGTGGAGGCGATGTTGATGATGCGCCCGCCGGTCTTCGCGCGCACCATCGCCTTGCTGGCGGCGCGTGTCATCAAGAACGCGCCCTTGAGATTCGTCTCGATCACGCGATCCCAGTCCTCGTCCTTCATTCTGATGACGAGACCGTCACGCGTGATGCCGGCGTTGTTGACGAGGACGTCGACGCGCCCGAAGCGCTCCCGCGCCGTCTCCACGAGACGCTCGGCGTCCTCGCGACGGCCGGCGTCGGCGACGAGTCCGGCGGCGGGCGCGCCGTCGCGCCCCAGCTCCTTCAGGGCGAGGTTCAGCCGATCGGCGTCACGGCCGGAGATGACGACGCTCGCGCCGTGCTCCAGCATCCACGCCGCGACGGCGAGGCCGATGCCTCGCGTGCCGCCCGTGACGACCGCGACCTTGCCGCTCAGATGACTCACGACACCCCCGCCAGCGCCTTGTCGAGACCCGCCGGATCCTCGACGCCGAAACCACGCGCGTCCTCGACGATCCGCCTGGTCAGCGCGGTCAACACACGACCGGGTCCGACTTCGACGAACGCCGTCGCGCCCTCGGCGGCCAGCCGCTGCACGCACGCCGTCCAGCGCACGGGGCTGGCGACCTGACGGAGCAGGAACGGCACCACGTCGCCCGCCGCGCGCGTGACGCCGCCATCGACATTGCGAACGACGGGAATCGTCGGATCGCTGACCGCGACGTCGGCCAGCACGCCGGCCAGCCGCTCGGCCGCGGGCTTCATCAGCGAGCAGTGAAAGGGCGCGCTCACCGGGAGCAGCACGCTCTTGCGGCCGCCGCGCTCGGACGCGAGCGCCACGGCGCGCTCGACGGCGGGCGTGTCGCCGGCGATCACGATCTGCTGCGCGGAGTTCACGTTGGCGACCTCGACCACCTGCCCCTGCGCCGCGTCTCGGACCACCGCCTCGACGACGTCGAGGGCGAGACCCATGATGGCGGCCATGGCGCCCGTGCCGACCGGCACCGCCTCTTGCATGAACTCGCCACGCTTGCGCACGACGCTCACGGCGTCACGCAGGCGCATGGCGCCGGCCACCACGAGCGCGGAGTACTCGCCGAGGCTGTGCCCGGACGCCAGCGCGGGCTTGAGACCGCGCTCGGCGCACGCGGCGGCGGCCGCCACGCTCGCGGTGAGGACGGCGGGCTGGGTGTTCGCCGTGAGCGCGAGATCGCTGTCGGGGCCTTCGAACATGAGGCGACGCAGATCGAAGCCGAGCGCCGCGTTGGCCTCCTCGAACACGGCGCGCGCGGCGGCCGAGACGTCGTGAAACGCCTTGCCCATACCGACCGCCTGCGAGCCTTGACCGGGGAATAAAAAGGCAATCACCGCTCGCCTCAGCGGAGGCACCGCTTCGGCTCGCACTACCATCGCATGAGCGCGGTGCCCCAGGCGAAGCCGCCGCCGAACGCCGCGATGAGGATGAGATCGCCCTTCTTGATCCGCCCGCCCGCCACCGCCTCCTCCAGCGCCACATACACCGACGCCGCGCCGGTGTTGCCGTAGCGGTCGACGTTGACGAACACGCGCTCCATCGGCAGGCTCACGCGCTTGGCCGCCGCTTCGATGATCCGAAGATTGGCCTGGTGCGGGATGAACAGGTCCACGTCGTCGGCGCCGAAGCCGTTGCGCGCGAGGATGCGCTCGGTGCACTCGGCGAACATGCGCACGGCGACCTTGAACACTTCCGCGCCCTTCATCTTGGCGTAGTGCATGCGCTTGTCGACGGTCTCGTGCGTCGCGGGACTGCGCGAGCCGCCGCCCGGCATGTAGAGCAGATCCCAATACTGGCCGTCCGAGTACAGGTCGAAATCGATCAGTCCGCTCTCGTCGGGCGACGGTTCGAGCACGGCCGCCCCCGCGGCGTCGGCGAGGAGCACGCACGTCCCGCGGTCCGTGAAGTCGGTGATTCTCGACAGCGTCTCCGCGCCCACGCACAGCACGCGACGATATTTGCCGGTCTGGATGAACTGCGCGCCGATCGAGAGGCTGTACACGGAGCCCGCGCACGCGGCGAGCATGTCGACGGAGCCCACGCGCTTGCAGCCGAGGCGGTGCTGCAGGATGTTGCCGACGGTCGGAAAGATCATGTCGGGCGTCGTGGTGCCGACCGCGATGAAGTCGATGTCTTCGGGCACGAGGTTGGCGCGCTCGAGCGCCTGCTGGGCCGCTTTCAGCGCGAGATCGGAGGTGGCTTCGGTCTCGTCCGCGATGCGCCGCTCGCGGATGCCGCTGCGCTGCACGATCCACGCATCGTTGGTCTCGATCATCTTCTCGAGATCCGCATTGGTCAGGATTCGCTTGGGCGCGTACGACCCGACGCCGACGATCTTGGCCCGCGTCATTCGCGGCCTCCCTCCCGCCCGCCGCGCGCGACCTCGGCCTCCAGCGCGGCCCGGATGTGCTCGTTCAGCCCTTTCTTCGCCCACTCCCCGGCCACGCGGACCGCGTTCTTGATGGCCTTCGCGGGCGACCGTCCGTGACAGATGATCGCTTCGCCGTCGATGCCGAGCAGCGGCGCGCCACCGAATTCCGTGTAGTCCACACGCTTGCGGAAGCGCGTGATGGCCGGCGTGGACAGCGCGGCGCCGATCTTCGACCGGAAGTCGCGCGTCAGCTCCTCCTTGATCATGGCGCCGAGCATCTCGGCGAGACTCTCGGAGATCTTGAGCGCCACGTTGCCGGTGAAGCCGTCGGTGACGACGACGTCGCAGGCGCCGTTGTAGATGTCGCGGCCCTCGACGTTGCCGATGAAGTTGAGCGACGACTCCTTGAGCTGCTCGTAGGCCTCGCGCGTGAGGTCGTTGCCCTTGCCCTCTTCTTCTCCCACCGAGAGCAGGCCGACGCGCGGCCGATCGACGCCGAGGATGTCGCGCGAATAGACGTGCCCCATGAGCGCGTACTGGAAGAGATGCCACGGCTTCGGCGCCACGTTGGCGCCGACGTCGAGGAGCAGCGTCGCCCGCTTGAGGCTCGGGAGCACGGTGGCGATGGCGGGCCGATCGATGCCGCGCAGCACCCCGATCACGAACATGGCGATGGCCATGGCGGCGCCGGTGTTGCCCGCGGAGATGAACGCCGACGCGTGGCCGTCGCGAACGAGCTCGGCGGCGATGCGCAGCGAGGAGTCGCGCTTGCGGCGCAGGGCCTGCGACGGCGATTCCGCCATCTCCACGACCTGCGACGCGTGCCGGACCTCGAGCCCCAGGCCGCCCACGTGCAGGCGCGCGACCTCGCGCTCGATGGCGTCGCGGTCGCCGACGAGAATGACGGAGGCGCCGAACTCGCGCACCGCCGCCGCCGCGCCCTCGACCACGACGGTGGGGCCGTGATCGCCCCCCATCGCGTCGACTGCGATCTTCAGTTACGAGCCTTCGGTCGCGACGATTTCGCGACCCTTGTAGTACCCGCAGTGCGGACACACGCGATGCGGCAGCTTGGCCTCGCGGCACTGCGGACATACGGACCGTGTGGGCGGCGCCAGCTTGTAGTGCGTGCGGCGCTTGCGGCCGCGGGTCACGGAGTGGCGTCGCTTCGGCAGCGGCATCGGCGTCTCCTCTCGGTGCTCGGGGTCAGTGGCGCAGGCGCGTCGCCAGATCGCGGAGGGGTGCCAGGCGCGGGTCGGGCGCGCGCTCGGGGCACGCGCACGGGACGAGATTGCGATTGCCACCGCAGGCGGGGCACAGGCCCCGGCAGTCCTCGCGACAGAGCGGCTTCATCGGCAGCGCGAGCGTCGTCTCGGTTTCTACGACGCGATTGAGATCGACCTGGTCGTCCGTGTAGAAATCCACGTCGAGGTCGTCGGCCCCCAGCTCGACCGGGTCGCCCGTGGCCGGACGCGGCAGGAGCCGGACGTCGACGCGGACGTCCACGCGCGCGGGAAACGATTCGACGCAGCGTCCGCACATCTGGGGAACCGTCGCCGTGAGCCGGCCCTGCACCACCACGTCGCCGTCGTCGGGTGAGACGCTCAGGTCGAGCGCGTCGAGCCGCCAGGACGGATCGGAGAATGCGGGCTCGAGCGCCCTCGGATCGGAGATCGCGAGCCCCTGTTCTTCGAGCTCGGATACCTTGATGATCATCGTGATGATTCCGTGTAAGTCTCAGTCATTGAAGGATTTTTTACGTTTAACCGGCCCAGTATATCGGCCGAGTCCGCGCCAGTCAAGGCGTTTGAGCGCAGTTTGACCACCTTCGACGGGTTTGCTACGCTTCGCCGCGATGTCCAATGTCCTGAAGACCGGTCTCCTCCTGGGGGTCCTCACGGCACTCTTCGTCCTGGGCGGCCGAGCCATCGCCGGCGAGCAGGGCATGATCGTCGGTTTCGTGATCGCCGCGCTCATGAATTTCGTCTCCTACTGGTTTTCGGACAAGATCGTGCTGAAGATGTACGGCGCCCAGCCGGTCGACGAGGCCCAGGCGCCGGGGCTGCACGCGATGGTGCGACGGCTGGCGACGCGCGCGCAGATTCCGATGCCTCGCATCTACGTGATCCCGTCCGACACGCCGAACGCGTTTGCCACCGGCCGAAATCCGCATCACGCCGCCGTCGCGGTGACCGAGGGGATCATGCGGATCCTCGACGAGGACGAGCTGGAGGGCGTGCTCGCCCACGAGCTCTCTCACGTCACCAATCGCGACGTGCTGATCTCGACGATCGCGGCGACGCTGGCGGGCGCCATCACCTACCTGGCGCACATGGCGCAGTGGGCGGCCTTCTTCGGAGGCCGCTCGCGGGACGACGACGAGGGCGGCAGCAATCCGCTCGTGATGATGCTCTTCGCGATCCTCGCGCCGATCGCCGCGATGCTGGTGCAGCTCGCCGTCTCGCGCTCGCGCGAGTTCCAGGCGGACGCCAGCGGCGCGCGGCTGGCGGGACGCACGTACGGCCTCGCCAAGGCCCTGGAGAAGATCGAGGTCGCCTCGCACGTGGAGCCGCTGCCGGCCACGCCGGCCACGGCGCACCTGTTCATCGTGAATCCGTTGACGGCCCAGAGCTTCGCGCGGTTGTTCTCCACGCATCCCCCGACCGAGGAGCGGATCGCACGACTCCGCGCGATGCGGCTCGGCTGATGCCGAATCGGGCGGCGCCCGCCGCCCCGTGACCGCCCTGCGCTGCACCAGGCGCCTCTTCACGCTGTGGGCGTCGCTCGTCTGGGCGCTCACGGCGCTCATCACGCCGGCCGCCGCGCAGCCCGACAGCGTGTTCCTCGAAGACCTCACGTGGACCGAGCTACGCACGGCCATTGCTACGGGAAAGACGACCATCATCGTGCCGATCGGCGGCACCGAGCAGAGCGGCCCACACCTGGCGCTCGGCAAGCACAACGCGCGCATCAGGATCCTCGCCGAGCGAATCGCGCGAGCCCTCGGCAATGCCGTCGTCGCGCCGGTGATCGCGTACGTACCCGAGGGCGATCTGCATCCGCCCAGCGGGCACATGCGGTTTCCGGGCACGATCACCGTGTCGGACGACGTCTTTCAGCGCGTGCTCGAGTCGGCGGCGCAGAGCTTCAGGCTGCACGGCTTTCGCGACATCGCGTTCCTCGGAGACCACGGCTCGACGCAGACGGCGCAGAAGACCGTCGCCGCGCGCCTCAATCGCGAATGGCAGGCCGCCGCGATCCGGGCGCACGCCGTTCCGGAATATTACCGCGCCGCGACGCTCGGCTTTCGTGATCTCCTGAAGACGCGCGGATATCGAGTGGAAAATCTCGGCAACCATGGCGGGCTCCTCGACACCTCGCTTACGCTCGCGCTCGCGCCGAGCCTCGTGCGATCGTACGCTCCGCGCGAGGCCGATCGGATTCCGGGCATCGGCACCGGCGTGGACGGCGATCCGGGCCGCGCGAGCGCCGAGCTCGGCCGCCTGGGCGCGGATCTCGTCGTCGCCCGAACCGTCGAAGCCATCAAGGCAGCGACCACCCATCGCTAGAGAGGACTGGTGTCCGTGAACCGACCACGACTGTTGACGACCACGCTCGTGATCGTGCTCGCGTTGTCCGGCGGCGCGCGCGCCGCGGCGCAGACGGCGGCAAGCGTCGAGACCGTGCCCGGCATGCCGCCGGTCACGAATCCCGCCAATCTCTACAGCGAGACGACGGCGGACAAGGTCAGCCCAGCGCTCGCCAACGTACCGCCCCGTGTGTACGTGCCCAACGTGAAGTCCCACGAGGTCTACGTCATCGATCCGGTGACGATGGCGGTCGTCGATCGCTACAAGGTCGGCAAAAATCCACAGCACGTCGTGCCGTCGTGGGATCTCAAAACCCTCTGGGTGACCAACAACGCCGAGGGGCGAACGGACGGAACCCTGACGCCGATCGACCCGATCACCGGCAAGCCCGGCAACGAAATCGCCGTCGACGATCCCTACAACATGTACTTCACGCCCGACGGCAAATCGGCGGTCGTCGTCGCCGAGGCGATGAAGCGTCTGGACTTCCGCGACCCGAAAACGCTCGCGCTGCAGGGCTCGGTGTCGGCGCCGAAGTGCGGCGGCATCAACCACGGCGACTTTTCGATCGACGGCAAGTACCTGATCATGACCTGCGAGTACTCCAGCCGGATGGTGAAGATCGACTGGCGCGCCCGCACCGTGCTCGGCTACCTCACCCTGCCCGATCGCGGCATTCCCCAGGACGTTCGCGTGAGCCCCGAGGGCTCGACATTCTACGTCGCGGATCTCCG
>Ga0075431_100003072_pt1 | contig 16169 bp, 17 predicted proteins | sample RhiMetdeltSRZDD5_FD_75297 | JGI IMG/M metagenome (GOLD analysis project Ga0075431, IMG submission 75297) | Populus rhizosphere microbial communities from Tennessee, USA - Rhizosphere MetaG P. deltoides SRZDD5 | ecosystem: Host-associated > Plants > Roots > Rhizosphere > Soil | place: USA... | reverse complement strand
CCGGACGCCGAAGAAACGCTGCGGGCTGTCGAAGCCGAAGGCCGCCGCTGCGTGCTTATCCCCGGCGACCTCGCCGACGTGAAGTTCTGTAACGAGCTCGTGGACAAAGCGGTGAACGAGCTCGGCAAGCTCGACATCCTGGTCTCGAATGCCGCGCATCAGAATCGCAAGAAATCGCTGGACGATCTGACCGATGAGGAGCTCGAGACCACGTTCGAAATAAACATCTTCGCGTACGTGCGGCTCTGCCGGGCTGCGCTTCGTTACATGAGGCCGGGTTCCGCGATCATAGGCACGAGCTCCGTTACCGGGCTTACAGGATCCAAGGAATTGCCGGATTATTCCGCGACGAAAGGCGCGATCAATGCGTTCACCAAAACGCTCGCGCAAAACGTCCTCGAGAAAGGCATACGCGTGAATGCCGTCGCCCCCGGGCCCGTGTGGACGCCGCTCAATGCCGCGGACGCCGGCATGACGCCCGAAAAAGTCGCCGAGTTCGGGAAGCAGGCCCCGATCGGACGCCCGGCGCAGCCCGAAGAAATCGCGCCGGCCTACGTGTTTCTGGCATCCGACGCCGACTCTTCGTACATCACGGGCATCGTCTTGCAGATCATGGGTGGAGAAACCACGGGAGGCTAGCGTCGCGCGAGGTTTTCGTCACTTCGTGTCATGTGGCAGTATTCTGCCTTCGTACAGATCAATCCCATGTCCGCGATTACAGTACTCAAGCCGCACACCAAAGATCTCGGCGGCTTCGAAGTGAGGCGGTTACTGCCCGGTCACCCGCACAAGATGGTCGGGCCGTTCATCTTCTTCGATCATATGGGACCTGCGCAGCTCGCGCCCGGCGCCGGTGTCGACGTTCGTCCACACCCGCATATCGGGCTCGCGACCGTCACCTATCTTTTCGAAGGCGCCTTCATGCACCGGGATAGTCTCGGGACGGTGCAGCGCATCGAACCCGGCGCCGTGAACTGGATGACCGCCGGGCACGGCATCGCCCATTCCGAGCGCAGCCCCGATGACATGCGTCCGGCCGGCCCTCGGCTCCACGGCATTCAGACATGGGTCGCGCTGCCGAAAGAGCACGAGCGCACGGACCCCACGTTCAGCCATCACCCGCGGAGCACGATCCCGCTGATTACGCTGCCCGGCGTCTACATGCATCTCATCGCCGGAACCGCATTCGGACGCACCGCGCCGACGCCGACGTATTCGCCGATGTTCTATCTTGCAGTCGAGATGGAGCCTGGCGCCATGCTCGAGCTGCCGCTCGAGCATGAAGAACGCGGGGTCTACATTGTCTCCGGCGACGTCGAAGTTGCCGGATCAGCACTCCCCGTGCGGCATCTTGCGGTCGCACCACCGAGCGTTGCAGTGCGCATCTGCGCGCACTCGGCTGCGCGTCTGATGCTGATCGGCGGCGCCCCCATGGACAGCGACCGCCATATCTGGTGGAACTTCGTCGCGAGCTCGCCCGAACTGATGGACGAAGCCGCGCAGCGCTGGGCAAGCGGCGGCTTTCCGCCGGTTCCAGGCGACCCCGAGTTCATACCGCTGCCGGAGCGCCGCATGCCGCAAACGACGTTCGTGCCATGAGCACCATCGACATCGCCGCGCTGCGCCAGGAATACATGCGTGCGAGGCTCGACGAAACCGACGTCAAGCCGGATCCGATTGCGCAGTTCCAGCAGTGGTTCGATGAGGCGGTACAGGCGCGACTCCCGATGGTGAACGCAATGACGCTCGCCACCGTTGCGCCGCAGTTGCAACCGTCGGCGCGCATAGTGCTCCTGAAAGGCGTGGATCAGCGCGGCTTTGTCTTCTATACGGATTACGCAAGCCGCAAAGGACACGAGCTCGCAGCGAACGCGCGTGCGGCCCTGCTTTTCTACTGGATCGAGCTCGAGCGGGAAGTACGTATCGAAGGCGTGACCGAGAAAACCTCCGTCCGCGAATCGGACGAGTATTTCGCGACACGGCCGGCCGGCAGCCGTATCGCAGCGAACGCCTCTCGCCAGAGCAGCGTCGTCGCCGACCGTCAGACCCTGGAAACCCGTTACGCCGAAGTCGAGCGCCGCCATGGCGAACAAGCTTCCCGCCCGGCGAGCTGGGGCGGATATCGCGTTCTTCCCGAGACAATCGAATTCTGGCAGGGGCGCGCGAATCGCCTGCACGACCGGCTGCTTTATACGAAAGCGAGCGACGGCACATGGCGCATCGCGCGGCTCGCCCCGTAGGGCTGCCTCAGAGAAACAGCTTGCCGATCCACCATGCAAGCGCGGCGACCGCGGCCGAGCACGGAATCGTCAGCACCCAAGCCCAGACAATGCCGCCTGCGACGCCCCACCGCACCGCTGAAGTATTACGTGCGGCGCCAACGCCGATGATCGAGCCGGTAATCGTGTGTGTGGTCGAGACCGGAATGCCGAAATTCGTCGCGAGAAAAAGCGTCGCGGCGCCGCCGGTTTCGGCGCAAAACCCCCCGACAGGCCTGAGCTTCGTGATGCGCTGACCCATCGTTTTCACGATACGCCAGCCGCCGAACAGCGTGCCGAGCGCAATGGTGATGTAGCACGCCATCACGACCCATCCCGGCACCGCATCCTGGGTCGTCGAATAGCCCCCCGCGATCAGCAGCAGCCAGATGATGCCGGCTGTTTTCTGCGCATCGTTGCCGCCATGGCCAAGGCTGTAGAGCCCCGCAGACACGAGCTGCAGCCGCCTGAACCAGCCGTCCACCCGCTGGGGCGTTGCTCGCACGAACAGCCAGGACACGGCGATCATCAACATCGCCGATAGCAGCATGCCCATCAATGGCGCCACGAAAATGAACGCGATGATCTTGGCAAGCCCGGCGAGGACGAGCGGCTGCGTGCCTGCCTTCGCCACGCCTGCGCCGACGAGGCCACCGATCAGTGCGTGCGAGGAGCTCGACGGAATGCCGTAGTACCACGTGATCAGATTCCAGGCGATCGCACCGATAAGCGCACCGAAGATCACGTAGTGGTCCACGACGCCCGGGTCGATGATGCCTTTGCCGATGGTGGCAGCGACTTTGGTTTCAAAAATGAAATACGCGATGAAATTGAAGGCCGCCGCCCACCCGACGGCGTAGAGCGGTCTCAGCACACCTGTGGACACAACGGTCGCAATGGAATTTGCCGCGTCGTGGAACCCGTTCATGAAGTCGAACGCGAGCGCGACGAGGATCAGCACTACCAGCACCTCGAAGGTCATACGTGCTTTCTTCGGAGTAAGCGGGTCAGGAGTTTTCCAGGACGATACCCTGGATCACGTTCGCCACGTCCTCGCAGCGATCGGTAACCGTTTCGAGCATTTCGTACACGGAGCGCATTTTCATCACCTGTTTCGCGTCGGGCTCGTCGCGAAAAAGCTTCGCCAGGGCGGCGCGCATCACGTGGTCGGCTTCGGACTCGAAGCGGTCGATGTCCTGGCACACGATCATGATCGCTTTGGCGTTCTCCATGTTCGAAAGCATGCCGACGGCCGCTTTGACCTTTTCCACGCACGCGACACAGAGCTCCGCCAGGCGCACCGCTTCAGGTGTGATCGAGCGCACGTCGTAAGCGTAGATCGACTGCGATGTATCCTCCATGACATCCAGTATGTCATCCATCTTGCTGATGAGCTGGTGGATGTCGTCGCGATCGAGCGGTGTAATGAACGTCTTGTGGAGCAATTCGATCGCGGCGAGCGCGATCTTGTCTCCGCGCTTCTCGACGGATTCGATGTTGTAAGCGCGGCGCTCGACGTCGTCGCCGCTCGTTATGAGAGCGGCGAGCTCGCGTGCAGCCTGCAGAAGCTCGTTCGCATGATCGTTGAACAGATCGAAGAACCGGCCTTCGCGCGGCATGAGTCGGCCGAACATGACTGACCTCCCGGAATTCACGCGGCGGCCGCCGCGCCATCGAGTAAAGGCGCCATTCTATCGGTTTCCGGGAGCGTCACGAGGCGTCCGGGCTCACGTATACTCCCGGTCTTTTCTTGAGCAGGCACCGCGCCTGCGGCATAAGAGCGCCTGACACCACGAGGCGCTCTATCGCGTTACGCGCATATCTTGCAGACTCGCTCGAAAAGCCCCTTCGAAACGGCGCTCGCCTGGTATTTCGTCGCGGTATGGGGATCCGGTTTCATCGCGACGAAAATCGGGCTTCAGCACGCGCCGCCATTCACGTTTCTCACGCTCCGCTTCGCGTTCGGCATTCTGTGCCTCGTTGTCATCGTGATCGCAACGCAGCCGCAGTGGCCAGGCTCTTCGCGTGAGCTCGGTCACGTCGTCGTCGCGGGCCTGCTCATGCATGCGGTACATCTCGGCGGCAGCCACTACACACAATATCTCGGCATGTCCGCAGGCGTGACGGCGGTGATTCTTTCGGTGCAGCCGCTGCTGACGGCGCTCATCGCAGCGCGCTGGCTGGGCGAACGGCTGACCTTCCGCCAGTGGACGGGCATTGCGCTCGGCCTGCTGGGCGTCGCACTCGTCGTATGGCACAAGATCGACGTGAGAGAAGCCACCGCCGGAAGCCTCGTGGCAATCACGATCGCACTTGCCGGCGTGACCGCGGGAACGCTCTATCAGCGCGCCTACTGTCCGCTTGTCGATCTGCGCACCGCTGCGCTCGTGCAGTTCGTCGTCACGCTCGCCGTGTTCGCGCCGCTCGCGTGGGTGGTGGAAGGCGCACCTGTACGCTGGTCATGGCCCCTCGTCGGCGCGATCGTCTTCCTCGTCATCGGCGCATCGATACTGGGCGTGAACGCGCTGCACATGCTGATGCGGCGCGGCCAGGCGGCACGCGTCGCCAGTCTCATCTATCTGACGCCGCTCTTCCCGGTTGCGATCGAGCTCGCGATGTTCGGCATCGTTCCGCGAGGCTTGAGCGCGGTCGGAATCGGCGTGACGTTGCTCGGAGTCGGCCTCGTCGGCTGGCGCCCGCGCCGGTGACGCTCTACCTCGTCGCACTGCTCACGGTGCTGCTGCACCTTGCCTTCGCGGGCGCGCGCGTGACGCTGTCGCTTTTCGCGCTCGAGCTAGGTGCAAGCGCTGCCACGGTGGGCGTGCTCGTCGCGCTGCTCGCGCTCGTGCCGATGTTCTTCGCGGTGAAATGGGGACGTTACGTCGATCGGGTGGGCGTTCGCGGGCCGATGTACATCGGTGTCGTCGCGCTGCTCGCCGCACTCGTGATCGCCTGGCTCTTTCCGCAGCTCGAAGCGCTTTTCGTCGTGAGCGCCCTGGCGGGTTGCGGCTTCAGTATTTTTCATATCGCCGTTCACCAGGCGGCGGGTCTGATCGGCGAGGCGCAGGACCGCGCGCGAAACTTCAGCGTACTTGCGCTCGCGTTCTCGACTTCCGGCGTCCTCGGACCGATGCTGGCCGGCTTCTCGATCGACAGCATCGGGCATCGTCATACTTTTCTCGCACTCGGTGTCGCGCTCATCGCAAACGTCGCAGTCATGGCGACGCGGCCGATCGACATTGCGCGGCATGCGACACCGCTGAAGCCCGGCGAGCGGCGGCACGTGTGGGATCTCGTTCGCAACCGCGATCTGCGTCGTGTGTTCGTGATGAGCGGAATGCTTTCGATGGCGTGGGATCTCTTCACGTTCGTTATGCCGATCCACGGATCGCGTCTCGGTCTTTCGGCGACGACCATCGGTCTGATACTCGCGTCGTTCGGCGCCGCAGTGTTCGTCGTTCGTCTCGCGCTGCCGCTGCTCGTGCATGTCCTCGACGAATGGAAAATGCTCATCGGAGCGATGTTCGCGACAGCAGCCGTGATGGCGATGATCCCGCTCGTCACTGATGTCGTGCTGCTTGTCGTTCTTTCGTTTCTTCTCGGCGTGGGGCTCGGCGGAGCGCAACCGATGATCATGGCGCTTCTGTACGACAAAGCGCCGCCGGGACGCGGCGCTGAAGCGGTCGGCGTGCGCACGTTGCTCCTCAACTTCAGTCAGTCGGGCATTCCGCTGATGTTCGGCGCGCTCGGCGCCGCACTCGGCATGACGCCGGTGTTCGTATTCATGGCGTTTGCGCTGGGAGCAGGCGGCTGGTACGCGCGCCGCGGCAGCTGAAAGCAAAACGGCCGGCACCGCTCGCGCGGCGCCGGCCGTTCATGAATCCGGGGTGGGACTACTTCAGATGTTTGTTGACGAGCTTCGTCATTTCGAACATCGAGACCTGCTTCTTGCCGCCGAATACATCGCGCAGCTTCTCATCGGAGTTGATCATGCGCCTGTTCTTGTTGTCCTGGAGGCTGTTTCTCTTGATGTAGGCCCAGATTTTCTTCGTGACTTCCGTACGCGGCATCGCGCCGCTGCCGATGACGGCGGAAAGCTGCGGGCTCGGCTGCATTGCCTTCATGAACGCAGCATTGGGTTTGCGCTTCGCCGCGCTCTTCTTTTTCGCCGGTGCTTTCTTGCTCGCTTTTTTCTTTGCAGCCATTAGGTTCTCTCCCGTAATCTGATAGTCGGTTGGACTGGCGTCTCCTTGCCGCTCGCGGGCAGCACGGTGACGAGAGGATGCCGACGGAACACGCCCTTGTCAATGACTGCGAGGGGCGTGCCCGGCTCGAATTTTCCGAGGCAAATTCAGCCGTTCCACGAGGCGCAACGCGCGTGCGGCAGCACCGTGCGGGTACGTCCTCATGGTCCGCTAGCGTTTCGATCCCTCACTCGCTTTCAGGCGGTCGAGGAAGCGCTTACGGAACTTTGCGACTTTCGGCGCCACGACATACTGGCAGTACGGCTGATTTGGATTGCGAGCGAAATACTCCTGGTGGTAGCGCTCGGCGACGTGGAACGTCGAGGCCGGCGCGACCCCGGTCACGATGGGATCGCGGTAGAGACCAGCGCGCGTAATCTCTGCAATGACGCGCTCGGCAGCGGCTTTCTGCTCCGGCGAGTGATAGAAAATGGCCGACCTGTATTGTGTGCCGACGTCGTTCCCCTGCCGGTCTTTGGTAGTCGGATCGTGGATCACGAAGAAGACCTGGAGAATGTCCGAGAAGGACACGACCGCAGGGTCGAACTCGAGCTGCACCACTTCCGCGTGTCCCGTATCGCCCCCGCAAACCTGCTCATAGGTCGGGTTCGCGACACTTCCGCCCATGTAGCCGGATTCGACGGACTCCACGCCTTTCATATCGTCGAACACGGCCTCGAGGCACCAGAAACAGCCTCCCGCCAGCGTAGCGATCTCAAGCGTCGATGCGCTGCCGCTTGTTTGCACGATTCGCTCCTCTCAGCCGATTTGTCGGTGCCGAAGGCCCAGGATCCGGCTGGCGCCGCGTTCGGCCATTCTACGCGGCCGCGCGTAGCACGGGCCTGAACCAGCCTGGTGTACGCTGGCCTGGTTGCTCCACTGATCGGCGTGCGCTTCGCTTCCAGGTGCGCAGCAGCACGCGCTCAGGCGTCGCGAGATCCCCATGCCGCTCGATCACCGCTCCCATGCGAGCGACGAATTCGGGGTAACCCAGTACGGGGAACGGGACGTGGGCGGCGCATTGTGCGCTGATCGCCATGAAGGCCCTCGGCACCTGGTGATCTCGTGCTGTGCGTACGCATGCAAGCGCTGTGCTCCACGCAGCCGTGCAGCCGAAACCCTGGGAGCGAAGCTGTCGATCGTAAAGACCGCGAAACTGCGCGAACGACGATGCCTCCTCCTGCGCAATGGCGCGTGCGAGGCTGCGCAGCCACGGGTCCTCCGCCCAGCGCGCGAGACTTCGATAGAACACGCCGCTTTGCGCGCTCGCAACGCAGCGCGCGAGCGCCTCGTGCGCCGCTGTAGGCCGATGCGCGCCCGTGCCGCGCTCGTCGGCCCACGCGCGATACTGCTCGTGGCCGGCGTGCCAATCGTATTCAGGCCAGATCGACTGGACATAGTCGCGAATCTGTTTGGTTCGCGCGACCTTGCGCGGCAGCCATTCGGTCCGGGTCCACTGCGCAAAGACTTTGTCGGCACCGAAGAAGTGCAGCAGGCGCTCCGCGGCGAGCGAAACCTCGACCTCGAGCAGCGAAGCCGCCGTGACGCTGTAGAAAAGCGGACCGTTCGCGCGCACGAGCACGAGTTGCACGGAGCGGTTGGGTTGACGCCCATTTTTTTGATCCAGATCCTGTCGTTGCATGAAAGCCTCCCGAGATGAGGGCGCTGAGACTTTTGTCACACGCCTGGGAGGCATAATGAGCGTGATCGACCGCGCAGTGGAGCTTTATCCTCGAAGTCGCCGCTGATTTGCCCGGCGGTATCACGGAGCGCTACTCCCGCTACAGGAGAGACCGCTCTCTCGGGGGGAAGATGACGCACACTGCAGCGCTGGTCGATGTACTGAAGCGGGAGCTGAAAGTCCGCGGGATCACCTATGCAAATCTCGCTCCGCGACTTCAGTTGAGCGAAGCCAGTGTGAAACGCATGTTTTCGCGCCGCGATCTCACGTTGAAGCGCCTGGACGAGATCTGCAGGCACTCGCAGATCCAGTTTTCCGAGCTTGCGCGTGCCGTGGTGCGGGACGAGACGCTCATTTCTCATCTCACGCTGCAGCAGGAAAAAGAGATCGTCGCCGACAGAAAGCTTTTTCTGGTCGCCGTCTGTGCGTTGAACCAGGTGACGTTCGATCAGATCGTCGAGACGTACGACATCTCGCCGGCGGAGTGTATCCAGCTGCTGGCACGCCTCGACCGGTTGAAATTCATCGAACTGCTTCCCGGGAACCGAATCAAGCTGCTCGTCTCCCGGACATTCGCGTGGTTACCGGACGGGCCGATTCAGAGGTTCTTCAACGATCAGGCGCACAACGAGTTCTTCCGCTCCCGCTTCAATCGCCCTGACGAATTCATGCTGGTCGTCAACGGGATGCTTTCGAAAGGCTCGGGCGCGGATGTCGTAAGCCGGCTCAAACGCATCACGCGGGAGTTTTCCGAGCTGCACACCGACGACTCGCGTCTGCCGCTCGAGGAACGCTCGGCAATGACGCTCCTCGTCGCGGTGCGCCCCTGGCAGCTTGCGGCTTTTACAGAGTTAAGGCGCCCGCGAAAAGCGACGCACCCGTTGAGAGTCTCGCCGTGACGGCCGGAGGGTGCAGCTACGCTTCTTGATGGTAGCGGCTGACCCGGTCCACTTCGTTCTTCGAGCCGAGCACCACCCCGACGCGCTGGTGTAACCCCGACGGCTCGATATCGAGTATCCGCTTCTGGCCATCGGTCGCGGCCCCGCCGGCCTGCTCCACGATGAAAGCCATGGGATTCGCTTCGTACATGAGGCGCAGGCGCCCTTCCTTGTGTTTGGCATCCCGCGGATACAGGAAAATGCCGCCGCGACAAAGAATCCGGTAGACGTCCGCCACCATCGACGCAACCCAGCGCATGTTGAAATCCTTGCCGCGCGGGCCCACTTTGCCGGCCAGAACCTCGTCCATGTAGCGCTTGATGGGCGCGCCCCAGTTACGCATGTTCGACGAGTTGATCGCGAATTCCTGCGTGTCCGGCGGAATGACGATTCTTTCGTCCGTGAGTACGAAGGAGCCGAGCTCGCGGTCGAGCGTAAAGCCGACCACACCGTTACCCACTGTGAGCACGAGGATGGTCGCAGCGCCATAAACCGCAAAGCCCGCCGCCACCTGCCGCGATCCGGGCTGGAGAAAGTTTTTCGTATCGGCGTCGGTGCAGCTGCCCGGACAACGCAGCACCGAGAAAATCGTACCGACAGAAATGTTCACGTCGAGGTTGGACGACCCGTCGAGCGGATCGTATAGCAGCAGGAACTCGCCTTTCGGGTAGCGGTTGGGGATCTGGTACGGCTCGGCCATTTCCTCCGAAACCATCGCCGCGAGCTGCCCGCCCCACTCGTTTGCCTCGACCAGCACCGAGTTTGCAATCACGTCGAGTTTCTTCTGGGCTTCGCCCTGGACGTTATCGAGCCCCATCGAATCGCCGATGCCGGCGAGCGGTCCTTTGCTGACGGCGTGGCTGATCGCCTTGCAGGCGCGTGCGATCACCTCGATCAGGAGCCGCAGCTCGGGCGAGACCTTCCCGTACTGCCGCTGCTGCTCGATCAGGTACTGCGTCAATGTGACCCTGCGCATGCGCTCTCCTCGACTGAATTCACTCGAAAAATTATCCGCTATACTCGTGTAAGTTGCATCCTCTCGCGTCGACCAACGCGCATTCAGTCACCTCTCGAGTGGAGCCCGCCATGCAGCTACTGAAGCGCTGGACGACATTCTTCGCTCTCGCATCCTGCCTCGTTTACGGGATCGTTTACGCACAGCAGACCCGGCCCGCCGCGCCTGCGACCGCCAAGGCAACGTTCGCCGGCGGGTGTTTCTGGTGCATGGAACCGCCTTACGACAAGCTGCCGGGGGTTATTTCCACGACTTCGGGCTATATGGGTGGAAAGACGAAGAACCCGACGTACGAGCAGGTGTCCTCCGGCGCCACGGGTCACACCGAGGTCGTGCAGGTGGAATACGACCCCTCGAAATTGACCTACGAGAAGCTGCTCGACGTGTTCTGGCGCAACATCGATCCGACGCAGCGGGACGGCCAGTTCTGCGACCACGGCTCGCAGTACCGGACCGCGATCTTCTATCACAACGACGAGCAGAAAAAACTCGCGGAGGCCTCAAAGGCCGCGCTCGAGAAGGGGAAGCCGTTCAAAGGCGAGATCGTGACGGAGCTCGCGGCGGCCCCGCAGTTCTACAGGGCCGAGGAATATCACCAGGACTTCTACAAGAAGAATCCCGCGCGTTACAAGCTTTATCGCACGGGCTGCGGCCGGGATGCCCGGTTGCAGGCGCTGTGGGGACGCAGCACGGATTAAGCCCGCGGTGCGTCACTGAAGCGCCTACGACCCTAACGTATCTGAACCCGGGCGAACTTCCGTTTGCCGACCTGAAGGACGACGCGATCGCCGCTCGCGAGCCTGAGCGCTTTGTCGCTCACCCGCTCGCCGTTCAGCTTCACGCCGCCCTGCTCGATCATCCGCAGCGCTTCCGACGTGCTGGACGTGAGACCGGCCTGCTTGAGCACCTGGGTAAGCGCAGCGCCTTCTGGCGTCGTGTCGACCGTGATCTCGGGCATCGTCTCCGGCATGCCCCCACCGCGAAAACGCGCTTCGAAATCGGCCAGCGCTGTGTCGGCGGCTGGGCGTCCATGAAACCGCTCCACGATTTCCTGGGCAAACTGTACTTTGAGGTCACGCGGATTACGGCCGCCCGCAACTTCGCGCTTCCATTGCTCTACGGTGGCGAGCGGTGCTGACGAAAGTAGCTCGATATAGCGCCACATGAGGTCGTCTGAAATCGACATGAGCTTCCCGAAGATTTCCGAAGGTGGCTCATTGATCCCGACGTAGTTCCCGAGGGATTTGGACATCTTGTTGACGCCGTCCAGCCCCTCGAGCAGCGGCATGGTCAGGATGACCTGGGGTTTCTGGCCGAAGTGCTTCTGGAGCTCACGGCCCATGAGGAGATTGAATTTCTGGTCGGTCCCGCCGAGCTCCATGTCCGCCCGCAAAGCGACCGAGTCGTATCCCTGTATCAGGGGATAGAGAAACTCGTGGATCGCGATCGGCTGATTGGCACGGTACCGCTTCCCGAAGTCCTCCCGCTCGAGCATGCGGGCGACGGTATGCGTGGCTGCGAGCTTGATCAGGTCGGCAGCCTTCATCTCCTTCATCCACGTCGAGTTGAACACCACTTCGGCGTGATCCAGATCAAGGACTTTGGCCGCCTGGTCGATATAAGTAGACGCGTTGCGGGCAAGCTCCTCAGGGGTCAGGGGCGGCCGCGTGGCGTTCTTTCCGGTGGGGTCGCCGATGAGTCCGGTGAAGTCGCCGACCAGAAAAAGAACCGTATGGCCAAGCTCCTGAAGCTGTCGCAACTTTCTGAGAAGAACGGTGTGCCCGAGATGAAGATCCGGGGCCGTTGGGTCGAACCCGGCCTTCACCCGCAGGCGCTCACCTTTTCGCAGCCGTTCCCGCAGCTCGGATTCGACGAGAAGCTCGTGGGCGCCGCGTTTCACGACGGCCAGCGCTTCATTTACGGAAGCCATGACGATCTCGGTTCCACGATGTGGGATAGCCGGGGTTTTCCGGCCGATTCGTTGTTTGCCGACAACAGCACTTCTGCTAAGCTTCGACCGCTACAGTAATTCAGAACGCAGAATACGCAGGAAAATCATGCCTCAAGAGCGCCCTATTGTACTTGAAACGCTGCTCCGCCTGACCCGCAGCAAGGTCGCGCGGCGGACAGCGTTGGCGGCTGTCCTGCCGTTCGTCGGAGTCGTTGCTGCTTTCGGCATCGCCCCGGATACTGCCATTGAAGAAGTCATTGTGGCGCCCGTCGTCGAGATCGTGACGCTCGCGCCCACTGTTGAGTCGACGGCCGAGCAGACGTACTGGCGCGAGGAGCGCATCCAGCGCAGCGACACGTTCGCGAGCGTGCTCGCGCGGCTGCGCATCGAAGATGCCGACGCGCTTCAATTCCTCCGCACGAGCGCAGACGCCAAAGGCTTGCGCCAGCTCGTGCCGGGCCGCATCGTTCGTGCGCATACGACTGAAGACGGCCGGCTGCTCGAGCTGCGTTACTCGACGGGCCTGACCGTGCTCACCGCCAAGCCTGCCGGCGAAAGCTATCGCGTGCGCGAAGAGTTCGCGCCGCTCGAGCGCCGGATCGTGATGCGGTCGGCGGAAATCAGGAGCTCGCTCTTTGCCGCCACCGACGCAGCCCGCCTGACGGACGCCGTCGCCAGCCAGCTTGCGGATATCTTCTCGACCGACATCGACTTTCACAAGGACCTGCGTCGCGGAGACCGCTTCACCGTCGTCTATGAAATGTTCCACGAAGCGGGCGAACCGATCCGGTCGGGCCGAGTGCTCGCGGCCGAGTTCGTGAACCAGGGCAAAGCCTATCAGGCGGTCTGGTTCCAGCACGCGGACGGCCACGGCGATTACTACACGCCCGATGGCAAATCGATCAAGAAAGCTTTCCTCCGCTCCCCGCTCGAATTCTCGCGTATCAGCTCCGGTTTCACCGAAGCGCGCTTTCATCCGATTCTGCAGCGCTGGCGTGCTCACAAAGGTACGGATTACGCAGCCCCGACCGGCACGGGTGTGAAAGCCACAGCGGACGGCATCGTCGAGACAGCGAACTATGACCGCGGTTACGGCAACGTTGTGGTGCTTCGCCATCAGCAGCGGTACACGACGCTATATGGCCACCTGTCGGGCTTCGCGGGCGGCATCTACCGTGGCGCGCGTGTGTCGCAGGGGCAGGTCATTGGATACGTCGGCTCGACGGGCCTCGCGACTGGTCCGCATCTTCATTACGAGTTCCGCATCGACGACGTGCACCAGGATCCGCTGCGCGTAGCGATGCCCGAAGCGCCGCCGATCACGGCTGAGAAGCGCGCGAGCTTCGACGGCGTCGCGCGGCCGATGGCGCAACGCCTCGCGCTGCTCCGCCAGACGAACCTCGCCAGACTTGACTGACCTTCGCTGACCCGAAAATAAAAACGGGAGCCCAGGCTCCCGTTTTTATTTATGCAACGCCGCAGCTACCGTGGCGATGCGGCGCATCGGTAGGTTGTCAGGCGGAGAACGATGACCCACAACCGCACGTCGACGTCGCATTCGGATTCTTGATGACGAACTGTGCCCCTTCGATGTTCTCCTGATAATCGATTTCAGCGCCCGTCAGGTATTGAAGGCTCATGGGGTCGATGAGCAGCGTCACGCCGTCCTTCACGAGTGTCGTGTCGTCTTCGTTCGTCGTCTCGTCGAAAGTGAAACCGTACTGAAAACCCGAGCAGCCGCCGCCCGTCACGAAGACGCGCAGCTTGAGATCGGCGTTGCCCTCTTCCTCGATCAGCTGCTTGACCTTGTTCGCCGCACTGTCGGTAAATACGAGGGGTTGCGGCATCTGTTCGGTCGGTGCGTTCATTCCATCTCCTGGCAATCAGCTCTGGGCAGGCGCGGCCGCAGTGCTCTGGTTCGAATCGGTGCCCGACGCCTGCTTCAACGGCACGACTTTATCTGATTTCGTGCTGTCTTCGTGGACGAGTCGGCCCTGCACGACGGCGCCGACCTGCATCTCGAGCGTATTGTAATAAACATCTCCTGTGACAGTAGCTTTTGCTTGCAGTTCAACGTATTCGCTCGAGTAGACGGGCCCGCATACCGCCCCGTTGATAACCACGTGCGGAGCGCGGATTTCCCCCTCGATCTGCGCCCGCTCGGACACGACGAGCGTGCCGGGCTTGCCGTCTTCGGCGATGATGCTTCCGCGGACATGACCGTCGATGCGCAACCCGCCGCTGAAGACGACGTTGCCTTCCACGCGGGTGCCTGACCCGATGAGGCAATCGATTCGATTCTGCGGTTTGCTTCCCTTGGCTCCGAACATTTTGCCTCCGTTCAGGACACGTTCAGGTTCTGAGTAAGTTTAGGCGCGCGGCTTCCGTTCTCAAACACACGGACCTGTACGCCCTGCAGCACGCTGCCGGGGTTCAGCTTGAAGGTCCCTTCCAGCCGCTGGAAGAACTTGAAATTGAGCTGGTACTCTTTGGTGTCACGCTCCCCTTCCGCGGGGACCGTCACCGTCACCTTTCGCCCCTCGTGCTGCACGTCGATGACGAACTGTAGCCGCCCCTGAAACTCCTTCGCGCGCTGGCCGCTCTGGACAAGCACCATCTGATAGCGGTATTCCCCGCCCCGCTCCGGCTGCAAACGGAAGCGGCTGACGTTGATCGCCCCTTCGCGCGCGCCCGCCGGCGACATCAGCGACTGGAAAAAAGCCAAGTCCTCCTTCAGCTTCGCGTTATCGAATGTCAGCGCTTTGAGCTGCTTCGCGAGATCGGCGGCAGCCGCGCGCTCCATCTGCAGCTGGCGCTCGGACTGCGCCGTGCGGGCCCGGAGCTCCGTCAGCTCCTTCTCCTGAGTCTCCACGCTTTCCTGGAGCCGCGCGAGCTCCCCGTCGAGTTGACCGTAGGAGGTGCCGAGACCGCCCAGGATCGTGACGAGCAGCCACGCAGCGGCGACCGCGAGCGCCACCCAGGCGCCCATCCGCAGAGACCGCCAGTGCCATGGGACCTCGGGCCGTACAGCCATCCGCGGCGCCGAAATCCCGAAGCTGCGTCGCAATAACCGAAGCACTGACATCAAGCGGCTGCCACTCAGTGAAACACGGAAGGTTAACGGCTCTTCAGCCACAAACCGAAGCCCCGGACGCGCTTCATCACGCTACCGCCGGTTACGGCAAAAGCGCGACCTGCTGGAGCCCCAGCGTTTCATCCAGCCCGAACATGATGTTCATGTTCTGGACCGCCTGCCCCGAAGCGCCTTTGACGAGATTGTCTATCACCGACAGCACGACCGCCGTGTCGCCGTTTTGCGGCCGGTGAACCGCGATGCGGCAGACGTTCGCCCCGCGTACCGACCGGGTATCCGGATGACTGCCGGCGGGAAGCACGTCCACGAACGGCTCGGCTGCGAAGCGTCGCTCGTAAAGTCCCTGCAGGTCGGTGTTTCTGGTGACGCGGGCGTAAAGCGTCGCGTGTATGCCGCGGATCATCGGCGTGAGATGCGGGGTGAAGACGAGCTTGATGGAGCGTCCCGCGGCGCGCTGCAGTCCCTGCGTGATCTCGGGCAGATGGCGATGCCCCGGCACGCCATACGCCTTGAAATTGTCGCTCGCCTCTGCGAGCAGCGTATGCACTTCCGCTTTCCGCCCCGCGCCCGATACACCGGACTTGGCATCCGCGATGAGATGATCGAGATCGACGGCGCCGCTCTCGACGAGCGGCAGGAATCCCAGCTGCACGGCCGTGGGATAGCAGCCTGGGTTCGCAACGATCCGCGCCTTGGCGATCTGCTCGCGGTTCACTTCCGGAAGGCCGTAGACGGCTTCGGCAACGAGCTCCGGGCACGCGTGCTTCATTTTGTACCACTGCTCCCAGAGCGCGACGTCCTTCAGGCGAAAGTCCGCCGCTATATCGACGAGCCGAACGCCGGCCTCGTGGAGCGCTCGGGCTTCGTTCATCGCCACGCCGTTCGGCGTGGCAAAGAACACGACGTCGCACTTCGACAGCGCTTCCTTGGACGGTTCCGTGAAAGCGAGCGACACGCGGCCGCGCAGGTTCGGAAACATCTCCGCGAC
>Ga0075431_100003067_pt1 | contig 16176 bp, 16 predicted proteins | sample RhiMetdeltSRZDD5_FD_75297 | JGI IMG/M metagenome (GOLD analysis project Ga0075431, IMG submission 75297) | Populus rhizosphere microbial communities from Tennessee, USA - Rhizosphere MetaG P. deltoides SRZDD5 | ecosystem: Host-associated > Plants > Roots > Rhizosphere > Soil | place: USA... | reverse complement strand
GCCTTACGCTGCCGGTCATGAGACTGATTTGCTGGATCGTCCTGGTGATGGCGCCCGTTGCGGCGGCGCAAGAAATCGTTCTTAAGGCGGAGCGTATGGCGCACATGCTGGTCCTTAAGGAAGTTTACCTGAGTGGCCAGGGGCCGTTCAGAATGTTGATCGATAGCGGCGCCTCGTCGTGCGCTATCCGGCCGTCGCTTGCCAGGAAGCTTGGTCTCCACCCGGCCTACGCTGTGGAACTGGAGACCGCGGCAGGTGTCAAACGCGTGCCGGCCGTCAGGTTGGATGAGTTGCGGATCGGGACGGTTCGTAACCGGGACGTCGAAGCGTTAGTGACGGAAATAGAATCATCGCGCGTGGACGGAGTCCTCGGCCAGAGTTGGCTCGCCCAGCATGACTATCTTCTGGATTTTCGCAGTTCGCGCCTGGTGCTGAACGCCGCCGCGCCGGAGCATGGTGTGACTACCGCGCTCCGATCGAGCGACGGCCGGCCACAGATAGCAGCCGACGTAAACGGCCGCTCGCAGGATCTGGTAGTGGACTCGGGAACTTCGGACTTGATCCTCTTCGGGCGTTCCAGGTTCGCGAATCCGGTGGAGCTGGTTACCAATAGCGGATCTGTGGAGGCCGAGACCGGAAGCTCCCGCGTCAAGATCGGGAGCAACTTCAGCCGGCTGATGACCTCGGCCGCCGTAGACGCCTCACCTCGGCCGGGCCTGCTGCCCGCAGCGGCCTTCGCCTCGGTATACGTGTCAAATCGGAATGGCGTCGTCGTGCTCGTGCCTCGATGACCCGCAATGCGCGGCAAGCAGGTGGGGGGCATTAATTTCTTCGCTATAATCGAATAAATGCCCAAAACCTACTATCTTGGCGAATTCGAGTTGCTGGTCATGCTCTGTGTAATCCGTCTTGATGAGGGCGCGTACGGCGTACCGATAGCGCGAGAGATCGAACAACGAACGGAGCGAGATGTGGCATTCGGCACGGTCTACGCAACACTGGAGCGACTTCAACAGAAGGGCCTCGTCTCCTCAGAACTAGGCGATCCGACACCGGAAAGAGGCGGCAGAGCAAAGCGATACTTCAGGGTCACCTCAGTGGGTTTACGGACCGTGCGGAAAACGAAGCAGAGCTTAGTCGGACTGTGGCAAGGTCTTCGGGAGTTGCAAGGAGGAGTGGCATGAGGTCATCGCAATCGATCGCAATTTGGCTATTCGAACGGCTGGGGCTTGACGTTGCGCTTACTGGGGACCTCCTGGAGGAATGCGAACGTGGCCGTTCCGCGATCTGGTATTGGAGACAGGTGCTGATGGCCGTGTGGATCGGCGTCTGGCGCGCTGTTCGTGACCATAAGGCGCTCGCGTTGCGAGCGGTAGCCACGGGCTTCGCGACGGAATTTCTCCTCGGCTATCTTTGGAGCCGCTGGGGTCCTGAACTGCCCATGTTCTCAACTGTGCAGTGGATCACCCAGTTTTTGATAACTCTGGTCACGCAAGTGGCGACGGGTTGGATTGTAGCGCGAACACATCGCGTGCGCCCGATTCCCATGGTGTTAATGTTCCTTATCTTTCATTTGACGTGGTATTTAGCGAGCGCCTTTTTCTGGGCCAGAACGATTCTAGCGTATGTTGACCAACCAAGCTGGCATCCATACCTCGTAATGTACTTAATGACTCTTTTCGCAATGACCGCAGGCATCCTTCTTGGCGGCATCCTGGGCGCTCGTCCGAAGAGCCCGTTCCGGAGAATGACACCCTAACAAAAAAGCCCCGCCCAAGGTGACTTAAGGCGGGGCTGGAGCCAAAGGAGGAGGCAACGCACCAAAGCGAGAGAACTCGATTATTGAGTAAGCACGTCGACCACCAACTGCCCACTGCCTGCCAAACCTTTTCGATTCCACGACCAATGCTGCCTACAGCGTTCTGGGCTTCCGATTCTGGAATTCCGGAGGGTCCCGGGCTACGCAAATCCGGAGCGGCTACAATAATCAGGTGACCTCTTCTGCGTCAGCGGCAGCGTCTGGAGCGAGCGACTCGCTTAGTCATGCTCCAGCAGCGCGCAGAGCGCTGGCTGGTCTTGGACTTTCCGGACTTCTGGCGGGACTACTTGGAGCGATTCTTCCAGCCTGGGGGTATCATCTTAACTTCGACTTCGAGACAGTCGGACATTACTTCCTCAGCGTGACGGCTGGGGTGCTGCTCTCGGTTGAGATCGGCCGGCGGCTCTTCCGCAGCCACGGTGTTGCCTTCGTTCTGATTCTGGCCAGCAGCCTGGCTTGCGCAGCTCTATTATTCCTGGCGTTTTCGCCGCCCCCGTTGCCCGCGATCCGGCGCATGGGAGGGCTTCTCATAATGGGGCTCTCGATGGGGCTGCTCAACACTGCGATTTTCCAGGCCATCTCGACGATCTACCACCAGGATCCCGCGGCCACTTTGAACCTCGGCGGCATCGTATTCGGTCTGGGCTGCGTCGTGATCACGCTGCTTGTCGCCGGAACCTTCAACGCGTATTCGGTTACCGTGATTCTCGTTCTCGTAGCTGTGGCGCCGGCTTTGTTCGCCCTTTTATATGCGAGAACGACCTTTCCAGCGCCGGCCATACCCGCGCCGCCATCCTTTCGTGCGGTCGTGCGCGATTTCCGCAGCCGGGGGGCCGTTCTTCTCGCGCTCTTATTGTTTTTTCAGTTTGGCAACGAGTGGTCGATCGCCGGTTGGCTCACCATATTTCTCATCCACCAACTCGGCATAAGTCCCGAGGCGTCGCTGGAACTGCTGGCGCTCTACTGGCTTGCGCTGTTGCTCGGCCGCATCGGGGCGATCATGATCCTGCGCCGCGTCGCTCACGGCAAGGTCCTGGTCGGCAGTTCGGCCGCAGCGCTGTTTGGTTGTACGATACTGCTTTCGACCAACAATCAATTTGGCGCAATCACCGGCATTCTACTCGTCGGTGCGGGGTTCGCGACAATCTATCCGCTGGTCGCCGAAAAGATCGGCCATCGTTTCACCTACTATCATCCTGGTCTGTTCAATGGGATCTTTTCGATCGCAATGATCGGGGCGATGCTGCCCCCCTGGATTCTGGGCTACGCCGCGAACACCTGGGGAGTCGGCGTCGTCATGGCTGCGCCTCTTGCCGGCACTTTCATGGTTTTCGTTCTGACTCTGCTGATATGGCTCGAATCCAAACTCGTGGGCTGAGCGCGCTGCTGTGCCTGGCAGGGGTCCTGACGGCGGCGAAGCTGCCGGAGAAAATCCAGGAGGTTCTGGATGCGGCGACCGCCATCCGGCGCGGATTTCTCGGTGTCGCGATCAGCGATCTAGCCTCCGGCAAGAGCCTGTTTGCAAGCAATGAAGACCGGCTGTTTGTTCCCGCCTCGAATTCGAAGCTATTTACCGCGGCGCTGGCGCTGACGCGGCTCGGACCGGATTATCGATTCCATACCACGGTAATCGCCGGCAGCGAGCCGGATACGGAGGGCCGCATCGATGGCTCGGTATCGCTGGTAGGAGGCGGTGACCCGAATCTGTCCGGTCGCGAACTGCCGTATCGTGTAGACTCTCCTCGCGGCGACGGTTTGCAGGCGATTGCTGAGCTGGCCGATCAAATGGTCGCCCGCGGAGTTCGCCGGATCGATGGCGACATCGTCGGTGATGACTCCGCTTATCCGTGGGAGTCCTACCCTGACGGTTGGGGCCTAGGCGACGCTCTCTGGGAGTACGGGGCTCCGGTCAGCGCACTGACCGTCAATGACAACACCTTCGCCCTGAGAGTGCTGCCCGGCGATCCGGCGCGAATTTTGATCGATCCTCCGCTCGAGTTCTATCACATCGATAACCAGGTCCGGCCGGGGCCGGTCAAGAAGATTCGAATCGATCGCGAACCCGGCTCGATGCAGCTGCGCGTCACCGGTACACTTCCACTGAAAGATCCGGGACAATTTGAACTGCTGGCAATCCACGATCCTGCCCTGTATGCGGCAGTCTCTTTGCGGCAGGCGCTGGTTCAGCGCGGGGTTGCCGTGCGCGGTGAGGCGGTCGCAAGGCATGCGACGCCGGACCAGCCTGCGGGACCGTCCACGGGGATCGAGCTTGCGCGGCGCCAGTCGGCTCCGCTCATCGAAGATTTGGCCGTCATGGCGAAGGTAAGCCAGAACCTTCATGCCGAGCTTCTACTGCGAGCAGTCGGGCGGGAGCGCCGCGGCGACGGAAGCGTGCGGGCGGGCCTCGACGAGATGCGGCTATTCCTGAAAGAGATCGGCGTCACCGCGAATGAGTTTGACGCCCGCGACGCATCCGGTCTCTCGCGCATGAACCTGATTACCCCGGCGGCCGTTGTCAAGCTGCTGAAGTTCATGTATCGCTCGCCGCACCGGAAGAGTTGGATGGACCTGCTGCCCATCGGAGGCGAGGACGGCACTTTGCGGTTGCGGATGCGGGACACTGCTGCCGCAGGGCGCATTCGCGCCAAAACAGGATCGCTGACACATGTCGTCGCGCTTTCCGGCTATGCCGAACGCCGCGATGGAACCATGCTGGCGTTTTCCTTTCTCGCCAACAACCAGAACGCCCCGGCCTCCGAAGTACGGGCCGTTCTTGATAAAATATGTGTGTTGATGGCCGAATAACATATGCCGATTTACGAATACCAGTGCGAGGATTGCAACGCGAAATTCGAGAAGCTGGTCCGGCGCGCCGCTGAGGCCTCGGACGTGAACTGTCCGTCCTGTGGCCAGAAGCGCCTCAGGCAGCAATATTCCACTTTTTCGGCTCACGCCAATGGAACAACCTCATCGCGCACGGATGTACCATCCTGCCCAGGCGGAATGTGTAGTAATCCGGGCGTATGCGGTATGAACTGACGTTCCCCGGTCCGAAGAATCGGAAATTTTCCGAACTTTGCTCCCCCTGGCTGCCACTTAATTCCAATAGAATACAACCTTCGCTTATTGGAGTGACAGTTGCTAAGGATGTATTGATGTGAGAGAAAATCCTGCGTCGAATAACTTGGCTTATGACCCGGAAACAGTTTCTTCATTCCATCGACAAGCTGGTCGAACTGCCGAAGGGAACGCTCCAAGGTATGGAAAAACTGCACGAGCTTGAACGGTGGAATTCTATGGCGATGATTGGCTTCATAGCCCTTGCCGATACTAATAATGGCGTTACAGTATCACCTACCCAGATTATGGGGTGTGCGACTGTTGCGGACTTGTTGAAGGCTGCCCAAGTCGACAACTGACTTGAGTCGATGCACGCCTCCCTTGCGGCTATCGAATACTTCCTGCCGCAACGGGTCGTTTCTACCTCCGATCTTGCTGAAGAATTCCCGGGATGGCCGGTCGAGAAGATCGACGATAAAACCGGAATCAGAGAAAGGCATATAGCCGCGCCCGAGGAGTGCTCCTCCGATCTCGCGGTGAGCGCGGCCCGACAGTTATTCGAATCAGGCGCCTGCACACCCGAGTCGATCGATTTTGTCTTATTGTGCACCCAGTCCCCCGATTACTTTCTGCCCACCACAGCGTGTCTGGTACAAGATCGGCTCGGTATCCCTACCACGGCCGGAGCGCTCGATTTCAATCTCGGTTGTTCCGGATACATCTATGGCCTCGGTCTGGGCCAGGGGTTGATCTCTTCCGGGCAAGCCTCCAATGTGCTTCTGATCACCGCCGAGACCTATAGTAAATTCATTCACCCCCGGGACAAGAGTGTGCGCACAATCTTCGGCGACGCGGCCGCGGCCACACTGCTTACGGCGGTCGATTCGGAATCGGCGCTGATTGGGCCATTTCTATATGGCACGGACGGACGAGGCGGTCCGAATCTGATTGTGGCGACGGGCGGAATGCGGAAGCCTCGAACCGATCAATCCGCTGAACTGGTCGAGGATGAAAGCGGCAACGTGCGATCGAGCGACAATCTGTTCATGAATGGCGCGGAGATCTTCACGTTCACCCTTTTGACGGTGCCGAAGACGGTTTGCCAGCTATTAGCGAAGGCCGGCTTGACGATGGACGATGTCGACCTGGTCGTTTTTCATCAGGCGAATCGTTACATGCTGGAACATCTGCGCGCCAAGATGAACATTCCCACAGCCAAGTTTTACGTCGCCATGAGCCACTGCGGCAACACCGTCTCCTCGACCATTCCGATCGCGCTGAAACACGCCGTAAGTCAGGGGAAACTGAGGGATGGAGCGGTCGTCATGTTGGTCGGCTTCGGGGTCGGCTATTCCTGGGGCGCTACGTTGGTGCGCTGGCAGAGTGTCGGAAATCACGGAGTTGCATGATTGCCATCGACCATGGGTTTCGTGGCGCGGGCTTCAGCCTGCCGCACTACATTTGCTATTTGCACTACAATACCAACCGGAGCTTAGAACACACTCATGACCAGAAAAACCGCCGCGTTGGCGCTGTGTCTTGCCGCCGCCGTCATCGCCGCCGAGCAGGGCTGGTACCCGCACGAAGGCGGACTGCTGAAATACCGCGTCGCGATCAACTTCGGCGAGGAGCCGGTCGACACCATGCCCGATGGCTGGAAATTCGGCCGCGTGTCCGCCGTCGACGAACAAGGCGGGAACGGAGGTTTTCGTGTTTCAGCGCGGTCCGAAGGCTGACCCGCTCATCGTATTTGACGCCGCTGGAAAATATCTACGGTCCTGGGGCAAGGGCATGTTCGAGCGGCCTCACGGAATTCGTGTCGACCGCGAAAATAACATCTGGATTACCGACGACCAGGGCCACCAGGTCATCAAATTCAATCCGCAAGGCAAGGTCCTCCTCACGCTCGGCGTGAAGGGTAAACCCGGAGCGGATGACAAGACTTTCCGCCGTCCCACCGATATCGCTTTTGCGCCGAATGGCGATTTCTACGTCTCAGATGGCTACGGCAATTCGCGCGTCGTGAAATTCTCAAAAGACGGCCGTTACCTGATGACCTGGGGAAAAGCGGGAACCGGACCGGGCGAGTTCAATACGCCGCACTCGATCGCGGTCGATTCAAAGGGAACGGTCTATGTCAGCGATCGCGAGAATAACCGGATCCAGATATTCGATCCAAACGGAAAGCTCCTCCGCGAGTGGACGAATCTGGGATGCGTCCAGAACATCTTCATTACGCCCAAAGACGAAATGTGGGTCATCGCGCATCGCAACAATATCGAAAATCTCACCTACGATACGCTGGCAGGACGCATCATGCGGGTCGACCTGGGAACAGGGAGGATTCTCGGAGCGATGGAAAGCCCCGGGCACTGGCTGGACGTCAGCTCAACCGGCGAGATCTTTATCGGAAGCCTCACCGGCAACGTCTTCCGCTGGTATCCCGGATGGCTCGATCAGGGGCTCCGGAGCCAGTGAGTTTTCAGTCAGCGTAACTTCACAGCCGCAGCAGTCGCTGCACTGCGAGCACTTTTCGCAGAGGTGATTGTCGCAACTGTCCTTGGTGCAGGAGACGCAAATTCGCGTGGATTCCTCTTCGCAGATGCTACAGGTAAACGGCATTGGCGATCATTTCCCCGATTTTTTCCGGACGACTGGAGCGGCGCTTGACGGCCGATTGACGGTGGTACGGCAGCGCTGCGCTTCATCTTCCATTACCTTGAATTCCTGTTCTTTGACAGCAGCTAGATCGACCAGGTATTGCCGCAACTGCTGCCGGCTCGAGCTGTTTTCCGACAACACGCTTCGCAGCAGATCCGCCAGCGCGGGATTTTGGTACCTTCTGACGCCGTCAATCAACGACGTCAGCGATACCTCGAGATTCTGCAGCCGGAACAATGTGTCGAGGGCTGCGGTGAGCCGGGCGGGCTCCCGCACCAGATTGTCGGAGGAAAGCTTCACCGCCTCAGCCTGCGCCTTCGCCGATTCCCACTGCTGGACATAAGCCTCGGGAGCACCCTTGGCGACCCACGGTTTGGGGTCAATGGCGGTGACGAGCGGCTGAAATCGCGCCGACTGCGATGCGATGGATTCGACCATCTTCTGGACATCCCATTCCGTCGGCACACCGGCCTGCTGGGCCAGCGTACAGACGGGCAGGAGAGCCGTGAACAGAGCAATTCGCGCACGACCGTTGAGCATCATCCATTTCTAATGTATCAGATGCTGCGAAAACTACTGCCCTGGCGGCGGTGGGGGCGCTGATGAAGGCGGTGGTGGGGGTGGAGGCGAATTCTGACCTGCCTGATCGCCAACACCGACCGAGCCGCCACCGCCTCCGGTAGTCGGAGGTCCCGAAGTTCCGCCGCCGGAGCCGCGCCGGCCTAACAAGATGTCGTACACACCCTGCATCGTGGCGCGGATAGCGATCGCTGCGGCGTTCCCCTTGTCAATACGATTCTGGGCAAGAGGCACGGTCTTGAACACTTGCACGGATTCACCTTGCCCTACCCGAACAGGCTTACCGCCGGGAAACAGCAGGTGCTGAACGTCCACCAGTCCTTCTTCCACCATAACCATGGTCGTGTCGCCATCATCCTCGACCCTGACGTCGAAGATAGTGCCGCGCACGGAAATCAGGGCAGTCGGGGTGCGTACCTTATTGTTGTTCGGTTGTCCGCCCAGCTTTTGGATATGGACCTTGATATTTCCCAACAGGACTTCGAGAAGATCTTTCCACTCGGATCGGTTCGCCCGGAAGCTGACCTGCGAGTTGGGAAAGACCTCGAAGGTGCTGTTATCGGCCAGCCTGAATATAGCCCACCCATCCGGGCCGGTGACGATCATCTGACCCGGTCGCACAAAATCACCCGTATTGAGCGCCCACCGCGTGGAATCGCGCAGCACATCGACACGGCCGATCATATCGGTAATGGTCGCGGCGCCGTCGGGAGCGGTTCCCGGCAGTTGGCCCCAAACCGGGCACACAGATAGCAGCGCTGCCGCAAAAAGCAGCCCATGGGCGCGCGAACGCAAAGCCCCCGGATTTTGCCTCAATAACATTTGTAAAAGCAGACTACGCTTTACTATACAAGAGCCCTTTCCCCTAGTCCAGCCGATATATGCATTAGCATATGGAACGCCGTATGCTTAACTGTAAGCCAACTCTGTTAAATTCAACAGGTTTGCTCGGCCGTAGCCCCATGGAATGCGCTAGAATAGACACATTGATGTGTCAAAGGACTACAGGTAAGCGGAGGCGTGGCCGATTTGCGGCCATTCTCCTTCTGACCGCGGTCGTTGCCGCGGCGCAGACTCCAGCCGAGCCCCTGCGTCCGAATTGGCGCCGGATTGCGGGCTCTACTGTGGATTTGGCGTTGGCCGGGCCGGCGACCGGATCCGTGAGCCGTGTCTGGTTTTCCGAAGACGGATCGCGGCTGTACGCGCAAACAGCTTCCGGAAAAGTTTTCGAGTCTACGGATCTGGAAAACTGGTCGCTGACGGCTAGTCCTATGCCGATTAGCGGGGCAAGTCCGGTAAGCGCCGGCCGGTCCCCAGGGAGCGGCGCCAAGTTAGTCCGACATCCAAGAGAATCCAGGCGCCTATTTGCGCTCGGCGAGCATCTATACCGCTCCGACGACGGCGGGTCCTCCTGGACCAACATAACGTCCTTCGGATACCGTTCGGTCATCGGCTCGGGCCAGCGCGATCTGGCGATCTCGCCGGCCGACCCGGATCTGCTGATCATCGCAAATGACTACGGAGTCTGGCGCTCCGCCGACGCCGGTTTGTCCTGGAGCAGCCTCAACCAGTCGTTGCCCAATCTGCCGGTCCGGCGGATTCTGGCCACGCCGGCTGGACTCGCCGGGGCTCGTGTCATCGTCGAAGGAGCAGGATTGCTCGAAGCCCAGCCCGGAGGCGACCGCGAGTGGCGCACGATTGCGGATCCAAATCTGGCGTCAGCTCTCGAAGCCGACGTCGCTCGACGCCGTTCCATTTCCACGGCGCTGGGGATTGAGATTACCGCCGCGGCCGGGTCGGGCGACATCCTGTACGCCGGCGCTTCCGATGGCCGCATCTGGATCTCCTCGGATCGCGGGCAAACCTGGCGGGCCTCTCGGGTCGCTACCGGCGGCGCCGTCGCAAACTTTTATGTCGATTCCCAGGAGTCACGCATCGCCCTGGCAGTAACGACGGGGAAAGGCGCTCGCGTGCTTCGTACCATCAACACGGGCGTGACCTGGGACGATATCTCCAACAATTTGCCGGATGTGGCTGCCCGTGCTCTTGCGGTAGATCGCCCGTCCGGAGCCGCTTACGTCGCGACGGACGGCGGCCTGTTCTACGCCACAGTCGATATGGATCGCGCCGGTCCAGCGCCACTGTGGACGCCGCTGTCGAGCTCGCTTCCAGCTGCCCCTGCTACTGACGTGATGCTCGACCCAGGCGCCAATCAACTCTACGTCGCGCTCGATGGATACGGCGTATTCGCCGCCGCCGCTCCCCATCGCGCGCGCCAGATGCGCGTGGTTAACGCCGCCGACTTCAGCGCTCGTCCCGCGGCTCCAGGATCGCTGGTGAGCGTGATCGGCGGAAGAATTTCACGGGCTCGCGCCGGAGAGCTGAATTTCCCCATTCTGGACGCCTCCGACGGGGAGTCGCAGATCCAGGTTCCCTTTGAAGCGACCGCTTCCTCCGGATCTTCCATCTCGCTGGCGCTCGATTCCGCCGGCCGGCAATTCACTTTCGGGGTCCCTTTTCAGGCCGTGTCGCCGTCTATTTTCATTGATCGAACGGGCGCTCCGATGCTGCTCGAAGCGGATAGCGGCATGATGTTCGACCCTCGTAACGCCGCGCGATCCGGTTCGCGAATCCAAATTCTGACGACCGGCCTCGGCAGGGTCCGGCCCGATTGGCCGACCGGGATGACGGCTCCGCTACAGCAGCCGCCGTCGGTGCGGGCAACCGTAACAGCATTTCTCGATCGTACGCCGGTAGAAGTATTGAGCGCGACTCTCGCTCCGGGCTACATAGGTTTGTACCTGGTGGAAATTCGTCTGCCAGCGCTAGTCAACGCTGGGCCCGCTGAACTCTATATCGCCGCCGACGGCCAGGAAAGCAATCGCGTTAGCATTCAAGTAGAACCGTAGAACAGGCTTTAGCTTGTTCGAAATGAGCTCTATGCGGTACCTTCTCCCTGTTCTGCTCACTTCCCTCCTCGCTGCCCAGGAGCCCGACCTTCGCGCGGTCCAGATAACCGGCGGCATCAACGCGCCAACGGATATACAAAACGCCGGCGACGGTTCCGGCCGGTTGTTCATTGTGGAGCAAGGGGGACTGATCCGCATCCTTCGCAACGGCGCCCTGTTGTCGCAATCGTTTCTTGACATTCGCTCTCGCACCCGTGGCGGCGGCGAGCGCGGCCTCCTGGGCCTCGCATTTCCTCCCGGCTTCTCCCAAAAGCAGCGCTTCTACGTGAACTACACCGATCTCAACGGCGACACGGTGATCGCGATGTACCGTGTCTCGTCGAATCCCGACCTCGCCGACGCGGCCAGCGAAACAATTCTGCTTCAGATTCGCCAGCCGTTTGCCAATCACAACGGCGGACAATTGCGCTTCGGCCCCGACGGTTATCTGTACGTCGGAATGGGCGACGGCGGCAGCGCCGGTGATCCGCAGGGACACGGGCAGAATCTCAGTTCGCTACTTGGAAAGATGCTGCGTATCGACGTCGAATCCGAGCCCGGCCGTTATCGCGTTCCGCCCGACAATCCCTCCTTCGACGCACCTGGCGCTCGGCCCGAAATCTGGGCTCGCGGCCTTCGCAATCCCTGGCGATTCTCCTTCGATCGCGCCAATGGCGACCTCTATATCGGCGATGTCGGCCAGAATTCCTGGGAAGAAATCAGCTACTCGGCCGCACCGATTCGGGGTGGTCAAAATTACGGCTGGAACGTAATGGAAGGCCTGGTGTGCTTCCGGTCCGGCTGCAACATGAGTGGGCTTGTTCTGCCGATAGCGGTGTACCCGACCGCCGGCGAGGATTGCTCGGTGACCGGAGGCTTCGTCTATCGCGGCAATCTCTCACCCGGTCTGCGCGGCGCATATATCTACGGCGACTACTGCAGCGGGCGCATCCGCACGCTACGACGCGAGGGCGAGCGGTGGACGGGAGGCGTCGCGCTCCGCATCGGCGGCGGACTCACCACCTTCGGCGAAGACGAGGCAGGCGAGATTTACGTCGCAAGCGGTTCCAACATCCTCCGCATCGAAGGCAGCCGCACGCCGCGATTGGTCGCCGCCGGAGTCGTCAACGCAGCGACATTCGCGCCCGGTCTCACCGCTGGATCGCTCGCCACCATATTCGCGGCCGGTCTCTCCGACAGCGCAGGTATCATCTCCGCCCCGAGCTTGCCCTTGCCCTCGACGTTCTCCGGCGTCTCGATCACGGTGAACGGCGTTGCGGCGCCGATTCATTCGCTGGCCAATGTCAATGGATCGGAGCAGGTGAATTTTCAAGTCCCGTTCGAAGCCGCTGGGCGAACGACCGTCACGATCGCCGTCTCGCGCGCCGGAGCCCCGAGCGCTTCCGTGGACGTGCCTCTACTCAATGTGCAGCCGGGCGTTTTCACGCAGGTGGTCCACAACGCCGACTTCACACTGGTGACGCCAGAGCGTCCGCTAACTCCGAACGAGTTTGCTTTCGCGTACGCCGTGGGCCTCGGACGCGTTAGCAATCCTCCGCGCACCGGCACGCCCGCACCCGTATCGCCGCCCTCCCTTTCTCAGGAGGACGTACGAGTCACCCTAGCCGGCTTGCCCTGCGACGTACAATTCGCCGGACTCGCGCCCAACTTTGCCGGTGTCTATCAGGTAAATTTCCGAGTCCCGCCGAACGCTCCATCGGGAGCGCAAGATCTGATCATCTCTGCTGGAGGGTCTTCGTCGCCCCCCCTGAAAACGTCAGTGAGGTAGGCGCAGTTCACTGCTTTTCGAACACAACCGTGTTGTTAACCGGCTTTCCCTCGGCGTTAGTGCCTTTGATGGTTCTGGTAAAGGTTTTCCCATCCTTGGAGACGACCGTGCGCGCCATTGTTGTTGCGCTGCCAATTTTGACTGTGGCTTCGGCAGTGTTGGCATTGATGGACTTCACTGCGATGGTCCCAGCTTCGCCCGTCACAGCTTTGTATGGGTATTCCTTCCCGTCGCGCTTGTAGCGATTCGTGGAGCTGCCCATCTTGCCGTCCGCGTTGACCGTGTCGGTCTTGACGACTATCGAGTCGCCATCTTGGGAATAAACGATTGTTGAGCTTTTGGGCGCCGGACCCGGGCTGTACTTGGATTTGGCGACGTTCAGGTTCCACGTCCCGAGGAATGCATCAGCAGCCGACAGCGTCAACGCCGCCGCCAGAACGACAAACGACAAATTACGAACCTTCTTCCACATACTTAACTCCTTGTGCTTTACTAGCGCCAAGATTCTATCAGTAAAGTGGGTCTAGTGGTCGGCAATCGAGCCGTCCGGGAAACGTAACTGCTGGCGTGTATGCGGCTTGTAAGGACGCTTGGCCGCGACCGCTTCATCCAGATTCACACCCAGTCCCGGCCGATCCGGGGGCAGCGCATAACCCTGCTTGTAACTGATTCCGCCACCATAAAAAAGATCCTGCCAATATTGCTCGTTGCCGCGATGGGTGATCTCCTGAATGCCAAAGTTCGGTGTCGAGAAATCCACGTGCAAGGACGCCAGGGTGCTGACCTCGCTTTGTGGATTATGTGGCGCGAACTCGATCCGGTACGTCTCGGCGATGGCAGCTATCTTCTTCATCTCGAGAATTCCGCCGCAATGCACCACATCCGGCTGAATGAAATCCACCAGGTGCCGATGGCAGATCTGGTTGAAGCCGTACTTCGTGACCAGTCGCTCGCCTGTCGCCAGCGGGATGCGCGTCTTGCTGCGCAACATTGCCAGCTCATCGAGGTCCTCAATCTGTGTCGCCTCTTCGACGAAGTAGGGACTGTACTCCTCGGCCCGCCGGCAGAAGTCGATCGCCATCGTGGGCGTCGTCTTCCCGTGCAGGTCGATGCAGATGCGGAAGTCCTCGCCCACCGCCTGGCGAACTGCCTTGAGATTCGCGATACCCTCCCGCACAGAGCGAATCGGTTCGATCACGTCGCCCTGTGTGGTGACGAAACCGGCCTTGCAACCCGTCCAGCCCTCTTCCTTCGCCTTGAGCCAGTTTTTCGCGTACTCCTGCGGCGTATTCCCGCCGGCATGCACATACATTTGGACTCGGTCGCGCGCCCGGCCGCCGAGCAATCGCCAGATAGGTTGTCCCAGCGCCTGGCCGAGAATGTCCCACAACGCAATCTCAACAGCGCTGATAGCTGAGTTGAGGATCGGACCGCCTCGCCAGCGCGGCCAGCGATACATCGCCTGCCAGTGCATTTCGATATCGGTAGGGTCGCGGCCGACGAGGTAGCGCTTATGCTCCTCGATCGCCGTGGCCATAGTGGCCTCCTTGCTGGTCACCGAGCCCTCGCCTAATCCAGTAAGCCCCTGGTCGGTATAAATTTTCACGAACACATAGTTCGAGGCATTCGTTCCGCCCCGGTTCACGATGAAAGTCTTCAGATCGGTGACTTTCAGGTGCAGCGGCTTGGCCTTTTCGCGAGCCTGCGCCAGCAGGCCTTCCGGAGCCGTCAGCGCGGCGATGCCGGCCGCGGCCGCGCCGGACGCAGTATGAACAAACTCCCGACGTGTCATTAGCAAACTTCTCCTTGCGTTCCGAGACAGCATATCACTGTACCTGATACATTGAGAGAGTCTCTTCCAGTTCCGACCAGATGACATCCAATCTCTCCACCAGCGCCGGCGAAAAATTTCAATTGCTGGTGAACCTGATGGCTCGCCTGCGCGCCCCCGGAGGCTGTCCCTGGGATCGCGAGCAGACCTTCGACACCATCAAACCCTACCTCCTCGAAGAGACGTACGAAGTCATGGACGCCATCGATGCCCGCGACTGGCCGGAACTCACTGGCGAACTTGGCGACCTGATGCTGCAGGCGGTATTCTTCTCCCAGATGGCCGCCGAGGAGAACCTCTTCCGCATCGACGATGCGCTCGACGCCATCAACCAGAAGCTCGTCCGCCGCCATCCGCACGTATTCGGAGAGGAGACCGCGCACACCGGCGACGACGTCCGCAAGATCTGGAGCGAAGTCAAAGCGCTGGAAAATCGCGACAAGAACGGAGCCGGCGCGTCCATGCTCGACAAGGTTCCGCGCGCCTTGCCCGCGCTCGTCGAAGCGCAGCAGATCACGTCTCGCGCCGCGACGGCCGGTTTCGACTGGAGGAATGCGAACGAAGTCCTCGAAAAGCTGCGTGAAGAGCTGGCCGAGTTCGATGCCGCGCGCGAGTCCGGCTCCCCCGAGCAGCTTGAGGACGAGTTGGGCGATCTCATCTTTGTGCTCGTGAACCTCGCCCGCTTCGTCAAAGTGGACCCCGAGCAGGCCTTGCGCAAGACGAACGCCAAGTTCCGGCGCCGGTTCGGATTCGTCGAAAGCAAGCTTGCCGAGCGCGGCGCCTCGCCGTCCGATTCGAACATCGACGAAATGGAGTCCCTGTGGCAGCAGGCCAAATCGGGGGAGAACACTTAAGTGATTGAGGTCGGGCCGCTCTCGAAGAAACAGGAGTTCGAGGACGCGGTCGCATTGCAAAAGAAGATCTGGGGGTTCGCCGACATCGAGCTTCTACCCGTGAGGCTGTTTAATGTCGCGACCAAAATCGGCGGGCAGGTGTTCGGGGCCTTCGACGGCGAGCGCATGGTCGGCTTCTGCCTAGCGATTCCCGGTATTAAGCCCGGCCCAAAAAGTTATCTTCACAGCCACATGCTCGGAGTGCTTCCCGAATATCACAATCACGGTATCGGCCGCACGATGAAGCTCGCTCAAAGACAGGATGCGCTCGAACGAAAGATTAGCCTGATCGAATGGACCTTCGATCCGCTCGAGCTCAAGAACGCCTATTTCAATATCGAGAAGCTGGGCGCCATCATACGGCGCTACGTCCCCAACCAGTATGGAATCACGTCCAGCCTGCTCCACGGCGGTCTGCCTACCGACCGCTGCACGGCAGAATGGTGGATTGACGGCGATCGCGCCCATGCCGCGGTCAACGGCCGTCCGATGAGCCGTCCCGCGATCGAAGCGACTATCGAGGTACCCACAGAGATCGCCGAGCTTCGGAAGACCGATCCGAAGCAGGCTCGTGAAATCCAGAAGGCGATCGGCGA
>Ga0075431_100003060_pt1 | contig 16193 bp, 12 predicted proteins | sample RhiMetdeltSRZDD5_FD_75297 | JGI IMG/M metagenome (GOLD analysis project Ga0075431, IMG submission 75297) | Populus rhizosphere microbial communities from Tennessee, USA - Rhizosphere MetaG P. deltoides SRZDD5 | ecosystem: Host-associated > Plants > Roots > Rhizosphere > Soil | place: USA... | reverse complement strand
TTTGGCGGAGCAAGCCCCATCGTGCCGGTATCGTCTAGGGGTCAGGACACGTGGTTCTCAGCCACGGGACCGGGGTTCGAATCCCCGTACCGGTACCAACCTTCGCTCGCCTGAATTGTCAGCGAGCTTCGGTTGGCAAGCCAGATTCCCGACCTGAGAGTTTTCAGTTGGTTCGGAAAATCTCTTGCGATTAGTCAGAGCTTCAGGCGAGGCTCTGTGTGGCCGACGCCTTAGGACGCGTTACGCAGCTTCAGTTCCGTACCGACAATACGTCGCCATCCTAGCCGAGTACTTCGCCCACTGACGGAGATCCGATCGGCGCGTCTGCAGACCTCTTGCGCTGCCCGCGCCCGCGCGGAGCGAAGAACGCGACCACGACCATCGCGATGATCCCCAGATAGATCCCCCAGACCGATGGCCCAGACGTCACCCCGGCCCAAGCAATAACGTCCCGTGCGTTCGTGAGCAGCAGAAGGCCGGCAACCGCGATGCCCATCGGCCTCGCCGGGACGTACCGAATCAACCAGGCTGCAACCGGCGCGGCGATGATTCCGCCCAGCAGCATCGACGCGAGCAGCGTGCCGCTGACGCCGGCTGTGCCCATGGAGGCGATCAGCGAAAACGCCGACGTCGACGCCACCGCGACTTCGGCCGTATTGACAGATCCGATCGCGAAGCGCGGGCGAACAGACCGGTGCAAGAGAAACGGTGTCACCACCGGCCCCCAAGCCCCGATGAGACCATTGGTCACGCCACCCACGAGCGCGGCGATCTTCACGCCGCGCGGGTCGTACCGGAGGGCGCCCTTGTCGCGCGTTGCGCTGTCCCGAACCTTGGTGGCGAGAGGACGGGCAAACCTCACGAGAATTCGCACGCCGACGATCGTGAGCAACATCGCAAGGTAGGGGCGGAGAGTCGCCCCGTTGACGCGTGAGAGAACGGTCACCCCTAACACGGCGCCCACACAACCGGGCACCGCCAACTTCAGGACGAGGCCTCGATCAATGTTGCGAAACCGCCAATGAGACACCGCGGCCACTATGCCTGTCACCACCTTCGCAAGATTGACAGTGGTGGCCACTGCGGCCGGTGCGAGGCCGCTGGCCAGCAAAATGCTCGAGCTCGTCGGCCCGAAGCCCATTCCGAGCGCGCCGTCAACGAGCGTGGCGGCGAAACCGGCTGCCGCAAACAGAAGGAAGTCGTGCATGTGAGGGAATCCCGTCCGGGCGGGTTGAAGTGTTTGAGCAGGAGGCGTGCCACTGGCTCTCGCGCCGTACTTGGCGGGTTAATCTGAGTGATTTACAGCTCATTGGCTGTCGAAGCCTTGAGTTTTGGGTGGGTGAGCATGGGAAATCCTCTGAGCCGGTGACATTTTGTCTGCTGGATTGACTCCTCTCTCACATGGTGTTAAGAGACGGCAGCACTTCAACTAATGCTGCAAGCGAAAGAGCCATCATGAAACTCTCGAACCTCGTCACGAGCCTTTTCCTCGCCCTCGGCCTCGCGGTCACAGCGCAAGCCCAGTGGATCAAACTGCCGTTGCCGGGTACGCCGCGCACCAGCGACGGCAAGCCCAATCTCAGCGCTCCCGCGCCGCGCGCTTCCGACGGCCATCCCGACCTCAGTGGAATCTGGCTCTCCAGCCGGCAGTTCAGCAATCCCAACGGCCGAGGCCTTGAACACTTCATGCCCGCCGGATCGAAAGTCCCCATGCTGCCCGCAGCGGAAAAGTTTTACGCGGAGGTCACCGGGAACGGCCGTTACGATGCGGCCGATCCCTCCGAGCGCTGTCTTCCCGACGGCATTCCGAACCACATGCTACCGATCCCCATCAAGATCGTACAAACCCCGGGACTCATCGTCACACTGTTCGAAGAATTCTTCGTCTTCCGTCAAATTTTCACGGACGGGCGCAAACTGCCGGTTGACCCTCAACCGGCCTGGTTCGGATACTCGGTCGCGCATTGGCAGGAGAATACTCTCGTCGTTGAAAGCGCGGGCTTCAACGACAAGACCTACCTGGACGGAGAAGGATTACCGCACTCGGAAGACCTGCGCATCACCGAACGCTACCGCCGGCCCGACTTCGGCCACCTCACGGTCGAATTCACGTTCACCGATCCCAAGTACTACCAGCGGCCGTGGACCGCGACCATTCCGTTCAATCTCATGCCGGACACTGAACTGATAGAACACTTCTGCGAGAATGAAAAAGACCTCGGTCAGATCATCCGGAAATAGCCTGTCTCTAGAAACGCCTACGAACATCATCTGAGTCTTTTGAGAGAGCGTTATCGGCTGTCCGCGAAGCGAACCGATGACGCTCGCGGCTGAGCGGCCTGGCTTGCTCTCGAGGCCCCTGCCGGATCGGCATAGTGTCTGGCCGCACGCCTGGACGACCGTAGATCATCATCCGGTGGATCGCGTCGGGGAGGCGTATGCCATGAGACATCTCATCGGAGCGGTGCTGGCCGTAGTCATCAGTCTGGCGTGCCACGACGGGACGGCAGCGCAGTCGAGCAAAGCGCCGACGGCCCCGAAGGCAGCCGATCTCGACGGCCTGCTCGCTCCAGTCGCGTTGTATCCAGATCAACTGCTGGCGCAGATGCTCCTGTGTGCCGGCGAGCCGGCCAAGGTCGTCGCCCTGCACACATGGCTTGGATCGAACGCCGCACTGAAGGGCACGGAGCTGCAGGACGCGGCGACTGTCGAGGGCTTCGAACCAAACTTTGTCTCGCTGACACTGTTTCCCGCAGTGGTGGAGTTCATGGCCGAGCAGCTGGACTGGACCACGAGCCTCGGCAAGGCGTTCGCGGCCGATCGCGCGGCGGTGTTCGACAGCATCCAGCGGCTGCGGAAGAATGCGTACGCGAAGGGCGCGCTCAAATCCAGCCCGCAGCAGGAGGTCGAGACGACCACGACGCCGGCCGGCGAGCAGGTGATCGTGATCGAGCCCGCCAACCCTCAGGTCGTCTACGTCCCGCAGTACAACCCGCAGGTCGTCTATACGGATCCGCCGCAGACGACGGTGGTGGTGGTCGAAGAGGACGATGACGATGCCGAGGCGATCGCCGCTGGCCTGATTGGATTCACCGCCGGCATCGCGATTGGCGCTGCGTTCGACAACGACTACTACTACGGACCGTACGGCTGGCACGGCGGGGTTCACATGTACAACGACGCCTGGGACGACTGGTACGACAACCGCGAGGATGCGCGCGAGGACTGGATCGACCACCGCGAGGATCTCGTCGAAGAGCGCGGCGAGCGGGTTGGCGACGCGAGAGAGGAACGCACCGAGCGTGCGGGCGACGCGAGGGAACAACGCACTGAACGCACCGATGTCCGCCAGGAATCCCGGACCGACCGTGCCCAGGGACGCCAGGACTCCGGCGTCGCCTCGCAGGCGCAGCGCGAACAGCGGCGCACCGACGCGCAGGCCGCCACGCAGACGCGAGGGACATCTGGCTACGAGGCACGGGGACACAGTGGCGGTACGCGCCAGGCGAATCCCGATCGCAGCGGCACCAGGTCGGACGCGTTCTCCGGCTACTCCAGCGGCGGCTCCACGCGAGCGGCCAGCACCAGGGGACAATCCAGCCGGGGCGGTGCTTCCCGAGGAGGCGGCGGCCGTCGCCGTTGACAGCCATGACAGTCCATCCCATGAAAGCCCGGGCGCTGATCGCACTCGTCGCGATCGCGTGCGCGACGTTGACGCTCTCAACCGGCTCGAAGACGCTCGACGCCCAGGCGCACCGCGTGTTCCCGTCGCCGGAGGATGCCGCGCGCGCGCTGAACGACGCCGCCTCCAAGGGAGACATCGACGACGTGGTGGCGATCTTCGGGCCTGGGGCCAAAGAGCTCCTCGACTCCTCCGATCCGGCGACCGCTCAGCACAATCGCTCGGTGTTTACCGTCGCGTTCGCCGAGGGATGGCGACTGGTCGATGACGGAGCCCGCAAGTGGCTGGTCATCGGCAACGAGGGGTGGCCGTTTCCCGTTCCGCTCGTCGAGGAGGCGAACGGCTGGCGCTTCGACACGGCCGCCGGCAAGGAAGAAGTGCTGGCCCGCCGCATCGGCCGCAACGAGCTGACAGCGATTCGCGTCGCCCGCGCGTATGTCGCGGCGCAGCGCCGCTACGCGAGCAGCGGGCATGATGGCAAGCGGGCAGGGTTGTACGCCAGGACGTTCCGCAGCGACCCGGGCAGACGGAACGGCCTGTACTGGATCGCGGCCCGCGGCGAGCCACGCAGCCCGCTCGGCGATGTGCTGAGCGAGGCGGCCGTCGAACGCGGCGCGGCTGCCTCCGCTCGCTCACACTCGCCGTTTTACGGCTACCACTTCAGGATCCTGACGGCACAGGGCAAGGCGGCGCCCGGTGGAGCGATGGACTACCTCGTCGGCGGCGAGATGTCGCGTGGCTTTGCGCTGATCGCCTGGCCGGCGCAGTACGACGTCACCGGCATCATGACCTTCGTCGTCAGCAGCGACGGCATCGTCTACGAACGCGACCTCGGGCGTGACACGGTTGCCCTCGCTCGACGCATAACCCGGTACGATCCCGGTGAGTCCTGGTCGGCGGTGGACTGACGAAGACTACCTTTCCGTTTGGTACTGCGCTCCTGGTCTCCGGGCTGATGGCCTGCGGAGACATGCTGTCGCACGCACAGGGTGACGCCTCGACGCCGATCCCCGTCACTGTTGATCACTTCGTCCGCGCCGAGACCGATATGTACTTCGCGCAGTTCGCGAAGAGGGGCGGGTTCGGGAAATTCAATCACGCGCGCGATCTGCCGCTCGGTGAGGCCACCGGCGTGCGGCCGAACCGCGACACGCTCTATTCGATCGCTGTGTTCGATCTGGATGCCGGACCGGTGACGATCACGCTGCCCGATGCGGGCGAGCGGTTCATGACGATGATGATCGTGGATCAGGACCACTACGCGCCGCTCGTCACCTACGGCAAAGGCACGAGCGGTCGCGATCCAGTTCGGCGGCTGTGACGGAAAGGTCCCGAATTGCCTGCCGATCATGAAGGGCTGGAACTACATGGTGCGCCTCTACCGCCCGCGCGCAGACATCCTGAATGGCAGCTGGACGTTCCCAGAGGCGAAACCGTAGGTCGATCCGTCGGGCCACCGCATTCAGCTCAGCTCATCGACCACCTCGCAAGACGCACTGCCGGATAGGCATATCCCGTCGTTTCTCCCTGCGTCACCGTAAGCAGGCGTGCTTGCGTTTCACACGGCGGCCAGGGGCGGCGCCAGCCATTCACCACGCGTTGTCGCGCTCGCTCTCCTCCTGACGCTCGTCGGCGCGCCTTCATTCGCCCAGCCACGGCCGAAAGTTGGGGTGGCCTTCGGCGGCGGCAGCGCGCGCGGCCTTGCGCACGTTGGCGTGATCCGCTGGTTCGAGGAGCATCACATTCCCATCGACGTGGCGGCCGGCACGAGCATGGGCGGGCTCATCGGCGGGGCCTTCGCCACCGGCATGGACGCCGCGGCCATCCAGGCGATGCTCCGCGGCATCGACTGGGACGAGATGTTTGGCTTCTCGAGCTTCGCGTTCAAGAACATCCGCCGCAAGGCCGACGCCCGGGCCTATCCCTCGCGCCTGGAATTCGGGCTCAAGAATCGCATCGTGCTCCCGCCGTCGCTGAACGACGGCCAGCAGGTGGACCTGCTCATCGCCGGCATCACCGCGCCGTACTTCGCGGAGCCGACGTTCGAGACGCTGCCCACGCCGTTCAAGGTCGTGGCGGTGGACCTCCGCACCGCGCAGCCGGTGGTCCTCGAACAGGGATCGCTGGCGCGGGCCCTGCGGGCCACCATGTCGCTGCCCGGCGTATTTCCGCCGGTCGAGATCGACGGCAAAGTACTGGTCGACGGCGGCGCCATGAACAACGTGCCCGCCGATGTCGTCCGCGCCATGGGCGCGGACACGGTGATTGCCGTCAACGTGGGCGACCTGAGCGACCAGGAGGACATCAACTACTCGATCCTCGGCCTCGCGGGGGCCACCATCGACGCCATGATGCGCGCCAACACGAAGAGGGCATTGGCCGCCGCTGATGTCGTGCTCAATGTGCCCCTCGCCGATTACGGCTCGCTCGACTGGCGCAGGAGCGACGCCCTGATCGAAGAAGGCTACCAGGCAGCGGAGGCGATGAAGGACGCGCTCCTGCCATTCGCGGCTGACGAGATCGAGTGGCGGGCGTGGCAGGCGCACCGCGTCTCGGCGCGCAAGGTGTCGCTGCCGCAACCGGCCTTCGTCACGCTCGACGGCGTCGCCGCCGGGGACGAGCGGCGCATACACGAACTGCTGGCCAGGCACGTCGGCGCACCCGTCGACGTCGTTGCGCTCGAGCATGATCTCGAAGAGCTGTCCGGCCTCGACCGCTACCAGTCAATCACGTGGTCCTTCGGCGCGGATGCAAATGGGGTCCCGGGTCTGATCGTTCGAACCGTCGAGAAGGGCTATGCCCCGCCGTTCCTGATGCTGGGCCTCAACCTCGAAAACACGACCTCCGATCAGTTTCAACTGAGTCTCACGGCCCGTTACCTGCGATTCGACGTGCTGCGCTCCGGCTCGGAACTGCGTGTCGACGGCGAAGTCGGCGCCGACCCGGGCGTCGCCGTCGCGCTTTATCAGCCGATCTGGCGCTCACTGTTCGTCGTCCCCGGCGCCGGGGTGACCACTCGCACGTTCAACCAGATCGAGGATGACGCGATCGTCTCCCGTTACACCCAGACGTCGACGATTGCCGGCGCGGCGATCGGCGTCAATCTTGGTCGCGACAGCGATCTGCGCCTCGGAGCGACGATTGGCTGGCTCGACGCCAACGCCACCATCGGCGATCCCGGCCTGCCGTCGATTGCCAGCGGCGAAACCGTAGCCAGCCTGACGTGGCGCGCCGACACCCAGGATAGCGTCGTCATTCCGTCGCGCGGCATCAACACCCAGGCGAGGTTCAGCTATCTCTTCGACGGCCCGGACGTCACGGTTGACGACGAAGCCTTTAGCACCGGCCGAAGCAGTCTTCACCTTCCGCAGCTCGCCGGTGAGGCGACCTGGTTCGCGCGGATCGGTGAGCGGAACCGTGTCTTCCTCCTCGGCGGCGGCGGCACGTCGTTCACACGTCATCCGCTGGCGATCCATCAGTTTCCTCTTGGCAGGCCGCTGCGTCTCGGCGCCTACAACGTCGGAGAGATCCGCGGCGATCACTACGCGATCGTCACAGCCGGCTACCTTCGCGAGCTGGGCCGGATGCCGGACTTTCTGGGCGGCCCGATCTTCGCGGGTGCCTGGCTCGAGAACGGTGACGCCTTCGGTCGGTGGACGGACGCCACGCTGCGGACCCACGCCAGCGGCGGAACCATTATGGAGACACTCGTGGGCCCCGTGATCCTTGCGGGCAGCGCCGGGTTCGACGGGCGGTGGCGCACCTACATCGGGGTGGGCCGATTGTTCTAAGCGCGGAACGCCCGTCGTCCTGCGCACGTCCGAGGAGGCAGCAGCCATGCGCACACGAATCACACTCACGGCACTCGTGCTGATCGGCGCGTCGATCGCCACCCCCGGCCTTGCACCAGCCGGCCAGCAGACGAAGTACGGCGTCTCCGTGAAGGAGTCCAGGCCGGCGGCGCTGGCGAATGTCAAGACGTACAGGTGGACGGAGACCCACCCTTCATTTGACAAAACCATCGACGCGCAGATCATCGTCGCCGTCGACCGGGAGCTCCAGGCGCGAGGGCTCAGAAAGCTCGCTACCGGCCCCTGCGACCTGCTTGTCACGTACAGCTCGCTCAGCCGGACGGACGTCGACCTGAAGTCACCGGCCGCATTGGGCGAGTCGTCTGAGCTCGCTGTCGGTACGCTCATCGTCGATCTACGCGACCCATCCAATCGTTCGTCGCTCTTTCGCGTCCGGATGGACACGCCGATCGAGACGGATCGTGCCAGGCTCGAAGCCATCATCAATGCCGGCGTCGCCGCCATGTTCGAGAAGTACCCCCGCGCCGCGGCACGTTGACCGTTCCCGACGATGTGACCATCTGACAGAAGATGGGCATGTTTGACACTCCCACAGGTACCTCCTGAGGAAGCTGCCCCGTTCTACAAGGACTTCCTTGCTGCCTTTCCCGATGGGCGGGTCGGGATCCATCTTCAGACACAGGTAGTCGAACTCGAGGAGCTCTGTGTGGGCCTGACCGAATCAGGCGCGATGTTTCGCTACGCTGAAGGTAAGTGGACGATCAAGGAAGTGATCGGCCACCTTCTCGATACGGAACGAGTCTATGCCTACAGGCTGCTTCGGATCAGCCGCGGCGACGTGACGGAACTGCCAGGATTTCACGAGACGACCTATGCGTCAGAAGGCCAGTTCAACCTGCGCAGCGTCGAGGAGCTGGTATCGGAGTTCAAGCTACAGCGAGCGAGCACGTTGGCACTCGTGAACGGGATCCCTCCAGCCGCATGGCCTCGTGTCGGGACTGCGAATGGTTTCCGCACGAGCGCTCGGGCACTTGTCTACATCATTCTGGGGCACACCGCGCATCATTGTCGTGTCCTCCGAGAGCGCTATCGGCTGCCCGCGACACGATGATGATGAGGCCGGTGGCGATGCCCGCAAATTCCACGGTCGCAGCAGCGCTCATGCCGGGGCATCGAAGATGTGCTTGCGGAAGAGGTTTTGCTGAAAAGCCTTTCGCAACACGACCTGGACGAGGTTCGCAATCATTGCTACGAAGAGGGCAATGATGATGAGCCCGAAAAACGCCGGAAGCGTGTCGCTCAGGGTTGCCTCACTGACCAACACCGGCGACGTTCCGATCACCATCACCGCGACATACGACGCGAACGATCTTCCGGAGAACACGCTGCGGTTCAGACGAGCGTTGCGTACGGCGATGATCAGCATGTAGACGAACGATGCGATCGTGCTGACTCCAAGCCCCATGTACTTGTTTTCACCGGTGGTGAAGAGGCCGGTCAGGAATGCCCCGAGGAGAATCGGCACGATGAAGTACAGGTCGCGGCGGCCGAGTGGGAACCAGCGCTCGTCCTGCCGGCGCGCGGGGGACAGCGCTGCCGCCGGCGGTACAGCGGCCGGCGGCACAGCAGCCGGCAAGACCGCTTCCGGTGCTACGGGCGCCGGAGTGGCGCGGCTGACCGAGGCTGCCGCGGGTTCGGGGCGTCGCAGGTCGAGCTGCGCGATCAGAGTGTCGACCAGCCCTGCCAGCCGGGCCTCCGGGTTCGGATGGATATTGATCCAGTTGAGCGAGGCGAGCTCGTAGAGATACGCGCCGCGCGGCTCGCAATTGGAGATCAGGACCGGAACGACGCGTTTTCGCAGGTTGTCGGCGAGAGCAAGCTCTTTGATCAACTGGGTCGACTGGTTCGAGCGCTCCGAGAAGAGGATGACCAGGGCCTCCGCCGAACCAATCGCCTCGACGATCTTTTCCCGCCAGTTCTCTCCGCCTTCGATCTGATCGTCGAACCAGACACTGACGCCGCGCGTGGCTGCGGCCTCGACGAATCGCTGGGCGAGTTGATGGTCGGCTCGACTGTAGCTCAGGAAGATGTCGAAACTCATGGCGACGCCCCGGGTAATGATCAACCGATCTCGACAGGACCCGCAACCATCGCTATCGTAGTGGCGACCATGCACGTTGACGTCTTCATTGCCGGAGGCGGACTGGCCGGGTTGACGCTGGCGCGGCAGCTGAAACGAGCGGCGCCATCGCTGGAGATCCTGGTCGCCGAGAAGCGGACCCATCCTGCGCCTGAGGCCGCCCATAAGGTCGGCGAGTCGTCGGTCGAGATTGGCGCGCACTACCTGCAGAAGGTGCTCGACATCGAGGACCATCTGCGCGCCGGCCATCTCGAGAAGCTCGGGCTGCGCTACTTCTTTCCCGCCGGCGAGAACGGCGACCTCGGGAGCCGATTCGAGCTCGGACCTGCGAACTTCCCGCCGGTGCCGTCGTTTCAGCTCGACCGCGGCCGCCTGGAGAACTGGCTGCTCGAATCGAACCGTGCCATGGGGATCGACGTCCTCGATCGCGCCACCGTCAAAGATTTCGAGTTCGGCAATCCGCATCATCGGGTCGAGATCAACACGCCCGAGGGGATCCGGACGATCACGGCTCGATGGCTTGTCGATGCCAGCGGACGCAGTGGCCTGGTGCGGCGCCGCCTGGGCCTGACGCGGGAGGTCGCGCATCTGGCAAACGCGTGCTGGTGGCGGGTGAAGCGCAGCGTGCGCCTCGACGACTGGGTGACCGACCCGGTCTGGAAAGCGCGCGTGCCCGACAATACCCGGTGGCACAGCACCAACCACCTGATGGGAGTGGGCTACTGGGTGTGGCTGATTCCCCTCGGCTCCGGCAGCACGAGTTTTGGCATCGTCGGCGACGCCGGCCTGCATCCTTACGATCGTCTCAACCGTTTCGACAAGGCGATCGAGTGGCTCAGGATTCACGAGCCGCAATGCGCGCGTGTCGCCGAAGAGGATCGCGACAACGGCACGGTCGAAGACTTCCTTGCCCTGCGTCACTACGCACACGGCTGCGCCCGCGTCTACTCGAGCGATCGCTGGCTGTTGACCGGTGAGGCCGGCGTCTTCACCGATCCGTTCTATTCGCCGGGCTCCGATTTCATCGGCATGGGCAACGGCTACATCACCGATCTGATCACGCGCGAGCGCCGCGGCGAAGACATCCAGGAACGGCTCGAGCGCTTCAACCTCGATTACCTGCGGCTCTTCGACGCGTTTCTGCGCGTCTATACCGGCCAGTATCCACTGATGGGCAACGCCCAGGTGATGACGGCGAAAGCCGCCTGGGACAACGCCTGTTACTGGGCGATCACCGCATTGCTCTATTTCCAGCGCCGCCTCACGCAGCCCGAGTTCATGGCGACGATCGACCCGCTGATGAAGCGGTTCTTCGTCCTGCACGCGCGCATGCAGGTGTTCTTCCGCATCTGGGATCAGCGTGATGTGGCGCGCTACGACGCGGGGTTCACCAACGTCGTCGCGGTTGAGGAGCTGCGGCGCCTTCAGGCGGCGCTCGGCGGACCGGCCCTGAACGACGCGGCGCTTCGCGCCACGCTGCAGGCCAACCTCGATCTGCTCGAACGGTTCGCGCAGTCGTTGCAGGTGCTCGCCTCGGAGGTCGACCCGGCGCTTGGCCGCTTCGTCGCGCCGGTCGAGGCGGACGAGGCGCTATTCGACATCCGGGCGATCACGCTCAACCGCGTCCCCATCGCCGGACCCGTCCCCGCCGTGTAATTTGGTTTTCAACTTGACGTAGTGTCCGCCTTCAGGCGGACCTGGCACGTCCGGCTAACGCCGGACACTACGCGCAACTGAAACGTGCTGTAGTCGGGCCGTTCAGATCGCCCGTACGACCAGCGCCGAGTCGTTGCCGCCGAAGGCCAGCGACGTCGAGACGGCGCAGCGTATCGGTGTCTCACGCGCCACGTTGGCCACGACGTCGACCGGACAGTCCGGGTCAGCCTCCGCGTAGTTGATCGTCGGCGGGATGACGCCGCGCGCGACGGTCAACACGGCGATGGCGGCCTCGAGCGCGCCGGCCGCGCCCAGGCAGTGGCCAATCATCGACTTGAGCGACGTCACGGGCAGTCGCGCGATGCGATCGCCGAAGATGCTGCGAAACGCCTTTGCCTCGGCCTGATCGTTCTGCGGGGTCGCCGTGCCGTGTGCGTTGACATGGTCGACCTCCGCGGCATCAACGCGTGCGTCGGCCAACGCCCTCTTCACCACGGCCGCGACCGGACGCCCGTCGGGCTGCGGCGCGGTGGGATGGAAGGCCTCGCAGCCCAGGCTGTAGCCGGCCAGCTCCGCATAGATGTGTGCGCCGCGCCGCCGCGCGCAGTCCATCTCCTCGAGCACCAGCATGCCTGCGCCTTCGCCCATGTTCATGCCGGCGCGGCTGCGATCGAAGGGCCGGCAGGGGCGTGGATCCATCAGCCGCAGCGCGTTGAAGCCGCTATAGGTGAGCCGCGCCAGCGCGTCCGTGCCGCCAGCGACCACCGCGTCGAGACGTCCGAGGCGAATGGCGTCCATCGCCTGGCCGAGCGCGATGGTGCTCGACGAACAGGCCGCCGCGACGCAGGCGCGCTGTCCTTCGAACCCGTACTTCCCGGCGATCACGTCGCCAGGCGTGTTCGCGAAGTGATTCCAGGCCTGTGACGGACGGGCCCGTTCGATGCCGGCGTCGAGCGTGGTGAAGAAGTAGCTCTCGTTGCGAATCAGATCCGCGGTGCCGGCGCCCAGCATCACGCCGACGCGGCGGCGATCGACGGGCGAGTCGAGCAGCGCGGCATCGTCCAGCGCTTCGTCGGCGGCCATCAGTCCGATTTGATCGGCGCGCGACAGACGGCGGCGCTGCAGGGCCGTTCCGCGCGCATGGACGCTGTCCATGGGCACTTCGCCGGCCACCTGGCTGCGATATCCGGCGACGTCGAAGATCGTGACCGGCCGCACGCCGCAGACGCCTTCCAGCATCCGCTGCCACGTGTCTTCGCGCGTTGCGCCGAGCGCGCTGACGATGCCGACGCCGGTGACGGCTACACGTCTCACGGGACCCGCGCTCAGTCTGCCTGCTCGACGCGGAAGCCGGTGATCCCGCAGGATGGCCGCTGCGCCAGCTGGTCGCGCACCGCGGCGACCGTCAGCCGTTCCTTGATCTTGCCAACGACGGCGACGAGCGCCGGCGTGAATTGAAAGGGCAGCGAGCCGGCGCTGAACGCCAGACAGGCGAGCCTGTCGAAGCCCTCATGATCTGACGGGCCGATGCCGGTCAGGCTGGCGATGTATCGTGCCACCACCCCGTACACGTCTCCGGCGATTGCCAGCACGCTGCCGTTGACGCCGCCCGGGGCGCAGGTTCCAGCGCGAAGACCTGCCAGAAACCCGGCGGCGTCTGCCGCCCCGGGCACCTCGGTCCAGGTCGTCCCCACTCGACGCAGCGTGTGCGCATCGCTGCCACCGATGCCGGCCCATCCCGGCTGCACCGTGCGAGCGTAGCGCTCGATGAACGCGTTGTGCGACGCCAGCATCGCGCCGTTGCGGACTTCGAGCGCCGGCACCTCGAGCAGCAGGCGAAGATAAGCCTCGAGGGGCGCCTGGCGACGATAGAAGTGCAGCAGGTGGTTGAGGGCGAAGAACACGTCAGCCTCGCGCAGCCGGGCGACAACCTCGAACACATTGCCGCGAAGCGGCTGCAGCTCGCGGTGCAGCGCTTCGGTCATGCCGTAGACGCCGAAGTGCACTTCGATGTCGCCGTCGGGAAACCGGCACGACACTTCCTCGCCGCAGATGAAGTCGGCGGTGTCGGGCTGGCGGTCGAGCAGCTCCAGACAGCCGTCGATCGAGTCGTGATCGGTAAAAGTCACCAGGTCCATGCCACGCGCGCGCGCCGTCCTGTAGACGTCAAGCGGCGATGAGTAACAGTCGCGGCTGCGTAGAAACTTCATCGCTCCGCTCTGGGTCGAAGCCCAGGTATGGACGTGCAGGTCGGCTCTCATCGGTCTCACTTCAGGGGCTTCAGCAGCATGATCTGGAAAACCGTCGACCCGGCACCGCGATAGTCAGCGGGCAGGAAACTTTTGCCAACGTCGGCGCGGAGAATCGTATTCCAAGGCGCCCGGAAATTCACGGCGGCGCCCAGCCCGGTGACATCCCGCCAGGCGGCGTCCAGCGTCTGGTCGCGGCCGCGGGCCCGTTCGACGAACAGATCCATCCGGTACTGCTCGAAGATGTTCAGCGAATACGAACCGCGCACCATGGCGAGCTCGTCGAACCGGACGCCCGACGCCGGCACGCCGTGAATCCGCGTGTCGTCGAACATGCCGAACTGATAGCGGTTGAACCGGTCGAGGCGTGTGCCGCCGAAGTACGACCCGTTGACGTGCACCTTGTGGAAGATGGCGAAAAACCAGTCCTTCGACAGGTGCAGGGCGTACTTGGCGTAGGTTCGGGACCGCGCCTCCTCGAGCGCGTCGGACGGGCCCCACGGAGTCCAGGTCGACCGTGCGAACCACGTCCCGGAACCCACCAGGCTGAACCCACCGCGCCGGTACTCCCACTGGCCGCCGAGTCCCTGCGTCAGGGCGCTGTCGGGCACGACGAATGTTTCACTGGTGGTGCGATCGCGGACGAACGCATCGTAGCGTGTTTGATACTGAAGGAGCGCCTTCTGGAACGGCGTGTACTGCCACCCGGCATTGAGGCCGGCGGAGAGCGGCCAGGTCAGCAGCCGCTCGGCTTCGCGCTCACCACCTCTTGCGTACAAGCGGTCGCTGGCCGGGGGCGCAATGGCGAAGAAATCCACACTGAGATCGAGAGGTGTGCCGCCGATCTTCGACCGCTGCAGATTGCCGGCGACCAGGACACCGGCGAACAGTACCGCCAGTTGTGTGTCAGAGCGGCCGCGGAACTCGAAGTCGAGATAGTTGATCCCGAAAATCGGCAGGGGAAACGCGAACGACGGGTCCACCAGCACGCCAGTGGCCATCGCCCTGGCGTGCGACGTGGCGCGTTCGCTCACCACCCGGTTCTCGCCCTCCTTGACGAAGTATCGAATACCGCGGTCGGTGTCGCGATACATGATGTGATCGCCCCGGCGCGCGGCGCCGCGAAGCTCGGCGAAGGCCTCGTCGTTCACATGGAACTCCGTGAGCGTCGTGGCCTTCTCGAGCAGCAGGTTGCGCCCGGCAATCAGGATGATCTGCCGGGCGGTGAGGCGCGTGAGCAGCCGCACCGGAAAACCCCCGATCTCAGCGACCTGGTCGTACTGGTGGATCTCCTCGTTCGACGCTACCGGCGTCGATGTCCGCGATTGAACGGCCTGGACCTTGACGCGCGCGAATGTCTGCCGGTCGATCCACACCGTGCCGCGATAGAGCGCCTCGGCATCGGTAACCGGATCGAAGCGGACGCGGTAGCAGTCGATGCCGTCCACACGTTCGATGCCCGCGAGGGTATAGCGATAGTCCTGATTCAGCCGCAGCTCGAGCGGCAGCGACAGCACCTTTTCCGCCTGCAGAAGTGGAAAGGCGGGCCGATCGGAGCCCCACTTCGATCCATTCACCGAGAACGACAACTCTTCCCATTCCGTCCCTTGGCGATCGACGAAAAAGTTGTTCTCGGTGACGACGTCGTAGCCCGAATCGGTGAGGCTGGGCCTGAAGTGCTGTTCCATCCGCGCCTTGGCGCGATAGTGCGCCACGACGGCATCGAGCCGTGCGGCGTAGCGCCGGTGACCGGCGACGATCTCTTCCACTGACAGCTGGCGTTCGGCGACGGCTGCCGTCCGGTCCACGAATATCGCTTCAGCGTCTTCGCTGAAATTCACCAGCATGGGCCGGCCGGTCAGCGGCACCGACCCCTCGACTCTCGACGTCGCGTCGTCCCAGCGGCTGGACGCTACCGGTCGCCGTTCGCCCGGGACGGGATCGATCACTACCGCCTGGCCTCTGACCGCGACGCGCAATCCAACCGTCAACGCGCCGGTCGAGGCCCGCCCCTGGTAGGCGAGATACGTCGTAAATGTCTCGGCATCGAACAGCAGGCGGTGCCACACCAGCTGCGCCATCGCGGCGGGATCGCCGATCGTGAGGCCGACGCCGTCGGGATCGAGCGGCTCGATCGCATGTGTCAGCAGATTCGACACGGGGAGCAGCGCGCGGAGCGCATCGGCCAGCGTGTCGTCGACTGGCCAGACTGTTGCGATCGTGTCAGTGGCGACGGTCGTCAGTACATCACGCACCACACGCGCGCGAGGCTCGTCCTCACGATCCTTCACCTCACGGCGCACGATGAGGCGCCCGTTCGGGACTGCGCGCGAGAACGCGCCGAACGCCGAGGTGTGCGGCCCTGCGCCAACGGCGGCCAGCAGATCGACGTAAGGCGCATCGGCGGCAGTCAGGCTCGCCGCAAGCCGCTCCACCGCGGGGGCGTTGTCCGCGCCGACGGCCACTTGCGTCGTCGCCCCGCCCGCGCGCGCCTCGGTAGAGGCGATCTGGAGGGCGAAGCGGCCGAACGCGTCCGGCTCTCTGTCGAATCTCATCTCCAGGATCGCAATGCGTCCTGGATACCGGGTGAAGAGCTCGCGCAGCGCGGATCGCCAGGCGGTCATGCCGTCGGCCGTTGCGGGTGGACGAAGGGC
>Ga0075431_100003054_pt1 | contig 16202 bp, 15 predicted proteins | sample RhiMetdeltSRZDD5_FD_75297 | JGI IMG/M metagenome (GOLD analysis project Ga0075431, IMG submission 75297) | Populus rhizosphere microbial communities from Tennessee, USA - Rhizosphere MetaG P. deltoides SRZDD5 | ecosystem: Host-associated > Plants > Roots > Rhizosphere > Soil | place: USA... | reverse complement strand
CTCGGACAGGGGCGGGCGCGGAGGGGCCGTCTCCGCCAGCGAGGCGAGCTCGGCCGCCAGCGCCGCCGCCGCCGCGTCCGTCGCTTCCAGGGTCCCGGAGGCGTCGAAGACGATGTGCGCGAAACGCCGCTTCTCCGCCGCCGGCATCTGGGCCGCGATGCGCGCCCGCGCCGCCGGCTCCTCGATGCCGTCGCGCGCCATCAGGCGTCGGAGCTGCTCGCCGCCTTCGCAGTCCACCACCACCAGCCGGTCGAAACGCAGGTGGAATCCCGCCTCCACGAGCAGGGCGGCGTCGGTGACGAAGACGTGCCCCCCGGCCGCGGCATGGGCGGCGGCGCCGCGCGCCTCCTCGTCGCGCACGCGCGGATGCACGAGCGCGTTGAGCTCGGCGCGGGCGGCCGCGTCCGCGAAGACGCGGGCCCCGAGCACCTTGCGGTCGACCGTCCCGTCCGCGGCCAGGATGCCGCGTCCGAAAGCCGCCACCACGTCTTCGTAGGCGGGCCCGCCGGGGGCGATCGCCTCGTGGGCCACGCGGTCGAGGTCGAGGGTGCCGAAGCCGGCCGCGGCCAGGCGGCGGCGCACGCGCGACTTGCCGCAGGCGATGCCGCCCGTGAGGCCGACCCTCAGCACCGCTGGCCCCTCAGCCGCCGGCGCGGGGCAGGGCGAGGCCCGGCGACCGCTCCGCCGCGGAGACCGTGTTGCTCACGAGCATGGCGATGGTGAGGGGACCCACTCCGCCCGGCACCGGCGTGAGCGCGCCCGCGCGCTCGCGCACGGACGGCGCGTGGACGTCGCCCACGAGGAGGTAGCCCCGGCGCGCGAACTCCTCGGCCCGCTCGGGGCCGCCCAGCTCCGCCGCCGACGACGCCTCGGCCACGCGGTTCATGCCGACGTCGATCACCACCGCCCCCGCCTTGACGTGCTCGGCGCGAACGAGGCCCGCCCGCCCCACCGCCGCCACCAGCACGTCCGCTTCGCGCGTGACCGCGGCCAGGTCCGGCGTCTTCGAATGGGCGACCGTCACCGTCGCGTCCGCGTGCATGAGGAGGAGCGCCATCGGCTTGCCCACGATGTCGCTGCGTCCCAGCACGACCGCCCGCCGCCCGGACAGGGTGACGCCCTCGCGCGCGAGCAGCTCCATGATGCCGGCGGGCGTGCAGGCCACGAAGCGCGGCCGCTTCTGCACCAGGAGTCCCACGTTCTCGGGGTGGAAGCCGTCCACGTCCTTGGCCGGATCGACGAGGCGCAGGACGCGCGCCGCGTCCACGGCGGGCGGCAGCGGGAGCTGGACGAGGATCCCGTGGATCTCCGGCCGCGCGTTGTAGACCTCCACCGCCGTCGCGACCTCGGCCGTGGTCACGCTCGCGGGCAAGCGCAGCGTCTCGTGGTGCAGTCCCACCTCTTCGCAGGCCCGGGTCTTGCTGCGCACGTAGACGGCGGAAGCGGGATCGTCGCCCACGAGGAGCACGCCCAGGCCCGGCCGCACCCCGCGCGCGGCCAGGGCGGCCACGCGTGGACGCAGCTCCTCGCGGATGGCGCGGGCGGTGGCAGTGCCGTCGAGGACGCGGGCGGTCATCGCGCGGATGATACTTTGCTCAGCCGCGGACGGCGGCCGCGAGCTCCGTGAAGGCACGGAGGAGATCGGGGGCGTCGAGGAGGTCGGAGATCACGGCCACTCCGTCCGCCCCCGCCTCCACGACCGATCGCGCGTTCTCACGGGTGATCCCGCCGATGGCGACGAGGGGACGGGAGGTGGCGGCACGGGCGCGCCGCACCATCTCCAGTCCGACCACCGGATCCGGGTTCTCCTTGGTGCGCGTCGGGAAGACGGGACCGATGGCCACGTAGTCCACCGCTTCCTTGGCCGCCGCGGCCAGCTGGTCGAGGGTGTGGGTGGAGACGCCGAGGAGGACACCGGGCCCCACGACGGTGCGGGCGTCCGCGCCGGTGAGGTCGTCCTGTCCCACGTGGAGGCCGTCCGCGCCCGCGATGCGCGCGATGTCGGCCCGGTCGTTCACCACCAGGCCGGCCCCCGAGGCGTGGGCCGCGGCCAGGGCCGCGCGCGCCATGCCCAGCCAGGCGCGATCGGGCAGGCCCTTCACGCGCAGCTGGACGAGGCGCGCCCCCGCCCGGGCAAGGGTGTCCACCACGAACGCGGGGTCGCGTCCGCGCAAGCGCGCGGCGTCGACGATCGGATAGACGAAGGGCGCGCCGGGGAGCGGGAGCACGGGGGAAGCCCCGCTCAGGAGGCGGCGGCCTTCTTCTTGGGCGGCAGGAAGCGCTCCATGAAGTGCGTGTCGAGCTGGCCGGCCAGGAACTCCGGGTTGTCCATGATGCGGCGATGGAGGGGGGCGTTGGTCTTGATGCCTTCCATCACCACCACGTCCAGGGCACGCCGCATGCGCGCGATGGCTTCCGTGCGGTCCCGGCCGAACGTCATCAGCTTGGCCACCAGGCTGTCGTAGTACGGCGAGACCTCGCATCCGTCGTGGGCGTAGGTGTCGATGCGCACCCCGGGCCCGCCGGGCAGGTTCATGTGGCGGATGGTCCCCGGCGAGGGCACGAACGTATCCGGATCCTCGGCGTTGATGCGGCATTCCAGGGCGTGGCCCGTCCAGGTGACGTCCTTCTGCGCGAAGGAGAGCGGCTCCCCCGCCGCCACCAGGATCTGCTCCTTCACGAGGTCCCGCCCGGTCACGAGCTCGGTCACGCCGTGCTCGACCTGGATGCGCGTGTTCATCTCCATGAAGTAGAAATTGCCGGCCGGATCCACCAGGAACTCGATGGTGCCCGCGTTGACGTACTGGACGGCCCGGGCCGCGTCCACCGCCGTCTGTCCCATCCGCCGCCGGAGCCTCTCCGTCACGAAGGACGAGGGTGCCTCCTCGATGATCTTCTGATGGCGGCGCTGGATCGAGCACTCGCGCTCGCCGAGGTGGACGACCTGCCCCTTGGTGTCCGCCATGATCTGGATCTCGATGTGGCGGGGCTTGTCCACGTAGCGCTCGAGGTACACGTCGGGGACGCCGAAGGCGCCCTGGGCCTCGGCCTGGGCGGCGCGGAAGGCGGGCTCGAGGTCTCCCGCCGCGCGCACCACGCGCATGCCGCGGCCGCCCCCGCCCGCGGAGGCCTTCAGGATGACCGGGAAGCCGATCTCCTTCGCGCACCGCAGGGCCTTGTCCTCGTCCTCGAGCACGCCGGGCGAGCCGGGGATGACGGGCACGCCCGCCTTCTGCATGGTCTTCCGGGCCCGGCTCTTGTCGCCCATCATGCGGATGGCGTGAGGCCCGGGCCCGATGAAGCGGATGTTGCACGCCTCGCAGATCTCGGCCAGGTAGGCGGACTCGGAAAGGAAGCCGTAGCCGGGATGGATGGCGTCCGCGCCCGTGATCTCGGCGGCGCTGATGATGGCGGGGATGTTCAGGTAGGAATCGATGTTGCGCGGAGGGCCGATGCAGACCGCCTGATCGGCGAAGCGAACGTGCAGTCCCTGGGCGTCGGCCTCGGAGTAGACGGCGACCGTCTTGACTCCCAGCTCCTTGCAGGCCCAGATGACGCGGAGGGCGATCTCCCCCCGGTTCGCGATCAGGATCTTCTTGAACATGCCTGGAGCGGCCGCGTCTCCGCGGACTCTAGCGATCGGCCCGGATGCTGAAGAGGGCGTCCCCGTATTGCACGGGCTGCCCGCTCTCGCGGTGGACCTTCACCACCTCCCCCGCAACCTCGGCCTCGATCTCGTTCATCAGCTTCATGGCTTCGATGATGCAGAGGACCTGTCCCACCCGGATGCGGTCGCCCACGTCGACGAAGGGAGGGGCGCTCGGGTCGGGGGTGCGGTAGAAGGTGCCCACGATCGGGCTCTTCACGAGGGTCACCCCCGCTTCCGCCTCCGCGGCCGGCGCGGCCGCGGCGGCCGCGCTCACCGGCGCCGGCACCGCCGCCGGCGGCGGCACCGGGGCACCCAGGGAAGGAAGCACGGTGGCCACGAGCGGCGCGACGGGCGCGGATGCGTGATTGGCGGAGGGAGCGGTGGCCTTGCGGATCCGCAGCTTCATGCCCTCCTCCTCCAGCTCGAATTCCTCGATCTCCTTCTCTTCGAGGATCTGGAGGATCTCCTTGAGCTCCTTGAGGTCCAATGCCTCTCCTTCGTTGGGTTTCCGAGCTCGATCGGATCGGGAAAAGCCCATTATTCCGCCCGCGCTCGCGGGGTGTCAAGGAATCCGGGCCGTTTAGGAAATCCCCTCCTGGCGGGGATGGATACCTTAGGCGAACTCGCGCTCGAGGGCGAGGCCGGCCGCGTGGAGAGCGAAGCGGGCGCGGCCCATGAGGGCGCCAGGAGCGAGGGCGGCGAACAGGAAGTACTCCGGCGTGATCGACACGAGGAGCGCGACCATCTTCTCCGTCACGATGGAGAGTTCCTTCAGGTCGCCGAGGCCGGTGTCGGCGGCGGCGGACAGGCTCGCGCGCAGCAGGGTCGTGTATTCGGCGGCCACGGCATCGAGGTTGGGCTCCGGGCGCACCACCAGCTTGTCGATGGGGATGCCGTCCGTGCCCATCACGATGAGCACGTGCGTCTCCGGCACGCGCGCCGCGATGGACTTGAGGGCGTCGGCGAAACCGGTCAAGCGTTCATCCCTTCTTGATGGCAGCCAGCATGCCTTCGAGCCTGGCGATCGTACGCTCCAGGGCCACCCGCCGTGAAGCGGGGCTCGGGGCGGAGGAAGCGGCTTCCACCGGTGCGGCCGCCGGTGGGGCGGCGGGCGCCGGCGGGGCGGCGGGCACCCGGTCCGCAACGGGGACGGGGCCGGAGGTCGGCCCCACGTCCTGGAGCTCGGCCAGCCGGCGGCGGAGCCGGTCGTTGTCCGGCTCCCGTTCGATGAGCTGGCGGTAGACCTCGACCGCCTTTTCCGGAAAGCCCTGCTTGAAGTACAGCTCGGCCAGGGTGGCGGACATCAGCTCGCCGGAGGCCGGTGCCTCGGAATGCACCGGCTCCGGCGGCGGCGCGGGAGGGGACGGAGCCGCGGGTGCCGGGGGTGGTTCGGACGTCCGCCGAGGGGGCGGCGCCGACCACGGAACCTCGACCGTTTTTGCCGGGCTCGGCGCCGGCTCCGGCGCCGCCACGGGCGCGGGCGCCGTCACGGGCGCCGCCACAGGCGCGGGCACGGGCGCGGGTGCGGGCGCCGCCACGGGGGCGGGCGCGGGCACGGGTGCGGGCGCGAAGGCGACCGGCGGCGGTGGTGGCGCGGGGACGGGAGGCTCCGGGGCCGTGACCACTGGCGGAGGGGCAGGTGGCGCGGCCGGCTCCGGAGCGGGCGGCGGAGGCGCCATCACGGGGACGGTCGGCGCGGCCTCGGCCGCTGCCGGTGCCGGTGCAGGTGCCGGTGCGGGTGGCGGAGCGAATGGGATCGTGGAGCCCGCGGGTCCGGCGTCGAACTCGAATTCCATCACCGATTCCGCCGGGGGATGCGGCGGAGCCGGCGCGGGGCGCGGTGGAGGCGAAGGGGCCGCTGCGCTCACCGCGGCCGGTGTGGGTGGCTCGTAAGGCCGCTCCAGCTCGAAGTCCTCCTCCGCGGCCGAGACGGGGATCGGCGGGGGCGACGACGGCTCCGGGGGCGGCGGCGAGGCCGGCGCGGGAACGCCGGGCGCCGGCGGTGGAGGTCCCGCCGAAAAGGCCGTCGCCCGCTCATGGGGCTGCTCGAGCTCCATGGGCGTGTCGACTTCGACCACGCGAATGGGTGGCGGCGGCGCGGCCGCGGCCTGGGGGTGAGCGCCGGGAGCGGGGGCGGTCGAGGCCACCGCAGGTGCGCCTCCCTTCTCGAGGGCGTCCAGCCGGGCCACGACCTGCTTGTCACCGGGGGCAAGGGCCAGCGTCTTCTTGTAGCGCGCGACTGCGGCCGGCACGTCCCCCAGGTTCTCCAGGCTCTCGGCGAGGAGGCGGCTGGCCAGGATGTTGTCGGGCGCGCCCTTCAGGACCAGCTCGAGCTCCGAGCGAGCGGCCGCCCAGTCCCCCGTGTCGAAGAGAGCGCGGGCCAGCGTCATCCGCGCGGACGGATAGTTCGCGTGCTTCTGCAGGCCCTCCCGTGCGACCTGGATCGCGTCCTCGAGGTCCCCGTCCTTCCGCAGCTCCTCCGCGAGCTGGGCGAAGAGCCGCGAGCCCGGCTCCTTCTCCAGCTTCTTCCGGAGCTCGTCGATACGCGGGTTGCCGGCCACGGTGCCTCGTGAAGGAGAAGGTCCCAGGCCCCTTACCGGGGCCTGGGACCGATCACGCCGTCGGACGGCGGGATTCTACCTCACCGCACCACGATGGCGGCCGTGCAGGTGGCTCTCGCGCCGTCGTCATCGATGACGGAATGGGTGACGGAGTAGCTGCTCGGAGTCCGGTAGACCTTGGCCGTGTCCGGCGCGTCCCCGGTGGTGCCGTCACCGAAGTTCCACTCGTAGCGAACGATCACGCCGTCGGGGTCGACCGACGTGGAGTGGAACCCGATCACGGTGTTGACCCGGAACGGCCCCGCGTCCGGCTCGGTGATGAAGTTGCACTTCGGATCCAGGTTCGTCGGGTTGGCCGGGAAGAGCCTCGGCTCGGCCGAGCGCAGCTCGATGCGCACCGAGTGATACGCGTCGCCATTGAAGTCGTTCCCCACGAGCCGGGCCACGACGAGAACGGACTGGTTCGCCGTGGCGTCCGTGCGGGCGGGCGCCTCGTAGAGGACCTGGGCCACTCCCTGGGCATTGGTGCGCACGGTGGCGCCCGTGCCCGGGCCGTTGCTGCCGACGATGGTGCCGATGTCCGCGAAGCGGCCGCTCTCGTCGGCGATCGCGAAGAACACGTCCTGGTTGGGAAGCAGGCGGCCATCCGGCCCGCGCACTGTCGCGGTCACCACCGCGAAGTCCCGCCCGTCCGCGACCAGGATGTCCTTGCTGACGCTCAGCTTCAGCGAGAGCCCCTGCTCGGACGGGCCGTCGAGCTCGGGGATCGAGACATCGTGGGTCGTGCACCCACCGAAGGACAGGGCGAGCCACGCGGAAAGGCCGATGGCCATCCCGCGCCCGCCCTGGGTACGCCGAAGTCGCATGAAGTTCATGGCGTCCTCGCTCCTACGGGGCGTCGACGAAGTCGACAGTGGCACGACGGGTGTCGCTCACCTGCTCACGAGCCACGGTGCGGCCGAAAACCGTGATTTCCGCGATCATCGTGACCCGCGGGGTGATGACGCCGCCGTTGGAACCGATGATGGTGTTGCCGTTGAGAAGGGTCTGCAGGTTGCGCAGCGGCGGCTCCTGCTTGGCCTGCACCCGCACCACCGGGATGGTCACGGTCACGTTCGCCCCCGAGCCGATGCCGATGTCGACCACGGTGGCCAGCGCGCCCGAGAAGCTGTACGGGACGTCCACGCCTTCGACGTCGCGGCCGTCCGTGCGGAAGAAGCGGACTCGATACTGCTCGAGGAAGACCGCCTCCGCGACCTGGGGCACGTTGGTGTTGAGGGGGTTCTTCGGGCGGACGGCGATGGTGACCGCCACGTCGGTCGACGTGGTGGTATCACCGACGTCCGACAGGATGGTGTCCCCCCCGTTGATCGCCGCGATCCGGAAGAGAACCGGCGAGTCGTTGTCCCTCACGTAACCCGGGACGCAACCCCCCAGCGCGATCACCAGGGCGCACGCGGCAAGGCGACTGACACCTCTCATGGCCTTCCTCCGGAGCTCCGTCGCGGCCTCGGCCGCCGTCGTTCGGGCGTTCATGGGATCACCCCCTGTCCTTGATGATGCGGGGGGTGATGAACAGCAGCAATTCGTTGTTCGTGCTCGTCACGAAGCGATTGCGGAACAGGTACCCCAGGATGGGAACCCGTCCCAGGAACGGCGTCATGCCCTGCGAGGTCTGCTCGTTGCTCTGGTAGATGCCGCCGATGACCGCCGTCGCCCCGTCGCGCACGAGGACCTGCGTCTTCGCGGACTGGGTGTTGATCGGAGGGATGCCGTTGACCAGGTTCGCGAAGTCCGCCGAGTTGTTCTGCACGTCGACGGTCAGGATGACCGTCCCCGCTTCCGTGATCTGCGGGGTCACCCTCAGGGTCAGCACCGCGTCCTGGAAGCTGACGGTGACCGTGTTGTTGGCCACCGTCTGGATCGGGATCTGTACGCCCTGCTTGATCTCGGCCGACTGGTTGTTCTGGGTGGTGATCTTCGGCGTCGAGAGCAGGCGGCCGCGGCCCTGGCGCTCCAGGGCGGTCAGCGCGGCGTCCAGGTTGAAGCTGCCCAGGATGTTGCCCAGCGAGATACCGATCGCGGAGTTGAATCCCGCCGCCGGCAGGTTGACCGCGTAGCCCCGGCCCGCCTGGCCGATGCCCGCTGCCGACGCCTGGCCGGACTGGTCGGCGGACAGACCGCCGGTCGCGGGCACACCCTGGCCGTTGACGATGAAGGCGTTGGGGAAGGTCAGGCCGGTAGTGTTCCCGAACTGGGGCGTGTTCTGCTGGTTGAAGCCCCACTGGATGCCGAGGTCACGCGTGAAGTTGCGGCTCGTGACCACGATGCGGGCCTCGATCTCCACCTGCCGGGTCGGCAAGTCGAGGGTCGCGATGAGATCTTTCGCTTTCTCCAGGAAGGCGGGAAGGTCGTTGATGATGAGCGTGTTCGTGCGCGGATCGACGTTGAGCTGGCCGCGCGCGGAGAGAGCGCCCGCTTTGCGCAGCACCTCCCCCAGCTCCCCGGCCTTGGCGTAGGAAATCCGCGTGGTCAGGCTGGCCAGGTCGCCGGCCAGCGCGCGCTCCTCCGCGAGCTTGCGGCGCTGCTGCTCTTCGTTCTGCAGCGCGGCCAGGGGAGCGATGCGGATGACGTTCCCCTCCAGCGTGTAGCCGAGCCCGTTGGCCTTCAGGATGAGATCGAGGGCCTGGTCCCAGGGCACCTCGTTGAGCTTGAGCGTCACCTTGCCGCTCACCCCCGGGTTGACCACGATGTTGAGCCCGCTGATGTCGGCGAAGAGCCGGAAGATGTCCTGCAGGTCGCCGTCCTTGAAGTCCAGGCTGATCGGGTGTCCGGTGTAATTCTTCTCACCGGGGTTTAGGGTCACCGGCTGGAACTCCGCCGGGCGCTCCGGCGTCGGAGGAGCGGCCTGCGGGTCGGGCAGCACGGGCATCGGAGCCGGGGCCGGCCCGGGGAGGATCTGCACGGGCATGGATGCTTCCGGCATCGAAGGCTCGGGCAACGCGGCCGCCGCGTCCGCTTCCGGCTTGAGGGCGGCCAGGGGGGCCGCGCGCGGGACCTCGCCACCTTCGCCGAACACGACCTTCACTCCGTCCGCGCCGTCGACGATGCGATAGGGCGCGCGGGCCGAGAGGTCGAGAACCATGCGCGCGACGCGAGGGGAAGCCGCGCTGAACTGGGCGAGGCGGACCTTGCGCACCGGGCCCTTGTTGACCTCGAGGCTCCGCACGTTGGCGCGGCTCGTCACGTCCTTGAAGTCGATGACCAGACGGTCCGGGTTCCCGAGGAAGAAGTCCTGGTACTTGAGCGCGCCGTCGGCCTTGACGTCGAAGCTGAGACGGCCGTCGTCGTCGGCCTGGCTGAGGGCGACGATGCGCGAGGCCGGGTGCCGGTCCGCGCGCGGGGCGGGCGCTTCGATGACGGCGGTCGTGGGCGCGGGCTGCCGCTTGCGGGGCGTGATCACAATAGCGCTCTCAACTGGCTTGGACGCGTCGGCCGTCCTGGCCGTTACAGCGTCCGGCGGCTCGGGCGGCTCTGCGGCCGTGGCCGCCACCGGGGGAGCGGGCGCGGGCTCCACCACCGCCGTGCGGGCGGGGGGAGGGTTCGACGACGCCGCTTCCGCCCCACGCTCGAAGACGAGGTTGAGCGTCGTGTCCTTGGAGAAGATCTGGTAGGGCACCAGGCTCGCCAGGCGCACCTCGACCCGGGCCAGGCTGCGCCCGTCGGCGCGGACCATGCTGGTCACGCGGACGGACTCGACCTCGCGCGTCCCGACGCTGATCCGGGAGGGCACCTTGGACGGGTCCACCTCCGGGATGTCGACCACCAGCGTCAGGGGGTCGGGGCTGTAATAGGTGTAGGCGACGGGACCCGTACACGCCACGACCAGCCGGGTCGAGTGCGAGTTGGATTCCTGCCTGATCTCGGTGATGGCGGCGGCCCGGTCGTCGGCGACGGCGCCCCCCGCGAGGAGCGACGCCAGGATCACCAGCGACAGCGCGCCCGCCAGCTTGGCTCTCATTGCCTGCCCTCCTCGGACGGATACAGGGTCTTCTTGACGTCCCGGCTTCTCACGCTCGAGAGCGGATCCGTCACCTCTTGCCGGAACGTCACGGTGGAGGCATCGATGGCGGTAATGACCCCGTCAAACAACCGCTGACCCACCTTGCAGAAATAGGATTTGCCGTCGGTGCCCAGGAGCATGGCCGTGAACCCCTTGGCGTCCTTGACGATCCCCTTCAGGGCGACCTCCTGGATCAGGAACCCCTCCATGCCCGGCCGCCTCTTTCCGGGCCCGGATTCGGACACGGGCTTGAGGAGACTCACGAAGGGGTCGCGGCGGCCCTGGGCGGTGTAGGAGTAGGTCCCGGGCGCCGGTGCGATCTCCTGATCGATCCGGTTCTTCACGACGTCCGGAGACACCGGAGTCGGTGAGGGCTCCGGGGCGGGCGCCTGGGCGGCGGCCATCGTGGCCGCCAGCAGCAGCCCGATCACCGCCAGCGTGGCCTTCATGGCTGCGCTCCTCATTTCGCCCCCGCCGGCTTGGGCCCGCCCGGCGGCGTTTCGATGTAGACGAAAGTCGTCGCGGTGTTGGCGACGCTGATGGTCTGGCCCACCGTCTGGCTGGGCAAGGAGTTGATCTTGATGTTGTTCACGTTGACGAGGCGGGGCAGCCGCGAGACCTTGTCGAAGAAGAGGGCGAGGTTGTGGTAGTTGCCCACCACGCCCATCGCGATCGGCCACTCCTGGTAGAACTCCTTGTTGACGGTGGCCCCGGGGGTGAAGTTGTTGATGGTCAGGTTGGACTGCGCGGCCAGGGCCTGCACCTTGCGCATCAGGTCCGGGGTCTCCTTGGCGGGCGGGAGGATGCTCTTGAGCGTTTCGAGCTTCTTCTCCAGCAGCGCGACCTCGCGCTGGAACTCGCCGAGCTTCTGGGCCGTCACTTCGAGGGCCCGGATCTCCTTGTTGAGGGCTTCCAGCTTGGCCGTCTTGTCGTCGCGCTCGATGGTGGCGTCGGACCAGTAGAAGTACCAGAACAGGCCGCCGATGAGCACGGCGAGGGCGGCGGAGACACCCAGCTGTCCTCCCAGCGAAAGCTTCGTATAGGCGTTGTCGGCCATGTGCCTCTCCTCCGCCTATCTCGGCGCGGGGGCCGGTGCCCCCGCCGCCGGACTCGCGCCGGGAATGGGCCTCGACGCGTTCTGCTGCTGCTTGATGACGGCCTCCGGGTTGCTGAACGAGGCCTGCAGCACGAACGTCACGAGATTGGTGGCCTCGGTGGCCGAGACCAGGTTGACCTCCGGGAACCAGCAGAGCGATCGGTCCAGCGGGTTCGCCTTGCCGCAGCCGTACTGGTCGGAACCCGCGGCCTGCAGCGCGGTGATGAAGTCCGCCACCGACGTGAGGCTGTTGCTCTGTCCCCCGAGCCGGAGCTGGTTGCCCGTCTGGTCCAGCTGGGTCAGCCACACGAAGTCGGGAAGCGCCTTCGAGAGCTCGTCCAGGAGGTGCACCGGCCCCTGCTGCTCGGCCTGGAGCCGATAGATGAGGTCCACCTTCCGCTGGAAGGTGGCGCGCTTCTGCTCGAGCTCGTCCACCTGCTTCTTGATGGCCTGCAGCTCCCGCTGGCGCTGCTCGGCGGCCACGATCTTGCTGTCCAGCTCGCGGATCTGGCCCGACATATAGAGGTAGAGGGCCAGGCAGAGCAGGACGGCGCCCCCCGCGAAGACGGTCAGGAGCAGGTAGGCCTGGACGGACCCCGGGGCGGCCGCGACCGACTTCTTCTTCTTGGTCGGCCGGTCCGCGGCGAGAAGGTTGATCCGGATCATCGGTCGCCCACCTTTCGGGCAGCCAGACCCACGGCGATGGCGGCGCTGGGGCCGATCTCGTTGATGAACTCGGGATCGAAATCCCTGGGGTTGTAGGTCACGTTGTTGAAGGGGTTCATCATCTCGACCCCCGCCTCGAATCGGTCCGCCAGCAGCTCCTGGAGCCCGCGAACCTTGCTCGTGCCGCCGGCGAGGAAGATGCGGTCGATACGGTCTTCCGAAGACGTCGCCTTGAAGAAGTCGAAGGTCTTCTGGATCTCGAGGGCGATGTTCTCGGATACGGCCTGGAGGATCGGAGCGAGGTTTTCCGGGGCCGCGCCCTCCACGCGCGAGCCCCGCTTGAGCGCCTCCGCCTGGTCGAAGGAGAGGTTCAGGTCCTTCTGGATGGCGTCGGTGTACTGGTTGCCGCCCACCGCGATGTCGCGGTTGAAGATCGACGTCGGCCCCTTGATGATGTTGATGTTCATGATCGACGCGCCCACGTTGAGGAGCGCGATCACGCGGCCGGGATCGATCCCGTAGTTGATCTCGTAGGCGTTCTGCAGGGCGAAGACGTCCACGTCCACCATCGCCGGGTTCTTGCCCGCCTGGCTGATGGCCGAGGTGTAGTCGCTGATCTTGTCCTTCTTGACCGCGACGAGCAGGACGTCCATGTTGCCGCCGCCGCCCGAGCCCTCGATCACCTCGTAGTCCAGGGCGACGTCCTGGATGTCGAAGGGGATGTACTGCTCCGCCTCCCAGTGGATGGACTCGGCCAGCTCCTCCGGGCTCATCTGCGGGAGCGAGATCTTCTTGACGATGACCGCGTTGCCCGAGACGCTCGTGGCCACGTCGCTCGTCTTGATCTTCTGCGTGGAGAAGAGCCGCTGGATCGCGTCGATGACGGCACCGGAGTCCATGATCGCGCCGTCCACGATCGCCTCCGGTGGAAGCGCCTCCATCCCGATGTTGACGAGCTGGTGCTCGGCTCCGCCCTTGCCGCCGGACTTGAGCTCGACGGCCTTGACGGCCGAGGACCCGATGTCGAGTCCGACCAGCCCCTTTTTCTTGCCGAACAGAGCCACGAGTTCTCCTCGCGCTAGCGACGGCGCCAGTTCCCGGCCAGCCCCACCCGCCTGCGATGTCGCCTCGAAACGGAACCGAGCCGACGTACTACTTTACGCAAAATAGTTAAAGTGCTGGTTGAACCTAGCAAAGGAGGGGATACCTGTCAAGGAAAAAATGAGCGCGCGTCCAGTAAGTTGTGACGGGGACTAGCTCTCTAGGCTTTGGGTCGTTCGGCCCAGGAAGCCTCCGCGAACGCGCGCGGACGCAATACCGACGACGTAAAGCGCGGAGAGGCGAGGACTTGAGACGAGGCCATCTTCAGAAGCGAATCTTGACGTCTGGATCGTCCTTGGCGTGGATCGTGTCGATGAAACGGACCTGATGTGGCACGGTCGTCATGACCAGGGTGTGGGTTCTTGTCCCGTCCCCGAAGAAGCGCACGCCGCGGAGCAGGGCGCCATCCGTCACGCCCGCCGCCGCGAAGATGATGCTCTTGCCCGGCGCCAGGTCCTCCGTGCGGTAGATCCGGTCGATGTCGGGGATGCCCATGCGCTTGAGCCGCTCGCGGTCGGATTCCTTGGTCAGGACGAGCTTGGCCTGGATCTCGCCGTTGAGGCAGCGCATGGCGGCCGCCGTCAGCACCCCTTCGGGCGCGCCGCCCGTTCCCATCACCGCGTGGACGCCGGTCCCCACGACCGCGGCGGAGATCCCCGCGGAGAGGTCGCCGTCACCGATGAGGCGGATGCGGGCGCCCGCCTTCCGGATATCGGCGATGAGGCGCTCGTGCCGCGGACGGTCGAGGACGATCACGACGAGGTCGTTCACGTCCCGGTCGAGCGATTTCGCGATGACCTTGAGGTTGTCCTCGACGGGGGCGTTGATGTCGACCTTGCCCTTGGAGGACGGGCCGACCACGAGCTTCTCCATGTAGATGTCGGGCGCGTGCAGGAGGCCGCCCTTCTCGGAGGCGCCCAGGACGGCGATCGCGTTGGGCGCGCCCGTCGCGCACAGGTTGGTCCCCTCCAGCGGATCGACGGCGATGTCCACCGGATAGCCGCCCTTGCCGACCTTCTCCCCGACGTAGAGCATGGGCGCCTCGTCGCGCTCGCCCTCGCCGATCACGATGGTGCCGTCGATGTCGACGGACTCCATCTCCTTGCGCATGGCGTCCACCGCCACCTGGTCCGCGTACTTGCGGTCGCCCTGGCCCATGGTGCGGGCGGCGGCGATGGCGGCCCGTTCCACCACCCTCACGAACTCCAGAAAGAGGTCGTCGCGATGCAAGTGCTCCTGCCTATCTCTTGTATGCCGGCAGCTCGACGCGCCGCGGCTTGTCCTGGCGGATACCGAGGGCGTAGTCGGCCTGCATGACCTTGTGGATCTCGCGGGTGCCCTCGTAGATCACCGCCGCCTTGCAGTTCCGGTAGTAGCGGCCGACCGGGTACTCGTCCGAGTAGCCGTTGCCGCCGTGGATCTGCACCGCGTCCGAAGCCGCCCGCTCGCTCTGGACGGTCGCGAACCACTTCGCGAGCGAGGTCTCGCGCGTGTTGCGCTTGCCCTCGTTCTTGAGCCAGCCCGCGCGCAGCCAGAGGAGCCTGGCCGCGTCGTAGTCGGAGACCATCTGCGCGATCATCTCCTTCACGAGCTGGTGCTCGCCGATGGGGACGCCGAAGGTCTTGCGGTTGGTGGCGTAGCGAACGGAGGCGTCGAGGCAGGCACGGATGAGGCCGGTCGCGCCCGCCGCCACCGTGTAGCGGCCGTTCTCGAGGGCGAACATGGCCACCCGGAAGCCTTCTCCCTCCGCGCCCACGCGGTTCTCCACCGGCACCTCGACGTCCTGCATGGAGAAGCCGCCCGTGTTGCCGGCCAGGATCCCCCACTTCTCCTTGATGGTGTAGGAGCTGAACCCCTTGAAGGCACGCTCCACGATGAAGGCGCTGAGGCCGCTGTGGTCCCGGTTCTTCTTCTTCTCCTGGTCCGTCCAGGCGATCACCAGGAAGTGGTCGGCCACGTCCGCGAGCGAGATCCAGACCTTCTCGCCGTTGAGCACGTAGCGGTCGCCCTTCTTCACCGCCGTGCTCTGGATGCCGACGGCGTCCGACCCCGCGTTGGGCTCGGTGAGTCCGTAGGTCGCGATCTTCTTCCCCTGGGCCTGGGGCACCAGGTACTTCTTCTTCTGCTCCTCCGTGCCCCAGCACATCAGGGTCATGGAGTTGAGGCCGACGTGCACGGACATGATCACGCGCAGGTGGGTGTCCACGTACTCGAGCTCCTCGGAGACGAGGCCGAGGCTGATGTAGTCGAGGCCGGCGCCACCGTACTCCTCGGGAATGCAGATGCCCAGGAGCTGCAGCTCGGCCATGCCGTCCAGGAACTTCCGCTCGAAGCGGTGCTCGCGGTCCAGGTCGTGGATGCGGGGCGCCACTTCCGCGCCCGCCCACTCCCGGACCGTGCGCTCGACCTGCTTGTGCTCGTCGGAGAGATCGAATGAGATCATCAGCGGTCCTTCCACACCGGCTTGCGCTTGGCCATGACCGCCTTCAGACCCTCTTCCGCGTCCTCGGAGGCCATGAGCTGGTTCAGGTAGATGTCCTCGGCGTGGCGGACGGCGTCGGGGAAGGGCAGGTCGAGGCCGCCGCTCATGGCCCGGCGCGCGCTCTGCAGGACCACGGCCGAGCCGTCCTGGAAGCGCTGGACGAGCGCGGCCGTTTCCGCCTCGAGGCGATCGTCCGGGATCGCGCGCGTGATGAGACCGAGGCGCTCGGCGTCGGCGGCGGTCATGCTCTGGGCGCCGAGCAGCATCTCGAACGCCTTCTTGCGCCCGACGAGGCGCGGGAGGAGGGCGGCCGCCATCGGGTTGAACACGCCGCCCTTCACCTCGGGATGCCCGAACTTGGCGCTGGCCGCGGCGTAGACGATGTCGCAGCCCGCGGCCAGGAGGCTGCCCGCGCCCAGGGCCGGCCCCGCCACCACGGCCAGGCTCGGCTTGTCCGTCTTGGCCAGGTTCTCGAAGATCTTGTGGAACTCCTCGAGCATCATGTAGGCGCGGTCGCCGAGGTGGTCGCCCAGGTCGAAGCCGGGCGAGAAGTATTTCCCGGCCGCGGCCAGCACGACCAGCTT
>Ga0075431_100003053_pt1 | contig 16202 bp, 10 predicted proteins | sample RhiMetdeltSRZDD5_FD_75297 | JGI IMG/M metagenome (GOLD analysis project Ga0075431, IMG submission 75297) | Populus rhizosphere microbial communities from Tennessee, USA - Rhizosphere MetaG P. deltoides SRZDD5 | ecosystem: Host-associated > Plants > Roots > Rhizosphere > Soil | place: USA... | reverse complement strand
CCGTGGGCCGCGCGCGACGCCTACGTGGAGGTCATCCTCGATCGCGCGCCCGCGCGCGTCGAGAGCTTCCTGGCCGCCCACCAGCAGACGGAGCTGGACGAGCACGCGCGCGTGGAGGCGCGGCGTCTCCTCGAGCTCCAGCGGCATCGGCTCCTCATGTACACGTCGTGCGGCTGGTTCTTCGACGACATCGCGGGGCTCGAGCCCGTGCAAGTACTCAAGTACGCGGCGATGGCGATCCAGTACGTGCGCGACCTCGGCGGTCCCGCCCTCGAGAGCGAGTTCGTGGCGCGCCTGGCCGCGGCTCCCTCCAACGCCCCCGAGTACGGGAACGGGGCGGAGGTGTATCGCCGCCTCGTGCAGCCGGCGATCGTCGATCTTCACCGCGTGGTCGCGCACTACGCGATCACGGACCTCTTCGAGCCGTACCCCACCGATGCCGCCGTCTATGCGTACCGGGTGCGGCGCCTCGACGAGGCCCGGGAGCGGTCCGGCGGGACGGAGGTACGAGTCGCGCATGTCGGCGTCGAATCCACGGTGACCGGCGACGAAGCAGACGTGAGCTACGCCGTCGTCCATTTCGGCGGCCACGACTTCGTGTGCGGCGTGCACGGCTATACCGACGCCGCCTACGCGGCGATGAAGGACGATCTCCTCGCCCGCTACGGTCACGGCAGCATGACCGAGCTCGTGCGCGCGCTCGATCAGCATTTTCCCGGTGACCTCTTCTCGCTGAAGCATCTCTTCCTGGAAGAGCGCCGTCGCGTGCTCACGAACGCCATCACCGCGGTGCTGCAGAAGCACGAGGAGACGTACCGGCGGATCTGGGAGGAGAATCGAAAGCTCGTCCGGGACCTGCGAGAAGTGGACGTGCCGATCCCGGAGGCGCTCGCGCTCGTCGCTCGCCACGTCCTCGAGCAGGATGCGCTCGCGGAGCTCCACACGATGGCCGCCGACGGCAGCATCCCATCCCGCGTCTTCGACCTCGCCGTGGAGGCGATGAGCCTCGGCCTGCGCCTCGATCTCACGCCCGCGCGCCACGCGGCGCAGGAGGCAGTACACCGTGCGCTCGCCGCCATCGCCGCTGACCCCTCCCCGGCGGCGGTGGCGAAGGCGGTCGCGCTCATCGACGGCGCCTCGGTGCTCGGTCTCCGCTATGGCCGGTGGGCGACGCAGAACGAGTTCTTCGCGCTGTGGCGGGCGCGGCCGGAGTTGCGGCGAACCCTCGCCGCCCTCGCGGACGCGCTCGGCTTCGCGCTCGCGGTGGAGACGCCGGCGTGACGCCCGACGAGGCCTTCGACGCTCTCGAACGTGGCGCTGCGCCCGCGCGGATTCCTGTCGCGACGTATCGTCTGCAGCTCTCCCCGGCGCTGACGTTCGACGACGCCGCTGATCTCGCCCCCTATCTCGATCGCCTCGGCGTCACCGACTGCTATACGTCGCCGTTCTTCGAGACCGTCACCCAAGGCTCGCACGGCTACGACGTGAGCGACCACAACCGCCTGCGCGAGGAGCTCGGCGGCGAGGCCGGGTTCGCGCGCTTCGGCGCCGCCCTCGCGCGCCATCGCATGGGGCTGCTCATCGACCTCGTTCCGAACCACATGGGCATCGCCGACAACCGCAATGCGTGGTGGGTGGACGTGCTCACCAACGGTCCGAGCTCTCCCTACGCGTCGTTCTTCGACATCGACTGGCGGCCGGTGAAGCGGGAGCTCGCGGACAAGGTCCTCCTCCCGATTCTCGGCGATCAATACGGCGCGGTTCTCGATCGCGGCGAGCTGCGCCTCGAGCTCGCCGGGGGCGCGGTCCGGGTGCGCTATCACGAGACCGTGTTGCCGATCAACGCGAGCACGTACGCGCGGATCCTCGGCCATCGTCTCGACGAGCTGCAGGGGAGCCTCGGCGCCGAGCACCCCGCGCTCGTCGAGCTCAAGGAGATCATCGGCTGGTTCGCCACCCTCCCCGGGCCCACGGAGACGAAACCGGAGCGGCCGGGGGCACGTCAGCGCGACGTGGAAACGGGCACCCAGCGGCTCGACGAGCTGCTGCGACAGTCCGGAGACGTCCGCGACTTCATGGAGGCGAACCTCCGGATCTACAACGGCACCCCCGGAGAGCCCGGCAGCTTCGACCTCCTGGACGCGTTGCTCGACGAGCAGGCGTACCGGCTCGCTTACTGGCGGGTGGCGGGCGAGGAGATCAACTATCGCCGCTTCTTCGACATCAACGAGCTCGCGGCCATCCGCATGGAGGACCCGCGCGTGTTCGCGGAAACGCACCGCCTGGTCTTCCGCCTCGTGCGCGAGGGCACCGTGACCGGTCTCCGTATCGACCATCCCGACGGGCTCTATGCGCCCGCCCAGTACTTCCGGCGCCTCCAGCGCGGCTGTTTCCTGGCCCTGGCGCGGCGGCTGGCCGGCGTCGGCCTCGAGGAGGGCGACTGGCGCGACGGCGCGCTGCTGGCGCGCTACGACGCGGCTCTCCGCGAAGGCACGCCACCCGTCCCTGCCTGCTACATCGTCGCCGAGAAGATCCTCGCCGTGGACGAGCACCTGCCCTCGACGTGGGCGGTGGAGGGGACCACCGGCTACGACTTCCTGAATCGCATCAACGGCCTGTTCGTCGATCGCACGCGTGCACGCGCGGTGGACGACGTCTACGCGCGGGTGCTGCGGGGCCGGCCCTCCTTCGACGAGATCGTGTACCAGAGCAAGCGGGTGATCATGGACACCTCGATGGCGTCCGAGATCATGATGCTCGCCCACCGGCTGAACGTGATCTCGGAGAAGCATCGCTCGTCGCGCGACTTCACGCTCGGCAGCCTGCACCGCGCCCTGCGCGAGATCATCGCGGCGTTCCCGATCTATCGCACCTACGCCGGCGACAGCGACGCCGAGACGACCGACCCGGGGCGGATCGAGGAGAGGGACCGCGAGGCGATCGCGCGGGCGGTGACGCGCGCGAAGTCCCGCGCGCCCGCCACGATGAACGTCACCGTGTTCGACTGGATCGCCGACATCCTCACGCTGCGCTTCCCGCCGTGGGCGCAGGAGGACGATCGTCGCGAGCGCCTCGACTTCGCCATGCGTTTCCAGCAAACGACGGGGCCGGTCACCGCGAAAGGTTACGAAGATACGGCGCTCTATCGATATCATCGCCTGGTGTCGCTCAACGAGGTGGGCGGTGAGCCCCACCGCTTCGGTACCCCGCTCGCGGAATTCCACGCGGCCATGGCGGCGCGGCAGGCAGAGACCCCGCACGGGCTCTCCGCCACCGCCACCCACGACACCAAGCGTGGTGAGGACGTGCGCGCGCGCATCAACGTCCTCTCCGAGATTCCGACGGAATGGCGCGCGCGCGTGGCGCGGTGGCAGCGTCTGAACCGCAAGCACAAGACCATGGTGGACGGTCAGCCGGTGCCGGGCGCCCGCGAGGAATACCTGCTCTACCAGACGCTGGTGGGAGCGTGGCCGATCGATCGGGAGCGGCTGCAGGCCTACCTGCTGAAGGCGGTGCACGAGGCGAAGGAACGCACGAGCTGGGTGAACCCGAACCCCCGCTACGATGAGGCGCTCGCGCGGTTCGTGGAGGCCGTGCTGGACCCGCGGCGGTCACGTCAGTTCCTCCGCGATCTCATCGTCTTCCACGAGCGGGTGGCGCCCTTCGGTATCTTCAACTCGCTCGCTCAAGTCCTCGTCAAGATCGCCGCCCCCGGCGTTCCCGACTTCTACCAGGGCACGGAGCTCTGGGACCTCAGCCTCGTCGATCCGGACAACCGCCGTCCCGTGGACTTCGACCGTCGCCGGCGCCTGCTCGACGACCTGGTGGAGCGCATCGGGACCACCGACCACCTCGCCGGCCTCGCCGCCGAGCTCCTGAAGAACGCCGACGACGGCCGCGTCAAAATGTTCGTGACTCGCCAGGCCCTGAGTTTCCGGCGCGCGCATGCCACGCTGTTCGCGAAGGGCCCGTATCGCCCGCTGGAGGCGCGCGGGACCTACGCCGAGCACTGCTGCGCGTTCGGGCGGGCCTGGGAGGGTGAGATGGCGATGGCGGTGGTGCCGCGGTTCCTCGCCCGTCGCGGGGGAAGCGGCCGGGGTCTCGGGGTGGAAGCGTGGGCCGACACCGAGCTCGTGCTCGGTGAGGCCGGTGGCAGCCGCTTCCGTAACGTCTTCACGAACGAGGAGATCACCGCCGCCGACGGCGCGCTGCCGCTCGCCGCGGTCTTTCGGACCTTCCCGCTTGCACTGCTCGAGGCGATCGCGTGACGCCGCCCGCCGAGCGCGTGACCACGCGAACCGCGAAGCAGCCGTTCACGTTCATCGGCTGCGTCGAGCTCCGTCAGGGTCTCGACCGCCGCGCCCAGGACGAGCGCGAGCTGATGGACCTGCTGGAGGAAGTGCCGGCCGGCTCCGTCTTCTATCACACCCACGGCTACTTCCTGCGGCACCGGCCGCTCACCACCGCCTATGGGAACGACTTCGCGACGTGGGTCGCGGTGCAGGTGCGGGATCAGGTGCTCGCGGAGCGTCTCGCGATCGTCAACCCGTTCGAGTTTCGCACGCTCGAGGAGCTTCGCGACGAGCTGGTGACCACCGTCCACGACCACCTCACCCACCTGAGCTCGGTGCCGCGGGTGGAGTTCGGGGAGCCGTTCTACTTCCAGCAGTCGCACATCGTGGAGGTGCCGCTCGGGACCGGCGCCACCACCCTTGCCGAGTTCCGCGACGGCCTGGCCGAGGTGGACTCCAGCGCGATCTACTTCCACATGGTCGAGGCGCGCGCGCGGCTCGGCCGGCGCTCCGGCGACTTTGCGGAATGGATCCTGACGTCCATCGGCCTCCCCCAGCTCGCGGAGCGGATCGAGCGCATCGACGCCTACATGACGAGCCTCGAACGCGTCCGGGCCCGCGTCCTCTCCCTCGTGGACCAGGTGCTGGAGGAGGAGCGCGCATGATCGACGACTACCGGCGCGTGGCGCCTCCCGGCGTCGTCGATACCATCCTCAAGCTCTCCGAGCGCGTGCAGGGACGGCGCCTCCTCTTCTTGAGCGGCGGCCGCTTCGGGGGCGGGTCCGCGGAGATCCTCCGACCACTCGTTCCGCTCATGACCGATCTCGGCACGGAAGCCACGTGGGAGATCACCGGCGGCGATCCCGGCTTCTACGGGACGACGGAGGCGCTCAGCGCGGCCCTGGAGGGCGCCGAGCGCGTGCTCCCGGACGAGGCCCTCGACCACTACGTCGAGATGAACCGCATCAACGCCAAGAAGCTCCGGCTGGACGCCGATCTCGTGCTCGTCCACGACGTGGCGCCCGCCACGCTCGTGAGCGAGCGCACCGACGCCGGCCGCTGGGTGTGGCGCTGCCACCTCGACTGCTCGAGCCCGCAGCGGCGCGCGTGGTCGTTCTTCCGCGGCTTCGTCAACCAGTACGACGCCGCGGTCTTCTCGCTGCCGAAGTTTGCGCCGCGGCTCAACATCCCGTCCTACATGATCCATGCCTCGATCGATCCGCTCTCCGAGAAGAACCGCGATCTCACGCCACGCGAGGTGTCCACGCTGCTCCACTCCCTCCGCGTCGCGCAGGACAAGCCGCTGCTCGTCCAGATCGGCCCCTTCAGCCGTGCCGCGGACCCGCTCGGCGTCGTGAATGCCTACCGGCTCGTGAAGAAGCACTACGCCGTGCGCCTGGTCCTCGCCGGGACCGCCGGCGACGATCGCGAGAGCCTGGAAGTGCTCGCGGACCTGCGCGAGGCCGCTCAGCACGACGAGGACATCGTCGTCCTCGAACTGCCGCCGGACGCGCATTTGCAGATCAACGCCCTCCAGCGCGCCGCCACCATCGTCCTCAGCAAGTTCGTGCGCGCCGGCTTCGGCCTCGGCGCGGCGGAGGCGATGTGGAAGGGCAAGCCGGTGATCGGCGGCTTCACGGGCGGCCTGCCCCAGCAGATCGTCTACGACGTGACGGGCTACACGGTCCACTCCGTCGAGGGTGCCGCCTTCCGGATCCGCCATCTGCTGAACAACCCCGAGCTCATCGCGCGGATGGGCGCCGCCGGCCGCGAGCACGTCCGGCGCTCCTTCCTGATCACGCGTCACCTCACGGACTACCTGGCGCTCCTCATCCACCTCGTTCACTGACGATGGCCTCACCGGCGCCTGCTCCTCCCCTGAGCGCAGAGGTCGAAGCCCAGATCGAGAGTCTCCGACCGCGTGACATCGCCATCGGTGTCCTCACGTACAACAACACGAGCACCGTGAAGACCGTGGCGGCGGCGGCCGCGCTCGGCATCGAGAAGCACTTCGTGGGCGCGTCGGCAGCGTTCGTGAACGCCGACGCCGCGTCCTCGGACGGCACCGCCGAGGTCCTCACCGCGGCCGGTCTCCCCGTCGTCTCCGTGCCGTATGCGGCGCCCCCGGATGAACGGGTCACGGTGCCGTTCCACGGCGTTCCCGGCCGCGGCACCGGGCTCCGCACGACGTTCGAGGTGGCGCGCCGGCTCGAGGCCCGTGTCCTGGTTCTGCTGGAGGCCGACGTGCAGTCCATCACGGAGGAATGGATGTCGCGGCTGGCGGGGCCGGTGCTGGACGAGCATGCGGATTACGTGTCACCCGTGTACGCGCGTCATCGCTACGACAGCACCATCCCCAGCCTGCTCCTGGCGCCGCTGGTGCGCGCGCTCTACGGACGGCGGGTCGGCCGTCCGCTCGGCGGCCAGCAGGCGCTGTCGGCACGGCTCTTGGAGCACCTCCTCATGCATCCGAAATGGAACTGGACCGGCCGCGACATCTCCGACCTGTGGATTCTCGGGACGGCCATCGCGGACGGGTTCTCGGTGTGGGAGGCGTGGATGGGACGCCGGGTGATCCGGTCGGCGACGCGGACGGCGGACCTGCCGACCATGGTCGCCCAGGTGCTCGGCTCGGCGTTCACGCTCATGGACCGGCACGAGGAGCTGTGGCTCGAGGTCCGCGGCAGCGAGCCCGTGCCGGCGGTGGGAGAGCCGGTTCTGCCCTCCACGGAGCCGATGGTGGTGGACGTGCAACGCATGCTCGACGGCTTCCGCCGCGGGATGCGCGACCTCACGCCGATCTGGGAATACATCCTCGCTCCGGAGACGCTCGGCGACGTCCTGAGCCTCGACCGCCCCGGTGCCTTCACGTTCCCCGACGACGTCTGGGCGCGCGTGGTCTACGACTTCGCGCTCGGTCATCACTATGGCGTCGTGCACCGCGACCACTTGCTGCGCTCGCTGGTGCCGCTCTACCTCGGCCGCACGGCGGCCCTCGTCACCGCCACCGAGCCGCGGAACGCCGAGGCCACGAACCGCGCCATCGAGGCCGTCGGCACCGCGTTCGAGCGCCAGAAACCCTACCTCGTGGAGCGCTGGCGCTGAGCAACCATGGCTGAACAGACGAGCCTGCGTGATCCCGCGCGCCTGAAGCAGACGGTGGTGATCGAGAACGTGGCGCCGACCGTCGATGGTGGCCGTTATCCCGCCAAGCGGGAGGTCGGCACGGTCGTCGAGGTCTCCGCCGACATCTTCAAGGAAGGCCACGAGACCCTGCTCGCCTACGTGAAGTACCGGTCGATCCGCCGCCCGGAATGGCGCGAGGCGCCCATGCGCTTCGTGGACAACGACCGCTGGGCGGGACACTTTCCACTGGAGGCGAACACGCGCTACTACTTCACGATCGAGGCGCTTCCCGACCCCTTCCGCTCGTGGCTCGCCGATCTCGAAAAGCGCGTGGCGGCCGGGCAGGACGTCACGAGCGAGCTCCTCGAGGGCGTCGCGCTCGTGCAGGCGGCCGCGTCCCGGGCTCGCGGCGCCGACGCCGAAGCGCTCCGACAGTTCGCGACACGGCTCGCGGCCGCGCCCGCGACCGCGGTGGCGGCGGCGCGCGCGCCGGCACTGGCCTCGCTCATGGAAGCGCACATCGACCGCCGTCAGGCCACGTGGGCGGAGCGGGAGTACGAGATCGTCGCCGACCGTGAGCGGGCGCGCTTCGCCGCCTGGTACGAGTTCTTTCCGCGTTCCGGGGTGGCGGGACGTCACGGGACGTTCAAGGACGCCGAGGCTCACCTCGATCACGCGGCGGCGATGGGGTTCGACGTCGTCTACCTGCCGCCCATCCATCCCGTCGGCCGTTCCCACCGGAAAGGGCGGAACAATTCGCTCACCGCCGCGCCGGGGGAACCGGGAAGCCCGTGGGCGATCGGCAGCGTGGAAGGCGGCCACATGGCCGTGCATCCCGACCTCGGCACCCTCGACGACTTCGACCGGTTCGTGGAGGCGGCGGAGGCACGCGGGCTCGAGGTGGCGCTCGACTTCGCGATCCAGTGCTCGCCGGACCATCCGTACGTGCGCGAGCACCCGGAGTGGTTCTTCCACCGTCCGGACGGGACCATCAAGTACGCCGAGAATCCGCCCAAGAAGTACCAGGACGTCTATCCGGTCAACTTCTACGGAGACGACCCCGGTCCGCTCTGGGAAGAGATGCGGAGGATCGTCGAGTTCTGGATCGGCCACGGCGTGAAGACGTTCCGGGTGGACAATCCACACACCAAGCCCGTGCGCTTCTGGGAGTGGCTCATCCGTGAGGTGCAGCTCGCGCACCCGGAGGCGGTCTTTCTCGCGGAAGCGTTCACGCGGCCGAAGATGATGAAGGTGCTCGCCAAGGTCGGCTTCACGCAGTCGTACACGTACTTCACGTGGCGGAACGCCAAGGCGGAGATCATCGAGTACCTGACCGAGATCACGACGCCGCCCGTGAGCGACTACCTGCGCGGGAATCTGTGGCCGAACACCCCCGACATCCTGCACGAGACGCTCCAGAAAGGCGGGCGTCCCGCCTTCAAGTTCCGGCTCGTGATGGCGGCCACGCTGTCCTCGCTGTACGGCATGTACAGCGGCTACGAGCTCTGCGAGAACGTTCCCTTCGCGCCGGGCTCCGAGGAATATCTCAATTCGGAAAAGTACGAGCTGAAGGCGCGCGACTGGGGCGCGCCCGGCAACCTCGTGGACTACATCACCCGCGTCAACCACGCGCGCCGGACCCACCGCGCCCTCCAGCTCTATTCGAATCTCAAGTTCTATCCGGCGCCCGATCCCCACATCCTCTGGTACGGGAAGATGACGCCGGAGGGGGACGACGCGGTCTTCGTCGCCGTCAACCTCGATCCCGCCGCCGCGCATTCGTCGTCGGTGGAGATCCCGTTCTGGGAGCTCGGGATGGCCGAAGACGCCCGGTATCGCATGCACGAGCTGATCACCGACCGCTGGGAGGACTGGTCCGGCCGCGGCGGCCACGTCACGCTCGATCCGCAAGAGGAGCCCGCCGCCATCTTCGTGCTCCACCGATGAGCGCGCGTCCGCGCCGGTGCCCATGAGCCTCGACTGGTACAAGGACGCGATCTTCTACGAGGTCCACGTGAAAGCCTTCGCGGACGCCGACGGCAACGGCGCCGGCGACTTCGCCGGTCTCACCAGTCGCCTCGACCACCTCCAAGAGCTGGGCGTGGACTGCGTGTGGATCCTCCCCATGTATCCGTCGCCGCTGCGCGACGACGGCTACGACATCGCCGATTTCTATGGGATCCATCCGTCCTACGGCACCGTGGACGACTTTCAAGGGTTCCTCGATGCCGCCCACGCGCGCGGGATCCGGGTCATCGCCGACCTCGTGATGAACCACACGTCCGACCAGCACCCGTGGTTCCAGGCGTCGCGCACGGGCACCACGCCGTACCGCGACTACTACGTGTGGAGCGACACGGACCACCGCTACGCCGACGCGCGCATCATCTTCACCGACACCGAGAAGTCGAACTGGGCGTGGGACCCGGTGGCGAAGCAGTACTACTGGCATCGGTTCTTCAGTCACCAGCCGGACCTGAACTACGACAACGTGGAAGTCCGGAAGGCGATGCTGGAGGTCATGCGCTTCTGGCTCAACCGCGGGCTCGACGGCTTTCGATGCGATGCGGTGCCGTATCTCATCGAGCGGGAGGGAACGAACTGCGAGAACCTCCACGAGACGCACGACATCCTCAAGGAGTTCCGCCGGGTCATCGACCGCGAGTACGGCGGCGCCCGCGTGCTCCTCGCGGAGGCGAACCAGTGGCCGGAGGACGTGCGTCCCTACTTCGGCAACGGCGACGAGTTCCACATGGCGTTCCACTTCCCGCTCATGCCGCGCCTGTACATGGCGGTGCGCGGCGGCGACCGCCTCCCCATCACCGACATCTTCACCCACACGCCCGCCATCCCGCCCGGCTGCCAGTGGTGTCTGTTCTTGCGCAACCACGACGAGCTCACGCTCGAGATGGTCACGCACGAGGAGCGGGACTTCATGTATTTCGCGTACGCGTTCGACCCCGCCATGAAGCTCAACCTCGGCATCCGGCGCAGGCTCGCACCGCTCCTCGACAACGACCGCCGCCGCATCGAGCTCATGAACGCGCTCTTGTTCACGCTGCCGGGAAGCCCGATCATCTACTACGGCGACGAGATCGGGATGGGCGACAACGTCTACCTCGGCGACCGCAACGGCGTCCGCACGCCCATGCAGTGGTCGAGTGACCGCAACGCCGGCTTCTCCACCGCCGATCCCGCGCGCCTCTATCTGCCCGTCATCGCCGATCCCGTCTACGGCTACCAGGCCGTCAACGTGGCCGCCCAGCAGAAGACGCCCTCGTCGCTCTTGAACACGATGAAGCGCCTCATCGCCACCCGGAAGAAGTGCCCCGCCTTCGGACGCGGCACCATCGAGTTCCTCCGCCCCCGGAACCAGAGCGTGCTCGCGTTCTATCGCCGGCACGGTCAGGACACGCTGCTGATCGTCGCCAATCTCTCCGACCGCTCGCAGCCGGTGGAGCTCGACCTCAGCGCGTATCGGGGCGCCACCCCGGTGGAGCTGCTCGGTGACGTGCGCTTTCCTCCCATCGGTGATCGGCCCTACGTCCTCACCCTCGGACCGCACGGGTTCTACTGGTTCGGCCTCGAGCGCCGGGACCGGGATCCCGTCCGTTATGGCATCGAAGAGACCGCCATCTGAGGCGCTCGCCGGCTGGCTCGCCGCCCAGCGCTGGTTCGCCGGCAAAACGAAGCGAATCGCCTCCGTCGAGCTCATCGACAGCGTCCCCCTCGGCGACGCCTTCGTCGGTGTCGTCGCCGTCCGTCTCGAGGGCGGCGACACCGATCGCTATGCGATTCCGCTTCGCGCCGGCGCCGACGTGGTCGACGCGTTCGACGATCCCGCGTTCTGCCGGCGGCTCCTCGACCTCGTCGCGCGTAGCGGCCGCGCCCCCGGCGAGCGAGGGGTGATCGAGGCCGCTCGCACCTCGGGATTTCCCAAGGACCTGCCCCCGGATATCCGTATCCGCCGTCTGGGCGGCGAGCAGAGCAACACGTCCGTCGCGTTCGGTGACGCCCTCATGCTGAAGCAGTTCCGCCGGCTCCGCGACGGCGTGAACCCGGAACTCGAGATCACGCGCTTCCTCACCGAGCACACGGACTTCCGGAATACGCCGCGGCTCGCCGGCTACCTCGAATATCGGGACGAGCACGGAACGCCGGCGACGCTGGCCGTGGTGCAGGCGCTGATTGCGCACGCGCGCGACGGCTGGGAGTGGATGCTCGGCGAGCTTCAAGCGTTGTACGCGGACGCGCGGCGTGGCGGCGGCGTGCCGACGCCGGACGAGGTGCGCCGCATGGCGCGCCCGTCGCTGCGGGCGCTCCATCGGCTCGGTGAGCGCACCGGACAATTGCACCGTGCGCTCGCGTCCGATGGGAGCGACCCCGCCTTCCGACCGGAGCCGATCACGGCGGACGACGTGGCGACATGGATCGCGGCAGTGCGGCGGCAGCTCGACGAAGCCGTCTCCGTCGCGGGGCGGCACGCCGTGGGCGACGTGCCGCTCGCAACGGCGGAGCTCGACGGCCTCCGCGACCGCCACAAGATCCGCCACCACGGCGACTTCCACCTCGGACAAACGCTCTATCGTGCGGGGGACGGCGGCGCCGGGGAGGGCGACTTCTTCATCATCGACTTCGAGGGCGAGCCGGTGCGCCCGCTCGCGGAACGGCGCCAGAAACACGCGGCGGTGCGGGACGTGGCGGGGCTGCGCCGCTCCCTCAACTACGCGGCGGTGAGCGCGGGCGCGGACGGGATGGAGGCGTGGGCGGCGGCGTGGGAAGCGGAGGCGCGCGCGGCGTTCGTCGCCGGCTACCGCGCCGCGACCGCGGGCGCACTCTTCGTCCCGGACTCCCAGTCCGGCTTCGAGCGCGCGGTGGCGGTCTTCGAGGTGGAGAAAGCCGCCTACGAAATCGTGTACGAGGCGAACAACCGCCCGACCTGGGTCGAGATCCCGGTGCGCGGCCTCCTCACCGCGGCGCGGGCGCTGGGTCGGGTTGGTGCGGCTGGGGCGGCGTGAACGTCATCGACTCCACCATCCAGCCCTCCTTGTCGAACGCGACCAGCAAGCCTTCCTCGTAGAAGAACATCGGATTGCCGCTGCCGGGCGGCACGCGGGGAACGCCCCAGCCGTTGACGATGGTGGTGCGGGTGAAGATCCCGGCTTTCGGCTGCAGCGTGAAGCTGCGCACGATCTCGGGGCGGTAACCGGCCGGCGTGAGTAGGCCGAAGTCCAGCGTCATGCGCGTCATGCCGACCGGCGCCTGCGCGCCCTCGTAAATCCACTGCGTGGAGTCCCGGGCCTCCACCTTCTGGACGGTGATGCGCGTGGGCTCGCCGTAGCGGCTGCGCACGTCCTGCATCACGCTCGTCCCCGCCACGATCATCCCCCATTCCCCCGCCCGCGCCGGCGCCGGCACCGTGCTCAGCAGGAGCACGCCGATCACGAGCGCGATCGCCGCATGCAATCCGCCCGATGCCCGCATCAGAACCCCAGCGCGGCGCCGTCGCCACGCGGATCGGCGCCCCCCATGAAGGTCCAGTCGCGGACGACGATGCCGTGCGCGTGCCCCGTCCGGCCGAAGAAGTCCGGCGCCTGCTTCACGCGATGGCCCTTGCGGGCGAGGGCGCTCAGCACGCGGGCGGCAATGCGGCCCTCGATGTGGATGCTGTCGGCCGGCTCGTCGGGCAGGAACGACCCGATGAGGAAGCGGGGGCGCTCGATCGCCTCCTGCATATCGAGACCATAATCGAGGACGTTGGTGAGCACCTGCGCGTGGAACATCGCCTGCCCGTTGCCGCCCATGGTGGAGAAGCCGAGCAACGGCCTCTCCTCCCGCATCACGATGGACGCGATGAGCGTGTGGAACGGGCGCTTGGACGGCGCGAACGCGTTCGGGTGCTCGGGATCCACGCTGAAATGGCGGCCGCGGTTCTGTAACACGACACCCGTTCCGGGAGGGACGACGCCGGAGCCGAACGAGTTGAAGAGGCTCTGGATGACCGCGATCAGATTGCCCCGGCCATCGGCAACGACGAACCCGGTCGTGTCGCCCTCGGGCTCGCCCGGCGTGTACTCCCCCGCTTTGCCGGGATCGAACGCGGCCATCCGCCGCGCCGCGTACGCTTTGTCGAGCAATCCCTCCACGGGCACGCGCGCGCGCACGGGATCGGCGATCCAGCGATCGCGATCGGCGTACGCGAGCTTGACGATCTCGAGGAGCAGGTGCAGGTGCTCGGTGGAGTGCAGGCGGTGGCGCTTCAGATCGACGGTCTCCAGCATGTTGTAGGCGAGAAGGGCGGCGACGCCCTGCGTGGGCGGCGGTGTCTGGTAGATGGTGTCGCCGCGATACGTCGTCGTCAGCGGCGCCCCCCACTCCCCCGTGTGCGCGGCGAGATCGTCGAGGGTCACGAAGCCGTCGGTGGCCATCCGCTGCGCGATCGCGTGGGCGACGCGGCCACGATAGAAGAGATCGGGGCCCTCCCGGGCGAGATCGCGCAGCGTCCGCGCGAGGTCGGCCTGCACCAGCGACGCGCCCAGAGCCGGGGCGTGGCCGCCGGCAGTGAAGATGCGTCGCCACTCCGGATCCGGATTGACGACCGCATACTCACCGATGGCCTGGCTCAGGAGCGAGGTGCACGGGAATCCCTCCGCGTGCGCGATCGCCGGCCCCAGCAGGTCACCGAGCGATCGGGTGCCGAAGCGCTCGAGCAGCATCGCCCATCCCCGCACGCACCCGGGAACACTGACGGTCTCCGCACCGATCACGGGCAGCCGGTCCATGCCCCGGCGGTGGAGCTCGTCGAGTCCGGCGCGAGCGCCGGAGCGTCCGGCGCCGTTCAGGAAGTGGACGCGTCCCGTCGCCGCCTCGTAGTAGAGGCAGAAGATGTCGCCGCCCACGCCGCACATGTGGGGCTGGGTCACGGCGAGGACGGCGTTGACGGCGACGGCGGCGTCGGCGGCAGTGCCGCCCGCACGGAGCACGTCCACGCCGGCGAGGGTCGCGAAGGGATGCGCCGCCGCCACCATGCCGTGATGGCCGAGCGCGAGCGGCCGATGCGAATATCCGATCTGCGGCACTTCAGCCTCCCCCGAAGATTCTCGTGATCTCGTCCTGCGCGAAGACCGGCATCGCGCGCGGGACGTTGGCCTCCACGAGGGTGACGCCCTCGCCGCGCGGAACCACCTGGCCGATGAAGTGGCAGTCGATGCCTTCCCGCGCGAGCGCATGGAGCACGAGCCCGGCGTCGGCGGGGGGAAGCGTGATGAGCAGACAGCCGGACGCGATGGTCCCGAGCGGGTCGAGCCCGAACGCCGCGCACAGCCGGGCGCCTTCGGGCAGCGTCATGATGCGCTCGCGGTCGATGCGAAGTCCGACCCCGGCCGCATCCGCGATCTCGCGCAGCGCGGTGGCGATCCCGCCCTCGGTGGCGTCGTGCATGGCGTGCACCGCCCCCACCTCGCACGCGATCTCCGCCTCGGGGAGGACGCTGATGCCAGGCGCCCGCAGGAGCGCCTTCGCCTTCCGGACGACGGCGAGCGGGACGCCGCGCGCGAGCAGCTCCGTCTCCTTCTCGCGCGCGATGATGGCGGCGCCCTCGAGCGGAACACCCTTCGTCATCACCACGGCGTCACCGACCTGCGCGCCCGCCGTGGTCACCAGGCGGTCCTTCGCGACTTCCCCGAGCATCGTCCCCACCACCACCGCGTGGTCGAGGCCGTGCGTGACCTCGGTGTGCCCGCCCACCACGCTCACGTCGATCTCGGCGCACACCTGCGCGATCTCCTCCACGAGCGCGGCCGCGCTCTCCTCGCTCGCGCCCCCCGCCGGCAGCAGGATCGTGGTCAGCAACCATCGCGGGCGGGCGCCGCGTACCGCGACGTCGTTGGCGTTGACGTGGACCGCGTACCAGGCGAGATCCGCCGTCGCGAACGTGATGGGATCGGTGGTGGCGACGAGGTAACGGTCACCGACGTCGAGGACGGCCGCGTCCTCGCCGATGCGCGGGCCGACGACGACGCGGGGATCTTTGAGGGGGTGCCGGTCGAAGACCGCCTGCAGCGCCTCGGCCCGTAGCTTCCCGACGGGCAGGAACGACATGCTTCCGGTCAGTATACACGCCCGGTCCGAGCGGCCGGCTCGCGTCCGACGCGGGAGCGGCGCGCTTCGCGAGCGGCTGCGCAGATCGCGCGTCTCAGGCGAGCATGTGCAGAGTCACGCGTTTCAGGACACCCCGCGCGGGATCGCGAGCTTGAGCAGATCCGACGTGAGGTCGTAGAGCTGGGCGCAGCCGGCCGCGCCGCCGATCAGGTGCTGGATCCGCTTGGGAAGACCGGCGTCGAAGTCTTCGCCCACGAGAGACCCGATCCGTCGCTGGGGCTCCGAACAGATTCCGGGATACGGCAGGCGTGGTGTCGTGGAGTCCGCGCGGACGATGCGGCCGGTGGTGACATCGACCTCGTACGTGAGCTCGAAACCGTGCACGTCGTCGTGCATGGAGTGAAAGAGGTGAAGACGGTCGCCCGTCCGCGTCAGCCGCGCGACTTTCCGCCGCCGGAAGACGCCGCGCGCCCCCGGCGGCGGACTGTAGAGCTCCGGTGTGTGCGGCGTCACGACGGTGCGCGTGGCAAGCAGCGCCCGCCCCGCCTCGCTGTAGGTGAAGCAGGAATCGGGGAGCTCGGCCCACCCCGCCATATCGAGCTCGTAGCATTCGCGGCCGTTGCCACCGCGCGCGCGCGCCGCCCGCTCCGACGGGAGCTTTGCCACCTGCCGCGCGAGCCGCGC
>Ga0075431_100003052_pt1 | contig 16203 bp, 19 predicted proteins | sample RhiMetdeltSRZDD5_FD_75297 | JGI IMG/M metagenome (GOLD analysis project Ga0075431, IMG submission 75297) | Populus rhizosphere microbial communities from Tennessee, USA - Rhizosphere MetaG P. deltoides SRZDD5 | ecosystem: Host-associated > Plants > Roots > Rhizosphere > Soil | place: USA... | reverse complement strand
TGCGGCATCCGCGTTTCGTTCGCGGCCTGCTCCTCATTGGCGGCCTCTATTTCCCCGAAGCACGACGCGACGTGGCGCTCCTCTCAGTTCCAGCCTTACCCGTACTCGGCGACCTCATGGGCCATACGGTCTTGCCGATCCTGACCAGGCTCCTCTCCAGGCGTGCAATGCAGAACGCCTTCGCCCCGCGCCCGGTGAGCGGGCGATTTCTCAGCGAGTTCCCGGTGGACCTCGCCACGCGTCCCATCAACATCCGCGCTGCCGCCGAGGATCTAGCGCTGATGATGCCGGCGGCTGAAGCTCTTGAGGCACGTTATCGCCGTATCCGCAAACCGACGATCATTATCTCTGGAGCCGAGGACGGAATCGTCAATGTCGACCGCCATGCCGCACGGCTCCAGTCGCAGATCGAGGGGAGCGAGCTCTACGTGCTTCCCCACGACGGTCACATGGTCCACCACCATGCACCACTGACGATCCTGCAGGCGGTCGAAAAGCTTGCGGAGCGCTCCGGCCGACGGCGGGGGGCTTCCACCGGATAACCAGTGTATGAAAGGGGTCTTTTGTACTCTATAATCCTCCAATGAGGCGCCCGTTGCTCCATCGTGCCGCCTTTTACCTTCTCATCACGCTCGCCACCTGCGCGAGCGCGGTTGCGAGCCAGTTGTCGCATTTTCCATCGCCGCATCAGCCCTGGACGTCGCGCGAATATGTGAATTTCTACTTCGGCCACTACAACGGCAATCGCGCCCTGCCGCATCTGCGCTCGGAAGCGACGGCGCGCCTGTTCGACCGCCTGGTCGATCCGGACAATGTCAGGCGACTCGTCGAGAGCAGCGCCTCGATCGACGAGAAACGGGGCGAGCTAGCCGTAATCCTCTCGACCATGGGTGAGATTCGCGCGGCCTACGCCTATTCGCTTTACGTCGGCGAGCCTTTGCAGGAGGAACTGACACGTGTCCGCTCTTTCATGTTGTTCCTGATCGATCGGGCCGTGGCCTTGAGCGGGGGCAGGGGAGATGCCGCTGCGAGCGCCTGGAAGACGACCCTTTGGAACGTGGTCGAGTCGATGTCGGAACGGGACGTGTATACGGCCGATCAGGTTGCCGCTCTTTCCGATGCAATCATAACTCATTACCCGCGGCTCAGCGTCATTCTTACCGAGTCCGACCGATTGCGGCTGCATGACAGGATCAAGGGTCTGGCCGTGGCCGAGAGGGACGAGGAGGCACGCGAGGCTTATCGAAGGTTGCTCGAGGTTGTGTCGCGGTAGCTTCGAGTGGTGGTTACCGTGGTAAAAAATGATAATTCTAGAAAAAAGTCCTTGACAGCGTGACGCTCGACAGGTAGGTTTTGGATATGGTCCCCGAGGTGGGGAAAACAACAGGAAGCATGAATTAAACTGGCCGGGTCATCTCCCGGCCAAAGTGTTTTTGGGCCTAACGCAGGCTCAAGGAACCCTCATTCCATACTCCGCGTTACGGAAATACACTCAGGACGATCAGCATGATGGCCGCGCCTCGCTATGTATACGTCTTAGCTTTGGCTACGACGTTGAGTTTTTCTCCAACGGCATTAGCCCAGGATCTCGATTGGGGTGTTTATAAAGACGAATTGCATGGCTGCCGTCTCGAATATCCTCTGGCACTGTTCACCCGCGATCCGGAGGAACCGGGAGAGCCTCAGCGCTTCTCGAGCGAGGATGAGTCCACATATTTCCGCATCATGGGCGCTGAAAACATTGCCAAGTGGACGACATCCGACATCAAGGAGAAATATCTGCGCGCCGATATGCCAGGAAATGTCATCTATGAGCGCACGAAGAGGGAGTTTCTCGTTCTCTCCGGATACCGCGATGAGACGATCTTCTACACCAAGGTGGCCGTCTCGGACGATCAGCACACCGCCTGCATCCTCGACATCACCTATCCGCGCTCGCGCAAGAAAGAGTTCGACCGGATCGTCACGCGCATGTCGCATACCTTCGAGGTCGCGCGTTAATCCATGACCAGAATGACGCGTATCGGCTGCATTGCTCTGGCGGCGGCGGGCTTCATCTGTTCGGTGTCCATGGCTTTGGCCGACCCCATCGTCCCGGGGGAGGAACATTGCGTCATCAATGTGAGGCCTGGCGATGTCCTGAACATGCGGGAAAGACCCAGCGCGGGAAGTCAAATCGTCGCGCGCAAGCGGCATGATGAGTGCGGGATCAGGGTCAATCGCCGCTGCGGCGCCAGTTGGTGTCCGGTGGAGGATGGACATTCGCTCGGCTGGACGCACCGGCGCTATCTCGCGATGGTGTCGCCAGCCATATATTGCGTCACGGGAGTAGCTGCGGGCGATGTCCTCAATCTGCGCGCTTATCCCTCTCCACAATCACGCGTGATCCACCGCCTGCCGCGCAACCAGTGCGCCATTGCCTTTCTGCCCCATGCGGTGAAAAACTGGCAGCGCATCAGGGTTGAAGGTCATCAAGGCTGGGTCAACAGGCGCTATCTCAGCGCTCAATGACAGATCAAAAGATCGCAACGCAAGAGAGGGACAATGGTCATCGAGAAGAAGCTTGCCTCCATGGGCATCGACTTGCCGGAGCTCGGCACGTGGAACTCAAATCTGGGAACCACGCAAAAGTATTACGGCCAGCAGTACGGCAAAATGAAACCGTTTCACCGCATGGGCAATCTTCTGCTCTTGTCGGGCCATGTGCCCGATCTGGCGGACGGGTCCGTCATGCATCCAGGCCGGGTAGGTGCGGAAGTGACCGTCGAGGACGCCTACAAGGCCGCGCGTCAGACGGGCATCAACTGCCTCGCTGGCATCAAGCAGGCCATCGGAGATCTCGACAAGGTGGTGGCCCTCGTGCGCACGCTGAATTTCGTCGTCTGCGCGCCCGGATTCACCGATCCCAATCTGATTTCGAGCGGCCTTACTGACCTTCTTGCCGAGGTCTTCGGGCCGGAGCGGGGAATCGGCTGCCGCGCCACTATCGGCGTCATGTCGCTCGCCAATAATCACTGCTTCGAAAGCTGGATGGATGTGGAGGTCGCCGCCTAAGCATGACCCATCCTTATTCCAGAGCACTGATCGTAGGCGCGGGGCATGGCTTGAGCGCTTCACTCGCCAGGCTTTTCGCTCTGAACGGCCTTGCCGTAGCGCTTGCGGCGCGCGACACGGCGAAGCTCGAAAACCTTTGCGCGGAAACAGGAGCCGAAGCGCATGCCTGCGATGCAACAAAGGGCGATGATGTCGCAAGGCTGTTCCAGGCCTTGGATGGAAAGGGCGGCGCGCCCGACGTCGTCGTGTACAACGCCAGCGCCAGGGCGAGGGGTCCCTTCGTGTCGCTCGAAGCTCGGGACGTGGAACGCTCGATGCGGGTGAGCGCCTTCGGCGGTTTTCTGGTGGCGCAGGAAGCGGTGCGCCGGATGCTGCCGAACGGCAAGGGCGCCATTCTCTTTACCGGCGCTTCGGCGAGCGTGAAGGGCTATCCCGAGTCGGCACCCTTCGCCATGGGCAAGTTCGCCTTGCGCGGACTGGCCCAGAGCATGGCGCGCGAATTGGCGCCGAAGGGCATCCATGTCGCGCATTTCGTAATCGACGGCGGCATCCGCAGCGCCACGAGGCAGGATCCACCCGATAGACCGGATTCGCTTCTCGACCCCGATGCCATCGCCCAGAACTATCTGCATGTGCTTGGCCAGAAGCGCAGCGCCTGGACGTGGGAGATAGAGCTCAGGCCCTGGGTGGAGCGCTTCTGAGACGCCCATGCTCGTGAAACTCGTTATTGCCCTGGGTCTGCTTTATGCCCTGGTCGTTGTTGCCATGGCGTTGAGCCAGACGAGCCTGCTGTTTCCGGCGCGCATGGCCGCCTCGGGGCGGGCGGAACTCCCAACCTCCGCCCGGCGCCTTTCGTTCCAGGCGGAAGATGGCGTGCGCCTCCATGGCGTTCATCTGCCGGCGCGGCTGGCAGAGGCTTCCGGAAATACATCTCTCATCCTCGCCTTCGGCGGCAACGCCTGGAATGCAGAGGTGCTGGCAGCCTATCTGCAGGCGCAGCTTCCGCGATGCGACATATTGGTGTTTCACTACCGCGGCTATGCGCCGAGTGAGGGTTCACCCAGCGCCAGGAGCCTGATGCAGGATGCTATCGCAGTTCACGACTTCGCCGCACGCGAGTTCTCGCCCTCCCGCATCATCACCCTTGGCATCAGCATCGGCTCAGGGCCTGCGGCCAATCTTGCGCGCCACCGCACTGTCGCCGGGCTGATTCTGGTCACGCCCTTCGACTCGCTTTGGGCGCTGGCGCGTGACCATTACTGGTGGGCGCCGGTACGGCTGCTGCTCAGGCATGAGATGGAGGTGGCGGGCCTGCTCGAGCCGGTCGAGACACCCGTCGCCATCCTTGCCGCAGAGCAGGACCTGATCGTTCCGTCGCACAGGACGCAAGCGCTGAGAAAGAGCATCAAGCGGCTGGTGTTCGACCGCACCATTGCAGGTGCCGGCCACAATGATCTCTATGACCGCCCCGAGTTCGTGGCCGCCCTGAATGAAGCGGTGGCGCGCATCGAGAACGAGGCAGGCTGATCAATGGCGACTGAATTCCCGGGTGCTGCCGTCCTTCGCCACGAGCATGACGACAAAGGGCTCGGCGTCGCCGCCCTCCATGCCGGGCGAGCCCATGGGCATTCCCGGCACGGCGAGGCCCAGGGCATCGGGGTTTTCATCAAGGAGGCGGTGAATGTCTTGGGCGGGCACATGGCCGTCGATCACATAGGCGCCGACCACGGCCAGGTGACAGCCGGCGAGCGAGTCCGGCATGCCGAGCTTTTTGCGCCGGGCAGCGAGATCGGCGTCATCGCTCATGCTGACACGAAAACCTGCCTGCCGCAGGTGCTCGGCCCATTGTTCGCAACAGCTGCAGCCCGGATTGCGGTAGGCGGCCACCTCGGGAAGCTCGGCGGCGCGGAGCCTTGCGCGGGTGAAAGGAAGGACGGCGAGGCCGGAAAGGCCGAGCTTAAGAAAATTTCGGCGGTGGTGCATGGGAGACTCCTTGGTGCCGCTTCGCTTGCCAGCACGGGATGGCCGGGTCAAGTCCAGCTCAAGCGAAAGGCAACGTCGGGCTTTGCTTTGCGTTAATTACCAGATGGATGGCGAGGAGCCAACAGTGCCGCAGCAGAACAGCCGCCGCGCCTTGGAACCAGCTGTCGACGTCGTACGGAAGGCCGCCGTCGAGCTTCATGGCTCCGCACGGGACTATGACGCGCTGCTCGAGCGGGTGGGAGATGCACATTACGTGCTTCTGGGCGAGGCCTCGCACGGCATGCATGAATTCTATCGGCAACGCGGCGTCCGACTGGGGCGGGCACGCCGAACGCAAGAACGTTCGACCTGCTCTTACGGGAAGCTATGAAGCGCTGTTCCACGAGGCCGGGATCGAGCGTTTCCTTCTCACTCTGCAGGACGAAGCGGCCTCGCATTTGGGCGAGCCTCGCCTCGAACGCGCAATCGGGGTGATCTACCGGCCCCAAAGCGAGCGAATGAGTCATTATTTCGATGCAAGCCTCTCCGATCAATTCGACGTTGTTCTGCATTTCGATGCGACACGTGCGGTCGAGCCCCTGACCGTGAACGCCGAATGGGAAGCAGGTGAGGTGCCGGAGACCTATCCCTTCGGCGTGTAGTGTTACATCGTCATTCCGGCGCAAGCCCTACTCGTCATGCGCGGGCTTGACCCGCGCATCTGCTATGCGTGAGAGAGATGGCCGGGTCGAGCCTGGCCACGACGATGATTGGCATTGAGGATAAAGTCGAATGGGGAAAATAGAAGAACGGCTCGCCGACCTCAGCATCGAGCTGCCGCCGCCGGCGCGATCGGTGGGCAATTATCTGCCCTATACGCGGAGCGGCAATCTTCTGTTCAGCGTGCAGGGGCCGCTGTGGGGCGATGAGCTGCGCTATCAGGGCCGGCTCGGCGAGCAGTTCACCCTGGATCAGGGGCGCGAAGCGGCGCGACTCGTTCTGCTCAACCTTCTCGTGCAGGTGAAACACGCCTGCGGTGGCGATCTCGACCGGATGCGGCAATGTCTGCGCCTGGGCGGCTTCGTCAATTCGGCGCCGCAATTCAACCAGCAAACGCCGATCATGAATGCAGCTTCGGACTTGCTGATCGCCATCATGGGCGAGCGCGGCCGACATGCGCGCTTCGTCGTCGGCTGCTCGAGCCTTCCCTTCGATCTCGCCGTCGAGATTGAGGGAATATTCGAGATCGAATAGCGTGCAATGAAACTCGGGGAGACCCAAATGAGCAAAGTCGTCGGCAGCGAAAGCAAGGATCATGTCGCAGTCCTCACCATTGATCGGCAAAAGACCCTCAATGCCCTCGACATGGAAACTTTGAAAGCCCTGGACGAGGCCTTTGCTGCGGCCGAGGCTGACCCCCAGGTGCGCGTGGTCATCTTCACCGGTGCCGGTTCCAAGGCCTTCATCGCCGGGGGTGACATTGCCGATCTCAACTCACGCCAGGGGCTGCCGCACTATCTCGAACTCGCTGAACGTTTTCACGAGGTTTTGAAGCGCATCGAGCGCTCCGACAAACCGACCATCGCTGCCGTCAACGGCTACACGCTGGGCGGCGGGCTGGAACTCATGCTGTGCACCGATCTTCGCATCGCCGCAAAATCGGCAAGCTTCGGGGTGCCGGAGATCAATATCGGCCTTTTCCCCGGAGCGGGCGGCTCGCAACGGCTGATACGGCAGATGTCGCCATGCATCGCCAAGGAGCTGATGTTCACAGGCAGGCGCATATCAGCCGATGAAGCTCAGGCCCTCGGTCTCGTCAATCGTGTCGTGCCGGAGGAGTCTCTAATGTCGGAGGTCCGCGCTCTTGCCGAAACTCTCGTCGCAAGATCGCCGCTGGTGCTCAAGCTCCTCAAGCGCGCCGTCGCGGACGGGGCCGAAATGCCGCTGTCGGCGGCGCTCCGTCACGAGCAGGCGATGATCAGCCTCGTCTTCGACAGCGCGGACGCCCATGAGGGGATGAGCGCGTTCCTCGAGAAGCGGCAGCCGAAATTTCGCGGCGCCTGAGGTCACATGGAATTCGATTTCACACCCGAGCAGCGGATGATTGTGGATACGGCGCGCAAGATCGGCGCCGCGTTCGGTCCACACTATTGGCGCGAGAAGGATCACAACAAATCCTTCCCGGCGGAAATGTGGCAGGCAATCTGCGATGCGGGGCTTGCGGGCGTCGCCATTCCGGCAGAATTCGGGGGCAGCGGCCTTGGCATGCTGGAGATGGCGCTCGTCATAGAGACCCTCGTGGCCGGCGGGGCAGGATCGACGCTTGCCCAGATTTTCATGATCACCCCGATCTTCGGCGGTGTCACCGTGTCGCGGTTCGGCAGCGCGGCAACGAAGGCCTCGCTTTTGCCCCGTATCGTCTCGGGCAGGATCCATTGCTGCATGGCGCTGACCGAACCCGACGCCGGCTCCAACAGCCTCGCCATCAAGACTTTCGCCACCCAGGATGGAAACGGCTGGCGGCTCAACGGGCGCAAAATCTGGATCACCGGCGTCGAGGTGGCCGAGAAAATGCTCATCGTCGCACGCACGCGCAAGCTTGAAGAGGTGGCGAAAAAGACCGAGGGCATCTCGCTCTTCCTCATCGACGTGGCGCGGCAGGGTGTCAGTCACGCGCCGATCGAAAAGCTTGGAACCAATACAATAGCGTCCTCCAATGTGTTCTTCGACGATGTGCGGCTGGACGCGGAGGATCTCATCGGCACCCTTCATCACGGCTGGGGTCAGCTCCTCGACGTGCTGAACACCGAGCGGATCGTGACGACTGCCGGTCTCGTCGGCACCGTCGAGCTCGCCGTTCGCATGGCCGTCGACTATGCAGGCCAGCGGAAAGTCTTCGACGGCAAACCGATCGGTGCCTATCAGGGTCTGCAGTTCCCCTTGGCGCAGGCGCATGCGGAAAGCGAATGCGCGCGGCTCATGAATTATCGGGCAGCTTGGTCCTATGACCAGGGGCTTCCTTACGGGAAGGAGGCCAATATCGCCAAGCTCATCGCCGCCCAGGCCTGCTCGGCGGCAACGGAACGCGCCATGCAAACGATGGGCGGCATGGGCTACGCCAAAGAGTCACACCTCGAACGGCTGTGGAGAGATTGCCGGCTGTTCAGATTTGCCCCCGTCTCGGAGGAGATGACCCTGAACTTCATCGCCCAACACGGGCTTGGGCTGCCGCGATCCTACTGATGAGGAGATCATGAGACTGTACAACGGGCCGACCTCACCTTTTGGCCGCAAGGTGGCGGTGCTCTACCGGGAACTGGGTCTGGCAGTCGAGGAGATCGAGATTCATGTCTATACGGCCGAGTTCCTGGATGCGCTCAACCCCTTGCGCCAGATTCCGACGCTGGAGCTTGCCGACGGGCGCGCCATCTACGACAGCTCGGTGATCTCCCTCTACCTCATGGAGCTTGCCGCGCGGCCCGATCTTCTGCCGCAGGAGATCAAGTTCGACGTGCTCATCACTTGTGCGCTTGCGGACGGTCTGATGGAGACCGTGCTGCAGCGGCGCATGGAGAGCTTGCGGGCCGAGAAGGAGCGTTCAGCCGAGGCCATGGGCAAACTCGAGCTTCGCATTGGGCGCGCGCTCCGCGTGCTTGCCGCATCCCTCGACCGCTTCAGCGGCGATGGCTTGCGGCTCGACCGCGTCGCCACAGCCTGCGCGCTCGAGTATACGAGCTTCCGCTTCAGTTCGGATTGGTGCGAACAGCACCCCTCGCTTTCCGCATGGTGCCGCGCCTTCGTTGCTCGCCCAAGTTTCGAGGCGACGCGGCCCAGGGTTTGAGGGCAGGGTGGAATGGCTTCGTAATCGTCGGGCTTTTGGAGGGCCGTCATGGCCGGACTTGATCCGGCCATCTTGCTTCAGATCACCGGGTCAAGCCCGGTGATGACGAACTGAGGCTTTTGGCGACTTCCTCACCCCGACCTTCGTCGGGGTGACGAGTGGTGGGAGTATGTTTTACTAATTTACAAACGGCTTTATTGGTGTGAAACATAGAATGAGTGCGCTCGTCTTCCTTAGGCGAGCGATAATACTTGCTGGGTTGAAGTAAACTGGGAGGTAGAGAATGAAGTCCGTCAGTGGGAGTTTGATGGGCGCGGCTGTGCTTGCGCTCTTTGCCGTGCCGCTGGTTTCCGCCGCAGCTCAGGAGAAGCCCTGGTACCCATTTCCAGTCGAGGTGTGGGATCCGCCCTTCAACATGGAGAGTCCCCGCACCAAGCAGGACTACACACCCGTGGAGAAGGCCGCGCAGCCTTGGAACATCTGCGTCTCCTTCCCGCACATGAAAGACGCCTATTGGATCGCCGTCGACTACGGCGTGGCAGAGGAAGCGAAGCGCGAGGGCGTGAAGATGACGCTGCTCGAAGCCGGGGGCTACACCAATCTCAACAAGCAGATCTCGCAGATCGAGGATTGCGTGGCGAACGGCGCACAGGCCGTGATCATCGGCGCCATCTCGTTCGATGGACTCAATAATCTGGTCAAGGAAGTGCGCGGCAAGAACATTCCGGTGATCGACGTGATCAACGGCATGTCTTCGCCCGACCTCTCGGCCAAGTCGCTCGTCTCCTTCGGCGAGATGGGATACAAGGCCGGCGAATATATCGCCAAGATGCATCCCAAGGGTTCGGGGAAGGTCAAGGTCGCCTGGTTCCCTGGACCGCCGGGCGCAGGATGGGTCGAGGCCGGCAACAAGGGCTTTCTCGACGCCGTCAAAGATTCCGACATCGAGGTTGTCGACACCAAATACGGCGACACGGGCAAGGAGATCCAGCTGAAGCTGGTCGAGGACGTGATGGAGGCCCATCCCGACATCAATTACATCGTCGGCACATCGCCCACGACGGAAGCCGCCGTGCAGCTTCTGCGCGACCGGGGCCTGCAGGATCAGGTGAAGGTCGTCGCCTATTATTTCACGCCCGGCGTCTATGAGAACATCAAGAAAGGCGCGGTGCTTGCCGCACCTACGGATTCCGCCGTGATCCAGGGACGCGTCGCCATCGACCAGGCGGTGCGCATTCTCGAAGGCAAGGACTATCTGAAGCACGTAGGACCGGCGCTCTATGTGATCGACAAGAGCAATGTGGAGAGCTTCGATTATCCCTCTTCATTGGCGCCTGCGGACTACAAGCCCGTGTTCACCGTCGACTGAAAGGCTGCAAAGCCAATCATGACATCGATGGCAGAGCGTATTCCCGCGGCTCCGGAGGCCTCGGCCTCCGGAGCCCAGGAGATTCTCGTTCTGAAGAACATTTCCAAGCGCTTTCCCGGCGTCGATGCGCTTATCGACGTCGACTTTGATTTGCGCCGCGGCGAGGTGCATGTGCTGTTCGGCGAGAATGGGGCAGGCAAGTCGACGCTGATCTCGCTCGTCTCGGGTGCGGAGACCCTGTCGTCCGGCACGATGTCCCTCAATGACAAGGTGGTCAGCTTTCGGTCGGTGCATGAGGCTCGCCAGCACGGCATCAGCGCCGTCTTTCAGGAATTCTCGCTCGTGCCGCAGCTGACCGTGGAGGAGAACCTTTTTCTCGGCGAAGAGGTGACCCAGGGCCTGTTTCTCGACAAACCCGAAATACACCGCCGCGCCGTGAGCATCCTCAAGCGGCTTAATTTTCCCCTCGAACCCCACCGCCGCGTCGCCTATCTGTCGCGCGCCGAACAGCAGATGGTGGAGATCGCCAAGGCTTTCAGATCGCAGCCCGCCATCCTGATCTTCGATGAGCCGACCGCCTCGCTGACGGAGCGCGAGACCGAGCGTCTGTTCGCCCTGATCGAGCAGGCGAAGAAACAGGGCATCGGCATCATCTACATCACACATCGCATGGGCGAGGTCCGCCGCATCGGGGACCGCATCACCGTGCTGCGCGACGGCCGGCGGATCGCGACGCTCGACGCCAAGACGAGCAATGACGACCAGCTTATCGAACTCATGACCGGCCGGCGCATCACCCAGGTCTTCCCGAAGATCGATTTCAGGCCCGGCCAGTCTCTGCTGAAGGTCGAGCGGCTGACGCTCGTCTCGCGTTCGGTGCGCGACATTTCGATCGAGGTAAAGGCTGGCGAAATCGTCGGCATCGCCGGGCTCGTCGGTTCCGGAAAATCCGACCTCGCGCGCGCCTGCTACGGGCTGGAAAAAATCGCCTCGGGCCGGATTACGCTCGGGGATGAGGATATTACTGGCAAAAGCGTCCGCGAGATCATGCAGAGGGGTCTGTTCTATCTTCCCGCCGACCGGCGTGCGGAGGGACTGGTGCTGATGCGCGGGGCGCGCGAGAACATTGCGCTTCCCTCCATACGCGCTGGCGCTTTCTCGAACGGCCCGTTTCTCAAACGTCGCGACGAGAGGCTAAAGACCCACGGGCTTGCCCAGAAGGTGGACCTCAAGCCTTTCGATCTCGAACGCGATCTTGAACATTTCTCGGGGGGCAACCAACAGAAAGTGATGATCGCCAAGGCGTTGAGCCGGGAGGTGCGCATCTTCATTTTCGATGAACCGACCGTGGGCGTGGACGTCGGCACGCGCGTCGCCATCTATGGCTTTATCCGGGATCTGTGTCAGGCCGGCGCCGGCATTCTCTTGGTGTCATCGGATCTGCCCGAGATCCTGCACCTCACCAATCGCACCTATGTCATGTATCGCGGCGAGATGCGCGCGGAGCTCAAGGGCCAGGCCATCACGCAGGACCAGGTGCTGCGGCATTTCTTCGAGAGAGCCGCAGCCTGATGAGCACCACGGTAGAACCCATCAGCGAAGAGAGGAAAGACGCGGCAGGCTGGCTCAAGCTCGCCTTCGTGCGCCTTGGCGTGCTGCCGTTCCTGCTGATCATCGCCATCGTGGCTTTCACGCTGTTGTCAGGCAACTTCCTGACCGTCAACAATCTACTCAACGTGGCGCGCCAGTCGACCTATCTAACCATGGTCACGATGGGACAGATGCTAGCGCTGCTCACCGGCGGATTCGATCTGTCGGTCGGCACGATCCTGGCTGTGACGTCGGTCGTCGGCGCGCTTGCGATGTCGAGCGTTTTCGCTGCCTCGCCGGATCTCGTATGGCTTGCGGTCCTGGCGGGAGTGCTCGCCGGATTCGGCGCCGGACTCGCCATCGGCATCGTCAACGGCACGGGAGTCGCCCTGTTCAACGTCTCGCCCTTCATGATGACACTGGGTATGGCTTCGGTCGGCTTCGGCATCGCCCTCTATCTCACGGGCGGCGTGCCGGTCTACGGTATTCCCGATATCTTCGGGGCGGTGTTCGGCTTCGGACGCCTGTTCGGCATACCGGCACCCATCTACGCCACTGCCATTTTCGTGGCGATCATGTATGTGGTGCTGAACTGGACACGCTTCGGGCGCTATCTCTATGCCGTCGGCGGCAACATCAAGGCGTCGCGGCTTTCCGGTATCAACACGCGCAAGACGCTGTTCCTCGCCTATGTCCTGTGCGCCGCCCTCACCTCGATCGCCGGGCTCATGCTGACGGCGCGGCTCGAGACGGGCGAGGCCAACATCGGCTCCTCCATGCCGCTCGAATCGATTGCCGCCTGCGTGATCGGGGGCGTGAGCCTGAGAGGCGGAGTAGGCAGGCTGAGCAGCGTCGTGCTGGGGGCGATCTTCATCGGTCTCGTGCAGAACGGCATGAATCTGGCACGCATCGACAGCTATCTGCAGACCGTGGTCATCGGCATATTGCTCATTTTGGCGGTGGTGGCCGATCAGTTCCGCCTCAAGCTCATTGCGGAACTGCGCGATTGAGGCAGCAGCAGAACAGAAGAGTATTGGGAGAAAACGAATGACGGTCATCAACTGCGACATGGGCGAGGCCTTCGGCCTCTATCGCATGGGCGATGATGAAAACATCATGCCCCTGATCAACGTCGCCAACGTCGCCTGCGGCTTCCATGCCTCGGACTTCAACCATATGCGAAGGACGGTGAAGCTTGCCAAGCGACATGGTGTCAAGGTTGGCGCTCATCCTTCATTGCCCGACCTCCAGGGCTTCGGCCGCCGCGAGATGCGCATGGGGCGCGAGGAGCTCGCCAATTGCATCATCTATCAGGTCGGGGCGCTCAAGGGTTTCCTCGAGGCGGAAGGCATGACGCTCAACCATATCAAGCCGCACGGGGCGCTCTATGGCATGGCGGCACGTCTGGAAGAGGTGGCGCATGCGGTGGCGGATGCAGCCGATGTTTTCAAGGTGCCGCTCTTCGGGATGATCAACACCAACCATGAGCACATCTATACCGCCCGCGGCCACCGCTTCATCGCCGAGTTCTACACGGATCTCGAATATACGGACGAGGGCGGGCTCATCATCACACGCGAGCATGAAGCCGTAGATCCGGCAGTTGCGGCGGAACGCTCGATCAGGGCCATCAAGGAGGGCAAGGTCAAGTCGGTCGGCGGCAGGGACGTGGCGGTTCGGGCAGATGCCATCTGCGTTCACTCCGATACGCCCAATGCGGTGGCGATCGCCACAGCCGTCCGAGATGCGGTGAAACCCTATCTCAAGGCTGCATAGCTCGAAGAAACCAAGAGGGGAAAGAATGGCAGTCAAAACACTCTTGTCGCCGCTTCCGGGAACTTTCTATCGCCGGCCGGCACCCGATCAGCCGCCCTATAAGAACGAGGGGGACCAGGTGGCGGTGGGTGACGTCATCGGCCTCATCGAGGTGATGAAGTCCTTCAACGAGGTCAAGGTCGAGGCGGCTGGCAGGCTCGTGAAATTCACCGCCGGAAACGAAGATGCCGTGATGGCGGGCCAGCCATTGGCTGAAATCGAAGTTTGAAGACACGGGCATGGCCATCGACACGCTGCTCATTGCCAACCGGGGCGAAATCGCGGTGCGCATCATTCGTGCGGCGCAGGAGCTCGGCATGCGCACCGTTCAGGTCTACAGCCAGGCGGACAAAGAGTCCCTGGCCGTTCACCTGGCGGACGAGTCGGTGGAGATCGGACCGCCCGCCGCAGCCAAGTCCTATCTGAATTTCGACGCTATTTTGAATGCGGCGCGTAAAACGGGGGCCCAGGCGATCCATCCCGGCTATGGCTTTCTTGCCGAGAATGCCGATTTCGCCGATGCGGTCGAGACGGCGGGGATCGCCTTCGTCGGTCCGACGGGCCAATCCATCCGTCTTCTCGGCAACAAGGTCGCGGCCCGCGAGGTGGCGCGCAAGGCGGGCGTGCCCACGGTTCCGGGGAGCGCAGGGCCGATCAACTCGCTCGATGAAACACGAGAGATTCTGAAGGCCACCGGATTTCCGGTGCTGATCAAGGCGGCGGCAGGGGGTGGCGGGCGCGGCATCAGGATCGCGCAGAGCATGGACGAGCTCGAACGCCTCATGCCGCAGGCCAGGGCAGAGGCGCAGGCCGCTTTCGGCGACGGCAGCCTCTACCTGGAGAAGCTGATCGAGCAGGCACGGCACATCGAGGTGCAAGTGCTGGGCGACGGTCAAAGGATCATCCATTGTTTCGAGCGCGAATGCTCCCTCCAGCGCCGACGCCAGAAAGTGTGGGAGGAGGCGCCTTCAATGGCACTCGACGAAAAGCTGCGCCAATCGCTGTGCAAGGCCGCCGTGGCGCTGGCCGAAGCGGTGAGGTACCGGGGGGCAGGCACGCTCGAGTTCCTGTTCGACCCGCGCAGCCGTTCCTTCTATTTCCTGGAGATGAACACCCGCATTCAGGTCGAACACCCGGTGACGGAGTTCGTAACCTCCATCGATCTCGTGCGCGAGATGATCAGAATTGCCAGAGGGGAGCCGCTGCGCTTCCGCCAGGACGATGTGAAGATGCGCGGCCATGCGATCGAGGTCAGGATCAATGCCGAGGACCCGGCCAAAAATTTCGCCCCGTTCCCGGGCACGGTCAGCAATTTGCGCGTGCCGGGCGGCCATGGCGTGCGTTTCGATTCGATGCTTTACGCGGGCTATACGGTGCCGCCTTTCTATGACTCGCTTCTTGGCAAGCTCATCGTCTGGGACGAGGACCGCGACAGCGCGTTGCGGCGCTTGAAACGGGCGCTTGGCGAGCTCGAAGTCGGGGGACTTAAGACCACCAAGCCCCTGCATCAGGCGCTCGCCGTTGATGCCGACGTGGGGCGCGGCGATTTCGACACGGGATGGCTCGAGCGCTGGCTGCCGCAGTATCAGCAGGCCCTGGCCGAGCGAAGCATTGGAGAGGGAGCATGAAAGAAGCCCGGTATTCTTTTGGCGGTGATGAGCACATCTTCGTCGAAGTCGATGAGGAAATGTCGCTCGAGGCCTTTTTCAAAGGCCTGTCCATGACCAATGCCGTGCGCGAGAGCAGGTTCAAGGGTGTCAGCGAAATATGTCCGGCGAACGCCTCTATGCAGATCAAGTTCGATCCCGACCAGATCAGTCCCGAGGACATGCTGAAGGAGCTAAAGAAGCTCGAGACGTCCGCAGCGAAATCGGAGTCGATTCTCAAAACGAGAATCATCGAGATACCGGTCTATTACAACGACCCGTGGACGCGCGAGACGCTCATGCGCTTTCGCGAACGCCACCAGGACCCGAAGAGCACCGACATCGAATATGCCGCCCGCATCAACAATCTCGCATCGATCGATGAGTTCGTGAAAGCTCATTCCGGCTCTCCATGGTTCGTCTCCATGGTGGGATTCGTCGCAGGATTGCCCTTCCTTTATCAGATGGTGGACCGCTCGCGGCAGATCGAAGTGCCGAAGTATCTAAGGCCGCGGACCGACACGCCGAAGCTCACTGTGGGCCATGGCGGCTGTTTCGGCTGCATCTACTCCGTGCGCGGCGCCGGCGGCTATCAGATGTTCGGCATCACGCCCATGCCGATCTACGACCCCAATCAGAAGATCAGTTATCTGCGCGATTTCATGTGCCTCTTCAAACCGGGCGACATCGTGAAGTGGAGGCCCATCGGGCGGGAGGCCTATGATGCGGCGGCCGCGGATGTCGAAGCGGGACGATTCACGCCGCGCATGCACAACGTGACCTTCTCGCTCGACGAGTTCCACAAGGATATCGACGCTTACAACCGCAAGCTCGAGGGGGTGCTCTATGGCAATTAGGATCGTCAACCCGGGGCTTTCGACCACGGTTCAGGACCTCGGCCGTCCCGGCTACTACAACATCGGCAT
>Ga0075431_100003050_pt1 | contig 16208 bp, 11 predicted proteins | sample RhiMetdeltSRZDD5_FD_75297 | JGI IMG/M metagenome (GOLD analysis project Ga0075431, IMG submission 75297) | Populus rhizosphere microbial communities from Tennessee, USA - Rhizosphere MetaG P. deltoides SRZDD5 | ecosystem: Host-associated > Plants > Roots > Rhizosphere > Soil | place: USA... | reverse complement strand
CCACGACCCGTTTCAGGCCCACCAGAATCTTGCTCACACCCGGCTCCGTAAAGGACGTATAGAAATGGAGTGCCGCCGGACGGCGGCGCGCCACGGTAAGGGAAACGGCGCGTTCGAGTCAAACCGCGGCAGGGCAGCGTGACGCAGGTTCCAGTCTACGGAATCTCGCCGACGGTACACTAGCGCCCCTATGCCCGACGCACTCGCCCCTCGCTTCAAGTTCGGCGTCCTGGCGCCTGCGACCAACACGATCGTGCAGCCGGAGTTCGACGCCATGCGGCCGGCCGGCATCACGAACCAGATGGCGCGCGTCGTCATCCCGGATACGCCGGTCGGCACCGAAACCGAATTCGCCTCGATGATGACCCAGGTGCGCGCGTCGATCGAAGGCGCGCTGGCAACGGTGCTGGCGTGCTCGCCGGGTGCCGTCATCCTCGGCATGTCGGCCGAGACTTTCTGGGAAGGCGTCATGGACGCCGGTGCGCTGCACGCCCACCTGGAATCCCGTGCGGGCGTGAAGGTGATCCTCGGCGCACAAGCGTGCCAGGCTGCGATCCAGCGCTACGGCGGCATCCGCCGCATCAGCCTGATCACTCCGTATATGCCCTCGGGCGACGCGCAGGTACGCCGCGCCTTCAGCGACAACGGCCTCGAGGTCGTCAATTTGCTCGGCTTGAAGTGCAACAGTCCGTTGTTGATGGCGCACGAGTCACCGGAGCGCCTGCGCCGTGCAGTACGCGAAGTCGACGATTCCAGCGTCGAGCTGATCCTCCAGGTCGGTACGAACCTCGCGTTCGCCAGCGTCGCGGCGGAGGCCGAGCGTTGGCTCGGCAAGCCGGTGCTTGCGGTGAATACGTGCACGTATTGGCATGCGCTGCGCAGCAGCGGCATCGAGGACAAGGTCGAGGGATTCGGGTCGTTATTGATGGAACACTGAGAAGGGGGACCAGATAGACTCTCGCCAAGACGCCAAGCCCGCCAAGATCTTTCTGTCAGAACTGATTCTTCTTGGCGTTCTTGGCGCCTTGGCGAGAGAATCTTCCTAACGTTATGCGCACCATTCGCCCCAGCTCCAGCCTCGCCAACGTCCGCTACGAGATTCGCGGCGACCTGGCGCGGCGTGCGCACGAGATGGAGCGGCGCGGCTACGAGATCATCCCGCTCAACATCGGCAACCCCGGCCTGTTCGGTTTCCGCACGCCGGAGACCATGCGGCTGGCGATGATCGAGAACCTGAAGTCGAGCGAAGCCTACTGCCACCAGAAAGGCGTGTTCCCGGCACGCGAAGCCGTGGTCATGCAGCAGCAGAGCCGCGGCGTGCGTGGCGTGAGCGCCGACGATGTGTTCATGGGCAATGGCGTCAGCGAGCTCATCGACCTGGTTCTGCGCGCACTGCTGTCGACCGACGACGAAGTGCTCGTGCCGAGCCCGGACTATCCGCTGTGGACCGCCGCGGTGACCTTGAATCGAGGTCGCGCCGTTCACTATCCGTGTCGTCCCGAGAACGGCTTCGAGCCCGACCCGCGCGACATCGAGGCGCTGATCACGAGCCGGACGCGCGCCATCGTGGTCATCAATCCGAACAATCCGACAGGCGCCGTGTATTCGCGCGCCACGCTGGAAGCGATCGCCCAGCTCGCCGAGAAGCATCATCTCGTCGTGTTCAGCGACGAGATCTACGACCAGATCCTGTACGGCGATTCCGAGTTCGTGCCGATGGCAACGCTGGTGAACGGCACGCTGTGCGCGACGCTCGCCGGTTTGTCGAAGGTTTACCGTGCCTGCGGCTATCGCGTCGGCTGGGCGGTGTTCTCGGGTGAGATCGACCAGGCCGGCGATTATCTGAACGCGCTCGACAAGCTGTCCTCGCTGCGTCTGTGCAGCAACGTGCCGGGGCAGTGGGCAGTGCAGACGGCGCTCGGCGGTTATCAAAGCATCTACGAGCTCACTCGACCCGGCGGCCGGCTGTTTCAGTCGCGTCAGGCGATTCTCGATGGCGTCGCGGCCAGCAAGTACCTGCAGGTGCACGCGCCGCGCGGTGCGATCTACGCGTTCGTCGGCGTGAAGGACGGCGTGCTGCCGGACTTCGACGACCAGCAGTTCGCGATGGATCTGCTCGAGCACAAGCACGTGCTGCTCGCGCCGGGCACCAGCTTCAACACTGCCTACACCACGCATTTCCGGATCACGAACCTGCCGCGGCCGGAAGTGCTGGCCGATGTGTTCCGCCGCATGGAGGAGCTGCTGGACAGCTACGCGGCCGGCGCCGAGCCGGTCTCGCGTCCGGCCCCCGAGCTGCGGATCATCACGAAGTAGAGTGCATCTCTACGCTCTTCTCGAACGAGACGTCGCCGTTCTGACGGCCAGCCGGCGGCTCGCGCATGCGATCCGGCTCGGCTATGCGCGTCACTCGCAGCAACAAGGATTGAATGCCTGGCGCACGCCTCATGTGCTGCCGTGGAGCGCATGGTTGCGTCAGCTGCACGTGGACGCGCGTGCGTCCGGGTCGCCGCGGACGACGCGATCGCGAGTCCTGACGCCGACGCAAGTGCGGATACTCTGGGACGACATCGTCGCGAGCAGCCGCACCGCGCGCGATCTGCTGAATCCGTCGAATGCTGCACGCCTCGCAGCTCGCAGTTGGCGACGCCTGCACGATTACTTGATCCCGCTCGACAGCTTGCAGGCTTTCGACGCGCCGGAGGCGCAGGCGCTGTATGCGTGGAGTCGTGAGTTCGAGCAGCGTTGCGCTGCGCTGGATGCTCTCGACGAAGCGCGTCTTGGCCACTGGGCGTACGAATCGGAGCTGATTCCGTCGGAGCAGATCGCCTTGGCCGGCTTCGATGCGATGCCGCCGGCGATGACTCGGTTGCTCGAACGATGGCGTGCGCAAGAACGAGTCGTCGAGATCGTGCCGGCGGCGCGTAACTCCGGGGGCATCACCGTCGTTGCTGCCGAAGATGCGACTGCGGAACTCGATCTCGCCGCGCAGTGGGCGCGCGACCAGGTGCTGGCAGGCGCGGGCAATGTTGGAGTGATCTTTGCGGACCTGTCTGCACGACGCGAAGAAGTGCGTCGCGTATTCGAGGATGTCTTCGTCCCCACCGCTCGGCAGACGCTGAGCGGAACACTGCCGATTCCGGTCGTCGTCGCCGCACCAGCACCGATGTCGGAGTACCCGATGGTCGACGCGGCGCTGCTCGTGCTGCAACTCGCGGCACGCGAGTGCACCAGCACCGATGCGGGACGGCTGCTGCGCTCGCCATTCATCGTCGGCGGGCACAGCGAGCGATCGCAACGCGCGCTCGCCGATCGGCGACTGCGTGAAGATCAGCGCGATCGCTGGAACTGGTTCGAGATCGAGCGCTGGGCGGCACTGACCTCTTGTCCGGAGCTGCAGGTCGCGGCGCGCGACGTGAACGCTGTCGTGCGCAGGCTGGGCGGTGTGCCCGCGAGCGGTTGGGCCGAGAACTTTCACGCGCTGTGGCAGGCGGCGGGCTGGCCGGGCGATCGCACGTTGAGCAGCGTCGAGCACCAGACGCTCGAAAAGTTTCACGGCGTGCTCGCGGAGTTCGGCGCGCTCGATGCGGTGACCGGGCGCATGAATCTGCAGGAGGCGCTCGCTTGCCTGCGCGACCTGTTGAGCGACACGCAATTCGAGCCTGAGACCGCGAGCGCTGCGGTCACGGTCATCGACAGCGCCACCAGTGCCGGCATGGACTTCGATGCCCTGTGGGTGGCGGGGCTCGACGCCGATCACATCCCGGCGCCGGTCAATCCGGATGCCCTCATTCCGCTGGAGCTGCAGCGGACCGCCGGAATTCCGGAGGCCACTGCCGGCGGCGTCTTGAAGCAGGCGAAAACGCAGCTGCAACGCTGGACGAGCAGCGCTCCGAGGGTAGTGTTGAGCTGGCCGCAGCGGGACGAGGGCGTAGAACTCTCGCGCAGTCCGCTGCTGGACCAGTTCGTAACAGCGGATGAGCGCGTCCTGAAGCCTGGGCCTGCCGGATCGTTGCGTCGAGTGCTGTTCGATCAGCGACCGACGTTGCACACGATGCGAGATGATCGCGCTCCGCCCCTCGCAGTGAGCGAAGCACGCGGCGGCGCGCGCACGGTGGAGTTGCAATCGCGCTGTCCGTTCAGGGCCCAAGCCGAGATTCGGCTGCGTGCGGAGCCAATGCCGCGCGTCAGTCTTGGTGTGGAGCCGGTCGATCGCGGTGCGCTGCTGCATCGAGTGCTGGCGGAGCTCTGGGCAACTTTTCGCAGCCAGGAACAGCTGCTCGCGATCGAGGAGGGCGCTCTCGAACGCCAGGTCCGTGACAGCGCTCAGCGTCACGCCGCGCAAGCGCTGCCGGGCGACGTTCGCTATCGACATCGACTCGCCGCTTTGGAAATCGAGAGCGCCGTGCGCCAGGTACTGCGGCTGCTGGCCCTGGAAAAACTTCGTCCGCCGTTCACGGTGCGTGTCGCGGAGGGATCCGAGCGGTACGCGATTGGCGGTCTCTCGATCACCTTGCGCCCGGATCGCATCGACGAGTTGGCGTCCGGGGGTGAACTGCTGATCGACTACAAAGCCGGCGGCGTGCACAGGCCGCGCGGTTGGCTCGACGTGCTACCGGGGCGGCCGCGCAATCCGCAGCTACCGCTGTATGGGCTTGCTCATGCCGAGCGTTTGCGTGCGCTCGCGTATGTCGTGCTCACACCGGGTGCGGTCGAGTACCGCGGATGGAGTGATGGCAGCAACGTCGAAGCGGGGGTGTGGGCTTACCCGAGTGGCGTGCGAATCGATCTGGGCGACCCCGCCGACTGGCAGGCGCTGATGCACTACTGGCGCTTCTCGTTGACGCGGCTCGCCGAGCGCTACGTGGCGGGCGAGGCGAGCGTCGATCCGCTGCCGTTCGAGTGCACGACCTGTCACCTCAGCACGTTCTGCCGCATCAACGATCTCGCTCTGAGCGAGCCCGAGCCGGAGTTCACTCCCGATGATTAGCGACGCGGCAGCACGCACTGCGGCGCTCGATCCTCGCCGCTCGTTCATCGTCCAGGCGCCCGCGGGCTCCGGCAAGACGGAGCTGCTGACGCAGCGCTATCTGCGGCTGCTCGCCACGGTCGAATCGCCTGAGCAGATTCTGGCGATCACCTTCACGCGCAAAGCTGCCGCCGAGATGCGCGCTCGTATCTTGGAGGCGCTGCAGAGCGCAGACGCGCCGCCGCCAGATTCCGCGCACAAGCGCTCGACGTGGGAACTCGCACGTGCTGTGCGTGGGGTCGACGCGGACCGTGGCTGGCAGTTGATGCAGCATCCTGCGCGTCTGCGCATTCAAACCATCGACGCGCTCAACGCGGCGCTCGCTCGACGCCTGCCGGTCATCGCGGGCACCGGTGCGGCGCTCGAGCCAACGACCGACATGGCACCGCTCTACGAACTGGCGGGTCGCCGGCTGCTCGAGCGGCTCGGCGATGGCTCGACGGTGGCGGCGCATCTCGAAGTACTGGTGATGCACCTGGGCAATCGCGTCGAGCGATTGATCCAGCTGCTCAACGATCTGCTCGCGAAGCGGGATCAGTGGTTGCATATCGTCATGCATGCGCGCGCGAGCAGGGACCTGCGTGCGACGTTGCAAGCCACGCTGACGCGTCTCGTCGAGAATCATCTGCAAATGCTGTGCGAAGCGCTCGGCAAGGATCGTTGCGAGATGCTGTTGCAACTGCGCCGCTTCTCGGCGCGCAATCTGCTGGCCGACGATCGGATCTCGCCCGCGATGCGCACGGTGATGGAGGCGTGCGCAGACCATCCGTCGCCGTTGCTGCCCGTCAGCAGCGCGTTGCCGGTCTGGCGCGAAATCGCGTCGATGCTCTTCAAGAAGGACCGCAACAAGGACGAACTGTACGAAAGCGTCAGCGTGCGTCAGGGATTCCCGCCGACGAATCGCGACATCAAAGCACGCATGCTCGACATGCTGAGAATACTGGGCAGCGATCCGCGCCTCTTGGAAGACCTTGCGACGCTGCGGACGCTGCCCGACCCGGTGTACAGCGACGACCAGTGGCGCATGTTGGAAGCGTTGCTCGAGCTGCTCCCTGCCGCCGCGGCCGAATTGCAAGTCGTGTTTCAGACGCAGGGGAAGGCCGACTATGTCGAGATCGCTCTGCGCGCACTGCGTGCGCTCGGAACGACCGATGAGCCGACCGATCTCGCGCTCGCGTTCGACTATCGCCTGCAGCACATCCTCGTCGACGAGTTCCAGGACACCTCGTTCAGCCAGCTCGACCTGCTGGAGCGGTTGACAGCCGGCTGGGCCGATGGCGACGGCCGCACGCTGTTCTGTGTCGGCGATCCGATGCAGTCGATCTACCGCTTCCGCCAGGCTGAGGTCGGCCTGTTCATCGACCTGCAGCAGCACGGTCTTCGCAACCTGCGCCTGGAGCCGTTGCGGCTGGAGGCGAACTTCCGTTCGATCCCCGCGATCGTCAACTGGGTCAACGAATCGTTCCCGGCCGTGCTCGCTGCGCGCAGCGACGCGGAGCAGGGCGCAGTTCAGTACAGCCCGAGCACGGCGACGGTTCCGGACGCCGATGGGGGCGTCCGCGTTCACACCTTCGTCAACGCCGACGAGGACATCGAGGCGGCGCGCGTCGTCTCGATCGTTCGCGACAGTTTGGAACAATCCGCAGACGGGCGCATCGCGATTCTGGTCGCAGCGCGCACGCACGTAGATGCGATCGCTCGCGAGTTGGCGACGGCGGGCGTCGACTTTCAGGCCATCGAGATCGAACAGCTCCGCGATCGGCCGGTCGTGCAGGACCTGATCGCATTGACGCGTGCGCTAGTGCACGTTGCCGATCGAACGGCATGGCTTGCGGTGCTGCGTGCACCCTGGTGTGGCCTGACTCTGGCGGACCTGCACGAGCTTGCGGGGCCGTCGTCGACGACGACGATCGAGGAAGCGATCCCACGCGCGCTCAGCTCGACACACGACGATCTGTTCGCGGAAGGACGGTTGTCCGATGACGGACGCGTGCGACTGGCGCGGACCTGGCAGATCCTCAGCGCGGCGCTCGGAGAGCGCGGCCGCTGGCCGCTGCGCATCTGGGTCGAGCGCACCTGGAATGCGCTCGGAGGGCCGGCAACGCTGACGCGCGTGGATGATCTCGACGACGCCGAGGCGTATCTCGCACGGTTGGAGCAGATCGAGAACGCTGCCGATCTCGATGACGTGGCGCGGATCGAGGAGCAGTTGTTCCGATTGTTCGCGAGCGCAAGGTTTGCCGGAGAGGCGCGCGTCGAAGTGATGACGATCCACGCTGCGAAGGGGCTCGAGTTCGACACCGTCATCGTGCCGGGCCTGCAGCGCTATCTGCCCAACTACAACCGCGAGCTGTTGCGCTGGACGCGCGTGGCCGGGCCGCAGGGAGGCATGGTGCTGGCGCCGGTGAAGCCGGACGGCGGCGACCCGGATCCGATCTATCGTTGGATCGAGTTGCTGGAGCGGCGTCGTGTCGCGCGCGAACGCGCGCGCTTGCTGTACGTCGCTGTCACACGTGCGAAGCGTGAGCTGCACATACTCGGCAATGCGACGGCGAAAGAGCGAGACGGTCGCCTGGTCCTGGACGATCCGCGTCGCGGTTCCATGCTGCGGATGTTGTGGGGTGCAGTGGAGACGATGTTCTGGGAGACCGAACCTTCCGCGCCGATCCCTGCCGGCTACAAGCCCGCGCCACCGCAGAAGCTGCGACGGCTGCCGCTGGAATGGCGACCGCCGCGCACGCAACTGGTGACACCGGCAGCCAATGCCGATGTCGTGGACATCGAGGCCGAAGAGCGGCCAGTGTTCGACTGGGTGTCGCAGGTGAGTCGTCATGTCGGCACGCTCGTGCATCGGGAGCTCGATCGTCTGTGCCGTCCTGGTGTGCAGACACCGCCGACGTCGCTCGGCTCGGCAAGGCCGCGGCTGATGGCGGAGCTGGCCGAGCTCGGCGTGCCGCCAGACCGCTGCGAAGCTGCATGCGAGCGTGTACTGGCCGCGATGGAGCGCACGCTGGCCGATGAGCGCGGCCGCTGGCTGCTCGGCATCGACGGTCGTATTCGCGATGCCTCGTCCGAGTTGGCGATCAGCGGGGTCGTCGACGGACAGATCCTCGAAGGCGTGATCGACCGGACGTTCGTCGACGAATCCGGGCAGCGCTGGATCGTCGACTTCAAGACCAGCACGCACGAGGGCGGCGGGCTGGAGGCATTCCTCGATGAGGAAGTCGTCCGCTATCGGCCGCAGTTGGAGCGCTACGCTCGCCTGATGCAGGCGTACCGGCCGGAGGAATCCGTCCGGGCGGCGCTGTATTTCCCGGTGCTGCGGCAGTGGCGGGAGGTGCCTGTTTCCGTCTGATCGGGCTAGGAAAATGCGACTTGTGACTGCCTCACGCCGCACTGCGAATGTTACCCTCCCGCCCGAACAGGAGGTCACCATGCACATCGTGATCGCCGCGATCACGGCCATCGCCGGGCTGCTCTGGGCGCTGAACGCGCTCCAGCGTTCAGGCTTTCACTTCAGCTCGCTGAATCCGTTCCTCGCGTACCGCCGCTGGCAATGGAGCCGCACCTACGGCGCGCGTCCCATCTACAAGCTGCAGCGACCCATCGACGTCGCGGCGGTACTGTTGCTCGGCGTCGCCAAGGCCGACGGTGCCATCACCTCTGACCAGAAGCGCGAGCTGCTCGCGATGTTTCAGAGCGAGTTCCAGCTGTCGCGGGATGAAGCGAGCGACCTGCTGCTCGCGAGCTCACACCTGATCCGCGACGAGATCTATCTGGTCGATAACCTCGGCAAGGTCCTGGAACGCAGCGCGGAGCGCTTCGACCCCGATACTGTCGCCTCGCTACTGGCGATGATGCGCAAGGTTGCAGCGCTGGACGGCAGCATCAACAGCGAGCAGCAGAAGCTGATCGAAGCGACCGAGCGCTATTTTGCCGGCCGCAGGCAACCGCAAGGAAAGTGGGCCTGAAGAATATCTCTCGCCAAGATCGCCAAGAGCGCCAAGGGAGATTTCTGAAATTTCACATTCCGGAACTTGGCGATCTTGGCGGTCTTGGCGAGAGTTATCTGTCTTGACCTTGGTCAACCCCAGAGCTTGCGCGACGGCAGGCTCATCACTCCGTCATCCCGATACTCGATCGCATCCGGCCAGTCCTGCGCCTGCAGCAGCGGGCCATCCAAGTCTGCGATCTCGCACAGCTGGGCCACGACCATCGCCGGCGCCATCGCCAGCGAGCCGCCCACCATGCATCCCACCATCAAGCGCAATCCGGCGGCGCGGGCGGCGTATGCGAAGTCGAGTGCAGCTGTGAGGCCGCCGCTCTTGTCGAGCTTGATGTTCACGAAGTCGTAGCGATCGATCAGTCGCGGCAGGTCTTCGACGGTATTGGCCGGCTCGTCGGCGCACACCGGCACTGGCAACTCGAGACTCGCCAGTCGATCGCCGTCGCTCTCGTGGACTGGTTGTTCGAGCAGGTCTACGTGCAGCTGCGCGAGCGCCGGCGCGAGCCGCTGGAGCGCGTCCACGCTCCACGCCTGATTCGCATCGACGACCAGGCGGGCGTTGGGCGCTCCGCGCCGGACGGCCGCCACGGCATCCAACGGGCGATCGGCCGAGACCTTCACCTTGATCCATTGATAGCGGGACAGTTCGCGAGCCTTCGCTTCGTACTCCGCGATGGAGCGAATCCCGATCGTTACGCAGGTCGCGATGCTCTTCGGCTTTGCGATACCCGCCAGCTCCCACACTGACGTGCCAGTGCGCTTCGCTTCCAGATCCCACAGCGCCGCATCCAGCGCATTGCGGGCGCCACCGGGCGGCAGGAGATCCAGCAGCTGGCCGCGATCTACACCGCGCTCGATAGTGGCGCGCACGCCTTCGATCTGCGCTCGCATCGATTCGATCGTCTCGCCGTGATAGTCGACGCCGACGGCTTCGCCACGGCCGACCTGGCCATCTGCCGCAAGCTGCACCATGATCACTTCGCACTCGGTCTGCGAGCCGCGCGCGATGACGAATGGCTCACGCAGCGGCCAGACGCGCGTCTCGATCGAAAGCTGGTGTTTCATCGGCGCAGGAAGAAGTCGAGCGTCGCCTTGAGCGACGTCTGCAACGGATCGAAGCAGGGGACACCCACATACTCGGCTGTCTCAGCGAGAACGCGTGCACGCGCGGTCGCGTCGAGCATCGACGTGTTCAGACTCACACCTCCCAGTATCGCGTGCGGATTCGTCAGCCGCGCCGCTTCGATGTAGCGCGTCGCCGCCACGCGCAGGTCGGGGGTCGGAAAGTCCGGAAACGCATGCAGATGACGCCGCGTCGGATCATGGCAAAGGATCAGAATGTCCGGCTGCGAGCCATGCACCAGCGCGAGCGTTACGCCGGCGTACGCCGGATGGAACAGCGAGCCCTGGCCCTCGATCACGTCCCAATGATCGGGCGCTGCGTCGGGGGAGAGCAGCTCCGCCGCGCCGGCGGCAAAGTCTGCCGTGACCGCATCGAGCGCGATGCCGCCGCCTGAAATCAGAATTCCTGTTTGCCCGGTCGCACGAAAATCAGCGGCGACGCCGCGTGCACGCATTGCCTCGGTCAAAGCCAGCGCGGTGTATTTCTTGCCGAGGGCGCAGTCGGTCCCCACGGTGAGCAGCCGTTTGCCGGTGCGGCGTCGACCACTACCGGCCGGAAAGGTCTGTCTCGGCAAACGCACGTTGACGAGCGCCACACAGCGCTTGCGTGCCGCTTCCTCGAGCCCGGGCACGTCTTCGAGCGGCCGATGCATGCCGCTCACGACATCGAGGCCGGCGGCGATTGCCGCATGGAGCACGGATTCCCACTCGCGGGGAATCTGCCCACCGACCGGCGCAACGCCGATCACGAGCGATCCCACGCCAACGCGCGCCGCCTCGTCGGGGGTCATGTCGGGCAGCCCGAGATCGAGCCGGGCCTGTGGCAGCCGCAGCTGAGCTCTGCAGGCATCGCGTGCCCAGTCGCGCAGACCGCACGCAGTCTTGGCTTCCGCTTCGTCTTCAGCGTCGCCGATGAACAGCAGGTACGGTTTGCGCAGGGTGAATCCAGTCAAGTTCTCGCTCCCCGCAGCTTGGAGTGGCTGGCACGGAGCATGAAAGTAACCCACGCGCGCTATCTATAACAATTCACTCCCGTTCTGGAATCGAAGCGACTAGTGGAAGATGAACAAGCCTCCCGCCAGCACCTGACCCACTGCACCCTTCGGCAGACGCTCCTGCATTTCGCGACGGCTACCGTCCTCGCCGAGCTCGCGCGCCTGCGCGGGCGTCAGCCCGTAGAGCAGCCGGTGCATGCGAGTGAAGTGCGAAGCGTCGGAAAACTTGTAGACGTGCGCGACCTGCGCGATCGACATGTTCGTGTGATGCAGGCTCCAGTGGCCATGGGCCAGCCGCATGACGCGGAAGAAGCGTGCCGGCGATTCCCCGACGGCCTGCTCGAACGCGCGATAAAGCGTGTTGTTGCTCACTTGCAGACGGCGCGCGATGTCCGTCACCGAAAGTTCTTTGCTGATGAACCGATCCATGATGGTGATCGCGCGCCGCACGAGCGGTTTGCGGATCTCGCCGAACCATACCGCTTCGGCGTGCGGTTGCGGGCTGCGGTTGCCGCGCATTGCTTCGAGCACCATGCCGGCGGCGGCCTTGCGTGCGCTAGCGGCGCCGCAATGCTTGCCGATCAGATGCAAGGCGACGTCGGCGGACGATTGCCCGCCCGGACAGGTGATGCGATCGCGGTCTTCCAGAAAGATCGTGTCGGACTCGACGCTGAGGTCCGGAAACTCCTCCTCGAAATCCAGGCGCGCGTTCCAATGCACGCAGCAGCGCCGGCCCTTCATCACGCCGGCGCGCGCCAACACGAACGTAGCGGTGCAGACGCCGATGATCGCCACACCCTGGTCCGCGACGCGTCGCAGGTATTCGAGGATGCGCGGATCGGTATTCCGCTGCGGCTCCATGCGGCCGCCGATCACGACTACGTAATCGAACTGTGCCGGATCGGGGAACGTCTCCCAGGGCGTGATCTCGACGCCGCAGTTGGCGCGCACCGGTTGCAGCGTCGGCGCAATCACCGTCCAGCGGCATTCGCGCTGACGACTGTTGTCCAGCTCGTCGCCGGCGATGCGCAACGCGTCGACGAAGCCGGAGAACGCGAACAGCGTGAACTCGTGCAGCAGGATGAACGCCACCGACAGTTTCGGCTCGGCCAGAGGCGCCAGCTTCGCGGGCGCTGTAGCCGGGACGAGGTAATGAACGGCGCCGCGCACTGGCCGCGCAGCATCGGTTACCTGTCGAACGGACGCAGGAACGCGATCAGATTGAGCGGCAGTGCCGGACACAAATAGCCTCCTTCCTGAACGATGACTGTGGGCAGCGCGAGCTGCGCGATTGCCTGCGCCGCCTGCGAGAACCCTGCACGCGTCACCTTGAGGACGCCGAGTGGATCGTGCTCCGATGCATCGAGCCCGAGTGCGACCACGAGCATCGCGGGCGCGAACGCGCGGATGCGTGCGAGAGCAGTGCCGAGCGCTTGCAGGAACGGCGCGTCGCCCGAGCCATGCGGCAAGGGCAGATTGAGATTGAAACCGATGCCGGCGCCACGGCCGATCTCTTCCGGGTAGCCGGCGTAGAACGGGAAGTAGTTCGAAGGATCGGCGTGGATCGATACGGTCAGCACTTCCGCGCAGTCATAGAAGATGCCCTGCGTGCCGTTGCCGTGATGGACGTCGATGTCGAGGATCGCGATGCGCTGACCGGTCTTCGCGCGCAAGTGTTGAGCTGCGACGGCGGTGTTGTTGATGTAGCAGAACCCACCGGCACAGTCGGCGAACGCGTGATGTCCGGGTGGACGACATAGCGCGTAAGCGGCGCCTTCGGTCAGTGAAGCGTCCGCCGCGCTGATCGCGGACTGAGCTGCTCCGTAGACCGCGCTCCAGGTGCCGGCGCGCAATGGAGTCGAGGTATCTGCGGTGTAGTAGCCGAGGAGCCCGAGCATGCTGTCGGGACGTCGGTGCATCTGCGGTCGCGCGAATTGCGTCGTCAGCAGCTCAACGGCCGCGGGATCGATCTCGGCGCGGCGATTCCAACCGTTCGCGATGAAATCGACATACTCTGCAGTGTGTACCGCACGCAGCGGTGCGATACCGTGGTCGCCCGCGTCGCGGACGTCGAAACCAGCGTCGAGCACGCTCCGGTGCAGCAATCGATAGCGGTCGGCGCTCTCGGGATGCGCGATGGTCTTGCCGCGCCGAAAGAAGCTCTGCGGATCGTGGTCGGTCGAAGCCTTCGAATGGTAGACGCGCATCTGCGGCGCTGAGTCGTCGTTGTGGTCGGGCTCCAGTGTGAGCAAAATGTGTGCGCAAAAGCACCACCCTGTCCACGCTTTGCTACGCGGTTGAAAGCGTGGGAGTTATGCCCGCGGAGCCGAACTAAATTCGCCGCCGCGCCGGAAGCGCCGCAGGGCATGCGGCCGGCTTGCGTCACAAAAGAGAAATCTGCACATGAAGAATCTCGATCGGACCGATCTGAAGATCCTGCAGGCGCTGCAGAGCGAGGGCCGGCTCACGAATCAGACCTTGGCCGCGCGAGTGGCGCTGTCGCCGAGCGCATGCCTGGCGCGCATTCGTCAGCTCGAGGCGGCTGGCGTGATCTCGGGTTATCACGCGCACGTCGCGCTCGAGCTGGTGCGGTCGACGCTGTTCATCTACGCGGAGATTTCGTTGAAGCGTCACAGCCCGGCGGAGTTCACGCGCTTCGAGTCGATGGTAAAGGACATCCCAGAGGTCGTCGAAGCGGCGCAGGTGAGCGGGCAGTTCGATTACTTGCTCAAGGTCGTGGTGCCGGACATCCGCGCGTGGCGCGAGCTCGCGGCGCGCTTGCAAGACGAGGGCGGGGTGGAGAAAGTATTCACCCATGTCGTACTGAAAGACGCGAAGACGTTCAGCGGGTATCCACTCAAATGACGTACGGCATCATCGGCGTGGGCGCGATCGGAGCGGCGATCGTCACGGGACTCTGCGATGGCGTGCAGGACGCCCCGCAGATCGTACTGTCGCCGCGGAATGCGAGTCGCGCGGCAGAGCTCGCGTCTCGGTTCGCGACTGTCCGCATCGCGCAGAGCAATCAGGATGTCATCGACCAATCATCCGTCGTGCTTCTGTGCATTCGCCCGCAGGAGGCGCGATCCGTGCTACCGGCGCTGAAGTTCTCCGCAGAGCAGTCCATCGTCAGCATGATGGCCGGCAGCTCGATCGAGACACTGCAGCAGCTGGTTGCGCCGGCGCACAGCATCGCTCGCGCCATTCCGCTGCCGGCCGTGGCCGCACGCGAAGGTGCGACGCCGATCTTCCCGCCCACCGAAGCTGCGGCGGCACTCTTCGATCGCCTCGGCTGCTCCATCGAGATTCCAAACGAGCGGGCATTCGATGCGACCTCGGCGTCGACGGCAACGATTGCAGCGCACTTCGCCTATCTGAACGCCATCTGCCGTTGGCTCATTGCGCAAGGCGTTGACGAGCAGGTGGCAAGACGTCAGGTCGCCACCAGCTTCGCGGGACTGGCGGCACTGCTTCACGATCGCGAGGACCGCGCGCCGGACTTCAATGAGCTCGCGCGCGATCACGCCACGCGCGGCGGGACGAACGAGCAGTTCCTCGCCGTGCTCGAACAGGCGCGCGTGTTCGCCGCCGTCGACGCTGGGTTGAATCAAGTCCTCGAGCGGCTAACGCGTCGCTGATCCCGCCGACACGCGATTGGGATACGCCGGATGCTTCGGCTCCGCGGCCGGCTGCTTCTGCAGCGCTTGCATCGCAAGCTCGATCGCTTTCTCGAGCTGTGGGTCGCGGCCTGCGAGCAGCGACTGCGGTGAATCCTCGACCTCGACGTCGGGCGGCACGCCTTCGTTCTCGATCACCCAGCCGTCCTCGGGCGCCCAACCCGCGATGTTCGGCGCGGTGATGGTTCCGCCATCCATCAACGTGTGGATCTCGAGATTGCCGACCAGGCCGCCCCAGGTGCGCGTGCCGACGATCGGCCCGAGCTGCGCCTTGCGGAACATCCAGGGCAGCAAGTCGCCGCCGGAGCCCGCGCCTTCATTGATGATCATCACTTTCGGACCATCGATCGTGGCGCGCGGCGTGCGCAGATCCTTGCCGTAGCGCGTCGCCCAGCGGATCACCGGCTGCTTGCGCATGATGTCGATGTAGTAGTCCGCAACGAAACCGCCGCCGTTGTTGCGATCGTCGAGGATCAGCGCGTCCTTGTGACTCTGCGGGAAGAAGTAGCGCTTGAACGATGCAAAACCGGCGACAGACGTGTCAGGCACATGCACATAGGCGACGCGGCCCCCGGTTGCGGCGTCGACCTTGCGGATGTTGCTCTCCACCCAATCGACATAGCGCAGCTGCCGCTCGTTCGCGATCGGCACGACCTTCAGCGTGCGCGCGCCCTGGCCGTCGGCGCGTGGGCCGACGCTGATCTCGACCGGCTTCTCGACCATGTTCTCGAACGCGCCATAGACATTGCGCTCGCTCGTGAGCTGCTTGCCATCGACTGCGAGCAGATACTCGCCATCCGCGACGGAGATGCCCGGCGCACGCAGCGGTGCGCGCAGGTCCGGGCGCCAGTCCAGGCCGCCATAGACTTTCTTGAAGCGATAGCGTCTCTGCGCAACCTCGAAGTCTGCGCCGAGCAGCCCGATGCCGACATTCGGCGGCTTGGCGATCGATTCGCCGGCGCCGCTGTAGCTGTGGCCGACGCGCAGCTCGCTCGCCATCGCCGCCATGATGCGGCTGACGTCGCTGCGCGTCGCGGCGTGATCGAGCAACGGTTCGTACTTCTTCCACATCGCGTTCCAGTCGACGCCGTGATAGTTCGGCGCGTAGAAGAAATCGCGATTGAGCCGCCAGGCCTCGCGCAGGATCTGCCGCCATTCCGCGCGCGGGTCGATCGTGATCGAGACGTCCTCGATCGGCACCGCGGTCGCAGCCTCCGGTTTGATCTCGGCGCCGGCGGGCGCGATCTTCAGGCTCTTGCCTTGTCGCAGCAGCACCTTCTCGCCATCGGCCGAGAGGAAGTAGGCATCGACGCCGCCGATCAGTGTCTTCGCCGTGCGCTCCTTCATGACGAAGCGCTTCAGCTCACCGGCAGTGTTCA
>Ga0075431_100003049_pt1 | contig 16210 bp, 11 predicted proteins | sample RhiMetdeltSRZDD5_FD_75297 | JGI IMG/M metagenome (GOLD analysis project Ga0075431, IMG submission 75297) | Populus rhizosphere microbial communities from Tennessee, USA - Rhizosphere MetaG P. deltoides SRZDD5 | ecosystem: Host-associated > Plants > Roots > Rhizosphere > Soil | place: USA... | reverse complement strand
GTCTCGCTGACGCGCGGACGCGACATCACCGAGTCCGAGGAGGCGACGCGCACGCCAGTCGCGCTGATCAACCAGACCATGGCGACGCAGCTGTGGCCCGATCAGGACCCGATAAACCGCCGTTTCAGATTGGCCGACTCACGGACGAAGGATTGGTTCACGGTGATCGGCATCATCGCCGACTTCAGACATTTCCAGGGCGACAGCGAGCGCCCGGTCTTTCCGTCGGCGTACGTGCCGTACTCGATCGATCCCACACTGAACACGGGGCTGACCATCCGCGTCGCCGCGGGTGCACCTGCGCTGATTACATCAGCCGTTCGCCAGGAGATTCGAACCTCGGATGCGACGTTGCCTGTGTTCAGCGTTCGAACGATGGAGGATCTTCGGCAACTGAGCTTCTGGCAGCAGGAGCTCTTCGGCTGGATGTTCTCGATTTTCGGTGTGGTCGCGCTGCTCCTCGCCTCGATCGGCGTCTATGGAGTGCTGTCCTATTCGGTATCGCAGCGCGTGCAGGAGATTGGCGTTCGTGTGGCGCTCGGCGCCGAGCGGCGCGACGTGCTGCGACTCGTCGTAGGGCAGGGCGTACGACTCGCCCTCGTGGGCATCGCCCTTGGGATCATTGGTGCCTTCGGAGTGACCTGGACCATCCAGTCGGAGCTGTACAACGTCAAGCCCTACGATCCGCTCAGTTTCGCCGGCGTGTCGATCTTCTTGTCGCTGACCGCCTTGATCGCAAGCTACGTCCCAGCGCGCCGCGCGATGGCCGTCGATCCGATCGTCGCGTTGCGAAACGAGTGAAACCCCGTCTGAACCCACGTGTGAAGTATGATCCGCTGATTCGCGGTGCAGTTAGATCTCCCTTTTTCCGTTCCAGAACCGGGGTCGATTCCAGAGCTTCAGCGACAGCCGGCACCTCAGCCGTTCGGTGTTCCTGAGGTCTCCTTCGTCCGGGTCCGCCGCGCGCGACGCTATATCCTTCGCGTTCAACCCGACGGCTCTCTCCGCGTGACCGTCCCGCGAGGCGGCTCGCGCCGCGAAGCCGAGGCGTTCGTACGGGAAAACCGCCGGTGGATCGAACGCGAGCTTCGCCGTGTCAACGTTCAGCATGCGCCACCCGAGTGGGCGGACGGCACCACGATCATGTTTCGTGGGCGGTTCGTGACGCTGGCGGTGGATGAGCGGGCCGGCGTTGTGCGTTACGCCGATCGCAGCGTCCGGCTCGACAGCCGTACGGCCCTGCGAACGCTCGTGGAGAACGATCTGCGCGATGTTGCGCGCGACGAGCTTGTCCCGCGTGTGCATGCCCTGGCCGCGCGACACGGGCTCCATGTCGACCGCGTCAGCATTCGCAATCAGCGGTCGCGCTGGGGATCGTGCGCGCGCAGCGGCCACATCGCGCTGAACTTTCGCCTGGTGCAGATGCCCGAGCAGATACGCGACTACGTGCTCGTGCACGAGCTGATGCATCTGCGGCAGCAGAATCACTCACGGCGTTTCTGGCGTCTCGTCGAGGCGGTGTGTCCCGACTTTCGTGAAGCCGAGCGATGGCTCCGTACCGAGGGCCGTTCGTTGTTCTGAGGTCCTTGAGACCATGCAGTTGTCTGGTCAGCGCTGCGTCGTGCGGTCCTGGCGGTCGAGCGACGCCGAGTCGGTCACGTTGCACGCCAACAATCACAACGTGGCACGTCAACTGCGCGACAGGTTTCCGCATCCCTACACGCGCGCGCACGCGGCTGCTTTCCTGAAAACGGCGGTGGCTGCCGAACGTCCCACGAACCTCTGCATCGACGTCAATGGCAAGGCGGTCGGCGGAATCGGGTTCGTCTGCGGCTCGGACGTCGAGCGCTTCTCAGCTGAAATCGGCTACTGGCTGAGCGAGCGCTACTGGGGTCAGGGCATCGTGACCGAGGCGCTGATGCTCGTCACCGAACACGCCTTCTCGACCTTCAACGTGCTGAGACTGTTCGCGCTGCCGTTCGCCGACAATGCAGCGTCGATTCGTGTGCTCGAAAAGGCAAGTTACGTTCGTGAGGGCATTCTTCGCTGCAGCAGCGTGAAGTACGGACAGCGGCGGGATCAGATGCTCTACGCGCGCATCAATCCAGACTGGCGGATGTCCTGAGCGCCGATCGCGTCACGATCGCGGAAAGCCGGCTGCTTTCTTGACCTGATCCGCCTGCCAGAGATGCCGGCGATCGTGTGCGGGGATGATCCGGAGCCCTGTTCCGACGCGCACCTTGATCAGCGAGAGAAAAGGATTCGTGAACTTTGCGCGATTCACATCGAGATCCGCGCAATCGGCGATCAGTTCACGGATCCGCTTGTGCGCGTCGTGGTAGTGCGCGAGCACTTCGGTGCGGGACGTCGTCGACTGGGGTTGCACGCTCGACGGGGCGCGCAGCCGTCGCTTCACCGGCGGTTCCTGGCTCGCGATGAACCACTCACCGGCCCGCGTCGATTTCATTGGGCCAGTCCGCCGCCACCCCCTCGATCGAGCCAAATCGACTCCACTCCGGACTGCGCTTCCGTACAGATCGTTGATGTTGCCGATGTGCTCCAGGCACTGACCAATGCTCCACGAGCGTCCCTCGTTCGGCTGCCAGTGGAATTGCGTGTCGCTGAGCCCTTCAACCAGGACATCCGCTGCGCGATCAGCCGCATCAATCTGGTTCAACACATCCTGCAGGTCGTCTGGAAGCTTCGTCATCGTCTTCCGATCGTGCCGTAAACGGGGCCAGTGCGGAAGGGCTGGCGTGTCCGATCGCGGGATCGACGTTGTCGGCGGCGGACATTCGCCGCGGCGTCTCGTAATTCCAAAGTGCTGCGAACAAAGCAGTTGGGATGATTTGTGTGACCGGCACGCCTCTCGCAATCAGCAAAAGTTTCGTTTTCGGAAAGGCTGACATGGATTCGCTTTCGCAGGACTTGCGCTACGCCATTCGGCGGATTCTGAAGAGTCCAGGCTTCACGCTGGTTTCAGTGATCACGCTCGCGCTCGGCATAGGCGCCAACAGCGCAATCTTCAGCGTCGTCAACGGCGTCCTGTTGAAGCCGTTGCCGTTCAAAGACCCGGATCGACTCGTCGGGATCTATCACGTCAGCGAGGGCCGGCGATCGACGATGTCCGGACCGAACTTCACAGATGTCCGGCGCCTGAGCGAAACGCTGTCGGATGCCGCCGCGATCTCGCGGTATCGAACGATACTGACCGGCCAGGGCGAGCCGGTGCGGCTCAACGCCGCGGACGTATCGGCTGGCTTCTTCGATCTGCTGGGCATTCGCCCGCAGCTTGGCCGTGGCTTCAGGGCCGAAGAGAACCTGCCGGGGAGCGCCAAGGTCGTCGTCATCGCCGATAGTCTGTGGCGTCAGAACTTCGGACGCGACCCCCAAATCGTGGGCAAGACGATCACGCTCGATGGCGTACCGCGAGAGGTCGTCGGCGTCATGCCAGAGGGCTTTGCATACCCGACCGATCGCGTGCTCTGGACGCCAATCGAACACACGCCAGGTTTCGTTTCCGAGCAGCGAGGTGCGTGGTATCTCACGGTGATCGGCCGTACGAAGGATGGCGTTCCGGTCGAGCGCGTCAGGGCCGAGGTACTGACGCTCGGGAAACAGCTCGCGAGGCAATATCCCGACGCGAATGAAGGCGTGAACATCGAGGCCGTCCCGCTTCACGAGGCGACGGTCGGTAACATTCGCAAGGCGGTGCTGGTGTTGCTCGGCGCCGTGGGGTTCGTGCTCTTGATTGCGTGCGCGAACGTGGCGAACCTGCTGCTCGCCCGCGCCGCGGCACGCGAGACCGAGATGGCCGTCCGCACGGCACTCGGTGCAGGCCGTTTCCGGCTGATCCGGCAACTCCTGACGGAAAGCGTGATACTCAGCCTCGTCGGTGCCGGGTTGGGCCTTCTCTTAGCCGTGTGGAGCGTGGAGCTGTTGATCGACCTTCAGCCGCAGGGCATTCCGCGGCTGAACGACGTCCGCGTGGATTCGACGGTCATCACGTTCACGCTGGCGCTTGCAGTGCTGACCGGATTGATCTTCGGCCTCGTGCCGGCATTTCAATCGACGCGCTCGCGCCTGGCGAGCACGTTGAAGGAGGGCGGACGCGGTGCGCTGACGACGCACGGGGGGACGCGGATGCGCGGCGCGCTGGTCATCGCCGAGATGGCTCTGGCGGTGATGTTGCTCACCGGCGCAGGCCTTCTGATCCGCAGCTTCGTCAGGCTCGCGTCGGTGGACCCTGGCTTCCACGTCGAGCAGGCACTGACCTTCGAGCTCTCGCTGCCGGAATCGCGTTACGAACAGGAGGCCAGGCAGATCGCGTTCTTCGAGCAATTGCTTCCACGCTTGCGCTCCGTGCCAGGCGTGCAGGATGTGGGAGCAGTTCTGTCGCTGCCGCTCAGCGGCTCGAGCCTCGTGCTGACTTTCGAAGTCGCAGGACGTCCGCCAGTGCCGCCTGCGCAACAGCCGGCGATTCAAGTGCGGGTCGCAACCGCCGAGTATTTCAGAACGATCGGCATCCCTCTCGAACGGGGCCGGATGTTCAACGACCTGGATCGGGAAGGCACCCAACCCGTCGTGCTTCTGACACAGGCCGCCGTTCGTCAGTACTTTCCGAACGAGGATCCGATCGGCAAGCGGATCACTCTCGGTTGGGGTCGCGGGCCGGGAACCCCTCGTGCGGGCGGTGAGGTGATCGGCGTGATCGGAGATGTGAAGAACGCCGGGTTGGACGAGGCGGACCCGCCACAGCTCTATCTGCCCTACCGCCAGTGGCCGGTCCAGAGCATGAGCGTCGTGCTCAAGACCAGCATCCCGCCAGCTTCGGTGACCGATGCCGCCCGTCGTGAGGTGTATGCCGTCGATGGCAGCATCCCCATTTCGAATCTCCGCACGCTCGAGCAGATCGTCTCACGCTCGATCTCCCAGCCGCGTTTCTACATGACGCTGCTGGCCATCTTTGCAAGCGTTGCACTCCTGCTGGCCGCCATCGGTATTTTCGGCGTGTTGTCGTACGCCGTGTCGCAGCGGACGCGCGAGATCGGCATCCGCATGGCGCTCGGCGCGCGTGAGCGCACGGTGGTGGGGCTGATCGTGCGCCACGCCATGATTCTCGCCTGCGCGGGAGTGGTTCTCGGAGTGTTTGCGGCATATTTTCTGTCGAGCACGCTCTCCACGCTCCTGTACTCGACGACGCCTCGCGATCCGCTGACCTTTGCTTCGGTTGCCGGCCTTCTGCTACTCGTCGCGCTCTTCGCCAGCTATATTCCAGCCAGGCGCGCGACCAGGGTCGACCCAATCGTTGCGCTGCGAGCGGAATAGCGCGCATCATCTACAATCGCTGAATGCCCTTTCCGGCGGCACTGCGCGCGCTCCGCGGGCGCAACTATCGCCTCTTCATCAGCGGCCAGCTCGTTTCGCTCATCGGTACCTGGATGCAGACCGTTGCCCAGGCCTGGCTGGTCTACAGGCTGACCGGCTCTGCGGCGATGCTCGGCCTCATTGGTTTCGCCGGACAGATTCCCGTCTTCGTCCTCGCGCCTCTCGGCGGCGTGATAGCCGACCGTGTCAATCGCCACCGCGTCCTCGTCATCACGCAAACGACGATGATGCTCCTGGCGTTGACTCTCGCAGCCCTCACGCTGACGGACGTCGTCCGTGTCTGGCAGATCTTCGTTCTCGCGTCCCTGCTGGGTGTGGCGAACTCGTTCGATATTCCCGCGCGGCAGTCGTTCATCGCGCAGATGGTCGGCCGCGAGGATCTCGTCAACGCGATTGCCTTGAACTCATCGATGGTGAACGGCGCGCGGATGGTCGGACCTGCTGTTGCCGGCATCGTGGTCGCTGAGGTTGGTGAGGGCTGGTGCTTCCTGCTGAACGGCCTCAGTTATGTAGCCGTCATCACGGCCTTGCTGCGAATGCGTGTGGCGGCGATTGCTTCCCCTACGGCGACAGTCTCTGCCTGGGTCAGCGTGGTCGAGGGCTTCTCCTTCGCCTGGCGAACGACACCGGTTCGAGCCTTGCTCTTGTTACTGGGGCTCGTCAGCCTGATGGGCATGCCGTACTCGGTCCTGATGCCGATCTTCGCCGATCGAATCCTCGGCGGCGGGCCCCACGCCTACGGGCTGTTGATGTCGTGCTCCGGAGTCGGAGCGTTGTTGGGTGCGGCCAGCCTCACGTCACGGCGGTCTGTCAGGGGTCTGGGCCGGTGGGTCGCATCATCGGCCGTCGGCTTCGGCGTCGCCTTGATCGCATTCTCGTTCTCGCGCTCGTTGTGGCTGTCCGCGATGGTGCTCGTGCCGGCGGGTTTCTGCATGATGGTGGAGATGGCCTCGTCGAACACGCTGATCCAGTCGATGGTTCCGGATCGACTGCGCGGCCGCGTGATGGCCGTTTACTCGATGATGTTCATGGGCATGGCGCCGCTCGGCGCGTTGATGGCGGGCGCGCTGGCGCAGCCCCTGGGCGCCCCCGTAACTGTCGCCATGGGCGGCGTGGCCTGCATAGTCGGTGGCCTCACGTTTGGCTCGCGCCTTCCCGCGCTTCGAGGTCCCGCACGCGAGTTGATCGTCGCGCAGCAGATGGCAGCGGGAGGCCCTCCTGACGAGGCGACGAGACTGACTTCGTGAGCCCAGGGAACGGGGGTGAACGGGGGACACGGAACGAGCTTCAAAAACGGAGACACGGAGACACGGAGGCGGATTGCTTGGGCTCGTCACCAGCCAGCGGCCGAGCGATCAATCGACACCCCGCGGACGCAAGCGGCCGGTGGTGCGGGTGCCGCTTGTGTCCGTGGGGTGTCGATTGATCGCCCGCCGCGCAAGCGGCGGCATCGGCGTACCCGGTGACAACCCTGCCGAACAATTTCAGATCCGTTTTGCCTCCGTGTCTCCGTTTCTCCGAGTTGAAGCCTGTTCCGTTTCCTCCGTCAGCGCTCCCTTTCCTCGTGCCGAAGTAACCTAAGCAGATGTCATTGTCGTCTCACACAGGGTCAGGGCTGGCCGCCGCGCTCGTTTTTCTGACCGTCTCGTGCCGTCCGGTCCCTCCCGAGCTCCCAGATCCGGATCGCCTCGCGAGCCTGGCGGTGATTCGCAGGGACACCTATGGCATTCCCCACATCCTCGCGCCGACGGAGGAGGCTGCGGCGTTCGCGTTCGGCTATGCGCAGGCTGAAGATCACGCCGCCGAGATCGGCCGGCGTTACATCGCCGCGAGAGGCGAGGCGGCGCGGGTGTTCGGTGCCCAGGCTGTCGAGAACGATCTCGACATGGCGCAGTTCGACAACCTTGCGGAAGCCCGGCGAGGTCTTACGGAGCTGTCGCCGCTCTTCAGACGAGTGATCACGGCGTACGCGGCGGGCGTCAATCGCTACGTGGCGAACAATCGGGCACGAGTCCCCAGCTGGATGCCAGAGATCACCGCCATCGACGTGCTCGCCAGCAGCCGGGCGTCGGCCGTCAACACGCTAGCGGGCCCGGCGCTTCCGCGGCAATTGCGTCAGAAGTACGAAGGGCAGTCCGGCACCACGGTTGATGCGGAGGACGATCAATGGATCGACGCACCGGGCTCGAATGCGTTCGCGCTATCGGGCTCGCGGACGACAACGGGTAAGCCGATTCTGCTCGGCAATCCGCACCTGGCCTGGTCCTCGCTCTACTGGGAAGCGCACGTGCGCGTGCCCGGCAAGATCGACTTCTACGGGTCGACGCTGGTCGGGATTCCCGTGCTTCGAGCTGGCTTCAACGACCGCCTCGGGTTCGTCACCACGAACAACGCACCCGATCTCGTCGACGTCTTTGGCCTTCAAATCGACCCGAAGAACGCCGATCGCTACATCTTCGACGGCAAGTCCCACCCGCTCGAGAAGCGCGAGGTCAGCGCCCAGGTGCGAAACGACGATGGCACAGGGCGCACCGAAACGAGAACGTTCCTGACCTCCCACCTTGGCCCGGTGATCCATCGCGACGCGCGCCGCGCCTTCATCGTGAAGTCGACCGCGCTGGAGGCCACCCGCTACTTCGAGGGGTTCTACATGCTCAGCCGGACGCGGTCGTTGCGCGACTGGCTCCGCGTCGCGCGCGAGAACCTCGTGCCAACCTCCAACTTCACGTATGCCGACGCGGACGGGAACATCCTGTACCTGTGGAACGGCCGGGTTCCGCAGCGGGTCGACGGACGCGACTATCGCCTCGATGTCGATGCTTCCGGGAGACGGGACGTCTGGAGCCGGCTGCATGACGTCAACGACTTCCCGCGACTGTTGAATCCGCCTGGCGGCTACATCCAGAACGCGAACAACCCGCCGCAGTTCGTGTCGCTGCGCGATCCGATCGACATGAGCCGCTTTCCCTCGTACTTCGAACGTGGCCCGCTCGCTCTCCGGCCGCAACTGGCGCTCGAGATGCTCGACGGGCAGTCACGATTCTCGGTCGCTGATGTCACTCGGCTGAAATACTCGCTGCGTATGCTCCTGGCCGAACGTGTGAAGCCGCATCTGATCCGGGCCGTGCGTGCTGCGGGATCGGCATCGGACGATGCGAAGGCCGGGGCGGACGTGCTCGAGGGATGGGACAACACGGTCTCGGCGGGAAGCCGGGGAAGCGTGCTCTTCCAGCAATTCTGGGACACCTACTCGGCCGCCGTTCGTCAGCCTTTTGCCACCCCGTGGGCCGCCGGATCGCCAGCTACGACACCCGAGGGGCTCTCGGATCCGGCGGCCGCGCTCCAGCATCTGGAGTCGGCGGTCCGCAGCACGCGGTCCGCGTTTGGATCCGAACGCGTTGCCTGGGGCGACGCTAACCGGTTCCGGTTCGGTTCCATCGATCTGCCAGGAGACGGGGCATCCGGGACCTACGGATGCTTCCGCGTGCTCAGATTCGACCGTGTTCCCGGTTCGGGGCCCAGGATTGCGGGGAACGTGGCAGATGGCCAGCCGCTCGTCGGTTTCGGCGACGCCTGGGTGATCCTCGTGGACTTCTCAGGGCCGGTTACGGGCTGGTCGGTGCTCGCCTACGGGCAGACGAGCAACCTCGAGTCGCCGCACAGCCGCGACCAGATCGGCGTCTTCGCCGAACATCGGCTTCGCCGGGCGTGGTACACCGAAGCGGAGATAAAAGGAAATCTGATTCGGGAGTATCGGCCGCAGTAAACAACGATATATTCTCAGTCGACTGATTGAGGACTCACGCGGCTGGCCGCTCACGACTGAAAAGACACCATGGAGTATTTGATCAAACAGTATTCTCTCCAGCAGGGCGCGCTGGAGATTCAATACATCGAGGAGTTCTTCCTCGATTTCCCGCGAAAGAAGACGGCGGCCGAAGTGATCCAGCGGCTGGGCGACCGCGATCACCAGATTCTGATGGCCGAGGCATCGTTGCCGGATGACTCGTCGTCGTTCGTTCCAGTGTCGTTCAAGGTGGCGCACGAGCTGAGGGCGAGGGAGACGGATCCGAAGCTGGCCGATCTCGTCGTGCAGCTCGAGGATTGCGTCCAGTTCGATGGCCGCCGAGTCCTTTATCAGTGGATTGGCGGCACCCGGACGGACTGGCGCGGCCAGGGGCATTTTCGCGCCCTCACCGAGGAGCAGGAGGTGTGGGCGCTCGAGAATGGCTTCGACGAGATCCTGGTGAAGACCAAGAACCGGTTTTATGAAATGCGCAGCACGCTCGCGCAGCTGCACTTCGACGTGATCCGGTTCGTTCCGCATCCAGGCGATACGGGCGAATCGAAAGTATTCCTGCGGAAGCGGCTGGGGCAGCACGTGGTCGATGCGCACCGCAGCCGTCGATCAGTGGTGCGCGCCGACGAGTGATTTACGAGGTCAGTTGCGCCAGCGATCCGGCCGTCGCGCCCTATCGGCACGTCGGCGATCGCAGCTGGCTGCTCGCGAACGGCCTCTTCGTCGCCGAAGGGCGCCTCGTTGTCGATCGCCTCATGTCGGCGGGCCGCTATCGAATCGAGTCCGTCCTCGTCACGCCCGCCGCTTTTACCGCGCTCGCGGACCGATTGACCGCCCTCGACGCGCCGGTGCTGATCGCGTCGCCAGCGCTGCTCGAGGAGATCACAGGCTTCGACTTCCATCGGGGATGTCTGGCGCTGGCCGCCCGAGACGTGCCACCCGCAGTTGATGATGTGGCGCCGGACGGTTTGTTACTCGGCCTCGAGGCCGTTGGCAACCCGGACAATGTCGGCGGCCTCTTCCGCACCGCTGCGGCCCTTGGGGTGTCCGCGGTCCTCGTCGACACACGCACGGCCGATCCGTTCTACCGGAAGTCGATCCGCACGTCGATGGGGGCCGTTCTCGATCTGCCATTCGCCATGATTGAGGACTGGCCGGCTGCTTTCGGCAGGCTTCGCACGACGGGCTACCGCATCGTGGCGCTGACGCCAGGCCCTACGGCTGAACCGCTGTCGGCGTTCGTTCAGCGGCCAGGCATCGATCGGCTGCTCGTCCTGGTAGGCGCGGAAGGCGCCGGCCTGAGCAGGCCTTTGCTCGAGGCGGCGGACTGCCGGGTCCGCATTCCGGTCGGCAGCGCGGTCGATTCCCTCAACGTCACGGTCGCGGCCGGCATCGCGCTCGCGAGGATCGCAGAGGCGAGGCAGCGTCTATGATTAAACTAGTGCACTCTCACTCTGCACTAGCCTTGGATTCCGAAGATGGTTGAAATGCCCCAGAAACTGCAGGACCTGCTCGAGACCTTCGACATGTTTCCGGATCAGAGCGATCGAACGTCGATGTTGCTCAGCTATTCCGACAAGTTTCGCGAGGTCCCGAAGGAGGTCGCCACGCGGCCTTTTCCGAAAAGCCACCAGGTGCCGCAGTGCGAATCCGAAGCCTACGTGTGGGCGTTGAAGCAGCCCGACGGCACTCTTCAGCTCTACTTCGCCGTGGAGAACCCGTCGGGTGTGTCGGCGCGGGCGTTGGCCTCTATCCTCGATCGCACGCTGTCGGGTCTGCCGGCGTCCGAAATCGCCACCGTTTCGTCCGACATCGTCGAACGGATCTTCCGTCGCAATATCTCGATGGGAAAAGGGATGGGGCTTATGGCGATGGTGCAGGCGGTGCAGACGCTGGCGAAGAACGCGTCAAAACCGTAGTCCGTGGTTCGTGGTCCGTCGCTCGTCGCTCGAAAAGCTCTCCGAGCCACGAGCGACGAACGACGAGCCACGGCAGGATCTACTTTTCGATTGGCACGTTGACCATGTTCCCCCACTCGGTCCATGAGCCGTCATAGTTCCTGACGTTCGTGAAACCGAGCAGATACTTCAGGGCGAACCAGGTGTGGCTGCTTCGTTCGCCGATGCGGCAATAGGCGATCGTGGACTTGTCAGGCGAAAGCTGCTTCTCCTCGCAGTAGATCTTCTTCAGATCGTCCGCGGTCTTAAACGTGCCGTCCTCCGGGTTGATCGCCCGCGCCCACGGGACGCTTTTGGCGCCCGGAATGTGGCCACCGCGCACCGCGCCCTCGTTGGGATAGTCCGGCATGTGGAGACGCGTGCCGGCGTATTCCTCCGGGCTGCGCACGTCGACGAGCTGCCCCTTCGACTGCATGTGCGCCATCACCTCATCGCGGAACGCACGATGCTTCGCGTCGGCGCGCTCCTGCGATTTGTAGGTGGTCGCCGCGAACTGCGGGACGTCCTTCGTCGTCTGGCGCTTGTCTTTCTCCCACTTGACGCGGCCGCCGTCCATCACGCGTGCGTTCGTGTGACCGAAGAGCTGGAACACCCAGAACGCATAGCACGCCCACCAGTTGTTCTTGTCGCCGTAGAAGACGACGGTGGTGTCCTTCGTGGCGCCGATGCGTGACATCAGCTTTTCGAAGCCTTCACGGGTGATGTAGTCGCGGCGCAGCTGATCGTTCAGGTCCGACGTCCAGTCCACGTGCACGGCGTTCGGCACGTGCCCCGATGCGTAGAGCAACGTATCTTCGTTGGACTCGATGAGCCGGACGGAGGGGTCGTTCAGATGCTGCTCGACCCAGTCCGTCGACACGAGCACCTCGGGATGGACGTAGCCACGCGATTCGATGGTCTTGCTCACGGCTGCTTCAGGCATTGCACTTTCTCCTCGTGATCTGGAAAGGACATTATGCCTCGGCGCCCGCCACGGGGGGTAGGTGGATCAACTCCCAACTCCCAACGCCCAACTCCCAAAAGAAATTCGATCGAGAGAGCGGGGTGGAAGTCGTACCAAACAGGTAGGTTGGTACGATTTCTACCCCCCTGTGTCGAAGGGCTCTGTTTTGGGAGTTGGGAGTTGATCGCGCGGGCTCCCGAAGAAGCCCGCGCGATGTCGATTTACCAGTTGATGCGCCAGACGAACTGAACTTCGCGGGCGCCGCTGGTGGACTCGACGCGATAGTCGTCCGGGTCGTTGCCGATGCCGAGCACCGGCGTGAACCACGGACGGTTGAACGCGTTCAGCAGTTCGGCGCGGAACTCGAAGTTCAGGCGGCCCTTGATGGGAATCCGCTTCACCGCGCTCATATCGAACCGGATGAGGGTCGGACCGGTGACGATGAGGCTGTTGATGCCGCACTCGCCGAATCCATTGTCGGCCGCCGTCTGGGCGATCTCGATACAATCCGGCCCGTTTGCCGGCGCGATGTACCGTCCCGTCGGTGCCTCACCGCTATAGCCGCTTGCGGTCGTGGCGCTCACGCTGAACGCCCGCACGGTGTTGTCGATGATGTCCTGCGGCAGCATGTAGACCGCACGACCGGCATCGTCGAATCGCAGTTCGAAGGCGTCGCTCAGCTCGGAAGCCGTCATCCCGACCAATCGACGGTTGCCGAAGTCGAGGAGGCGGCCCGATTGAATCCGGGCGATTCCATCGAACGACCATCCGCCAATCAACCCATTGACGAAACCGCTAGTGTCACCACCCCAGCGGCGGCCTTGACCGAAGGGCAGCTCGTAGGTCCAGTTGGCCTTGAGGGCGTGCGTGACGCCGCCGACGGTGCCCGACTGCTCGACCGTCTTCCGCGGCGTGCGCAGCGAATAGCGCTCCGAGATGTCCGCCTTGCCGAACACGTAGTTGCTCTGGAAAGAGAACCCGTTCGACAGCCGCTTCCGCAGTTCGAGCTGTAGCGAGTTGTACTTCGTGTAGCCGCCGTTGCCGACGACTTCAGCGCCGCCGAGGTAATCCGGGTTGGCCACGAAGAAGTTTGCGGGCAAACCCGCTGTCAACGCGTTCTGGCGCCGGGTGGCGTTGTTCATCAGCCCGGTGTTGTCGGTGTTGGTGACCATCCCGTACGGATTCGGGTTGCGCGCCGCAAGGAATGCCGTGAACGTCGAGCTCGTCCAGTTCGTGCCGGAGTAAGCCGCGGTGTTCGAGGCGTCATTGCGGGCGTTGAAATAGCCGAGGAACGTCGGCAGCGGTGAGGTGCCGGTTCCGGTGCCGCGATAGGCGAACGAGCACGCGTTGCTGCCCGTGCCGCTGCATCCAGCCGCGACGTGCGCCTGCAAGTTCTTCTGCGCGAGACGGAACTCGTTGAGGAAGTTGTTCTCGACGATGTTGGTCTCGTTGTAGTTGTAAGGGATGACCCAGGCCTGGAGCGAGCGCGTGCCGACGTAGCGCGCCTCGACGGCCATGTCGTTGGTCAGCTTGCGCTGCCAGCCCGCCGTCCAGGTCTGTGAATACGGGACCTGGATGTTCGGGTCGAACGTCATGATGTCGCCCGTGGCGACGTCGGTCATCGGGTAGACACGGACCGGGTCGAACGCCGGTGGTCCGAGGTCACCTCGATTGCGCAGCAGGATCGACCCGGGAGTGCCGAGGTTGCCGAGGCTGTGATTCCGCGTTGCGGTCTGCGAGATGCCAGGGTTGTCGTCGATCGCGGTGGCGAAGTCGGACATGCCCGGCCGCTCGTAGGCGAGCGTATAGCCGGCACGGATGACGCTATCGCCATCCTCCCGGCCCATCAGTGTCCCGAGCACGCCGCTGCTCGGGGGCAGCGTCCACGCGAACCCGACGCTCGGTGCGAAGTTGTTGCGGTCGGTGTTGTACGCCGGCGTCCCCTCGTCGAATTGCGAGAACACTCCATGGATGCCAGGCTGCACTCCTGGCTGGAACAGGTTGCAGCCACCGTTTGGCGCGACACCCGATGGCCCACAGACATCGGCCATCGTCGCAAACGAGTAACTGTTGTTCTTCGCCGTGAACGGCTGCTGCAGCTCGTAGCGCAGGCCGATGTTGAGCGTGAAATTCGGCTTCCAGCGCCAGGTGTCGGCGATGAAGAAGCCCCAGTCGCGGAGCTGCGCCCGCTGCATGCCGAGACCAAGGTACTTATACTCGTCGGTATTCTCGTCGAGGCGGAGTTCGCCGCCGATCTGCGACACACGGCCGGTCAGGGTCGCGTAAAGCTCACGAGCGTCATTCAACTGCGCCGTCGACGCGTTGGGGAAATTTGTCGTGTTGAACATTGCGTTCGCCGGATCGTTGGCATCGATGGCGAATGCGATCGTCGGCACGTACTGCTGGTTCTTGATCCAGACGTCCGCCTGCGTGAACGCGCCGCCCAGCTGAATGCTGTGCGAGCCCTTCAGCCAGTTCAGCGTGTTCTCGACGATCTTGGTGCCGGCTTCACGCGCGCTGAAGCTGCCGGTCGAGGCGGCGTTGGTGATAGTCAGGAAGTCGCCGTTGATGTCGAGCAGGTACCCGGCCTGATCGGCGACCGATGTGCCCGAAAACTGACTGGGGCCGATCTCGGGAGAGAACTGCGTCGAGCCGCCGCTGCGTCCGATGCGCAGCTCGTTGACCAGGTTGGCGCCGAGCGTTGAACGCAGCGTACCCTGGACCGTGTAGCGATCCGAGACCTGGCTGCCGGTGTTCGGGAAGCCGGGGAAGTTCGGTTCGCGGTTGTTGGTCGTGTCGGGTGTCGACACCAGGTCGGTGTAGTTCATCGACGTCGACAGCCGGTGGTTGCTGGTCAGGTTGACGTCGACGCGCCACGTCGGGTACTTGGTGATCCCCTCGCTCTCGTACTGATAATTCATCTGCTGCAGCATCGGATCGGTGAGATCGGTCACCGTCTGCCCGGCGCTGTTGGCTGCGGTGTTGATGTCCGCGAGCAGACGGGCGATCGTGGGGTCGAACGACGACAGCTGGCCGTTCTGCGCGGCGAGGCTCATCAGGTCGACCTGGCGGGTCACGCCACCCGAGGTCCAGCGGAAGAGACCCTGCTGCGCGGTCGGGTGCAGGATCGTCCGATTCTCGGTGTTCTGGCCGGGTGAGCGCGATTCCTCGTAGTTGACGAAGAAGAACGCCTTGTCACGGCCGTTGAACAGCCCCGGGATGACGATGGGACCGCCAACGCGGCCTCCGGGCTGGAACAGCTTCTCCTGGTCCTTCGCGATACCGTCCCGGTTATTGAACCAGTCGGTGGCGTCGAGCGAGTAGTGACGCAGATAGAAATAACCGCTGCCGCTCAAGTTGTTGCTGCCCGAGCGGGTGACGAAGCGGATCTGCGCGGCGCCCTGCCCCGTGTTCGCGGCGTCCTGCGCGGCCGAGCTGACCGTGACTTCCTCGATCGCGTCCAACCGCGGGCTGACACGCGCGAAGAAGCCGTCGGTCGTCTTCAACCAGTTGTCCTGGGCGCTGACGCCGTCAATGGTGATGTTGATCGAGCTCTGTGGCAGACCATTGATCGTGGAATCGCGGCTCCCTGCGGGAGTGTTGACGCCCGGCAGGGACGTCACGAACTCCAGCGCGCTCCGGCTTCCCGTCGGCAGCTTGAGGATCTGGTTGGTATCGATCGTGGACGTCACGGCCGCCGACTGTGTCTGGATGATTTCACTGCCGGCCTGGACGACGACGGTCTCCTCGAGTCCGCCGACTTCGAGCGCGACCTTGATCGTGGCTGGCGTCGCCGCGCTCACCCGCACGTCGTTGAGGACGGCGGTCTTGAATCCCATCAGTGTAACCGTCACGGTATACGACCCGGGATCGATAGACGGCACGGTAAAGAAGCCGCTCTCGTTGGTGACGGCGTTGAATGCCGTCGAGGTAGCGTTGCTTTTGACACTGACGTTGGCGCCCGGAATGATGGCGCCCGAGGTGTCTGTCACTGTTCCTGACAGTGAAGTGGTTGCACCGCCTCCCTGGGCGAGCGCAGGCGTGGGGCTGACAGCTGTCGCCATGTTGAGCACAAACATGGCAAGCAGCAAACGGACGTACTGCTTCATGGAACGTTCCTCC
>Ga0075431_100003045_pt1 | contig 16219 bp, 11 predicted proteins | sample RhiMetdeltSRZDD5_FD_75297 | JGI IMG/M metagenome (GOLD analysis project Ga0075431, IMG submission 75297) | Populus rhizosphere microbial communities from Tennessee, USA - Rhizosphere MetaG P. deltoides SRZDD5 | ecosystem: Host-associated > Plants > Roots > Rhizosphere > Soil | place: USA... | reverse complement strand
CTTGCCGGCCAGGTCGAAGAACCAGCTGTGCGCCCCGAGAAAGACGTCTGCGGGCAGCGACTTGAATGTCTTGATACTCCTCGCGAAATCCTCGGCGACCTCGGGATAGTTCTTGTTGTCGACCAGCCGCGCGTTCTCCTGAAGACCAGCGCACGCGATCAGCACGTTGTACGTCCGGCCGCCGTCTGCGATCCTCGTCGTCCACGTCGTGCAGCCCCGCGTGTGCCCGGGCGTCAGGTGAGCGGTCAGCGTGGTGCCGCCGAGCGACACCTGCTCACCGTCCTTGAGCGCGCGGTCGCTGGGGTAGGCCTTGCCGCTCGGCGACTTCATCGCCTTGAGCGCCGGCACGTCCTGCTCCATGGCCATCACGGTCGCGCCGCCGGAGAGATCCTTCAGCAGCGCATCGGCCTGCTGGTGATCCGGGTGCGCGTGGCTGCCGAGAATGATCTTGATGTCGGTGAGCTTGAAGCCAAGCTTCTCCACCGACGCACGCAGCAAGGGCACGGTGTCCTCGTAGTTCGTGTTGATCAGGATGTGACCTTGCGGCGTGGTGAAGAGATACGAATTCAGCGTGGCGGTCCCGACGTAGTGGAGGTTCCCGACGATCGTGTGCGCCGGGAACGCCACTTTGTCCTGAGTCCGATCCTGCTGCGTCTGCGCCTGGACCAGCGCCGGCGTTGCCGCCAGGGCGGCAAGCAGCACCACCGCGTATCGTGTCTGGGAAGCGGCCATACAGGACTCCTCTCGGCGCGCACTTACCGCGTACCCGGCGCTGCCACAGGGCGGCCACTGATCGTCGCGTAGACGGCGGCGATGTGGGCCTCGCGGATCGTATCCCAGCGCTCGAATCCTTTGTAGGCATCGAGCGTCAGCGTCTTCTGGATCTCGGCCAGGCTGCGTCCCGCGCCGATACCGGCGGCGACGCCTTTCGAGATGTCCAGCAGATACTGCAGCGACTGCATGGCGTCCTTCTTCGTGCCCGCCAACGCGTGGCCGGTGAGCGCGTGCTCGTAGTCGAGGGCGTTGATCGTCGTCAGCGCATCGATCCACGAACCCACCGTCGGCGCGAGCCCGCCCGGAAGCCTCTTCACCTGGAGGATGTCGGCGCTGAACACTGCGCGCTCGTCAGGGAAGTGCAGCACCGAGCTGTCGTCGGCATGCGCGACACCCAGGTAGGTCATCGTCACGCGCTTCCCGCCCAGCGTCACGGTGTGCCGATCGGTGTAGGTGACCGTCGGCGGGTGCACGTCACTCACCGACCCGCGCGCGATCTCGGCACCACTCAGCACCTCGTCGCGGTTGTAGTCGAACATCGCAAAGCGATCGCCGTACTGGCCCGCCGCCTCGCTGCGCTCGACGAGTCCGTTCTTGTTCGCATCGATCTTCACCGCGTCGGCCGGCAGCGGCGGGTTGCCGGCCGGCGGCGCGAGCGCCGTCAGCATATTGCGGTGGCCGACGAACTCCGCGGTATCCGCGAACACGACACCGCCGGAAGCGTGGTCCCAGTCGCGGTGCGTGTACAGGACGTAGCGAACCGGCACCTTGAAGCGGCTGGCGATCTCTCCTTTCAACCAGCGCCCGAAATCGCGGTTGATCGGATCGCTCATGATGACGCCCTCCGGCGTCACCAGGAACACCGTGTAGTGGTTGTCGTTCTGCGCGCGATAGAGCTGCCCCGTGACATTGACGATGCCGCGTTGAGGCGGCTTCTGCTGGGCCGAAGCGCTCGACGCGAGGGCCAGTGAGCAGACGACGAGGACGACCGATGTGACAAATCGCATTTTCGCTCTCCGTTGAACGTTCCTATACGTCCTCGGCCCACCTTTCACTTACTGTCGGCTATAAGATCCGGCCATGATTCGCCGTCTTCTCGACGTCCGGCTGAAGCCGGACACTACGATCGCCGCCCTGGCCATCGCCGTTGGCTTCGGCATAGCCACCGCCGCGCAAACGCCCCGGCAGCCGTCGATCTCGCAGGATGACCTGCGCACCTGGCTCACCTACATCGCCTCGGACGAACTCCAGGGCCGGCTCGTCTACACGGAGGGTCTCGGGTTGGCAGGGGCGTACATTGCCAGCCATTTGAAGGACTGGGGCCTGAAGCCGGCGGGGGATCGCGGCACGTACTTCCAGGACGTGCGCGTGCAGGGCGTGCGTACGCGCAGCAACTCCAGCGTCACGGTGACCGTGAACGGCCAGTCGCGCACGTTCAAGGACGGCGAAGGGGTCACGTTCCCGCGCAATCAGGGCGTGAAGCAGACGGTCGCCGGCGAGGCGGCGTTCGCGGGCTACGGCGTGACGTTCGCGCCGCTGCAGCATGACGATTACGCGCAACGCAGCGTCAGCGGTAAAGTGGCGATCTTTCTCGGACGTACTGGACCGAAGGAATTCACCACCGCGCACAACCGGATCCTCAACGCGCGAGCGCGCGTGGCCACCGACGTGCAGCACGCGGTCGCGACCATCACGCAAGCGGCGCCCACCGTCCAGGCGCCGCCGACCAATGTCCCACCGGCGCAGCGCGTGGACTTTCAAACCGCGCAGCGGCTCGATGCGCGCATCGTGCCGCAGATCACCGCCGGCGATGACTTCTTCAACTTCGTCTTCAGCGCGTCGGGGATGGACTACGCGACGCTGAAAGCAGCGACCGAGAAGCAGGAACCTCTCCCGAATGTCTCCTTGTCCGGCGTCTCCATCACCATCAATGTGGACGCGGCGTACGACATCGTCCAGACCCGGCTTACCCGCAACGTCGTCGGTATCGTCGAAGGCAGCGACTCGGCGCTGAAGGACAGCTACGTCCTGCTCGGCGCGCATTACGACCACATCGGCTACGAGCAGTTCTCGTTCGGCGATCGCCGCAACGCCATTGCCAGTTGCACCGGCCAGACGCGGCCGGCGCCCCGAACCGGAGACATCGTCAACAACGGTGCCGACGACGACGGCTCGGGAACGGTGACGCTGATGGCGCTCGCCAAGGCGTTCGCCCGCGGTCCGCGCATGAAGCGCTCGCTGATGTTCGTCTGGCACACCTCCGAGGAAGGCGGATTGAACGGCTCGCGCTACATGGCCGATCATCCGACGGTGCCGCTCGACAAGGTATCGGCACAGCTGAACATCGACATGGTGGGACGCAATCGCTGCGACGAGCCGAGCGAAGCCAACACTGTGTACGTGGTTGGCGCGGATCGCATCAGCACCGAGCTGCACAATCTCAACGAGGCCGCCAACGCCGCGCTGCCGTCGCCGCTGACGCTCAACTACGAGCTCAACGATCCGTCAGACCTGGAATCGATCTACACCCGCAGCGATCACTACAGCTACGCGTCCAAGGGCGTGCCGATCGCCTTCTTCACCACCGGCATCCACCGCGACTATCACTACGTCACCGACGAAGTGGACAAGATCGAATTCCCGAAGATGGCGAAGATCGCAGCGCTCGTGTACGGGACAGCGGCCCGCGTCGCCAATCTCGATCACCTGCCTGCACGCGATAACCTCGGGCCTCGAGTCGGCAAAGGACAGAGTGGACGACTCGAAGGGCAAAGGGCAAATGGCACAGGTCGAAGGTGAGGTTAAGGGTTAGACGTGCATCGCTCGCCCACTCGTCAGATTGAGCCAGCCGCGGACGATGCGGTAGATGAACCAGAGCGCGACGAACCCGAGCGGAATCCAGACGACGATCAGACCGAGGCCAAGCGTTCCGAGCACGAACAGCCCGCACACGGCGACCCACAACAGACCAAACCAGAACGTGCGGATCTGCCAACGGAAGTGCGTCTCGAGCCACGTCCCCTGCACGTCACCGCGCTTTACGTAGTTGATGATCACCGCGATGATCGACGGCCAGCCGAACAGAAACGCTCCGATGACCGTCGCGGTGCCGATGATGCCGATCACCAGGCTCAGTGCATGCAGCGCATAGATCAACTGCGTGACGCCGTACTGAGGATGTGACTGTGGCGGCGCGAGCGACATTTCAGTAGTCCTTGGTACTTTGTGCTTGGTCCGTCCTTGGTCCGTGGTCCGTCCTTGGTCCGTGGTCCGTCCTTGGTCCGTGGTACTTGGTCCCGCACCTCAGACGCACCAAGGCCCAAGCACCATGGACGTTCATGCGTTACGGCTTCTTCTGCATGTCGAGGAAGTCGAAGATCCCGGACGCGTAGGTGAGATACGCGGCGAGGTGCGTGCCGCCGGGGACGGTGGCGTACACGGTGTTCACGCCCGCCGCCTTCGCGGCTTCGGCCATCTTCTGCGATGCCTCGATCGGGTTGGTGGTGTCCTGATCGCCATGAATCACCAGCAGGCCCATCTTGCCCTTGATGCGATCGAAGGGATATTTCTCGAACTCAATCGGGCCGGAGCTGATCACCAGCGCGGCGAACCGATCCGGATATTTCGCGCCCATGTGCAGTGCGCCGGATCCTGACGGGTTCTGGCCATGCAGGAAGACGCGTGCAGGATCGACGCCGTACTCCTTGCTCACCAGATCGATGACGTTGATCACGTCCTGCTCGGCGCGCTCGTTCTCCTGCGGCGTCCAGCCGTCGGCGGGCTCCGCGGCTTTGGGCCGCGCGATCTTGTAGGCACTTCCGTAGTACGGCTGACGCAGCGGACGGTAGCCCATCGGCGTGACGACGAGATACCCGCGCTTCTCGGCCTCGGTGACGAGACTGTTGGGCTCGCGATACGGATTGTCCACGCTCTGCCCGGCGCGGAGCGTCACGAGCAGCGGCAGTCTGACGCCGGGTTTCCAGCGCGACGGCACGAACAGCCGGTACGGAATCGACTCACCAGTCCCTGGAAACTCGTACACACGGTACTGCTCGCCGGTGCGCTGGTAGAGCGGCGCTTTCGGATTGGGTTGAAGCGGCTGCGGTGTGGGGTTTTGGCCGTTCGCCGCGCCGGCTGACATGAGCGCGACGAGAAAAACGAGTATGCGCGCGACGCTCATCGTTGTCATGCGCGCCATTCTATTCCGTCTACGCCATGATGTCCGGCTTAAGCCGAACACTACATGACGTCCGGCTGAGGCCGGACACTACATGTCAGGTCATCGTGTAGCGGCCGTCGTTGGTCCGCCGCAATCGGTTTTGTCCAACCAGATCGTCCAGAACGACGCGGCAGGTCCTCTCTCGCAGGCCGAACAATCGGCCAGCTTCCGCTAAGGACAGCCGCTCACCAAGCGTTTCCCTGAAGGTTCCCAGAATGAGCGCGACGAGATCCGAACGCTCGGGCTCGCCTGCCGCACCACGCACAACACGGCGACGTTCACTGCGCGGGAGCGCCGCAGGCGATGCGCGCGACCAATTGCTCGGACGCATGAGCGGACAATGCCACGCGGTTTCACGCCGAGGCTATTGGGAGAAACCCCAACGACCTCGCTTCAGCCGCGTGGCACCCTCGTTACGTCACACGCGCGCGGGCGGACGTCGTAGCATGCGGTAGAGGAACAGCAGCACGACCGCCCCAAGCGTGGCCATCAGGAAACCCGCCGGCTCACCGGGCCCATAGAGGCCGAGGCTCCGACCCAGGAAGCCGCCAATCACGGCGCCGACGATACCCAGCAGCGTCGTGATGATGAGGCCACCCGGATCCCGGCCTGGCATCAGCAGCTTGGCCACGATGCCGACGACGAGACCAAAGAGAATCCAGCCGAGTACTCCCACCATGCCACCCTCCTGCTTCGCCGGGCCGAAACGCCGGCCCTGCGGATGAACGGTGCAACAGTGCGGCCAGCTCACTTCATCGACATCTCATCGTCGATCGTCAGCTCCGCCTCGTGCTCGCGCATCAGCTGGACGATGGCATCAGCCCGCTGCTTTGCTTCAACTGACGCCCGCATCATCCGATCCGATGCATCAACCTGGTCATGACGCTTCAACTCGACGGCGATCCGATTCATGAGGATGCTGGCCTCTTCGAGAGAGCGAACGGCCGCGCTCGTCGAATGTTCGATGCCTTCGTTCATCATCGCGAGCAGGCTCTCCACCGAGTAGGCGTGGCCCGTGTGACACCGGAACCTGATGCGGCCGCCTTCTTCAATCTCGAGCAGAACGCCATGACAGTCGGGACACGCATACGGCGATGGCCTGCCGAGCTCCTCGAGACCGGCATCGCGCGGATTCTTCTCTTTCGCGATATCCACTTCGACCTCGATATGCGCCGGCGGCGAGGCAGCCTCCCGTGTCGGCAGCGGTTCGGCGGTCAACTCGACCAACAGTGACGGCATTCGCGAGAGTGACACCTTGAAATCGACCGTCACGTGCCTCAGTGCGTTCATCGGCATCGACGGAAAGAGTGCGTCGTCGGGATCCTGGACGATCGCCAGGCCGCCGAGTTTCCGGATCGTCCATAAACCGGCGGTTCCATCGTCCAGGTTGCCGGTGAGGACCACTCCGATCGCCGCGGGCCCGAATACCTGTGCCGCCGAGCGAAACAGCGGGTCGACCGCAGGACGGAACCCGTGCTCACGCGGCCCTTTGGTTACTCGCACGAGGCCCGGCTCGATGAGGAGATGGCGATCGGGCGGGGCGACGTACACTCGGCCCGGTTCCAGGCGCTGCCCGGTGCGGGCCTGCACCACTGACAACGCGCAGACGCGGTCCAGAATTTGATGCAGCACCCCAGGCGACTGAGGCGCCGTGTGAACGGCGATGCACAGGGGGGCAGGAAACGTGGCTGGCAACTCGGCCAGGAGGAGGCGCAGCGCCTCAATTCCCCCAGCGGACGCTCCGATGACGACGACTCGCCTCGCCGTCATCTCAACCGGCCCGCCGCACGTTGGGAAATCTTCTCTATACTACGTGGCGCCAAGGACGATCCAGGTGTCATGACCGACGTCGACTCGAGTGGTGCACGATCCGAGCCACCCTCCCCATCAATGCTCTTGGTGGTCGGGCTCGGCGCATCCGCGGGAGGCATCGAAGCACTCCGCACATTCTTTGCCCACGTGCGCGCCGACAGCGGCTCGGCCTACGTTGTCATCTTGCACCTCTCGCCCGACCACGACAGCAAACTGGCCGACGTGCTGCAGACCAGCGCCTCGATCCCGGTGACGCAAGTCACACAGCCGGTACGCATCGTGCCCAATCACGTCTACGTCGTCCCACCGAACCGCAGACTCGACATCGCCGACGGCAAGCTGACGTTGTCGGCAATGACACAGCGCGAGCACCGACGATCGCCTGTGGACGTGTTCTTCCGCGCGCTGGCCGACGCGCACGGCTCCCGCTCGGTGTGCGTGATCCTGTCAGGGACCGGGCCAAACGGCTCTGCGGGGTTGAAGCGCGTCAAGGAGTACGGCGGACTGGTCATCGCCCAGTCACCAGAGGAAGCCGCACACAGCGACATGCCGAACAATGCCATCGCCACCGGGCAGGTGGATCTGGTACTCCGTATCGCCGACATGCCGGGCCGTATCGCGGAGTATCGCGCTCGTCTGGAACAGACCGACACCAAACCTTCACACCCGGCGATTCCGCCGGACGAGCCCGACGCGTTGCGGGACGTGCTGACCCTGCTCAGAGTACGCACCGGCCACGACTTCGCGAACTACAAGCCCGCCACGCTGATACGACGTCTCCAACGCCGCTTGAACGTCGTCGGACTGGCTACGCTGAACGAATACGCACGGCTGATTCGCCTGCAGCCATCCGAGGCCGTGCTGCTGATGAAGGATTTGCTGATCAGCGTCACCCACTTCTTTCGCGATCCTGACGCGTTTGCGGTGCTCGAGCAGCGCGTGATTCCGCGTCTGTTCGAGAACAAACGGATCGATAACCAGATTCGCGTGTGGGTACCCGGCTGCGCGACAGGCGAGGAGGCGTACTCGATCGCGATGCTGCTCGCCGAGCGATTGGAGAGCACGATCGAGCGGCCACACATCCAGGTGTTTGCCACCGACCTCGACGAGGAAGCGATCGCGGTCGCGCGCGAGGGCCTCTACTCCGAGGCCGATGTCGTGGACGTGCCCGAGAAGCGTCTGGAGCGCTTCTTCCACAAAGAGGACGGCGGCTATCGCATTCGCCGCGAACTGCGCGAACTGACGCTGTTCGCGCACCACAACGTCGTCAAGGATCCGCCGTTCTCGCACCTCGATCTGATTTCGTGCCGGAACCTCCTGATCTATCTGAATCGCACGGCGCAGGAGCGGATTCTGCAGACCTTTCATTTCGCGCTGCGGCCGTCGGGGCTGCTGATGCTCGGCCCATCCGAGTCGCCCGACGGCTCGGGCGACCTGTTTGCGTTGTTCGACCGCTCTGCGCATCTCTACGAGAGCCGCGCGGTTGCCAGCCGCCCGGTGATTCTCGAAGCGCCGAGCGTCGTGCCGGCGCGGATCCCGCACCCCCGACTCGACACCCGTCCGGTCGAGCGCTTCGCACCACTCGACGCGCATCATCGGCTGCTGGAAGAATACGCGCCGCCGTCGCTGGTCGTCACCGAAGACAACATCCTCGTTCACACGTCGCCTCGCGCCGCCAAATATCTCCAGCTGACCGCGGGCGAGCCGACGACCGATCTGCTGAAGCTGATTCGCCCGGAGCTGCGCGTCGAGCTGCGTTCGGCGCTGTTCCAAGCCTTGAAGAGTCGCGCGCCGGTGGAAATCGACAACGTCACGGTCAACTGGGACGGCGAGCCGCGGACCGTGAATGTGCTGGTTCGGCCGGTGCTGCGAGACGACGACCCGGCGCGCGGGTTCTTGCTCGTCCTGTTCGCTGATGGTGATGCCAGCAGCAGCGCGGAGCGCATCATCCGGCCGGTGGACACGACGCCTGAGCCGATCGCCCGCCAGCTCGAAGACGAACTCGCTCGGGTCAAAGCGCAGCTGCGCACCACCGTTGAGCAGTACGAGGCGCAGGTCGAGGAAGCCCAGGCCTCGGCGGAAGAACACCAGGCGATGAACGAGGAACTGCGCTCGTCAGCCGAGGAACTGGAGACCAGCAAGGAGGAAATCCAGTCGGTCAACGAGGAGCTGACGACCGTCAACCAGGAGCTGAAGATCAAGATCGAGGAGCTGCGGGTCAGCAACAACGACTTTCAAAACCTGATCAATTCCACGGATATCGCCACGATCTTCCTCGATCGCACGCTGCGGCTGAAGCTGACCACGACCCGCGCGCAGGACATCTTCAACCTGCTCCCCACCGACGTCGGCCGACCGCTCTCGGACATCACCAGCCGGCTGGCCTACAGTTACCTCGATTCCGACCTTCGTCAGGTGCTGGACAAGCTGCACTCGATCGATCGCGAAGTGATGACGACCGATCACCGCTGGTTCCTGATGCGCATCCGGCCGTATCGCACCACCGACGATCGCATCGACGGCGTCGTGCTGATGTTCCAGGACATCACCGGCAGGTGGCAGGCGCAGCGCGCCATGGTGCAGAGCGAGGAGCGGCTGCAGCTGCTGATCGACAGCGCCACGGAGTACGCGATCTTCACGATGACCATCGACGGAAAGATCAACTCGTGGAATACCGGCGCCGAGCGGATGTTCGGGTACCGGGCCGACGAGGTCCTCGGGCGCGAGATGGACGTCCTGTTCACGGCGGAGGACCGCGCTGCCGGCATCCCGCGCCTGGAGCTGGAGCGCGCCCGGATGGCGGGACGGGCTCTCGACGACCGGTATCATGCGCGGCGCGACGGCACGCTCTTCTACGCCAGCGGGGTGACCACCCGTCTGGGCGACGGCACTGGTTTCGGATTCGCGAAAATCGCCCGCGACCTCACCGAGCAGCAGCAGGCGACCGAGGCGCTCCGCGAGGCTCAAGACGAGCTCGATAGTCGCGTCGCCGAACGCACCAGTGCGCTCCAGTCGGCCGTCGACGAACAGCAGTCGGCACAGGCGCACGTCGTCAGCCTGTTGCGGAAGGTGGTCACCGCGCAGGAGGACGAGCGCGGCCGCATCGCCCGCAATCTGCACGATCAACTGGGTCAGCGCTTGACTGCCCTGCGGCTGTCGCTGGAGCGCGTTCAGGAGCGGCTCGCCGCGAAGAACATCGACGAGGACGACATCGAGCGCGCGCTGAACCTGACGCACGAGATCGACAAGGACGTTGGCTTTCTGTCGTCGGAGCTGCGGCCGGCGGTACTGGATCACCTCGGGCTGGCCGCCGCATTGCCCCGATACGCGCGCGAGTGGTCGGAGCACTACGACATCGAGGTCGCCTACAGGGGCGATTCCTTCCGGCAAGGGCTGCTGTCGCAGGAAGCAGAAGTCGTCCTCTACCGCATTGCGCAGGAGTCGCTCACCAACGTGGCCAAGCACGCCCACGCCAGCCGCGTCGATATCATGCTCGAAACCCGCGATCACTCGGTGATCCTGATCATCGAGGATGACGGAGTCGGCTTCGATGCGGCGGATCCCGCGGTGAGCGATCGTGGCATCGGTCTCCTGGGCATACGCGAGCGCGCCGGTCTGATCGACGCCGAGCTGCAAATCGAGTCGAAGCCCGGTGAGGGCACCTCGATCTTCGTCAGCCACCGCACCGCCACAGGCATCGATCGATGACCGTGAATCCGATTCGCGTGCTGCTGGTCGAGGATCACGAAACCGTCCGCGAAGGTCTGCGTATGCTGCTCGATTCGCAGTCCGACATCGAGGTCGTCGCCGAAGCGTCGAACGGCCGTCTCGCGGTGGAGTACAGCGATCGCTACAAGCCGCAGGTCGTCATCATGGATCTGTCATTGCCGCAGATGAACGGCCTGCAGGCCACACAGGCGATCAAGAGCAGCCACCCCGAGACGGCGATCGTGGCACTGACCCGCCACGACGATGCGGCGTTCGTGGACGAACTGAAGAAGGCCGGGGCGTCGGCGTACGTGTTGAAGCAGAGTGCGTCACACGAGCTCCTCGACGCCGTGCGCGTCGCCGCCGTCGGCGGCTCGTATCTCGATGCCTCGCTGCGGGCGCGATCGACGCGAACGCCGGAGGATCGGTCCGCGGTGAGCCGCCGCCTGCCGTCAGTCAGCGAACGCGAAAAGCAGGTGCTGCGGATGATGGCCGTCGGCCACAGCAACAAGGAGATCGCCGACGCCCTGGGCATCACCATCAAAACGGTCGAGGTTCACAAGGCGAACGCGATGCGTAAGCTCAAGCTTCGCGGCCGGATCGATGTCGTCCGCTTCGCCATCCTCAATGGATGGCTGCAGGAACCCTGACCCCCGACCCCGACAAAATTCTGACAAACCGCTGATACATCGGCGTGTACGGGTTTTGCCCAATTGCCCGCCCGGCCGCGCGGATGACATTGTCATTGTTACCCCGTAAATCCATACGTCGGAACGCTGACGAACCAAAGGTCATGGCAACAGTGAGCTCGCCGCCTATCGCCGCGTGTCTCTCTCTTACGCGCGCGCTCGGCCGCGCTGCGTCGCCGGAGGATATCTACACCGCCGCGCTCGATGCGCTCGCGCACGCGCTCAACGTGACGCGCGCCTCGGTGTTGCTGTTCGATCCCGACAACGTGATGCGCTTCACCGCGTGGCGCGGACTGTCGACAGGGTATCGCGACGCGGTCGAGGGGCACTCGCCGTGGACACCCGACACACCTGACCCGCAGACGATTGTCATCGGCGACGTCGCGAAGGATCGCTCGCTCGGAAGCCTCCGCGCCACCGTCCTCGCCGAAGGCATCGGCGCGCTCGCATTCATTCCGCTGGTGAGCATGGGCCGCGTGATCGGCAAGTTCATGCTGTATTACGAGACGCCGCACACGATGAGCGAGGACGAGCAGCAACTGGCGGAGCTGATTGCCGCACAGGTCGCGTTCGCGCTGGCACGCACCAGGGCCGAGGACAGCTCGCGGGTCAGCGACGAGCGGCTGCGATTCGCCCTCGACGCGGCGGCGATGGGCACGTGGCAGCTCGATCTCCAGTCCCAGCTGCTGACGTGGTCGGGCGGCCTCGAGCGGATCCACGGATACGAACCCGGTGCGTTCGACCACGCCTTCGACACCTACGTCCGGATCATCCATCCCGACGATCGCGACCGAGTTCTCCGATCGATTCAGTGGGCGGTCGAGGGAGGCAGACCGTACGACATCGAGTACCGCGTCAGCGGCGGCGATGGCGCGGTCCGCTGGATCGAGAGCAAAGGCCGCGTCGAGTACCACGACGCACGCGCGGTGAGGGTGACCGGAATCTGCATGGCTGTCACCCGGCGCAAGGAGGCCGAGTTCGCGCGGCTGGCCGACGCCGAGGAAGCGAATCAGCTGAAGGACCAGTTCCTGGCCACGCTCTCCCACGAGCTGCGCACGCCGCTCAACGCCATCATCGGCTGGCTGCACGTGCTCGAGCACGACCTGGGGTCGCCGGATCGTGTCCGCCACGCCATCGACATCGTCAGACGCAATGCCAAGCTGCAGGCGCAGCTGATCGAAGACATCCTCGACGTGTCGCGGATCATCACCGGCAAGCTGACCATCGAGCCGCAGACGGTCAACATCGCCGCGCTCGTCGACAACGCCTTGAGTGGACTGCAGCCGGCCGCGGCGCTGAAGCAAATCGAGATTACGAGCGACATTCCGGGCGACCTTCCCGCCATCGAAGGAGACCCGCGGCGCTTGCAGCAGATTCTCGGCAACGTGATCGCCAACGCGATCAAATTCACGCCGGAACAAGGCATCGTCGAGCTGCGCTGCGAGGTCGCCGGCGAGCGGCTGACGATCGAAGTGCGCGATTCAGGTGCCGGCATTTCACCCGAGCTGCTGCCGCACGTGTTCGATCGGTTCCGGCAGGGCGACAGCCGCTCGACGCGGCGGCACGGCGGCCTGGGTCTCGGACTGGCCATCGCGCGCCATCTCGTTGAACTGCACGGCGGTGACATTCGCGCCGACAGCGAGGGGGTGGGACGTGGGACAACGTTTCGCATCCGTCTGCCGACCGTGGCCGGTGCATCGCCGGCCGATCGCAGCTTGGCGATCGGCGGAGAGGCGACGCCCGACCTCTCGAACTGCAGCGTGCTCGTCGTGGACGACCAGGAGGATTCGCGCGAACTGCTGGCCCGCCTGCTGCGCCAATGGGGAGCGGCCGTCCTGCAATGTCCATCGGCGCATAGGGCGCTCTCGGCTCTGTCGGCGACGCGGTTCGACCTGCTCGTCGCCGACATCGCCATGCCGGACGTCGACGGCTACGACCTGATCGAGCGCGTGCGGCGTCTCGCCAACGGCCGCGGTCATGTGCCGGCCGTTGCCGTCACCGCGTACGCGCGCCGCGAGGATCGCGATCGGGCGTTGTCTTCCGGCTACAACGGCTACTGCCCGAAGCCCTTGGACGCGGCCGAGTTCGCCCGCGTCATCGCCGAGCTGGTCGAGTGCAGTCGTACGTAGTACGTAGTGTCCGGCTTCAGCCGGACCGACAGCGTAGTGTCCGGCTTCAGCCGGACCGACATTGCGTAGTGTCCGGCTTCAGCCGGACAGCGGCACCGAATCTACGGGCATATCGTTTGCTCCGCGTATGGGGCATGACTTCGCCCCACGCACACACACGAACGCGTCCGCTGGCCGTCATCACCGGCGCATCGAGCGGCATTGGCTTCGAGCTCGCCAAGCTCTGCGCCGTGAACGGATTCGATCTGGTCATCGCCGCCGATGAGCCACTCGACGAAGCCGTCGAGACGGTTCGCGGACTCGGCGCCGCCGTCGAGACCGCCCTCGTCGATCTGGCGACACGCCCGGGTGTGGACACGCTCGTGAAGACGGTCGGCAATCGTACCGTTGACGCGTTGATCGCCAACGCCGGGCACGGCCTCGGACAGGCATTCCTCGATCAGGCCTTCGAGGAGATCGAGCACGTCATCGAGACCAATGTCACCGGCACGCTCTACCTGATTCATCAGATCGCCTGGAAGATGCGCGAGCGCGGCGCCGGCAGGATTCTCATCACCGGCTCGGTCGCCGGGTTCATGCCCGGCACTTTTCATGCGGTCTACAACGGCACGAAGGCGTTCATCGACTCGTTCGCGTATGCGCTCCGCGCCGAGCTCAAGGACAGCGGCGTCACCGTCACGTGTCTGATGCCGGGCTTGACCGAGACCGAGTTCTTCAAGCGCGCCGGCCTCACCGACACGAAGGCCGGTCAGGACGACAAGGACGACCCGGCCGACGTCGCGAAGGACGGGTTCGACGCGATGCTGAAGGGCGACGCCGACGTCGTCAGCGGCTGGAAGAACAAGGTGATGACGACCGTCGCCAACGTGACGCCGGCGGAGATGCTCGCCGAGCAGCACCGCAAGATGACCGAGCCGGGAAGCGGAAAGAAGAAATAGTCAGGCGCGCTGCAGCAACGGTCGCAGCGATCGCATGTCCTTCACGGTTTCGATCGCGAGCAGCGTGTCGATCAGCTTGGTCGCCGTCGCCGCGCCGAGCACAGGTCCGAACAGGTCGCGCGCTTTGTCCACCACTTCGGCGCGCGTCATCGGATTGCGCACGGTTCCGCGCACCGCTTCGACACGATTGATCAGTTGCGACCCATCGTTGAACGCGATCTCGACGATCGCAACGCGGGCGGGCAGCAGCGCGTCGAGCGACGCGTCAGGTACATAGGTAACCTTGCCGCGCTGATGCAGCACCGCCGCGTCCTGCATGCGCGCCTTGTCGTGCGCGGCGTGGAACGACGCCGTCTTGTCGATCAGCATCACGGCCACCATGTGCTGCAGGCAGATGTCGGGAATGTCACGGTTGTCGACGACGGCTCCGACGCTTGGGGCGAGACGCACGGCCACCGACTTCACCTCGTCCGCCTCGAACGGCCGCTTGCGCCGAATGTTGTCCATCGCGTCGAGCGGCGCCTGAATCGGCGTGCCCACAGTCCATTTCTTGATGTCGGTGTTGACCACTTCGAAGCGCTCGCCGAGGCCGTCGGTCAACGCCGCCGGATTCCCCTTCGGTGCATTCACCTGGAAGAAGTTGTCATCTCCCGACAGCACATCGTCCACGCCGTTCCACCCCGAGCGCACGACCAGCGCGGCGGTCACACCATTTCGCGCCGGCATCCCGCCGAAGACGAAGGCCTTCTCGATGTGGTCGGTGTCGCGTCCCCACACGGCGTAGCCACCGGCTTGCTGTGAGGCATAGTCGAGCAGCCAGCGCATCTGTTGCGCATCGAGTCCAGCGACCGAGCCGGCTGCAGCCGCCGATCCGAACGTGCCGGCAAAGGCGTGTGTGCTGCGCCGGCTTTCGTTTCTGAACGTCACACCGCCAAGCGCCATCGTCATGCGCGGACCGACGTCGTACCCGAGTGTCACGGCGCGGAGATATCGCTCGCCGCTGACGCCCAGGTCTTCTCCGAGCGCGAGCGCGGCCGGCACGATCGACGCGCCGGGATGAGACTGCGATGGCCCGTGCGAATCGTCGGTTTCATCGGAATGCGCGAGCACGCCGTTGACGAGCGCGGCGTCCATCGGTCCGGTCAGCACGTTCGAGCCAACGACCGTGGCGACGGGACGGCCTGCCTGCGCGCGCGCCAAGGCGAGCGCGGCGCGGCCAGGCGGGAGCTCAGAGCCCGACACCATCGCCGCGACCGTGTCGAGGATGTGATGCTTTGCCTTCTCGGCCACTTCCGGCGGCAGCGCGCGCTCCTTGGCCGCAGCCATGTACGCGCTGAGCGCCGACATTACGGGACTGACTCTCTGGACAGCGCTCTGCGCGCGCAGCGTGAGGCGCGGCAACGCGACCGAGCACAAGGCGAGAGCGCCGCGATTCACGAATGAGCGCCGGTTCATGGCGCGGGGATCATACGACGGATGGCGGCTTTGCTAGTCGATGTTGACGCGGATCAGTGCCGTGGTCCAGCAGCACTGCTCGCCACCACCGCCGTCGCCGGACGTGTCGTTGACCTGCGCGCGGATGACGTACTCACCCGGCACGGAGAACGTCGCTGCGGTCGTGGCTTCGAGGAACACGGTTGGGTTCCGCTTCGTGACCAGCGGAGTGCTTGGCTTCGCGAACGTGACGTCACCAGGCCCGCGATGTTTTCTCCAGTTCACGGTGATGTCCGGCGGCGTGGATGCCGCGCTGCCGGCTCTGGCTCCGCCGATGACCTGTCCGTTGATAATTGCCACTGCGTCCTGATTGCCGCGTGCCGCGGCGGAGGCGCGGTTGCGCACCGCGAGCGCCTCTTCGCCCTCGCTGACCTGCGTGGGCACATCCGAGGCCCACACCGTCAGCGGCACCGGCTTCCCGACACTGCCCGTCAGTGTCTGCGCCACTCCAGCCGG
>Ga0075431_100003040_pt1 | contig 16228 bp, 20 predicted proteins | sample RhiMetdeltSRZDD5_FD_75297 | JGI IMG/M metagenome (GOLD analysis project Ga0075431, IMG submission 75297) | Populus rhizosphere microbial communities from Tennessee, USA - Rhizosphere MetaG P. deltoides SRZDD5 | ecosystem: Host-associated > Plants > Roots > Rhizosphere > Soil | place: USA... | reverse complement strand
AGGCTGCCGGAAGTCGTGGAGTCGGCCGGCTGTAACCGGTCGGCTCCGCGCGTTTCAACTGCCGTCCAGTCTGCTCTCAGCTATTCGACCAGGTCAACCCGCTTCGGTTTTTCCGAATAAAGCCCTATGCTGTTCCTGACGGCTCACCTGCCGGTCCAGAAAATGTAGACGGGCCTAAAGCGGACCAAGCCACAGCCAACTGCTTTCATCACCTTGCTCTGCCATCCTGTCCTCGTGTCTTGGAACGCGAGGAAGTTGCATGAGCTGCAACCAACGCTGGCGAATTGCGGTCTCCCATAGGCACGACTAGAGGAACTCAGCCGCAGATTTAACCTTTTCGCAACCTTCCGGAAAGCGCTCGCTGACTTACGATCGACAACCCAGTGGAATCGACGCGCCGAACCCGAGGAGTTGCTCATGGCAGACCGTAAGTTGGATGAACTCGCTGCCGACATCGATGACGTTTCTACTGCTTTGGAAGAGCTCGAGGTTGATCACGAGGACGCGGGAGAAAAGCTGGACGACCTCCGAAAAACACTCGAGCACGCCTCCGACAAGATCGATGAGATTGGTGAGAGGGACAAAAAAAAGGTAAGGAATCCCTCTTAATTACTTCATCCCTGACTTCAGCATGTGAAAGAGCGATCACGACGGCTACGCAAAGGCGTTTGATGCGCTGCTCAAGGATCTCAAGAGCGCAGCAGACACCACGCCGGCTGGATCCAGATATCGGTGTCTGATGCCCCGTCGCATAGCACAAAGACATCCACTCATCCGGCGGTCCTAGTTCGAATGAGACTTGCTGGGCCACATCGATGTAGGCCGTAGGTTTGTCTCCGGGCGAGAGATCGACCACGCCCGTCTTCTTGTCGATTCCCATGACGTTCAATGCGTGCTCCACAAGCGCGGGCTGCCTAGGTCTAGGCGGAACGGCCTCCCCGTCCTGAAGTACGTCACAGACTTAATCACGACTCGGACACGTCGTATCGTTTCAGCGCTATCGTTTCTAATTCCGATGCGACACAAGCGCACAAACTGATCCTCTCGGCCTTTCGCTGTCAGTCGGAACTCGTGAAGATAGGGCGGAATATCCGGTTCATAGACGAAACTGAGTTTCGGCCTTAGACGCTCACGAAAACCATTCACAGCGACTTGAGCGTCGCGCCACATCTGCCAGGGGCTGACGACGAGCATCAGCACCGCGATCTACGCGATGGTTGCCATCGCCGTGTAGCGGATCACCAGCGGGTCGTTTTGCTAAACCCCGAAACCCAACGCTGTGAGCACGACGATCAGCAGACCGACGTACACTTCCCGGCCCTGCGAATCCTGCAGATCGGTGGAAATTTTCCTTCAGTACGCGTGCCTGAACGGGTCGCGGTCTTCCATGCGGCCGAGCTTAACTCACTCATAGCCGCTGCGCCCTTACCCTTGTTTTGTGCTCTGCAGCTTGCGCGCGTCACGACACGCTTGACAGCGTTTAAGTGGATGGACACCGCGTTCGCGGTAGTAAGCTTGTTCGCCAGCCGTCCAGACGAACGCCCGCCCGCAGTCGAAAATAGGCAAGCACTCGATCGTCGGCGGTAGCTCTGACGAGATTCGACATCAGTGGATCGTCAGGCGTTCGTCGAGCAACAGATGTAGCAATTCGGAGTAGTGCTCCTCGATCGCCTCTTCCGGATCGTCGTCCCACTCGATGTGCCTTGCTGGCGGTGAGGCGAAAAACTGGTCATCTTCGACAAAGCAGTGACAACCAGCCGCGCGCAGCGTGTTTAGCAGTCGGGTCGCGTCATCCGTCATCGCGCGTCGCCTCGTTTGACGCACAACCGCCAGCCACTATCAGGCGTGCCAGGACGTTGTGCTGTATCTCGTTCAGCGATCCAAACCGAACCTCGATCGTTGACGAACGAGCATTCCGCGTACGCCTTGCCGTCTGCGAATGTGCCGCACCACTTCGGGAACGGCCGCCGCTCGAGTGTCTCGAGTCGCCTCGTCAGCGCGGCGACGAAAGTGTCCAAACCTCGCACCACATCCCACACGATCGCGAGTGCGCCATTCGTGGCCGCCTCGGTCTCGCGCTTCGTGAGTTCAGCGGCGAACAGCTCCGTCACTTCCTCAAACGACTTCGAATCGAGATCGAGATCCTTCATAAATAGCTTTGTACGGTGTAGATCGCCGCGCTCGACTTGATCTTGTAATTGATCGTGCGCTCGCATTTCAGCCCGACAAGCCCGTGCATCCATAGATTTACAAGCACGGTCGATGCTGTCGGTGGTGATGCGGCTGTCCTGTACATTTCCACGCTCGCGTGCCGCGTCACGTCGAATGTGAGCTCGCCCGAATCAGCCACCATCAACTGGCCGGCGTCAACCATCGCCACACGTGCGCCCGCCGATGCCGACACGACCGCCGGCAATCCGAGAAACGTCCCGCCCTGCACGGTGAGTGTCTCTGAGTTCGCCGCGATGGCGTAGGCCGATGCGGACCGCGGCGACATGATCCAATACGCGGCCGTCGAATCAGGATTCGCCGCGAAGAATGCCGCGAGCAGTGCCTTCGCATCGGTCAGCGCATTGGCACTCAGGTGCCCGCCGAGCCAATACTCGGCGCGGTATTCAGAATCGAGCCAGGATTCGCGGTTGTCGCAACCACGGTCGGATCTATGAACTGTTGATCGAGAAACTCGGCGAGGCCGCGCTCGATGTCGTCACGCATCGCCACGTCGCTGTCGCTGAGCCGCGCCAGTTCTGCCGACAGCACAATGATCCCGGCCGCCTTGGCGATCGTCAGTGACGCCGCCGTGTACTGGAGATTGCCGACGTTTTTGGGTGCGCCTTCTCCGATCCACGCATAGGTGGCACCGCTGGTCTGAAACGCACCGGCGACGTTGAACGGTACCGACCGATACCCCTGCAGCCGGCCTAGAATCGACCGCGCGTGTGCCCGTCGGACCACGGCATTGATCGCCGGCTGCAACTGTGCCAACGGCGCAGCCCAGGACGGCTCTGCGATGGTGCCGGGATTGACACTCGCTTTGACCTGCAGCGTGAGCGCACGCGGGTACCGCTCACAAAACGCATCGAATCCGGTGAGTAGACGCCGCCATTGACGATGGTCGCCTTGATGAATCGCGCGAAGTCGAGTGAATAGATATTTTCGAGTTGCTGTTGCGTCAGCGTAGAGAGGCGTTCGATCGTTTCCATTGTTCCATTACGTGCTCTCGCTCGTTGAAAAACCAGAGGCCGCATGTAAGTCAGTCGGCACTTGCAGGACCGCCCACACCACACCGTGCTCGTCTCGCCCGACACGTTGCAACACGAGTCCACCCATCGACCGATTCGACAGCTTCCGCAGATACTTCCCGATCCGCTTGGCTGTCGTCGCGGGCCCCGGTGCGGCGGCCAGCTCGCGATTCACCTGTGCGTGTGCGCGTAGTTCCGCCGCGCTGAAGACGCCCCATCCGCCGCAGGTGCGCCAGTAGTTGCGCTTGGTCGTCGCGGGGGGGCCTCTCGAGCCTCGATCGCCTGGACACGCGACACCAGCGCCTCGAACTCGGCCCGGGTGACAGGACGCTCGTCGCCATGAGGCGCCGTTGCATGCTGCATTAGGCCGTCACCCTGAAACCTGCACGCGCATAAAAATGCCCGCGCGGCGGTCGCGGATCCTGTTAGCTCCAGACATTCCAGTAAGCCCCACCGTATCAATAACTTGCGATGTGGATTGCACCGTGATTGCATCGGTTCACGGAAGTACCCACATTGACGTCAACCAACTCATCGCTAGCCGTGGTAGATTTCCGGTTCCGAGTTCACAACATGAGTCAATCCTGGCTTGACCGGCGGTGCCCGCACTGCGGGGCGGGCGCTGTACTCCCACGGGCTGTGACCACCATTCTCGGCCGCCATGGTGTCGTGAACGTCAGGGTGGTCTGCGCGCGCTGCCAGACGGAGTGGACCGTCGAACAACCCGAAGATCCACCGCCGTTCTTCGCAGCGCAAAGACGTGACAGCTAGCCTCCACGCGCCCCTACCGAAGTGCCGCCGGCTCATGTGACTGCCGGCTGACCTCGTACGGGTTGCACCCAATAGACCTCCAGCCGGATCGCGTTCATCCTGTATCTGCTCCCCGCAGATGACCCTCGATCAGATCTGTCCAGCGTGCCATAACCGAGAAGGCGTGCCGCGTCGCGTAGCGACTGTGCTGGGCCGCTCCGATACGGTCACTGTCACGTTGGTCTGCCAGCTGTGCGGGAACGAATGGAACATTGACCACTGCGACGAATTTCATTCGCACAACCCTGAAGACTCGGTTACAAGTCAAACCTGGCTCACATCACCTAGCCCGGCGCCTTTAGCATCGGTGGCTGTGTTTGCTTTGCTCGCTCGAAGGCCATACGCTTAGATCACTTTTCTGAGCCTCGTGCCACCCGCGCGGTAACCCAGGCGCGCTTCTCACCAAAGTTGAGGCGCGCTTCGTGGCTAAGATTCACTCCACCCCTAATAGCCCCGTCGGCGGCATCCCGGCAAAGATTCGCTGCCGTGAAGAGGTTCGCCATGAGCCTCACTAAGCGGCGTTGCCCATCGTGTCCGACAGGCGTCGGTCTGGCTTTCAGCGTTCGTACCCTTCCCAATCGTCCGGGAGTGATGGGCGCGCGCATGCGCTGTCAGGCCTGTTTCCACGAGTGGAGCATCGAGTGGGACCGCGACATGCCGATCGACGACGAGGAGCCCACTTCCAAGTAGCAGAGGACTCTCATTGCTGCCAATCCGTTTTCTGGTTGCTGGCTTCGAGGTCCCAATCTTCGACAACGGCCTCGAACCATCGGCGGGTCACCGGCTTCAGGTGCTTGGAAGCCTTTGTTTTCTGCTGGTCTGTCATCATTCAGACACCAAACGTCGAAGTTACGAATCCATCGCGGTGATACGTTCGTCTGTAATGCAAGATCAGCCGTGCGACCAGTGTGGGAAGACAGCCAGACTTCACGTTAATTCGGACGCCACGCAGTTGACCTTCGGCTGTGATGTCTGCGGCGCGGTCTGGATACTTGACCGAACCGACCCTACCAAGCCGCCGTGCCTCGGTAGGCGACCCACGCCCGAGCCCAAGCCGAGCATCACGCCGTAGGCTTCGCGTGCTTCTCGAATCTGTTTTCTGGTAGGTCGGACGGTTGGACGGACAGGACACCGGACGGACAACCCCTTAAGGAGGTTGTTGTCCGTCCGCTCTGTCCCCCGGACATGTCCGGTGTTGTCCGATGATGTCCGTCCGGTCATACAACCCTCAGTGATTTCAATCCGATGCGTTGAATCCCGTCCGGCTGACCGGACACGACCGTGAATTTGTCGCTGTTCCTCTTCACAGCCTTCTGAATCGAGTCCACTTTCTGGCCCAGTTCGTCCGCAAGTGCGGCGTACGTCATCGGCCCGCGCTTCAGTGCGGCCTCGATGCGGGTCCGAATCGGCAACCGCTCTGCGAGGCCCTCGACGGTGGTCATGTCCGAGCGCTGGACCTGAATCCGATTGGGCATGAAGTCGAACGTGAGGCCGACAGGATGGACGCGCTCGCCGCCGTTCTGCTTGGCTGGAAACAGACCCACCGTCGCCTGATTCGGTGTGACCCCTGGTTGTTTCCGCACCGACCATGACATCCGGCAGAGATTCGAGAAGAACACCGATCCGAATGGCGTGACAGTGTGGTCGGGCCGTGCAGCCGCATCTGGCGTCAACGTCGCCTTCGGGACATGCGCTGCGCAGAGCTTGCCACCGGGTAGGGTACCGAGTGCCCGGTGAAACCGAATCGCGGTGTCGTCATCCGACAACTTGCCATCGGCCGCGAGTCCTACCGAGTCCACGCCGAAAAACGTGATGCCGTGCTTGTCTGCGAAGCGCCGAATCCGATCCACTTCGATCGTCAGAGGACCCTGGCAACGCAGGTAGAACAGCCCCTGTATGCGATCGGTCCCGAACAGTTTGCGCTTGCGGCCCCTGTGCCGTGCTGCGGTCCATTCCCAGTCGAGATACAGCACCTTGTAGCCGGCCAGGGCGAGGTTGCCGAGCACGAACAGCAGCAGGAGAGACTTGAGCGAGTCGCCATGGGCAATGAGCATTGACGGCGAATCAGCCGGTACGAGGATGCCGAGGATGTTGTGGTCCCGCTCGATAGTGTCGTCGGCATCATCGAGCACGATGGGATCGTCGCCGTGGCATTCTGCCTTGATCGTCTCCAAGCAGGCGCCGTCGATGGCCGTCATCCAGTCGAAGGTGTCTTTGCTGTTGCTGCGATCGGCGCAGTACTTCGCGAGCGCCTTCCGCGCCGACTGTGACGACAAGTTCAGGTCCGCGCAGGACAGGTGCCCGTCGTGATGGCCGGCGCCGGCCCACGAGCACAGCACGTCTACTTCGGCTACGCCGTGGTCGCGCCGCAGATAGCGCAGCTCGATTCTCACGGCGTCATCAGTGAACACGTACGCGTAGCCGCCGCCCGGCAATCGCTCGAATTGCCGCCGTGAGCCGATCGGCTCCGAAACGGCGTACAAGACGCCCCCTGTCATACCAGGGCGTCCTCGAGGAGTTCGTCGCGCAGCCGTTGGCACTCTTCGAGGAATCCTGCCGTGACCGACTCGCGGACGTGCGGCAAGCCATCGAGCAGTCTGATTACGCGCTCTGTACGCCGCGCTCGGCCTGCTCGCGGTCGTGGATGATTGTCAGCGACTGCTTCAGCATCACCGTCAGGACAGCTTTGACATCGGCGTGCGATTCGGCCAGTGCGCGCCAACAGTCGCGCTCATCGCGAAGGACGTCCATGGACGCGCGCCGCACCGCGCGCTCCATCGGCTGTTGTGGTAAATTCGTGCTCTCCCCCGTCGTATCTCCACCGTTTTGCCGCCGGCCAGGATTTGCCCCCTGCGTCCGGCGTTTTCGTCTTTAGCGACGTCCGCGGCGTCCTGACCTGCCACCTTCTAGCCAGCGCTCGATCACCACGCGCGACCAGCGCCCAGGGATCAAGGTGTCGGGTAGTTGGCCTGATCGCACGAGTCGCTCGACTGTCCGCTCCGACGTGTCGATCAAGAGCGCGATATGGCGTTTTTTCAGGACGTCAGGAAGTGGCTGCGTGAGGGTAATGTCGGACATTCCGCGTCGATTCTGACGCGGGCCCCGACAATACGGACAGTGACTAAATAGCGTCCGAGGGGGGACTAAATAACAGGGAGATCTTTAGCGCGTCCCACGCCGACTTGGTGAATACAGCCGAGCAGTTGCGTGACGCGTTTGACGCCATTCTTGACATTGGCGCGCCCGTGCTCGACTGACAGGCCGGCGGAGCGCTTCGCCGCGAGGTAATCGCGTTCGATCGATTTCCACTTTTCGCCCTTGACGACCTTTCGGTCCCACCACATGACGTTCCGCTCCAGATCTTCCTGGTGAATCTCGCCTTGCTTTGGCTTGCGATTCGGCAAATCCCAAGGAAGGTCAACGAGGTCGTTTGGCAGCGTTTCGTCGATTCTCACGCCGGCGGCCGTGCGGCAAAACTCCAGGAGCAGCGCCTTAGGCAGCCTCGGATACGCCAAGCCCAGTCTCCGGACGAGCACGGCCAGTTCCGACACATCGACCCTGAGTCCGGCAACGAACAGCGACGGATTGGTCGCAGCGCCAGCGCGTTCATCTACGTCCGCGCGTTCCTGCCACGCCGCGTATGCCGCCTGCACGCGAGGATCCTCGCGAAGCAGCACCATCGGGAGCAGTCGCATTACCTCAGCGATGCGCTCGCATCGGCCGCCGTGCCGACGTCGCCGTGATCAAGGGCGATTTGCGCTTGGCTCTTTTGCGTCATCGTGCGACAGCTCCCGCCAGTGTACCAAAGCCGTGCTTGTGCCGCCTCTCTGCCAGCCTTTTCTGGCGAACACTGTCGGAATGTGGCGTTTTATGGCGAGTTTTTGCGAGTGCCCGTACATAGAAAAACGGGCGCGACTATGAGGAAAATCGGCCCGTAAATACTTGGTTGCGGGGGCTCGCAACCGCTTATACCGACCGCGTTGTACATCGTGGCGGCCTGACTATCCGGCGTCTGTTAACCGGAGGGCGTGGCAGCACGCCGGCGCTCTGGTGGCACTGGTCGTTTGCGTGATTCCGGCGCGAAAGGTGCGCGCGCGTCGACCGGATCGTTGCATTGCGCTGCGACTTATGCCGGACCGGAGCCGCCTGAATCGGCCCGGGTCCGTGGCCAGACAACCGAACGGACTCAGGCGCTCAGGCGTAGGCTGATTGGCTCGGCTCCGACTTCGAATGTGCCCGGCACGTTGACCGGCGAGAACTGTTTCTCGATCAACGTGGCGCCGGCGAGCTTCACCGCGCCTTTGCACTCGATTTGGCCGGTCTGAACTTCGCGAACGGCGCCGTCGCGGATGCGCAGCACCGCTCCTTGCAGAACGACCTCCAACGAGATCGAGAACGGCAGCCTGCCGATTTCCTGTCCGTTTTTGAGCAGCGCGATGTACGGATCGTGCGTCGACTTGATCGTGTGCTCGACCAATTCCAGGAAGAAGTCCTTCTCTGGCGCCTTCGCGCTCTTCTGGAGCTGTTGTCGCAAGGCGTAGGACTTGTTCCAGGCGCCGACCAGGATGTCGCCAAAGCCGATGTTCAGCAACGAGGACAGCTGGCCAGCGATCGCTTTCGGCATCATGCGCCAGGCCAGCATCCCGCCGCTGCCCCCTTTCACATCCAGATGGTGCTCGGCGAGCGCTGTCTTGATGTGCGCGGTGAGATCCGTTTGGCCATCGAGAAAGAACTGATTGAGAGTCACCATGACGGCTCCTGTTTGCCGGACCAATAGCCGGCAATGAATTCCTCGGGGCACTCCAGCGTCTGCACGCCGCTATCCCGCCGCGCCTCGAGCGCCATCTCGACGTTCGTCAGGTCTCGGTCGCCTGGAACGCTGAACTGGGTTCCCGCGTCGAGGTGGGGCACGAGGGTTGGAGTGCTCATGATTCGGTTGCGCCGCACTCGTTTCACCGTGGCTGTCGCGGCGAGTGCAAGCACGAGCAAGCCCCCAGTACTCAGCCACGGCGCGACGAGTGACCACCATGGAACGAGCGGCGTTGCGACGACGAGGTTGATCGTCGTCCCTTGCGCAACCTCGACGCCCGCCGCCACGGACTGGAACGTCACGGTGCCCGTCGTGGCCGCAGATGGCCGTTGATCGACCGAGCCCGGCCGGAGGCCGGCCTCACCGAGCATCGAGACCGCTCTGTCCAGCGATGACTCGACGACGCGGGGAACGGTGACCAGCGTGACGGGAGGTGGCACGATTGGAACGGCGAGCCAGACTGAAACCAACGAGCCCGCCTCGACGACCGTGCCCGCCGGCGGATCCTGCGCGACCACTGTGCCGCGCGGTTCGCTGCTCTCGCGCTCGCCGAACTGGCCGAGACGCAGCTTGAGATTCTGGATTGACGCCGTCGCTTCGTTCTGAGAGCTGCCGCGGAGATCCGGAACGGTCACGGTTACAGGCGGCAGCGGTGCCGCGACCCAGACATCCACCGTCGATTCGGGATCGACCTGACGTCCGGCAGCTGGCCTCTGGTCGACGATGACGCCGGCCGGCTCCTTGGACGCTCGCGAAATGACACCACCGATTCGAAGCCTGTTGCGACCGAGCAGAGCTTCTGCGCCAGTCTGCCGTTGACCAACCAGATCGGGGACGATCGACTTTCGCACGGGAATAGCGAGCGAGAAGTCGACCGCAGTACCTGGCTGCACTTGCGTGCCCGCCGCAGGTCGCTGATCGAGGACAGTCCCTGGTGTTTGGCTGGACTCACGCTGACTGATCGCTCCTGGGGTGAGCTTCGCGGTGCCAATGAGACGGAGCGCCTCGGTCTGCGCCACTCCGGTCAGCGAGGGTACCCATGCAACCGGTGGGGGAGGTACTGGAATGGCGAGCCAGACGCCAACGGCTGCTCCCCACCTGACGGATGTATTGGCGGCCGGGACCTGGCCGACGACACTACCAGCCTTTTCGTTGGACTCTCGCTTGCCAAGATCGATGAGGTTGAGACCGATATCAGCAAGCGTTTGCCCCGCGCTAGCGCGGTCCTGCCCCTGGAGATTGGGGACTATGACAGGCTTCCGAACTGCAACCCACACATCGACCGGACTGTCCGGATTGACGATGGTGTTGGCGGCAGGCATCTGATCGACCACCGTGCCGGGCGCCGCTGTGGATTCGCGCTCGAGAGTCTTCCCGAGACGCAGGCCCGATTGCGTGAGTCGCCGGCCGGCAGCGGGCACGTCATTCCCCGACAGCGACGGCACACGCGTTACGTGCTGCGCTATCACGACATCGATTGCCGTATCACACTTCACCGTCGTTCCCGGCCCGAACGACTGGGTGAGGATCGTGCCGCCAACCTGGTCGGATTCCTGTCGACGCACGCTGCCGACGCGCAACTGTGCACCGGAGATCAGTTCGATCGCCTGCTTTTCATCGCGCCCGACGAGCGCCGGAACCTTGCAGTCCGGATCGTCGGCCAAGACGACGTCTACTGGCGAGCCACAGGAAACCAGCGCGTCTGCGAGAGGCCGCTGATGGATGACCGTGCCTGCAGGCTTGCCATCTTGACGTGAGGAGGTCGATCCGAGTGACAAGCGCGCATCGCTCAAGATGTTCCTGATCGTGCGGGCGTCGGCACCAACCAGGCTCGGCACGCGGCACGTCGGCGGCACATCAGGCCCGAGGGGGACGGCAACCAGGACATTGACTGGAGAGCCGCACGGCACATACGCCTCCCGCTCCGGCGACTGGTCGATGATGGTTCCCCTTGGCCGGGGGTCGGGCCGGGTATGGACGCGGCCCAGTGTGAGTCTCTGCCGATCGAGTATGTCTCTCGCCGGCCCAACACCCGCCTGCAGGAGATCGGGAACTCGGCACTGCGGCGGTGGATCCCTCGGAACGGCAACGAGAACATTGACTGGAGAGCCGCAGGGCACGTAAGTGCCTGGCTCCGGCGACTGGTCGAGGATCGTTCCTTTTGGCCGAGGGTCAGGCCTGCTGTCGATGCGGCCCAGCCTGAGTCGCCGGCTTTCGAGGATTTCCGCGGCCGTGCCGTCAACGAGCGCATCCACGAGAGCAGGAACCTGACACCGACGTGGTTCCTGCTCCGCGATCAGAACGTTCACAGTGGAACCACAGCGAATCTGGCTCCCCGGCTTCGGAGACTGGTCGATCACGAATCCAGGCGGTCCCGGGGCGCGGCGTCGATCGATGGCCCCGATCGAAAGGCGGTTCCCAAGCATCGGCGCTGCAGCCTTGAGATCATGTCCAACGAGGTTGGGCACGATGGTCACGCACTGCATCTCCACGCTCGGTGGGGACCTGCGTGCTGGAGGTGGCGCAGGATCGCCATCGCGATCCTGCGGCCGTGGGGGAGGTGTGACGCTGTCGCGAACCCGCGAAGGTGGCCGAGTTGTTATCGCTGGAGGAAGGGGCCTCACGGGAACTTTCGTCACTGATCTCTCTGGCTTCGGGCTCGGTCCATCTTTCGTCTGGGCCCCGAAGACTGGAGCAGGTTCAGTCAGCAACAGCAGAGCCCCGATGGCGACTGCCAGGATTCCGAATCGTGTAGGTCTCATGCGCCTTGCTTCCGCTCGAGATTGTTGCGGTCGCGAGTGCACAACGAGTTCCATCCGGGCACGACGTCGGACGTTCGAAAATGCTCGAAGATTGCTCGAATCGACTTCGTTGTGGCCTATCCGGATGGCGAGACGCTATCCGATCGGATAGCCGCTACTGCAGCTTCCTCAGCGACGCCTTCAAGTCGAGATTTCGAATCAGGCGATGCAGATAGTTCGGATGGAGTCCGAGCATCTGCGCCGCGGTCGTGTAGTTGCCTCCCGCCTTCTCGAAAACGCGGATGATCAGATCTTTCTTAGATTGGGTGATCACGTCGTGGAATCGCGAAGACGTTGAAACCGGCGCGGCAGTTGCCGACTGTGCACCGGCCTCCACCACAGCGTCCGGGAGATCTTCGAGGAGGATCTGATCCGTCGACCCCAGTACAACGGCCCGTTCGATCGCATTTTCGAGCTCGCGGATGTTGCCAGGCCAGTCGTACTTCGACAGACACGCGAGAGCGGCAGGTGTAATGCCGTTCACTCGCCGCTTGACGCGCCCGGCGTGGCGGCGAATGAAGTACTGAGCCAGCAGGGGAATATCCTCCGTGCGCTCGCGCAACGGCGGGATGACCAGCGCGACGACGTTCAGGCGGTAGTAGAGATCGCGTCGGAATGTCGCCTGCGCAATCGCCTCCTCCAGGTTCCGATTAGTGGCGGCGATCAAGCGAAAGTCCACGGCCACACGCCGTGTGCCGCCCACTCGCTCGAACGCCCGCTCCTGCAGCACGCGCAGCAACTTCGCCTGCAGCGCGGGTGACAGCTCGCCAATCTCGTCGAGGAACACCGAGCCCCCCTCTGCGGTCTCGAGCCGCCCCTTTTTCTGACCGACGGCGCCGGTGAACGCACCTCTTTCGTACCCGAACAGTTCACTCTCCAGGAGCGTCTCGGTAATGGCGGCGCAATTGATCGCCACGAACGGACGATCGGCGCGCGGGCTGTTGTTGTGGATCGCGTACGCCACCAGCTCCTTGCCGGTGCCGCTCTCGCCGGTGACAAGGACGGTCGACTCGGTGGGGGCGACGCGTGCGAGACGTTGAAACACAGCGCGCATCGCGGCGCTCTCACCGACGATGTTGTGGTCTCCGGCGAGCTCATTCCACAACCGCCGGTTCTCGCTCGTGAGCCACTGGGCGTGCCGCTCGTAGCCAAGCGCGGTACCGGCCACTGCAGCGATCGACATCAACAGGCTCAGGTGTCCTTCGTCGAATGGCTGGTTGGGCGAATCAGACTCGAGATAGATGGCGCCCAACACCTCTTCGAACGCCACCAGCGGAGCGGCCAGCAGCGATCTGAAGCGCGACGGTTCGCCTCCACCGGCCGCGCCCCCATCAGGGGCGTCAGCCAGAACTCCGACCAGTTCGCGAAGCACGCGCTCGATCACCGCTCGGCTCACGGGCAGCCGGCGCGCGTCACCGGCTGTAGGCTCCACAGCGGGAATCTCGTCGGGTTCGGTCGTGAGAATCAGGGCACCTCGAGTTGCGGGCACGATCTCGGCGAGCAGCTCGATGAGGGGGCGCTCGAGCGCGACCAGTCCTCGCACCGAGTTGATGGCCGAATTGACACGCATCAGGCCAACCAGATCGCGCGCCAACCGGGCCGCCGATGTGTGTGCCTGTCGCGGGCCTCCCATGAGGGCGTCTTCGCGACGCATCACACGCATCGAACGCGGCGCCGCAGTGTCCAGCGCGACGTGAAGCTCGCGCGCTGGAGAGACGTCGCCGAACGTGAGCACGAACAGCGAGCTCCCCATCTGGAGGCGATCGCCGTGCTGCAACGGGCGGTCGTCTGCGGGCAGTCCATTGACGAAGGTGGGATTGCCGCGATCGAAGTCGCGCACAACAATCTGCTGTCCGTTCCACGCGAGGACGCAATGTCGCGGCGAGATCGTTGCGTCTGCCAGCGCGATGCAGTTGCTGCGATCACAACCTATGCTCGTCTCTGGTCGATGCAGTGAAAATGCTCCACCGCTTAGTGGACCACTGACTGCAACCAAGCTGGGAGACATCGTGCCTATATATACAACGCGCAGAGCTTGCCAACAGCAGATGGATCACACCGCCTCGCCCAGTATTCGAACGCGAATTCACGCTCGGGCCGAATAGCGAGCCGGCGTTCACTTGCAGCTCTGCCGTGGGCAGGGCCTTGCGGCCGAAGTGGTAAGTTGGTGGGACTCGCAACTGCTTAAGACCGAGCACGCGTCGCATCGCTCTTATCCGATCCGATGCGCCCACTGCGCACCGCCGTTAACGACGATCGTTACACCGCACCTTTTGTGTGCGGCCGGGTGCGCCGCGGCGCCGGCGTTTCGATGACGTAGACAGGGCAGCACATCGTGACGTGACAGACGTCTTTGCACCATCGAATGGAGTCAGTTCAATTGGTCGCGGCCCTTGCTGCGCAGTGGATGTCACGCGTCGATCGACTTCAAGTTCGACAAGCACACCGCCGCTCTACATCAACCACACCGACTCAGGCGACGGAGAGAATTCGGAAACCGTCTGAACAACCTGTTCGCGCTGCGTCACGTGATCAGGGACCCAGTTTGGTTGCGAGCTGGCTCGTGAGGGAAGGCGAAGGACTCAGCGATCGCGCGGGTCCTTCGCCGAATCTTTGGTTGCGGGGGGGGGATTTGAACCCCCGACCTTTGGGTTATGAGCCCAACGAGCTACCGGACTGCTCCACCCCGCGTCATGTTGTGTCGGGAACCCGCCTTCGCCTCACGGCTTCGGCGCGGCAGGCTGCAAACTGCGACGATCCTAACGGCTTGAGCGTACCGACGGGAACGTTCAACTGTAACACGCGCGCCAACGCGCGTTCAAGCGACCGCGCTATTCCAGCGTGTTCTCCACGGGTGGCGTCAGCTCGTGCAGATCGTTCTCGCCCGGTTCCGATGGACTGCCACTCTCGGCCGAGGCGCCCGACCGCCCGGACGTCTGCGCGGCGACAGCGACGTTGAACTCGTCCGCAACAACGCAGGCCGTGTGGATGCTGCCCGCGTTCGTGATCGTCCTCGGTTGAGGAGGCCTCGTTGGCGACTGGATGACAGCCACATTAGTCGAGCATCCGACGCCGGTCGGCGAGATTACGACCACCCAGCCAGAGCATCCCGCGAGCGGTAATAAGCAGAGGACTGTCGTCGCGAGGCGTTTCATGACGACCTCCGCTATGGATTTAACGCTCAGGAGAGTCGCGGGGTCAAGAGTGTACGCGGGTTATTTCGGGCGACTCCTGTCGGTGGGTGGAACATCCTTCAGGATGAAGAGCTTTTCGCCAGGCTTGATGAGACCGAGTTCCCGGCGGGCGAGGTCCTCAATAGCGCTCGCGTCTTCCTGCAGGCGCCGGGCCTCCTCGCGCAGACGTGCGTTATCGGCTCGAATATCGGTCAGCGATTGCTCGAGCGCCCGGTATTCCTGACGCTTCTTCAGCATCTCGAGCAGACCCTTTTCGCCGACCAGCGCGTCGAGCACCAGCACGCAGCCGACGAACACGAGCAGATACTGCACGGCGCGGCGACCGCGACGGCGCAGGTTGGAGCTGCTCGCGCTGGAAGGCTTCGTACCTTTCTTCATGGAGATGTCGTGGCAGAATAGCGCGTTTCGATCGCAAGTACACCTGCGAAGTAGCACTCGAAATCGAAAAGTACAAGAAAAAATCGTGAACCATACGCCTGTCTCGACCGTCTCGATCGTCCTCACCACGCTCGGCGCCGATGCCGATGCCGCCGCCATCGCGCGCACGCTCATCGACGAGCGGCTCGCCGCGTGCGTCAACATCCTTCCTCCGATGGCCTCGGTCTATCGCTGGCAGGGGAAAGTCGAGCAGGACCGCGAGCAGCAGATGGTGATCAAGACCGCCCAGGATCGAGTCAGAGCGCTTCAGGCCCGTCTTCGTGAGCTTCATCCGTACGAGCTGCCCGAATTCCTCGTCCTCGATGCGACAGCGTCCGAGGCATATTTCGCGTGGGTAGGGGAGTCGGCGAGGTAGCGCGAAGGCGGGTCTAGCCACGAGTTGGTTTAGTACAAAGGACAGACCGCGAAGCTCGGCGTCGTCTATCGCGAACCGCGGTATTGGGTCGTGCTTGACGCGAAGTCCACGCAAGCGGATGCCGACCGTCGCGCCGCGGAGCTTCGCAAGCGATACGGTCCGATGACCGTTCGCCGAGTGGATCCGCAGTACTTCGTCTGCCCCGCTGGCGACTCGATCCCGTACTTCGAGGCGGTCGCGAAAGCGATCGAACTGAAGCGTCGGAGTCAGGGGGAGCTGGCTCCGAGGCTCGTTCGAAGCGCTTAGGGCGCAACGGGCTACACGCCCTTCGGCGAATACTTCATCAGGATAGAGGTCAACGGCTTCGCGGCCGCCGGCGCAGCCACCTTTCCGTTCAGGATCTCCTCTGACTGCAGCGGCTTCCCGTAGACCCCTTTGTTGGCGTCTTCGTCCTGGTGAAGCGTTACACCCTGCAGCGAGACACCGGCGAACGCCCCACGGCTGCGCGAATAGCTCAGGATCTTCGCCTTCATTGCCGCATCGGTTTCGGCCGTGCTCGAGCGGCCGACAGGTCCGCC
>Ga0075431_100003034_pt1 | contig 16242 bp, 12 predicted proteins | sample RhiMetdeltSRZDD5_FD_75297 | JGI IMG/M metagenome (GOLD analysis project Ga0075431, IMG submission 75297) | Populus rhizosphere microbial communities from Tennessee, USA - Rhizosphere MetaG P. deltoides SRZDD5 | ecosystem: Host-associated > Plants > Roots > Rhizosphere > Soil | place: USA... | reverse complement strand
ACCGCTTCCGCCGTCTGCTGGTCCGCTGGGAAAAGAAAGCCTGTAACTATTTGTCATTGCTCGCCTTCGCCTGTGCCATCATCTGTTGGCGCAAGTGTGAGGTTTAGAGATAGGCTCTAAGTTGCGATATACCTCCCGTGGTGCAGTTATCGTCCTGGGGTGAGGACTTGTAGGAGACTGCAAAGTAGTCCTTGTCCTGTCCGCCGTTCTGGTCGTCGAGGCTGAGGTCCGCATATCCCAGTTGCACAGATTTCAAAAAGGGCGGGCCGGGCAGATCCACCCGTGTGGCAGTGGCGAAGTCATTGTTGGATTCAAGCATGTCCGGAGGCATCGGAATCGCGGTTCCGCTGACAACCACTGTGGAATAGGTCTGGAGATTGTTGTCAATAACATTCTGCCCATTCTTGTCATTGACGATTAGGTGGTAAGTGCCGCAGATGGTGAGGGGCACGCTGAAATTACCTAGGTGGTCGGACCAGACATATACGACAAGCAATTGCGACGTGTTGGCGGGAATAGGACCGATGGGCAGAAAATTGAACAGGGTAGCGCTTGAGGTAACGTCAATCGTGAGCGGGACTTCTCCAGAGTTCGTCAAGTTGATTTCGATGCGTTTTCGGCGGAAGAGGTACGTTGTAAAAGGTGCCGGCTGAACCGCGTTGAGTCCCAGATTGGGAAGCCGCGCGCTACCTTTGCAGTTGATCTTAGAGGCACCATTAGGCGGTATGCAGATTACCTGCAGATCCTCCGCGATAGACGGCGCTGTTATCGCAGTGGGTATGAACTCTATAATGACGGACAATTTTTCGTCATGGCCGAGAAAGCGGTTGAAATCTGGGGGCACGGCCACCGCAAAATGCGTGCTGTCACTGATGGACTCCACCTTCAGTAAATCGTCACCCTTGTTCTTGATCCCGTAAGTACCCCGCGCCGAATTATTGACGCTGACGCCAAACACAACCTGCAAAACTTGACTGCTGTCTGTGACTTCGCAGTCCGCCAGGGATTCTCTGGCCTTACCAGTGCAGTGGATCTGCGTATCGCTTGCCGGGTCAGCGGAAGGGCCCAAGGCAATGGTCAGGAATTTGTCGAAGTTCCCCAGCCCTGCTGGGGCAAATTTCAAGGTGAAATCGATTTGCTCGCTAGGCCCAACAAAGACCGGGAACATGGGGGGACTGGAAACAGTGAACGGAACCACACCAGTGATACCATTGATCTGGAGGCAATCGCTGCCGATATTTTTGATGGGGACCGGCAACGATTGGGTTTTTGGCCCAGAGCCGTCCCAAACGACGTCAGGGAAGTTGGCTTCAGATACAGAACACTTGCCAGAAGGAAGATCGCATGAGGCGATGAGGTAACCGCCGCCGGAACCCGGGTAAGGTGCAGGTAGCGCCGGGCCGGGAGAGGCATAAATCCAGATTTTGCCGACGGCGATTTCTGCCACGCGCTGCGCGGCGGGATAGGTGGCCGATGGTAGCGAACTACAGAGCAGTATGCCATTGTCGCTCCAGTATACGCCGTGCCCTGAGGATGATTCTGGTGATTCCCAGACATATACGAAAAAGGCCAAGCCATCCGGCGAGTGGTCCACGACAAGATTCGTGCCAGAGGACGATAACAGCACCACTTCATAATGAGTAACAGCAGCGGAATTCCGCAGATCAAAGATCCATAGTCGGAATGTCCAAGGATTAGTGGATCCAGTCACTGCTCGGAGCGCCACGAAATTGTTGGTCGAGAACCAGCGCCAATTGGTGCTGCTTCCGCTTGGTACCACCACCGAATCCATGATGGTGCTCGATCTCTTGAGTTCTACTACTAGTATGTCGGCGGAGCGTTGGAAAGCCTGGAAAGCCCATTGGCCGTTAATTCCTGTTTGAAAGTTGACCTGGCCGAAGAAAGGGTCAGGCATCGGTGCGAAGGGATTGCAAGGCATGGTTCCTCCTATGGGAACATGATCCACCAACTATGAGCAGGTTCGGCAAAATGGGCCCCTGTGACCCAAATTGCCGAAGGTTTTGGCTTTTATTGGAGGGAGGCCCCTATCTATTTCCAGGTAAGTATAGCTTATGTTGGTCAAAGCACCGCCATCGAAACAAAGCTTTATCCACTCTTCCTCTCCAACCACTCCTTCATCGGCCCAAGAAAATAATCATCCCAGCCCTCATCGTGACCGTCGCGCTCTTGGGTATTGGGAAATTGGCTGTGCGTGAGATGAACGAGCGTGCCCTTGTCGCCTGGTGCGGCGCTCAGTTCCCAATGCACGAGTGAGTCGGGCCAAGCTTTGTCCCACTCGCCTTGTCGCCAGGTGTACTCCAGCGTGTTCGGCTTCTCTATCTGTTTAAACACGCCGGTCGTGTTGCCCTCAAACAGTCGGTAACGCCCGCCCACTTTCAAATCTACTTCAACCGTGCTGTCCTCGCCCATCCAGCCGCGAATCGCGGTCGGGTCGGTCAGTGCGGCCCAGACTTTCTCAATGGGCGCAGCGATCTGGATATTTTTCTCAATGTCAGACATTGGAGATTCCTTTCAAGAGCGCAAATCGGTACACGGATTTCACGGACAACCCGGATGGCACGGATTTTTTTAAAGGTTTTTTCCGTGGCATCCGTCCAATCCGTGTCATCCGTGTACAGATTCCTCCAATATTTCCATGAGCAGCTTCTCATCCACCTCAATTCCAAACTCCACCTCCCCCACCTTCCTCGGCAGCGCGAATTTGATTTTGCCTCCCGCCTTTTTCTTGTCCGTACCCATGAGCTTGCGGATGGCTTCCGGCTTTAGGCCAGGAGCGCGCGTGGGCAGGTTGAGGTGCTCCAGGCAAGTTTTGATTTCCTCGGTGAGGCCGTCTTCGGTCAGGCCCATGCGGTGCGCGAGACAGGATTCAGCAACCGTGCCAATCGAGATCGCTTCGCCGTGTCGCAGGACAAAACCGGAGGCGGCCTCGACCCCATGTCCAATCGTGTGGCCGATGTTGAGCTTGGCGCGCTCGCTGCGCTCGAACGGATCGGCGTTGACGATGCCGACTTTGACCGCCGCGCTGCGCGCAATCGCGTTCTCCAAGTCATAGGTTTTTCCCAGGCGATAGAATAAATCCGGATCGGCGATGAGCGCGGATTTGACGATTTCCGCCAGCCCGCAGCGCACTTCGATCTCGGGCAGAGTCGGCAGTGTGTCGTAATCGCCAAGGATGAGCGCCGGCGGATGGAACGCGCCGACGAGATTTTTTCCTTCCGGCAAGTCCACGCCCACTTTGCCGCCGATGCTGGCATCCGACATGGCGAGGACGGTGGTGGGCAGATTGACCCAGCGCACGCCGCGCATGAAGGAGGCGGCGACGAACCCGACCGTGTCGCCCGCGACGCCGCCGCCGAGCGCAAACAGCGTGCCGCCGCGTTCCATCCCATGCGCGACGCAGGCGGTGTAGAGTTCGCGGATGGTGTCCAGATTTTTATGCGCTTCGCCGGCCGGGAATGTAACGAGCGGCGCGGGGAGAGAGCGCGAGAGAGATTCTCCGTAAAGTGAGGCGGTGTTTGAATCGGCGATGAGGAGGAAGGGCGGGCGCAGTCCCTTCTCCGCGATTAACTCCGGGAGGCGGGCGAGCAGGCCATGCCCGAACAGCGCCGAGCACTCGCCCATTTCAAAACGCGTGAGGCCGCGCGCGGCTTGAAACTTGGCGATGACTTCGTCGGCGATGGCTTCGGGCGATTGGCCATCCGTGTTGACTTGGACGGCGAACGAGCAATAGAGTTTTTCGCGTTCTTTGAGGAGCGCGGCAAGGCGCGCGGGTGGGTCGCCCTTGAACAGCGGGCGGATGGGGCCGCCTTCCAAGCGACCGAGGAGCGATTCTAAACTCGCGGTGAGGCAAATGATGACGCCGGTTCCCTCCAACGCGGCGCGGTTGTGCGGGTCGAGGAGCGCGCCGCCGCCGGGGGCGATGACCAAATCTTCAAGGGCCGCTAACGTTCGGTACGCCTCCCCCTCCCGGGCGCGGAACAAAGTCCACTCCCCACTCTCAAAGTACGAGGCGGGCGATCGGGACCAGTGGTTTTCAATCCACACGTCGCCATCTATGAACTCGCGCCCCAGCCGTTGAGCGACGAGTTGGCCGATGGTGGTTTTGCCGGAGGCGGGAGGGCCGTAGAGGATGAGATTCATAGACGAAAGACGAAGGACGAAAGACGAAGGACGAACGAAAACTTTCGTCCTTCGTCTACTAGGGCCAGAAGATCGTCGGTTCATTGAGCATGCGGAGGTCTTCCAGGCTGGCTTGCCGGAGACTCTCGAAGCGCGGTTTTATTTCGGCGAGCGAGTCGCCGCCGAGTTTTTCGAGGAGCGCTTCGGCGAGGACGAAGCTGACCATGGCTTCGCCGACGACGCCGGCGCGCGGGACGGCGCAGAAATCCGAGCGCTCATAATTGGTGGGTGAGGCGCCGCCCGTGGCGAGATCAACCGAGCGCAACGGGTTGAGTGTGGTGGAGATGGGTTTCATGGCGACGCGCGCGATGATGGGCTGGCCGGTGGTAATGCCACCCTCCAGCCCGCCCGCGCGATTGGTGTGGCGCATGAGTTTTCGCTGGCCGGTGCCGTCTTGTAAAACAATTTCGTCGTGGACTTTGGTGCCGGGCTTACGCGCGTTGGCGAACGCTTCGCCGATTTCGATTCCCTTCATGGCATGAATGCTGAGGAGCGCGGCGGCGAGGCGGCCGGTGAGACGGCGATCCCAATGGACGTGGCTACCCAACCCCGGCGGGACACCGAGCGCGACGACTTCAAAGACGCCGCCGAGTGTGTCTTTGGCTTGCATGCACTCTTGAATGCGCGCGCGCATCGCTTCCGAGGCCGAGACGCTGGGGCATTGCAATTCAGAGGCTGCGGCTAGCCTGAGGCGTTCTTCAAGCGGCATGTCCGCGAGGTCGGCGACGACGCCACCAATTTCGGTGACGTAACTGGCTACGCGAATCCCAAACTCGGCGAGGAACTTGCGACAGATGGCGCCGGCGGCGACGCGCGCAGTTGTCTCACGCGCGGAGGCGCGCTCGAGGCTCATGCGCAAATCGGAGAAGCCGTATTTGACCGCGCCGGTTAAATCGGCGTGACCCGGACGCGGGACGGTCATCGGTTCGATGGCTTTGCCCTGCCATTTGGCATGATCGAGATTTAGGACTTGTACCGCAATTGGCGCGCCGATGGTTTGTCCCGCCATGACGCCGCCGAGGATGGTCGCGGTGTCACGCTCTAATTTCATGCGCGGACTCGCGCCCGGATAGGGCTTGCCGTTTTGATCCAGCCCTTGTCGCCGACCGAGATCGGGATTGATGTCATCGGCAGACAGCGGCAAGCCCGCGGGCAGGCCCTCCAAGATGGAGAGGACTGCGGGGCCGTGAGATTCGCCGGAGGTGAGGAAACGAAGAGACATAGTGGATTGCTGATTTATGATTGATGATTGAGAGCGTGACAAGTGATGCGTGATTCGTGAAATTCACGTATCACGGGTCACGAGTCACACATCACGAGTCACTTTAACTCTTTTTCTGCCGCCTTCCGCATGACATCTCGCGGCGCGGTTTTGCCGGTCCATAATTCAAAGGCGAGAGCGCCCTGCTCGACTAACATGCCCAGGCCGTTTGAGGCGCGGAGGCCGTCGGCGCGGGCCTGGCGGGTGAAGGATGTCTGGGCCGGATTGTAAACCAGATCGTAGACAAAGGCATCCGGCGGCAAAGGCATGTCAGGCTGCCAGGGCGAGGCGTCCACCTTGGGCTGCATGCCGAGCGGTGTGGCGTTGATGATGAGCGCGCAGTTGTCTGAAGCTTCCAGAAAGCCGAGCGGCGTCCAGGGAAAGATTTGAAAGTTGCTTCGCGAAACTTTTGCGTCCTTGATGATACTGCGCAGTGACTCGGCTTGTTCGCGCCGTCGCGCGATGACTCGGATTTGCGCGTCCGCGCCCACTCCCGCACACGCCGCAACCGCGGCTCGCGCGGCGCCGCCCGCTCCGAGAATCAAGATAGGCCGATGCGAAAAGTGGACGCCGTGCGCGTAGAGATCCGCCAGCAGCCCGGCGGCGTCCGTGTTGTGGCCGATGAGCCGCCCATCTTTTTTGACGAGCGTGTTGACCGCGCCGATGGCTTCCGCGACGGGCGTGAGTCCATCAATCAAAGGAATGACGGCTTCCTTATGCGGGACGGTGATGTTCGCGCCTGCGTAGCCATCGCTCCGGATCATCGCGACGATTTCACTCAACCGGCTGGGTTCGATAGACAGCGCCTCGTACTTTCCCTCCAGCCCGACCGTCTGCAACGCGGCATTGTGCATGGCCGGTGAGACCGTGTGCGAGAGAGGATAGCCGAGGACGAGAAGTTTTAGGAAAGACAAAGCTTAGTCTCCAAGAGAAAATCCCAAATCCCAACTCCCAAAGCCCAAAAAGGACGGACGACGGTAGACGGAGGTCAAAAGATCAAGGGCCAAGGGTCAAGGCCCAAATCCCAACTCCCAAAGCCCAACTGCGAACAACCAGCGACCAACAACCAGCAGCCAGCAACTAGCTACCAGCGACCAACCACCAGTTCACGCATCACGAGTCACGAATCACTTCTGAATTCTGACTTCTGGCTCCTGACTTCTTAACTCTTCTACCACTTCAAAGTAATTCGGAAAGGTCTTTGAGACGCAGCCAGGATTTTCAATCTGCACGCCGGGAACCTTTAGGCCGACGAGCGCGAAGGCCATTGCCATGCGGTGATCGTCGTAGGTTTGGATGGATGCTGGATGAAGATCAGCACACGGGTAAATCTTCAGGCCGTCCGGGTATTCATCTACGGTTACGCCCATACGGCGCAGTTCAGTCACCATCGCGGAGACGCGATCCGTTTCTTTGACGCGGGCGGAGGCAATGCCACGAATGATCGTCGGGGAACTAGCGAAGGGCGCAATCGCCGCGAGGGTCTGGGCCGTGTCCGGAATGTCGCGCATGTCCACATCCAGGCCGCGCAGTTCAGCCGGGCCGGTGACTTCAATCCCGTGATCGGCTTCAGTAACGGTACAACCCATTTGAATTAACACATCGAGGAAATCAATGTCGCCTTGTCGTGAACGACGAGAAATGTCCCGAATGTGAACCGTGCCACCGAGCAGCGCGGGCGCAGCGAAGAAGTACGAGGCGGCGGAAGCATCACTTTCAATCACATATTCGGCGTGAGAATGATAACGCTGCGGTGCGATACGAAAGCGCTCGTAACCATCACGCTCCACACCAACGCCAAAGTCGCTCATCACTGCCAGCGTCATATCCACGTAAGGCTTGGAATTCAACTCGCCTGTGACGACGAGTTCAACCGGCGCTTGCGCATACGGCGCGATGAGCAGCAGGCCGCTGAGAAATTGACTGCTGAGGTTGCCGGCAATTGTCGCGCGTCCACCAGGCAACCCAGAAGCTTTCACACTAACGGGCGGGCAGCCGGTGGAGCTTTCCACCTGAGCGCCTAATTGCCGGAGCGTGGCTAACAAATCGGCAATCGGGCGTTCGCGCATCCGAGCATTGCCGTCGAGGACGTAATCCCCCTGCCCAAGCGTGAGCATGGCGGTGAGGAAGCGTGAGGTCGTCCCGGAGTTGCCGATGAAAAGCTCAGCCCGGCTGGAGGGGATGCGACCACCCAGACCAACAACCGTCATTTTGTGTTCATCTTCTTCAAGCTGTACCTGGAAACCTAGACGAACGAGTGATTCGGCAAAATAGCGCGAGTCGTCGGAGAAGAGCGCATTGGTTAGCGTGGTCAGCCCGTCGGCGAGCGCGGCGATGAGCAGGGCGCGGTTGGTGAGGCTCTTGGAGCCAGGAACGCGCACCGAGGCGGCGAGTGGATGAGGAATGGGAGTGAGGGCGAGGGAGTTCATTTGAATAGCTCAGACCGTTTGGCCTGTGAAGGCTCAAGCGCCGCCCGGAGTTCGTCAGGATCGCCGGTGTCAATCATGGCCGCTAGCAGGTCGAGTTCCTCAATATAAAGCGTGAGGGCATTTAGGATCGCGGCCCGGTTCGTCAAGAGAATGTCCAGCATCATGGTTACATCACTTGCGGCCAAGCGAGAGGTATCGCGAAAGCCGGAGGCCGCCACTTTCCACAACCGCGGATCGTCCAGCATCTGCGCCGCGCGCATGAGCGTCGTCGCCGCCAGATAGGGCAGATGACTGGTCACCGCGACCAGCGCATCATGTTCCTCAGCGGGGAGGACGAAAGGAACCGAGCCGATGACGGCGATCAACTCATGCGCCAGCACCAGCGCGGCCGGCGAGGTACGCGGCAGTGGTGTCAGGACAAACGTTTTGCCTTGATAGAGCGTCGCCTCGGCGTTGGTGATGCCGCTGCTTTCCTTCCCGCACATAGGATGCCCGCCGATGGGATCAAAGCGCAATGGAAGCGACTGCATGGCGGAGACGATCTGAGTTTTAGTCGAGCCGAGATCAATGACGATTGTGGGTTGTTGACTATAGTCCCCGGAGCGAAGCGGAGTGGGATTGTGGATTGCTGATTGGGCAAGTTGGGAAAGTTGGGCGAGGATAGTGCGGACGGGAGCGGCGAGGACGAGCAGGTCGCAATCAAGTGACGCTTCAAAGGAAGCCTCACGATCAATGATACCGTGCGTGAGCGCAAAGTTAATCGTCTCCGGGCTACGAGAGACGCCGACGATTTCGCGGCACCGCCCACGCAGCGCTAACGCCAACGAGCCGCCCATCAGCCCTAAACCGACGATGGCGACTTTGCAGTTGGCGAGCCGAGTAAAGCCAGGTTCATCCATTGGTGATTGTTGACTGAAAGTCCCTTTGGGATTGCTGATTGTGGATTGTTGATTGCTGATTAAAGGAATGGATCAATCAACAATCAGAAATCATCAATCAACAATCCCTCCCCACCGCTTCCGCGATTTTTCTTACTTCCCTGACCAACTGCGCAAACTTTTCCGGACGGAGTGACTGCACGCCATCGGATAACGCTTCTTCGGGATGCGGATGCACTTCAATAATCAGGCCATCGGCGCCGGCGGCGATTCCGGCGCGCGCAATAGACGTCACATATTCCCACTTGCCCGTCCCATGGCTAGGATCAAGGATCACCGGCAAGTGCGTCAATTCCTTAAGCACGGGAATCGCGTTGATGTCGGTCGTGTTTCGCGTGTATTTCTCAAACGTGCGGATGCCGCGTTCGCACAACAGCACCCGGGTGTTGCCCTGCGCCAGGATGTATTCGGCAGACATCAAGAGTTCTTCGATGGTGGCCATCAGCCCCCGTTTGAGGAGGATGGTGCAGTTGGATTCCCCGGCGGTGTTCAGCAGCGCGTAATTCTGCATGTTGCGCGCCCCGATTTGAATCACGTCGGCGTAGCGGGCCACGAGCGCGACTTGCTCCGGGGACATGGCTTCGGTCACAATCGGCAGGCCAGTGGCTTCCCGCGCTTCGGCCAGAAGTTCGAGGCCCTTCTCGCCCATCCCCTGGAAACTGTAAGGCGAGGAGCGGGGCTTGAACGCGCCACCGCGGAGCGCCACCGCCCCGGCCTCTTTGACCGCCTGCGCCACTTCCAAAATTTGCTCGCGGCTTTCGACCGAACACGGCCCGGCGATGACGGCGATTTTCCGGCTGCCGACTTCCAGCCCGTTGAGCGGGACCAGCGTAGCCTGAGGATGCATCTCGCGTGAGGCGAGTTTGAAGGGCTTGAGGATGGGGATGGTTTTTTCGACGCCGCTGAACGCTTCAAATTGTGTCCCGTCAATCGGGCGGTCGTCGCCGACCACGCCGATGAGGGTGCGTTCCTCGCCGCGCGAGACGTTGGCGCGCAGCCCCTTGGATTCCACGCGCGCAATCACCTCGGCAATTTCCTTGGCGGTGGCAGCGTGATGCATCACAATGATCATCGCCGGCTCTCGACCTCGTTTCAGGAATTAGGCAAACGGACTTTGGCGACCCGGTCAGGCCGGAGGCGAACGGCATCCCGCAAATAAACGTGACGAACTTCGGACGGGCCTTTATCGGTGTTCCAGTGAATGAGCACCCGGATGCAGCGCCGCAGTCCATCCACTGTCTCCATTTCGCCGACACACAAGAGCGCGGCCTCCGTCCACCCGAGTTCGCGCGCCGCCCGCGCCGGCGCCTCCGCCGTCAAATCCGGCGTGGTCGTAAAGATCACGCTGGCGATATCGTCCGGGTCCAGATTATTTTCGGCGACCAACTCTTGCAGCAGTTCGTGGGTGGCGCTGCGAATGGCCTCCGCCGTGTTCGCCGTCGCGACGGTCGCGCCTCGGATGCCTCGGGTGGGCATACAGCCTCCTAGTGCCTCACCCCCCGGCCCCCTCTCCTGACGACAAAGAACAAGAGCGTCGTCAGGAGAGGGGGAGCCGAGCCTTCTGCATTTCTCCCCTCTCCTGAACGCATCTTTTCGCGTTCAGGAGAGGGGTTGGGGGTGAGGCCAAATAATAAACAAAAAGAACCGCGAAGCCGTGTGCTTCGCGGTTCTTGAGTGTCTGCGTCTCGCTTTAGGCGTCTACTCAATTACTCAAACGTAAGCAACGGTGCCGCGCTGGCAGCCGTAAAAATAATCGTAAACGTAAGAGTAGACTCCACCAGAGAATTTCATCGTGAACGAAAGATAACACAAACCAGTCGGATAAGTCAAGCAATTTTTATGCACAGGTTGCAGCCCCCACCCTGCCCCGCTTGCGCGCCATCGCGGCCAATCGTTGTGGGAGAATTTAAGTCGCTTGTCGCCGCGATGGGGGAGGGTTTGGGAGGGGGTCTTTGGCGAGGTGACAGTCACCTGACTCATAGAAATATTTTTCTGAATGAAAAGGGTTGACGATGTTCCCACCTCATGCTAAACTGCGCCCATGCACATCAATGGGCGTGCGACTACCGACACTAATTTTGCTCCTTAGGGTGTGTCGGTTTGGCCTGCCTACGTTTACTCAGCCCCGGCATACCCGCCGGGGCTTTTTTTTAGTCTGGAAAGGATAACCCATGCCCGCCTCGCCTGAGACACCCGTTTACTTTGTGCCTGATCAAAGCCTGATTCCTGTCGGGGATTACCTGACTCAACTGGCCCCCATCCCCCCCTCGCGGATGTTCCTAATTAACAAGGGCTTGGCGGTTTATAAGCAAGCACATCCCGATGGAAAAACCTTTGATGCCTCGCAAGGCGATGGCGGCGCGAGTCTGCCCGGCGTTCCCAAGGAAATCCTGGAACGGGCGAACCAGATGCAGATGGAACATGGAACCGGCTATGATATGCCCTTTGGCACCGAAGCCTACCGCAAGAGCGTGGTCGAGAAATATTGGAAACTTGATGCGGCCACCGGCCTTGGCCCAAACAATGTGCTCGGAACCGCGGGTGGGCGCGATGCGCTGGTGAAGGCCTACGGTGCTATGCTCGCGCTGGGCCACGGACGCGCCGGCGATCTCGTCATTATCTCGCGCGTCCCCTGGCTCTCGTATCCGTGGGGGCCGTATGGCATTGGCGGCAATGTTCTGCTCGCGCCCGGACGTTCAGAAGAAGGCTGGGCTTACTCCGAAGAGGCGTTGAAAGCCTGCGTAGATTTTGCGGCCCAGAGCGGACGCAAAATTGCCGGCCTCATCATCACCAACCCCGATAACCCAACCGGAATGACAATCTCTGTGGAGAAACAAGTCGCGCTGGCCAAAGCCGCGTTGAAGTTCGGCGTCGCCTTCGTCCTCTTCGATTGGATGTATCACTATGTGACGGATGAGCAGCCGATGGACCTCAACTCGTTCGTCCAGCAATTTGACCCGGACGAACGCAAGCGGCTGATGTTCCTGGACGGCATCACCAAATCCCTCGGCGGCTCGAACATCCGCAACTGCCATTTGATCGCTTCCGAGGACGTGATCAAATTCATCATCGCCCGCGCCTCGCACTCGGTCATGCCCAGTTTCTATTCCCTAGCCGTCGCGATGGCCGCTTACGAGATGGGCTATACCAAAGCCTGCCAGGGCATCATCGAACCGATTAATGCCAGCCGCAAAGTACTGAAGCAGTTCCTCGATCAGCACGACTTTCAATACATTTTGGGCAAGGGCTATTACGCCTTCATCAACATCGGCCGCTGGCTGAAAGCGAAAGGTTGGAAGGATAGCGAACCCTTGGGACAATATTTTGCTGAACAGCACGGTCTGGCCATCGTCCCGGGCGCTTTCTTCTCCGAATACGGCGGGGAATGGATTCGCTTCTCGTACGCCACCCCGGCGGAGAAAACCATCGGCGCGGCGGAGCGGTTGCTGGAAGGACTGAATGCGCTAAATGCGTAAGACGTGACTCGTGATGCGTGACACGTGATTAAGTGTCAGGTGTTCACGTGTCACGTATCACGAGTCACTACTCGCCCCTTACACGGAACTTACTCGGAGTCTCTATGTCATCCTCTTTTTCTGCCGCTAAATTCGCTGAAAAATATCTCCTGGCCCAAGAAGCCGCGCTTAAGGTCAACCCCAAAAGCGGCGCGTCCGGTTTCGAGCTCGAGTGGAATCTACTCGATTCGAACTTCAAGCCGGTGCAGACCATCGTGGACGGCCCAGATCAAAAAAGTTTTATAGACTACTTACGGGCGCGGGTATTTTCTGCCTGGCTGGTGGATCATAGCCGGATGGAGATCTTCCACTGGATGACGGAGCTGGCCACTCGCCCCTATTATTCAGTCCTCGGTACCGTCTATGAGGCCCGCCTGCTCGAAGCCGCTCTATACAACGCGCTGGCCCGTGCCGGGCGTGAACTTGGAGACCGATACTACGCATTTCACGGCGACCTGCTCTATCCCCCTCGTATCGGCTCCGACTCCATCCCCGGCAGCGTTCCCCTGGCCAAGCGCCGCTACTATGAACGCCTGGTAGACCGCTACGGCATCACGATGGCCACCACCGGCGCCCACGCCAATCTTTCCCTGCCTGAGCCACTGCTCAATTGGGATTTCATGCATCTCTCACCCAGCGAACGCGGAGATGGTCACCTGGATTCATATAAGAATCGAGTCTATATTGAAGCCACGCGCCTCATGCGAGCGTTTGCCGCGCTGTTTATTGCCACCACCGCCTCCACGCCCTTCCGAGCCGATATACGCAACGGAGAACCGGTCGTTTTGCTCACCGAGATCGACTCAAATCGCAACTGTACCTTCCCTAAACCGAACACCCTGGACATCCCGAATCTGTATCGCTCGCACGAGGACTACCTCCGGGGCTCCTATGACTTGGTGCGCCGCGGGGTGCGGATTGGCGCTAACAACTATACGCCGGTCCGGGCGCGCTCGTTTGCCGAACCGGTGGAACGCCTGATCCGCACCACTTCGGAGCAACTGCAGGCCATCTACCATCGCGCGCTCTATAACGTGGACCGCTCCGTGACGGTCGAGGACATGGCCCAGGAAATCGAACGAGAGAATCTGCTCGCGACGATCAACATCCCGATGGGCCGGGTCGAAGTCCGCACCGATGATATGGGACATCCGCTGGAGCTGGATCTTGCCAATCTAATATTCAAAGAGCTGCTGTTAATCCAATTCTACGCCGACCCGACCTTTGCCCGCGCCTTCCGCTACGATCACGAGGATATTGCGCGCGCCCGCCGCAATGAAGCCCAGGCAGCCCAGCGCGGTCTGCGCGCCGAGATCGAGAATCCATTTACCGGCAAAGCTGTCGGCGCCCGTGATTTTCTGCGCTGGACGCTGGACCAACTCCGGCCGCTGGCCGAGGGCCTCGCGCTCTGGCCGCAATTGGCCCCGCTCGTCGAAATGGCTGCCGGCGCGCCCAACACCGCCGAGCAAATGCGCGCGCGGCTTCAGAAGGAAATCGGCCAGGCGGAGGTCATCCCGATGCAACTGCTCAAGACCCTGGCTTCAGAACGCGAGGAGCAGATCAAGCGGGATGTGGAAACGATTGCGACCACTGTCGCCGACTTGGGCGAGGAAGCCGTAAAAATCCAGGGCTTGCTCGAACACGCCCGCGATGACGTGCGTCTCGACCCGTTCGCGCCTATCCGCTTCCGTTCGCGCGGGGAAGCCACCCTGGCCCAAAATTATCCGGACAAGACAAGCGAGGTGGTTGACCTGGCGCAGCAGCTCATCCGCATCCCCTCCGTGACCAACTGCCCGGAGGAGCGACTGGATGAAGTGCATCGCGCCGCGACGCTTGTTTTCGATTACCTGCGCGACGCAGGCCTGGAGGTGAAATATTACAACCAGAGTAAATATCCGGCGGTCTTAGCCACCTTTCCGAACCAAGCGGCTGCGCCCGTTATGCTCTCCGGTCACTTTGATGTCGTCCCACCCGAACCCGATGACGCGCAGTTCGAACCGCGCGTGGACGGAGATTATTTATGGGGACGCGGCTCCGCCGACATGAAAACGGTCGTCGCCACGTACATGGTGTGGATGAAGGATTCGCTCCGGGCCGGGCCGCCATACCCGAACGTTAACCTGCTTTTGATCGGTAACGAAGAAAACGGCGAGGGCGAACCGACCGGAACGCCGCACGTCCTGACGCAACTCGCGACGACCCATAAAGGCTACGCCCCACAATTGTTCATCGCCGGCGAACGCACAGGGGAAAAAGGCAATGAACTGATGGGCGAAGTCTGCATCGAGAATCGCGGCATTCTGCGTTTGGAGATTGTCGCGCGTGGAGCGAAGGGTCACACCGGTGTCGCTGGCGCCAACGCCGATTTGAGCCAACAACTCGTCCACGCTCGCACGGCGTTGGGTGAAATCTTCGAGCGCGGTTTAACGCTCAAGGGTGAGAAGGGCTGGCAATCGCAGTATCGTTTCCCGTTCATCAGCGTGGGCCAGCCGGGTGTGTACAATATCACCGCCGACCGAGGCGTCTTGGGCGTCGAAATTCGCTCCATTCCGCAAGACGATATCAAGGAACTGAATGAACAAGCCCGCTTTTACTGCGAACGGAATGGACTGGAACTCAACGTCGTCGTCAACGAGGGCGGCATCGCCTGCGATCCAAGCAATCCGTACTTGCTCAAACTCTTGGACGCCGTGCGTCAGACATTCAAGCAGGAGCCGAACGTTGGGAAGAAACTTCCTGGCACCAGCGCGCGGTTTGCGCCACGCGGGCAAGGCGTGGTCTGGGGCCAAACCGGCCTCGGCCCGCACGCCAAAGACGAGCGGCATTACATTCCGAGCATTGAGGGGTATTACCAGGCGCTGAACGCCTATGGAAGATTGTTGATTGCGGATTGATGATTGCTGATTGCTGATTGCGAATGGCAGATAGCTGATAGCGGATCGTACCGCCGGAGTGGTCACTCCCGCGAAGGTCGAAGATACCCTTCAGGGTGCGGGAGTCTAGAACAACTTCCCTGGATGCCCGCCTGCGCGGGCATGATGTGATCGAAGTGTGGACTGTTCTCTATGACTTTTCAGCCTGAAGGCCGAGCCAGCTTTGAAGCATCTCGCGGGCAATTTTCCAATCCAGCGCGTCTTCTTCTTCGGCAATAACGGCCTGATTAAGCGCAGGATTGGGCGACGCGGATAACGTCGCAGCGCGAGATTTGAGATAGGCCTCAAACTGCTCATAGGTCATGCCATATTTGGCTTGCAGGCTCTCAGTCGCGGTTCGGTAACGCTCAATCTGGCGCAGGACGTAATCACGAGCCATCTCGGCGACCGCTTTTTCAGGGCTGGCAAACAGCCCCCGCCGGACAAAAGGCTCAACCACGGCAGCAACTTGGTCAGTCATCGTTAGCTCCTGGTATCCATTAGGATTTATCTCTGATATTGATTATAACCATTGTACGCCTAATTTACACTGTCCGGCTCCCGGGCTAAAGGAGAAGATCATGTCCGAACCCACTATCAAAAAAATCGTCCTCGCCTACTCCGGTGGCCTCGACACTTCCATTATTGTGCCGTGGCTAAAGCAAAACTATCCGGGCGCGGAAGTCGTGTGCTTCTGTGCGGACATCGGCCAGGGGGAGGAACTCTCCGGGCTTAACGCCAAGGCCCTCGCCTCCGGCGCAATCAAATGCGTCATCAAAGACCTGCGCGAGGAGTTTGCCAAAGATTACTTGTTCAAGCTCATCCAATCCAGCGCGGTCTACGAGCGCCGCTACCTGATGGGCACATCTATCGCCCGACCCATGATCGCCACGCACCAGGTCAAAGTCGCGGAGGAGGAAGGCGCGGACGCAGTCGCGCACGGCTGCACCGGCAAAGGCAATGATCAGGTGCGCTTCGAACTCACGT
>Ga0075431_100003032_pt1 | contig 16244 bp, 17 predicted proteins | sample RhiMetdeltSRZDD5_FD_75297 | JGI IMG/M metagenome (GOLD analysis project Ga0075431, IMG submission 75297) | Populus rhizosphere microbial communities from Tennessee, USA - Rhizosphere MetaG P. deltoides SRZDD5 | ecosystem: Host-associated > Plants > Roots > Rhizosphere > Soil | place: USA... | reverse complement strand
GTGTGTGTCCGCGAGGTGGTCGGATACGGCCGGCATCCGCACCGGGCCCGGTGGCGCGGCGTCGACCCGCGTGGCGCCGAGGCGATCGCGTGGGCGATGGAGGTCACCGGAGTCACCGACATGGCCGAGCGCCCGGTCGACGAGCTGTCCGGCGGCGAGCGGCAGCGCGTGTGGCTGGCGACGGCACTGGCCCAGCGCACCTACACCCTGCTGTTGGACGAGCCGACGACCTTCCTCGACCTGCGCTATCAGGTCGAGACCCTCGACCTGATCCGCGACCTGGCCGACGACCACGACGTCGCCGTCGGAGTCGTCCTCCACGACCTGGACCAGGCCGCCGTCGCCGACACGATCGTGCTGTTGGACGAGGGCCGAGTACGCGCCACCGGTGCCGCAGCCGACGTCTTGACGCCCGCGCTGCTCTCGGAGGTCTATGGCATCCGCATCGACGTCTCATTCGACCCTGCCACCGAGCAGCTCACGACCCAGCCGATCGGTCGCCACAGCGTCCGGCCGCGCCGATCGGCCTGAATTCACAACCCGCGACAGCATCGTCCCTGCTCCGTACGAGAAAGGTCTTCCCCATGCGAACGACGCGTGCCGCTACCGCCGCGCTGGCCAGCCTGGCGCTCGCCCTGACCGCCTGTGGATCCAGCGAGGACGACACCGAGTCGTCCGACAGCGGGTCCGGTGGTGGTCCGGTGACCGTGACCGACTCGCGTGGCGAGGAGATCCAGCTCGACGAGCCGGCCGACGAGGTCGTCGTCCTGGAGTGGTCGGAGGCCGAGGACCTCGCGGCGCTGGGCGTGATGCCGGTGGGAGTCGCCCAGGTCGACGACTTCAAGACCTGGGTCAACACCGTGCAGCTCGACGAGAGCGTCACCGACGTGGGTTTGAGGTCCGAGCCGAGCATCGACGCGATCGCCGGGCTGCAGCCGGACCTCATCATCACCGAGGCCGACCGGTCGCGCAGCCAGATCGAGGACCTCGAGGAGTTCGCGCCCGTCTTGGTGACCGAGGGGACCGACCAGTCCGACAACATCGGCCAGATGCGTACCAACCTCGAGATGATCGCCACCGGGTCGGCAAGGAAGATGTCGCCGATCAGTTGCTCGCCGACTTCGAGGCCAGCATCGACGAGGGCCGGCAGGCGATCGAGGAGGCGGGGATGAACGACGCCACGTTCGCCGCGGCCCACGGCTGGAGTGAGGGCGGCTCGGTGGCGATCCGCATGTTCGGCGAGGGATCGCTGTTCTCCGACATCGCGGAGGAGCTCGGCCTGTCGAACGCCTGGACCGGCAGGGTCGACGAGTGGGGGCTGACCACGACCGACGTCGAGGCGATGACCCAGCTCGGTGACACGCACTTCATGTATATCGCGCCGGAGGACAACGTCTTCGCCCAAGAGCTGCCCGACAACCCGATCTGGCAGGGGTTGCCGTTCGTCGAGAACGGCAACGTCCACGAGCTCGACGGCGGCACCTGGGCGTTCGGTGGTCCGATGTCGTGCCAGCAGCTCGTCGACGAGATCGTAGGAGCCGTCACGTCGTGACGATGGTCGAGTCGTCGACCGTCGAACGTACGGCGCGCGAGGCGGCGCAGGAGGGTACGCGGTGGACCGCGGCCGCCGTCCTGGTCGGCGCGCTCGCTCTGCTCGTCCTCCTCGCGGCCGTCCACGTCACGCAGGGCACCTCGTCGGTCAACGCGTCGGATCTGCTCCGGCTCCTCGTGGGCCGCAGCGACGACGAGACCGAGGCGGTCTTCGTCGCGTCGCGGCTGCCGCGGATGCTCGCCGGCCTCGCGGTCGGGGTCGCGCTCGGCGTGGCCGGGACCCTGCTGCAGTCGATGACCCGCAACAGCCTGTCGGCGCCGGACACCCTGGGAGTCAATGACGGTGCCTACCTGGCGGTCGTCGCCGCGGCCGTGTTCATCGGCGGCCTGTCGCCATTGGAGTCGGCCGGGGCGGCGATGCTCGGCGGCTTGCTGGCCGCCGGGCTCGCGATGGCGGTGTCGGCCGGAGGCGCGTCCGGACCGACGCGGCTGATCCTCGCCGGCTCGGCGACCGCCCTGGCGATGCTGGCGATGACCAACACGCTGCTGCTGATGAAGCCGGAAGAGACACTCGGGCTGTACGCGTGGGGGAGGGGGACGCTCGCTCAGACCGGCCTCGAGCGCGTGGTGTACCTCGGTCCGATCATCGCCGTCGGCGTCGTCGCTGCCATGTTCATGGCGCGTCGGCTCGATCTGCTCGCGCTAGGCGACGACGGAGCGGCGGTGCTCGGCGTCCATGTGCGGCTCACGCGATTCACCGCCATCGTGATCGCCGTACTCCTCGCCGCGGCCGCTGTCACCGTGGCCGGGCCGCTGGCGTTCGTCGGGTTGTGCGCGCCAGCGATGGTGCGGCTGCTCGCGCGCCGGGTCCGAGGCCTCGGCGCGCACGCGTGGCTGTTGCCGGTGAGCGCGGCGGTCGCGTGTGTCGTCGTCTTGGCGTCCGACCTGATCGTCCGGGCCTATCTCACCGGCCCGTACGGCTCGGAGATGCCGACCGGCGTCGTCACGGCGATCTTCGGGGCGCCGTTCCTGGTCTGGCTCGCCGCCCGGCATCGCGGCTCGTCGCCGACCCGTAGCTCGCCGTCGTCGCGGCAGGGCGCCCTGCGCGGGCGGCTCGGCTTCGCCGTGATCCTGACCATCGCCGGCGTCGTGATGCTCGCGTCGATGGCCGCCGGCCTGCTGCTCGGCGACACGAACCTGCTGCTGGGCGACCTGACGAACTGGCTGACCGGCCAGTCCGGGCCGGCGATCACCTTCCTGCTCGACAGCCGGCTGCCTCGCGTACTCCTCGGCGTCCTTGCCGGAGTCGCCCTCGCGGTCGCTGGCACCACCGTGCAGGCGGTCTGCCGCAACCCGCTCGCGGAGCCCAGCATCATCGGCGTCACGGCCGGCGCCTCCGTCGGCGCGGTCGGCCTGCTCGTGCTCGTGCCGAGTGCCAGCGTGGGCCTGATGGCCGGCGCCGCCGGGCTCGGCGCCGTCATCGCCTTCGGCGCCGTCTACGGGCTCGCCTGGCGCGGCGGCCTCGACTCGGACCAACTGGTGCTCGTCGGCGTCGGCGTCGGCTTCCTCGGCGCGTCGATCACGGCGGTGCTCGTACTCGAGGACACCATCCTGTCCGCCCAGGCGCTGACGTGGCTGTCAGGCTCGACGTACGCGCGGGGGATGAGCGAAGCGATTCCGGTCGCCATCGCCCTCGTACTCCTGGCGCCGGTGCTCGCCCTCGCGACCCGCGAGCTCGACCTGCTCGCGCTGGACGACGACACGCCGCGGGTGCTGGGCGTGCCGTTGGAGCGAGTACGGCTGCTCGCACTGGCCGGTGCGGCGGCCCTGACCGCGACCGCAGTGGCGGCTGTGGGCATGATCGGCTTCGTCGGCCTCGTCGCCCCGCATGCCGCGCGGGCCCTGGTCGGCGGCCGGCACATCCGGGTGCTGCCGCTGGCGGCGCTGCTCGGCGCCTCGCTCGTGTGCCTCGCCGACACCATCGGCCGTACGATCATCGCGCCGGATCAGCTGCCGGCCGGCCTGATGACGGCGCTGATCGGCGCCCCGTACTTCGTCTGGCTCCTGTGGCGAACCCGGGTGTGATTGGTTGCCGAGGCCGGTCGGGGACTACGCTGTGGCGCCGATGGAGCGTCCGGCGGAGTGAGCGTCGTGGCGTACGGCATCCGGGGAGACTCGGGCGTATAGCTCAGCGGTAGAGCACCTGCCTTACAAGCAGGGGGTCACAGGTTCGATCCCTGTTGCGCCCACACACATCGGTGCAGGTCAGAAGGGGTTTCGGGAGTAGTCCGGCCTAGCGCGTGCAATCTGTGTGCGTTTCCGCGAGGCCATCCAAAGCGGCCCAGCCGCGAGCTACCCACTCAAGCGACCGGGCCTCGACCGGACAAGCGAGGTCCGACCGTGACCACATCAGACCACCCCACCACCGGCGGCGCATCGTGACCGGCGCCGAGCAGGTGCAGGCGGCCCGCGAGGCGCTGGCCCGAGCCCGCGACGCCGACGAGCACCTGCGATCCGCGCTGGCCGAGGCGACGGTCTGGCTGACCCTGGCTATCGACAGCGACGAGGGCGACACGGCGACCGACTGAGCCGAGAACCGAGGCCCCGGCATCCTCATGCGGGCCTCCGAACATTGTGTTTCGGGCCAAAGGTCCCATCGACGTAGAGACGTTCGGAGGGTCCCGCTTTGTGTGCTCTGCAGGCATCCTGATCTCAGAACGTGCCTACGTGATTTGGGTGATCTTGGTGTGGTCAGGAGGCCAGCGCGTGTCGCCGGGTGGCGTAGGGCCGAACTGACCCGGGACGCTGAAGCGCAGCCGAACCGCGAGTTCTGGGCCGACCCGCCGTGGTGGTTCCGCGAGATAGTCCTCGCGGTCGTGATCGGCCTCGCCCTCCTCGGGACCGCGTGGATGTTGGAAAGCCAGCGCGTAGACCGAGCCCAGCAGCTAGAACGCGACGCCACCACGCGTGCCGAACGGTTGGAGGACCTGCGGTTCGTTCGTGGGCGCTCCTCCGCGTCGGCGTTGGCGCGGCCCTTCGCCCATATGGATCTGCAGGGTCAGAACCTGAGCGGCCTTGAACTCTCCGGCGCGGACCTCTCCGACGCCGACCTCTCCGACGCGTTGCTCTCCGATGCGGACCTCTCTGACGCGTTGCTCTCCGGTGCGGACCTCTCTGACGCGTTGCTTTCCGGTGCGGACCTCTCTGACGCGTTGCTCTCCGGTGCGGACCTCTCTGACGCGTTGCTCTCCGGTGCGGACCTCTCCGATGCGGACCTCTCCGATGCGGACCTCTCCGATGCGGACCTCTCCAGCATTGACCTATCCGCGGCGCTGCTCCCCAAAGCGGACCTCTCCGGCACGGACCTCACCAACGCGGACCTCTCCACCACAAACCTCTCAAGCACGGACCTCACCAATACGGACCTCACCAACACGGACCTCACCAATACGGACCTCACCAACACGGACCTCTCCGGCGTTGACCTGGACGGCGCGACCCTGATCAGCGCGGACCTGCCCGCCGACATGGACCTCTCCGGCGCCGACCTCCTCGGGACGAACCTTTCGAGGACGGACCTCTCCGGCATGGACCTCTCCGGCGCGAACCTGGCCCGCACGAACCTGGCCCACACAGACCTGGACGGCGCGAAGCTGGACGGCGCGACCCTGGTCGGCGCGAGCTTGGCTGGCGCGACCCTGGTCGGCACAACCCTGGATGGCGCCGACCTATCCAGGTTGAACCTTTCGGGGACGGATCTCTCCGGCCTGGACCTCTCCGGCATGGACCTCACCGGCGCGGACCTGGACAACGCCGACCTCTCCGGCGCAGACCTCTCCGGGGCGGACCTCGCCAACGCGTACGTCATCGCCGTGGATCTCCGCGGCGCAAACCTTCTCGACGCCAACCTCAATGGCGCGATTTTCATCGAAGTCTGCTACGGGACGACCACAAGCTGGGCGGATGGCTTCGAACCCCCCAGACGGCGCGGCTGCTGGTACTGGTAGTGGTTGTTGATGTGTTCGAGTGCCGCCGCTTCTCGTGTGACGGGCCTCGACTACCCCACGCCTGCGGTGTGTTGCCTCGCGCACGGACGCCGACGAGCACACGGTCGCGTCCGCGAGCCCAAGCCCTACCTCGATCGCCTACCCGCGAGGCGCGATCTCAGACCGGAGTGCTGCGACCTGGGCGGTGAGGTCGGCGAGGTCTTGGCGGCTTGCGGCCTGCGAGTGCTCGTCGGCTGCTGACACTCGGCCGACCAGCCACGCGGCGACTGACGCGGTGACGGCGCCGACCATGGCGATGCCGATGACCATGAGCGCCACCGCGATGAGCCGGCCCTGACCCGTCACCGGGAAGTGGTCGCCGTAGCCCACCGTTGTGACCGTCGTCGCCGACCACCACAGCGCATCATCGAACGTGGTGATGTTCGCGCCCTCGGCATGTTGCTCCACGTCCAGCACGGCGACCGCGCCGAGCCCGGCCGCGATCACTGCCGTGCCGATTACGTAGATCGATACCTTGCCGACGAGCGAGCTGGTCGCGGAGCGGTTCAGTACGCGGGCCAACGCAAGCAGTCGCAGCAGTCGCATGGGCCGGAGTAGCGGGAGGACGATCAGCGCCACGTCGTACCAATGCCGCCCGGCATACCGCCATCTGTCGTCGGCGAGGCTGAGCCGGATCGTGAAGTCGACCGCGAACACCACCCAGGCCGCCCAGGACAGTACGGTCAGGCTGGACCTGAGGTCCGGGTCCATCTGCGGGTCGAGCACCGGCCAGGCGTAGGCGACCAGGAAGGCCACCGCGAGCCCGATCATCGGAAACTCAGACCGCCGCTCATAGCGCTCGACACTGGTCATGGTCGGAAGGCTAGGCAGCCGTATTGCACGTCGGCGGCGCGGTTCCGCCTGCTCGTCGGAATGCGGCCGGTGAAGCGTGCTTGCCGATCTCGGTTGGCTCATTAGTCGGTCAACAGCGCCGGGAGCGGACGCGGAAGACTCGCTTCCACGGACCCCGCGAGCTGCTGGCGTGGTACACGACGCGGTATCGCCCGAGCCGGTCTGCCCAGACGCGCCAGTCCCGCGCCCGTTTAACTCGACCGTGGGCATGGAACACTCGCCGGCCGCCTGGCTGGTAAACGTCGATCCGGTACCGGTGGGGACCCCCGCTGTAGGACTGGTACACGACCCCGACGTGGAACGCATGACCACGGCACACCCGAGACTCAGGCGAGCTAACGAGTACGTCTGCTGATGCGGGCGGTGCCACCAGGAGGGAGCCGCCGACAAGCAGAGCGACGACAGCAGGCAGGACGAACGCAATCAATCGTTTGCGCAGGAACTGCTTGCCGGTCGCGGCCCGGTAGTCGCTGATGCCGCGGCACCTGGTCCTGTCGCCGCCGCTCACGTCGATGCCTTCGCCAGTCACGGTCGCCCCAGCGGTCGGGGCAGCGGGAAGCCGACGCGTCTGGGTGACCAGGCCGGCTTGTCGGCGATGTAACGGATCCGACCGTGTACGAATAGGCGACGACCGTGGATCCTGGCCGTCTTGTTGAAGGTGAACCTCACGCGATGACTCTCGAAGTCGCTCTCGGCGCAGCTCGGAGTGCAGTCGTGAGTCATCGCCATCCCGACACCGCTCGCGCGGTACGTGCCCCAGTGGCGGTACCGCAGGTGGTGCAGCTGAAAGCCTCCGTCACCACACGCGACCATGATCCTGGTCGGCCGCACATGGGCTCGGTGACACTTGTCGATGACCTTCGTCTTGGAGATGGCTGCGGCGTTGGCGGGTGACGCGTCGGCGGGAGCGGACAGGGCGATCGGCGCGGCCACGGCGGTGGCGGCAACGAGGCCCAGGAGGATCTTCATGGTTGTGGTGCGTTCCTGTCGTGGTATGGCGAGCGTGGCGATCGTTCGATCGGCGCGGGGAGTTGCCGGGTTTCCATCAGGTGAGCGGCAACGTCGCAGAGTTTGACGTTGTGGTCTTGGGAGTAGCGGCGCAGGACTTCGAAGGCTCGGGTTTCGTCGAGGTTGTGGCGTTCCATGAGGATGCCTTGGGCCTGGCCGATGAGTTTGCGGGTGTCGAGTGCGGTGTTGAGTCCGGCTTCTCTCCACGACTTCGCGAGGGCGAGTGCGGCGTGGCGGGCGAAGACGACCATGAACGCGACGTCGTCTTGGGTGAAGCATCGCTGTTGGATCCACCAGGCGCTGATGGAGCCGATCCGGCGGCCCTCGACGTCGGTCAATGCGGTGGTGAGCAGACTGGCGACGCCCAGGTCGGTGGCCTTGGCGGCCCAGGTCGGCCAACGCTCGTCGGCGGCGAGGTTGGACGCGGTCAGGGTCTGGCCCGGCCAGGCGTCGCCATAGCACGGTCCTTCACCAAGTTCGGATTGCAGCCGGTCGAGCTGTTCGACCAGGGGATCGGTGGCCGCGATCGTCTCGATCTGCTTGCGGGAGCGGATGACACAGATGGCGGCCTGGTCGGCGTCGAGTTGCTCTTGGACATAGCGAACGATGTCCTCGGCCGTCTCGGTCGGCGTCGGAGCGGACTGGAGACTCGCCGCCAGTTCGGCGAAATCTAACGCGTCGTGGTCATGCATGATGCGGGCTTGGCGCAGGATCACTCTGCCCGAGCGCGTCCTTGACACTGCCGCAGACGCCCATCAGCACGGTTCGGGCGAGTGCGGCGGCCGTTGCGATCTCGTTGGTGAGCATGGACTTCTTCCGGTTGACACGAGGTCGGACTGTCCGCCTCACGAGCCGGGCACCGGGTCCAGTCGCGGAACCGGGGCGTTCGGTGCGCGGCACGTCAAGCGGCAGCGGTGAAGGCATCGGGGGGTGGGCGTTCTCAGCGGAGGTGTCGGCGCGCCTCGGATCACCCTGGTGCGGCGGATGGCTTCCAAACGCGCCGACTCCTAGACTCTAACGTACCTCTATGAGAGGTTTAAAGCGACTGTATCGCGTGTCACAGTCGCGTCGATGTGCTAGGTTCACTCCATGGCGCGCCCCTATCAAGACCCAGTGGAGGTCCTTACAGAACCGGTCCCCGCGCAGTCGCCGTTCATCCCGGCCGACGCGAAGATCGTGGTGGGCGCGGTCGCTCCGGCGTCCCCGGATCCGATCCCGGTCGTGCTGCTACCGGGATTCGAGTACCGGATGCGCGAATGGCGGCACCCGAACACCCACGAGGTCCACTGGCGGCTCGAGCGGAGAAAGACCGGCACGTACGGCGAAGACGACGAGTAGCCCCCACGAACGGGTGAGATTCCGCCATCCGATCTTGCGTTCGGCGATACAGACTCGGGCGACGGGCGCCGAGAAGCGACATATCCATCAACGCCTGGCCGACGCCACGAATCCGGATTCGCGATCATGGCACATGGCTGCGGCTGCACAGGGTGCGGATCAACGCGCTGCCGACGAACTATCGGACACGGCGGAGCGGGCGCGGATTCGTAGCGACTTCGCGACTGCGGCACGGGCATTGACCCGAAGCGCCGAGCTCTGCCCAGAAGACGATGAAATGGCGCGACGGCTGCTTGCAGCCGCAATCGATGCGTTCACTGCAGGGTCGCCTGGACAGGCCGCCACTCTCTGCCAACGTGCCCGGGCACGCGCTGCCGATGAACGCCTGCGAGGCGATATCGACATTTGGAACGCTCGAGCGTACACCTGGCTTGGCGACCCACGGGAAGCGCACGACCTTTTGGTAGCAGGCGCGAACCTCAGAAAGGATGAGGATCCTGGGCAGGCGGCCTCCATGCTCGCCGAGGCTATACCTCCAGCCGTCATGGACGCTCGGGTCCCGCTGGCGCTTGCCGAGGCGCGGGAGGCCGAGCGGCTTGTTGAGCTGGCCGATACCGCCGACAAGAGCGGTGTGGTTCGATGCCTGCGTTGGGCGCTCATAGTCAACGGGTACATCGGCGAAGCGCAAGTCCTCGAGGCGAGTGGACATCGAGACCCGGCAGGTACGCCTACAAGCGAATTGCTGCCGCTTTGCTACGAGGCCGAGTTCCTGCTGTTTTCCGAGCGGTTCGAGACAGCTAGGCATCTCCTTCGGTTCGTGATCGAGGCCTCAAGAACGGGAGGAGCACCCGCAGCGCTGTCCTATGCGCTTGCCGCTCGAAGTGAAGCATCGTGGTGGATAGGCCGATGGGGACCGGGGCTGGCCGACGCAACCGAGGCGATCAGCTGGGCAGAAGAGCTGGGTCAGCCAGCGGCGAACGCCTTCTCCTTACTGTGCCTAGGGCGGCTTGAAGCCTCGCTTGGTAACACACGCCAATGCGAACGGGTGCTCGACCGAGCTCGACGAGTTCTCGAGGCTGTGTCAATACCGTCGCTGCAGGTCTACGTCGGTGCGATTTCAGGATTCGCTGCCCTGGCAAGCCAACAGCCTGATGTGGCAGCGGCGAAACTCTCTCGCTCCTTCGCGATAACTGAAACTCACGGACTTGGCATTCCGAATGCTGTTCCATTTGCCGCCGACCTCGTTGAAGCGATGGTCCACGCACGTCTGCCAGGTCACGAACCAGTTCTCCGGTGGTTGGAGGTTTCCTCAGATCGCTCAGGTTGCGCTTGGCCGGCAGGTGCCCTCGCGCGTTGCCTCGGGCTACTCGCATCGTCTCAGGCCGAGGCGGATGACCTATTCGAGAAGTCGGAGACCGCATTCTCAGGTGCGCAGATGCCATTCGAGCTCGCAAGGACCCAGTTATGCCGCGGCGAGATACTTCGGAGGTACCGCCACGCGACCGATGCTCGCGGCTATCTACGAAAGGCTATGGCCACGTTTACGGAATTGGGTGCAAAGCCGTGGGCCCGACGCGCTGCCGCCGAGCTCGCGTCTGCGGGGGACACCGCCCCAGAGCCAGCGCGACGCCCTGTAATCGATGGGCTGACCCCTCAAGAGCTACAGATCGCGCGAGTAGTTGCGGCTGGCAAAAACAACATCGAGACCGCAGCAGCCCTCTACGTCTCCCGAAAGACAGTCGAAGCACACCTGACCCGGATCTACCGGAAACTTGGCGTCAGGACGCGCACCGATCTCGCACGAGAGCTGACAGCCTCCGGAGCGCTGGACACGTAGAGTTAGCAGCTCCTGTACACATCGCGCCGCCGCTTCCCTGAACGCGTTGTGAATGCGACATCGCCTGCTGCGCCGCTACCGGCCGGGCGCTTCAGGTGCGTGGTGGAGGGGAGTGCCGTCCTGGCGGTCGACGAAGCTATCCGCCCACTGCCGGCACGACCGGTGACCTAGTGCGGGATCGGATGGGTGGATGCGGCATAAACGGCGGCGTGCTCCGTCCCGATAGACCGTCAATTAGACCGTCAGGCTGCGGACTCGGGGGAGTGCGATGCCGAGGACAATCCGGAAGACGGCCTCTGACCTGGGGTGTTGTTGGTGGGCGATACAAGAACTGAACCTGTGACCTCTTCCGTGTCAAAGATCTTACCTGGGTGGCGAAAGCCTCTGCTAAGCCTCCGGATTGGGCGACCGAGCGCGGGGAAGTGCGCCACTGTGCGACCCCGTAGGCCGTCAGTTAGACCGTCATCCGGCCGCTGTCGAGGCAGCCTGGTAGGGGAGGGGCTATGCCAGTTGGCTCTCGACCTGCTCGATGAGGGGAGCGGCTAGTTGGCGTGCTTCTGTATCGGTGAGCCACATCGAATCGGGCCCGGGCTCGGGGCCGTCGTGGCTGATGTAGCTGATTAGTACGCAGTATTGGCCGTAGCGCAGCCGGATGAACCACATCATGCAGTTGCCGGCGTCGCCGATGCCGCAGGAGACCTGCTGGGCGTCCGCCTGGGGAGCGAAGTCCAGCGTGGAACGCTCGTCGTTGATGTTGGGCCAGTCGTACACGTGCGGCGGCTGGTCTACCCGGAAGGCGAGCTTCGCCCAGCCGGGGAAGGCGTACCGGTAGACGTCGACGTCTAGGGACGGCCCCTGCACGCCCGTCCAGAATGCGTGCGCCCGTTCGGCGTCGATACGACCGTAAGGGTCCTGTGAGCTGTCTTCCTGATGATCGCCGGCTACGGCGACGCCCATGAGCCCGAACTGCGGGAATTGGTCGCCATGGCACTGGGCAGCAAGGCAATCACGCTCGGGCAGCTGGGTCGGCTTGAGGAGGCGGTGGACGCCTACGACAAGGTGATCGCCGACTACGGCGACGCCCCCGAGCTCGAACTGCGGAAACGGGTTGCCAAAGCGTTGGTGGATAAGGGAGTCACGCTGGGTCGGCCCGAGCAGGCGGTCGGCGTCCTCGACAAGGTGATCGCCGAGTACGGCGACGTCCCCAAGCCCGAAATGCTGCGGGAGCAGGTTGCCAAAGCATTGGTCAATAGGGCATCACGCTGGGTCGGCCCGAGCAGGCGGTGGATGAGCGGAGCGCGTCAAGGGGTCGGCTTGCCCAATCACGTAGTGACGCCGACAGGCGCCCTTGACGCGGTGGAGGCCGAAGACGCCTGGCGGCAACCGGAGTCAACGACTCCGATCCTCCTTGTAATTGGACGGTTCTCGGTTCGAATCCAGGCGTCGGCTCCTCCGTCTTGCTGGCGGTCATGCGGGCTGTCGTTGGCTGGCTAGGTCGGCGAGGGCTCGGATGGTGGCGTTCTCCGCTGAGGTTCGCCATACCGGCACGATCACGCATGGTGGTAGGTCGGTGATCGGTACGGCGACGACGCCCTGGTGTGGGTAGCGGTCGAGGATGGACTGGATGGTGAAGTGTGCCATTTGGCTGCGTGCCACGGTCGTCAATAGGTCGAGGGCAGACAGGAACTGTCGTCCTCCGTCGACTTGGTGGATGGGGTTTCCGCTGGTGGTTTGTCGTGGTGCCCAGGCGTCTGCGAATGCTGGTGTGCCTAGCGGGTCCGGTTTGCGGATGTCGTATCCGATGAGGTCGTCCGTGGTGATCGACTCGCGGGTCGCGAGCGGGTGGTCTTTGGCCACGAGTACGGCGCGTTGGTCGGAGCCGAGCACAGGGCCGGCGGTCAGGTCGTCGGCCAGGGCAGCGTGCGCCGGGTCGCCTGGTGACCAGGTGAGCAGTACGTCGACATGCCCGTTACGTATGGAGGTGAAGTCGAACACTTCGTTAAGCGTGGTCACTACGACGCCGCTTCCGGGGTGCTTCGTTTCGAATGCGGCGGCGAGCTCTAGCGCGATCTCCGGTCCGATGGAGTACTGATAGCCGAGCCGAAGGACCAGCTCGACCCCGCGTGCGGCGGCTTGCGCGTCTCGCAGTGCGGTCTGCAACTGGTCGAAGCCAATCTGGGCTGCCTCCCGGAACCGTTCTCCCAGCGCGGTGAGGCTCACTTGGCGACTGGTGCGCTCGAAGAGTGGTCCACCCACCTCCCGCTCCAGTCTCTGGATGGTCTGGGTGACCCGACTTGGACTCAGGTAGAGGCGCTCCGCGGTCTTGGCGAAGTGCAGCTCGTCGGCGAGGACCAGGAAGGTTTCGATGTCGCGGAGCTCCACACGACCATGCTAGGCCCGCGAGCCTCGCTCATCGTTCACTCCGGCTTGATGCGGGTTTCCCGTTCTGACGATGACGAGATCTCGTGGTGCTGGGCATGCTGAGCGGGTCGGATGACGACCGAGGCGGAATTCGGCTGAGCCGCGGAAGTGATCCGCCCACTCGCCGAATCGTGACGAGACGGCCTGACTGGAGGTTTTGATGGACGCCAAAGTCCGCATCGGTGTACTGACGCCACACCAAGCGATCGGACCAGAGGCGGAGTTCCCGGCGATGGCACCTGGCCAGATCATGACACACGTTGTGCGACTACTCAGCAACGAACTGCACAGTGGCCGTGCCCCCACCTCACCGTCGCTGTTGGCCGACTTGACCAAGTCTCCGGTGCTGGACGATGCCGCCAGGACTCTTGCCGCCAAGCCGATCGCCGTTGTTGTCCATGCGTCGACGACCTCCGGGTACGCGATCGGATTCGAGGCGGAAACTGCCATGGTGTCCCGGCTCTCGCAGCTGACCGGGCTACCGGTTGCTGCGACGTGTACGGCGGCCGTCCACGCGCTTCACGTGCTGGGTGCAATGCGCATCGCTTTGATCGGGGCACCGTGGTTTGACCCAGAACACAACGAACTCGGCGCCGCGTACTTCACCGCCCAAGGATTCCGGGTGGTCTCCTCTCGTTCGGCCGACCTGCCACAAGACCCGCGCGGCGTCGACACTGGCGGCCTCGCCGAGTGGGTGCTCCGCCACGTCGAGGATTCTGCCGAGGCAGTGTTCATCGGAGGCAACGGCTTCCGAGCGACGCAATCGGTCGACACGCTCGAAGCCGGTCTCGACCGGCCCGTCATCACCTCGAACCAGGTCCTGCTGTGGCAGGTTCTCGCCCTGACGGGCGACAGCGTCCAGGTCGGAGACCGCCACGGGAAACTGTTCGCACTCGAACCTTGAGCCGGAGTCCCGGCCAAGTATCAACCACTCGGGCCGCTCACGTGCGATCGGCGGATGCGAGCCCTGGTCAGTAGAGGAGGAAAGAAATGTCAGACGTCTTCGTCACCATGGCGATGTCGCTTGACGGTTTCATCACCGGACCGTACGACGACGCCCAGAATCCGGCCGGGATCGACGGTATGCGATTGATGGACTGGCTCGGGGGAGGCGACGACGACACCAACGATCCCAACGACTACCGGCCGAGGGATCCCAACAGCCGCATCGTCTTCGACGAAGCGATGTCCAGCGGGGCCGTCATCACCGGGCGGCGGACCGGCGACTTCGCCGACTACTGGGCAGGCGACCACCACAACGGCGTCCCGATCTTCGTTCCGACACACCGACCGCCGGCGGACAACCCCTACGACCGCGTCCACTACGTCACCGACGGCATCGAATCCTGTGTGCAGCAAGCCAAACACGCAGCCGGTGACCGCGACGTCATGCTGCACGGCGCCTACACCGCCCAGTCATGCCTGAAAGCCGGGGTGCTCGACGCCATCGAAATCCAGCTCCGACCCGTTCTCCTCGGCCAAGGCAGGCGACTGTTCGACAACCTCCCACCGGAGCACATCGAACTCAACCTGGTGCGCACGCTGCAGGCTCCCCGAACGTTGCACCTGCGTTACGAAGTCCGACACAGCTGAGCCAGTCCGCACGCTGACACGTGGCGCAGTGTTTCCTTCTCGCTACGAAATCGCGGAGCCGGTAGTGCCCAGGGAGTCGAGGATTGATCTGGTACCGCGACGTCATGCCGGAGGTCTGCCAGAGGATGGCGGACCTCCGGCGGTGTGATCAGTGAGCCCATAACGTCGACTCGCGCTCGACCGTTTCACGCTTGTTTTGCTGGTCTGCACAGCGTTGAGCGGCTGCTGCCTTACAAGCAGGGGGTCACAGGTTCGATCCCTGTTGCGCCCACCAACGGCGTCTGACCTGCGAAAACACCGTTCGGGCCCCACGGGTCGGTCGTGACTACAGCGAGCTCGATGATCCGATGGGTCTCAGACCGCAGACCTGTGGTCTCGACATCGATCACAGCGAAGCGTGGTTGGCCCGGGGAGTACGCCGGTTGTGGAGTCTGACCAATGCCTCTCGACCGACTGCCGCGCAGCCTGTCCAACAATCCCGTCGTGCGTCCTCCTGAAATAGTGGTCGTCCCTCGCGTCGGCTAGCACCGATCGGCAGCCCCATGTCCGCCGACAGTTATCGGCGGGGCAAGTCGTCGGACGTCACCTGGCAGCCCGGTTGACGATGCAGCGTGGCTCGGTCCGGCCCAACGGTGATGTCGGTCAGGTGCGAGGGCAGGTGCTGTGGACGCGCATACTCCTGCCAAAGCGTCCCGGTAAATGCTGAAATCTGGTCAGAGCCGAACTCCTCAAGCCGACAGGACCAGGGTCACCCGTCCGCACACATCGGGTTGGCACAGCGTGGAGTCCGTGGGGTGCACCGAGGAGGCCCGACGAGCCATGGACCTCTTCCCCGGTGACATGGGTGAGTTGCTTGATCACTCAGTAACGTCACGGACGCTCTTGACGTGCGGAGTGGAGGCCGAAGACTGGTGCTACGGGGAGCAGGGCCTTCGCACGTGCGCTCGCTGGACTCGCGCGAGCTGGTCATGCCGGATGGCGCTCCGGTCATCGCCGCGTCCTGCTCGTGGGGCGGGCGGCACGAGCGAGGACGGCGGCCGGACGTATCGCCCAGAGCGAGGAGGCCGCCGACCGGGCGCGCCCGGAGGGCGCACCCTTGACACCAAGAGAACCAGGGTCGGAAAGGCGAAGGGCGTTCTGAAGATGGTTGGTCAGTGAGCACACAACTTTCGCTTGTGCTCGGCCGTTTCACGGTTAATTCGCAGCTGGCGAACGTGGGATTTCTGCCTGCAGATCGACGTGGAGAGTGACCCAGCCGTGTTCGGGAGCGACTTGGCGGTGTGCCAGCGTGCCGTCGGGCATGAGCCGGAAGGCCCGCTGCTGATCGGTTGATCAGGTCGTGTGGCGGACCCAAGCTGGTAGGGCGTACCACAGCAGGACGGTGATCGTCACAACGCCCAGAACGAGTGCGATCGCGGCACCCCGGCCCATAACGATGTCCAGGGCGAGCAGCAGCGCGCCCGCGATCGCGGCGACGAGGAACAACAGCCCGACGCTGGCCAACCGATCGGCGATCGGGACCATCCGATCCCGGAGTCGCTCCTGGAACACCACACGGTGGAAGGCCACCGGTGCGAGGAACAGGCCCATGGCGATCG
>Ga0075431_100003031_pt1 | contig 16246 bp, 18 predicted proteins | sample RhiMetdeltSRZDD5_FD_75297 | JGI IMG/M metagenome (GOLD analysis project Ga0075431, IMG submission 75297) | Populus rhizosphere microbial communities from Tennessee, USA - Rhizosphere MetaG P. deltoides SRZDD5 | ecosystem: Host-associated > Plants > Roots > Rhizosphere > Soil | place: USA... | reverse complement strand
CGTCGTCGGCGTGATCGAGCGCGACACGACGACGCTCTACTGCACCGCCCTGTTCTTCTCAGCGCACGGCGAGCTTGCAGGCAAGCATCGCAAGCTCGTGCCCACTGCGATGGAGCGCCTGATCTGGGGCCAGGGTGACGGCTCGACGCTGTTCGCGATGCAGACAGATGTCGGCCGCATCGGCGCGGCAATCTGTTGGGAGAACTACATGCCGCTGCTGCGGACGGCGATGTACGCGAAAGATCTCGACATCTGGTGTGCGCCGACAGTGGATGAGCGCGACATCTGGCAAACGAGCATGCGACACATCGCCTACGAGGGCCGCTTGTTCGTGGTCAGCGCGTGCCAATATCAGCCGCCGCCAGGATCATCAGTACCGGACTGGCCGCTCGATCGTCCGCTGATTCGCGGCGGCAGCGTCATCGTGTCGCCGCTCGGCGAAGTGCTCGCGGGCCCTGTCTACAATCGCGACGAGTTGCTCGTTGCGAGCGTCGATCTCGACGACGTGGTACGCGGCAGATATGACCTGGACGTCACTGGTCACTATGCGCGGCCAGATGTCTTCAACCTGACTGTCCGCGACGACTAGCGTGCCAACATGGAATCCCGCTCGACGATTCCTGCCACGATGAGAACTGCGCTCCTCGTTCTCGCGACGCTGCTCGCGTCAGGTGCACCGAGCAGCCACGCTGCCGACACCGTCTGCAACGTCGCGCGCAAGAAAGCGAATCTGAACTTCACTCTGAAGGACATCGCCGGCAAGGACGTGCCCCTGAGCAAGTACAAAGGCCAGGTGGTGCTGGTGAACTTCTGGGCGACGTGGTGTGTGCCGTGCAGGGTCGAGATTCCGGCGCTGACCTCGCTGTACCGCGACTACAAGGATCGGGGATTCGTCGTGCTCGGTGTTTCGGTCGATTCGGAGGTCGCAGCCGTCAAGCCGTTCGCGCGTGTGATGAAAATGAACTATCCCGTGCTCATCGGCGCAGGTCGTGAGGATCTGAGCAGTGCCTACGGGCCGTTCGTCGGATTTCCGACGTCCGTGCTCGTCTCGCGCGACGGTACTGTTTGCGTGCGGCATGTTGGCATGCTCAGCAAGTCGAAGCTCGAGGAACAGGTCGGAGCGCTTTTGTAGCAGTGGTTAGAACCGAGTCGGGCTGAAGCCCGACCTACAGATCAAGAAGAAGAGTCGGGGTGCAGCCCGACCTGCGACAGCAACCCTCACAGCGTTTTCGAAACTTTGAGTTGCGCGGCACGAATCGCGGCCGCGCGCCGCGCTGCTGCTTGCGCGAGCCCATTGCCGTGCGCGTGAAACTCTGAGTTGCACTCGCGCCGCGTTCTCAGCGCCCCACTCCTCTGACTAGCATCCTCGCGCGCCCACGACCTGAGCGCGGAACCTTCCAACGCAGGACCAACAACGGAGGTTTGGGGATATGTCGCGCACTGAAGATACTACTCATGAGCCCGTGGACGGCCAGCAGCCGCCGCAAGAACCGGGCGCGCAGGACGGATTGGATCGAAGAACGGTGCTCAAGACCGGCGCGCTGATCGGCGCTGCCGCGGTTCTGACATCGAAGAAGTCGCTGGTGCTCGCGCAGGGCGCGCCGCCGCCGCTCGCACAACCGGTGCTGTGCGGAACGACGGCGCCGGTGAGCCCGCCGACCCGGCCATTCCTGGACAACTTGCCGGTGCCGCTGCCGGCATTGCCGCAAATCCTGAGCCCGCTGCCCACGAAGGCGGCGAACACGGGAGCTGGCGAGGCGGCGCGCGATCCGCATCAGCGCTGGGAGCAATTCCTGCCGTTGGTGATGTATCGAATGAATGCAGCACCGTCCTTGCATCAGCACCACACCGATCTGCTGCCGTCCTTCATGTGGACGTTCAACGGCACATACCCGGCACCGACGCCGCTGAACTTCTACGGCGTGCCGACGATCGTGCGCTTCGTGAACAATCTGCCGACTACGCCGCCCAACACGACGTTCGGCGTCAATGAGATCACGGTCCACCTGCACAACGGTCACACTGGCTCGGAAAGCGACGGCTTCGCCGGCGACTTTTTCCCGACCAATTTCTTCAAGGACAATCACTACGCCAACGCGTACGCGGGCATCGACGACTTCGGCGGCATTGGCGATCCGCGCGAAGCGATGCACACCTTCTGGTTCCACGATCACCGCGCCGCGTTCACGGCCAACAACAACTACCTCGGCCTGAACGGCATGTACATCGTGTACGACAGCAAGGATCCGGGGCACGAGCTCGCGACTCCCGGCTCGCTGCGCCTGCCAGGTTACTACGGCGTCACAGATCTCCCGCTCATCCTCACCGACAAGCGCTTCTGCGCGGCCGCGAACGGCCGCAACGAAGTCTTCCAGGTGGTTGGCAACGGCGCGCCCGGCGGCGACAAGTGGGTCGTCAACGGCAAGATCCAGCCGAAGCTGACGGTGCGCCGGCGCAAGTATCGCTTCCGCATCCTCAACACCGGTCCGGCGAAGACCTGGAACCTGAGCCTGATCCGTCCGGACGGCACGCAGGCGCCGATTACGATCGTCGCCGTCGACGCGAACTTCCTGCAATCGCCCGCGACGTTGACGAATCGCACGCTCGATGTATTCGTCGCGATGCGCTTCGATGTAGTCATCGACTTCTCGGCGTTCCCGGCCGGCACGTCGGTGTACCTGAAGGAAAACGTCGCGCAAAACGTCGGCGTCGCGACTGCCGATCCGGCGCCAGGCTTGCCGATCGGCAATGTGCTGATGCGCTTCGACGTCGTGAATCGCGAGCCGTGGTTCCCGGCCGATACGCCGGCCCTTCCCGCGGTGCTGACGACGTTCCCGGACCCGATCGTGCCGGATGCCTCGTTCCAGTGGAACTTCACGCTGGTCGGCGGCCGCTTCCTGATCAACGGGCTCGAGTTCGATGCCAATCGCGTCGACCACGTCGTGCTCAAAGGCAGCGCCGAGGAATGGACGCTGGCGAACGACGTGGCTGCAGGCAACTGGTTGCATCCGGTGCACATCCACTTCGAGGAGGGCCGCATCTTGTCGAGGCGAGTGCGCACCAGCCAGAACCCGGACGTGTTCCAGGACGTGCCGCTGCTGCCGGAAGAGCTCGGCCGCCGCGACGTCTACCCGCTGCCGCCGCAGCACCGCGTGGTCCTGCGCATGCGCTTCCGCGATTTCGTCGGGCGCTACCTGATCCACTGCCACAACATGAACCACGAAGACGCGTTCATGATGGTGCGCTGGGACATCGTGGATTCCGTCGAAGAGCTGACACGCAAGCGCCGCGAGATCGACGAGCGCCGCATGCTCGCCGGCCTGCCGCCGCAATACGGTCCCGCCAAGCAGGGAGGTCTCGTCTAATGGCTACCCCAATCAAGAGGCGCGAACTGTTTTCCAGCTTCGCCGGCATCGGCGCCTCGCCGGCATCGCCACAGGCCTGCACGGGCGCGAGCCTGATTCCGAACGTCGCGCTGCGCACGCACGAAGGCAAGGAAGTCCGCTTCTACGAGGACCTCGTCAAGGGCAGGCAGGTGATCATCAACATGATGTACGCCCACTGCGAGGAGTTCTGTCCCGCGATCACCAGCCGCCTGGTGGAGGTGCACCAGCAGCTGGCCTCGCGCATGGGGCGCGATCTGTTCATGTACTCGATCACGCTCAAGCCGCAGGAGGACGATCCAGCCGCGCTCAAGTCGTTCGCGCGGATGCACGGCGCACTGCTGCCCGGTTGGACGTTCCTGACCGGCGACGCGTTCGACATCGAGACGCTGCGCTTCGCGCTGTTCCGGCACGACCACATCAAGTTCGACCTCGACCCGGCCTCGCACACGGCGAAGCTGCGCATCATCAACGATGCGATCAATCGCTGGACGCACGTCGCGCCGATGGCGAGCATGATGACGGTGCTGCAGCACATCTCGTGGGCCGATCCGCCCAAGTCGTTCGAGCAGCAGCTGGAGGACAACCGCAAGCTGCAGCTCGCCATCGACAAGGAGCACGCATTGTACGGCTACCGCAAGATCGTCTGAGAGCGAGGTGCGTATGAGACGTTGGAATGTTCTGGTGATGCTGCTCGCGAACGCACCGACGCTCCTGCTCGCCGCAAACGCGTGCGAACAAGAGTTGCGCTCTACGCGCTCGGACACGCAGCAGTACTACATGATCCTGGCCGGGCAAACGGACGTGTTCTACGACCGCAGTGGACCGACGTTCGTAATGCTGCAGAGGACTGCCGCGGACGAGACGGACGTCGGTGCGTTCGGCATTTACGCCGGCGAGCGCAAGCAGCCGGTGTTTGGACCGGTGCCGGCGCGCGTTTACGAGCGGTTCGTGGGCGAGTCCCGCAAGCCAGCGGACGTGCTGCTGCGGCTGGCGATCAGCAAGCCGCAGTACGACCGCGCGCTCGCGGTGTTGCAGTCGTGGGATCGGCGCGTTCGCGAGAAGGCGCTGCTGTACCCCGATGTCGCCATGGACAACATCCTGCTCGTGAAGCAGGCCACGGAAGAGCTGAATCGTTGCCGCGAGACGATCGTGCGCTACGAGCTCGACTGGGGACTGCAGGACGACATCTCCGAGCACAACGTCGCTTCGCGCATTCCTTACGAGTATTTCCGGGAGCTGGCGCGGCTGAACGCTGCACAGCATGTCCCGGCTGCCAATCAATCCCTGGAGTAACTGCTATGTCGCAAACAGCAAGCCCCGTCGCCGCAAGCGGCTCTACTGGCTCGACGTGCCAGGCCCCTGGCCCGTACCGTTCGTCCCGCAATGCCAAGGTCACCATCTTTCTGAAGAAGGGTGACAAGTTCCCCGTCGACACGGACGGCGCCAGGACGACATGGACGCTGTCGGGCGGGTGAAGCCCACATTGATCAGGGGCATTTGGGTGGCGGCGGCTTTCGCCGCCGCCACTGCCACCGCCGCGCCCGCTTGTCCGCTGGAAGTCATCGGTACGTGGCGGCTGGTCAGCCCCGACGAGCCGCAGCCTATGCTGGTGACTTTCGGCACCGACGGCTGGGCGAACGTCGTGACCGTGACCGGTTCGGGTCGTCCCGTAGATTTCGACACCATGGCCCAGGTGCGCTTCCAGCTCGTGCCCCGCCGCGATCCGAAGCGCATCGAGTTCCAGACCACGCGCGGCAATGACCTGTTCCCTGCCGGCACGAGCAGCTGGCAGATCACGAGCTACACCGATGAGAGCTTCGCGAGCCGGCGCAGCGATTCAGAAGCGGGCGAACAGGCCTCGTGGTCGAGGCTGCAGACCCACCGCTACTTTCTGACTCTCGCTACACGCGACAACGCTGCGACGTTCGTCATGTGGACGACGCTCGACGGCCAGAAGCCCGCGTACGAAGCGCTCGGCGCAACCAAACAAGGCACTGCCGCCCACTTCGGAAGAGTACCGGACGAAGTCGTGCAGGCCTTCGCGCGCGAGAGCAAGCGCGCGGACGAAACGATGATGCGCATCGAGCTCAGCGAAGCCGAGTATCGCCGCACTCACCAAGTGTTCGAGGCTTGGAGTTCAGTGCTCAGCCGCGATGCTCTCGCTGGGGACGATGCCGACAATCAGGCGCTCGCACTCGTCGACGCCGCAGTTCAGAGCGTCAATCGCTGCGGCTTGAAGATTCGCACTGCTCAAGATGGCGCGGCCGCGTCGCCCGCACGCCGTGCTGGCGAGCTGGTGCGCGCGCTCCGCAAGATCAATGACCGCCGGCACGTCCCGGACAAGCTATTTCCCGTTCGTTGGAAGCCGCCAGCGGTCGCGTCGTAAAGCGCGCGGACGCGATACCGTCGAACGTCAGCAAGGCGTCGCGCACGAAATTGATGAAGACTGCCACGTTCTTCGTCGGCGTGCGCCCGGCATGCACGGCGTAGATTCCTGCATCGATGCCTTTGCAGAATTCCGGCAGCACGACTTGCAACGCGCCCTGCTGCAGCTTGTTGGCGATGACTCCGAGCGGCAGATAGACGAATCCGAGACCGCTGCACGCCGCACGCACTAGTGCAAGATTGGTATCCGAGACGGCCCAGAAATCGATCGGCACACTGAAGCGCTCGGTCGCGGCACGAAAGTACCACGCGGCGTTCGGCTGCTTCGGACGCTGCAAGCCTAGACACCGATGCCGGGCCAGCTCCGCCGGATGCGACGGCGTGCCGCGTTCCTGCAGATACGCTGGTGCAGCTGCAAGCACCAATGGCGACGTCGCCAGTCTGCGCGCCGTCAGCGTCGAATCCGTCAGCCGCTGCGCGACGCGGATCGCAACGTCGTAGCCGCCAGCGACGATGTCGACGCACGTTTCGGACGTGTGTGCATCGAGCACGACACCCGGATAGCGCGGCAGAAACTCGCTGTACAACTTCGGCAGCAGCCCGGAGCCGAGACATGTCGGCATGCTGAAGCGCAAGCGCCCGATCGGCGCGTTGCTCAGGTGCTCCACTGCCAGGCGCGCCTCTTCCATCATGTCGAAGATGCGGCGGTAGTGTGCGAACAGAGTTTCGCCTGCGCTCGTGAGGCTGATGCTGCGCGGACTGCGATAGATGAGCGTGGTGCCGAGCTCGTCTTCCAGCGCCGCAATTCTTTTGCTCGCTTGCGAGCGCGAGATGCTCAGATGTTTCGCAGCTTCTTTGAAACTCAGCGTCTCAGCGATCCGCACGAACAGCAGCACGTCCGCGATCATCATGGACCTGGCCCCGGTCGCCCTTCCCTTGCTTCGCGTTGTGCGTCACATCCTAGCGCTGCGCGTGCGCTGAATCTAAATATATATGCGGGCCCGCATTCGTGTTCGCGCGAGACTCAGTCTTTGAAGTTGCAATGCTTACATGCGACGTTACTCGCCGGTACGCACGAGCAACCAGCCGAGACCGACGAGCACGAGTGTCGCGACGATCTGCTCGAGGCGCGGCCAGCTGAAGAATCGACCGCTGAAGATCACCACGCCGATGATCGTCATCGCGAACCACACCGCCGTCTGAATCTCTGCCGACGTCACGCCGAGCCTCGCCATGTACTTCAGCGAGACGACGTACAAGGTGATGCCGACGACCCAGCCAAGCGCGGAGCGCCCGACGTCGGGCCACGACAGCTGCTCCGCTTGCCAGATCTTCGCGGCGTATACAAAGCCGAGCGAGTCAGCGAAGCCGGAAAGCACGATCAACACCAACACCAGCACTGAGTTCCAGGTCATTGGGGCACCGGGGAGCGAGGAATGCATGTAATGTATGCCAAAACGGGAGGACCCCCATGCACAAGTTGCTGCTGCCACTCGCCGTCGCGCTGCTGGGTGTCGCCGCTCATGCGCAGGCGCCGGAGACGAAGCCGACCTTGCAGGACTTCGCCTGGCTCGCCGGCCACTGGCGCATCGAGCAAGGCGATCGATTGGTCGACGAGCAGTGGATGGCGCCGGCAGGCGGACTGATGATGGGCATGGCGCGCAACGTCCAGGCCGGCAAGGTCCGCGAATACGAGTTCACGCTGCTGCGACAAGAGGCCAATGGCGACATCTTCTACGTCGCGAGCCCCTCGAAGCAGAGCGAAGCGCAGTTCAAGCTCACTTCGCTGCGCAATGGTGAGGCCGTGTTCGAGAACCCGGAGCACGACTTCCCCAAGAAGATCGTCTACGCGCGCCAGGCCGACGGCTCCCTGCTCGCGGCTATCGAAGGACCCGGACGCGACGGCAAGCCGCGTCGGGTCGAGTATCCCTTCAAGCGCGTCAAGCCATAGCGTCCTGTGTATACGGGTAGATCGGCGGCAATGTCGCCGACTGCCCTTGCACGCGCTCGGTCCAGCGTAGGAACGACGGCCGCGAAGCCAGGTCGAAATGTGCCTCGGCGGCGAGATGGCTGTACGCGAACACCGCGATGTCGGCGATCGAGTAGCTGTCGTTGGCGAGGAAGGGATGCTGGCTCAGATGCCGCTCGAGTGCATCCAACGCGCGCTCACCCGCGCCGCGCTTCGCAGCTGCCAAAGCCTCGTTGGCCTTCAACTTGCCGCTCAGTACCCAGAAGCGCAGCGTACCGATCGTCGGCTCGACGTAGTATTGCTCGAAGAACAACCACTGCATCACGCGCGCACGCGCCAGCCGCTCGGACGGCAGGTAGCCGGTGCCCTCTGCCAGGTAGCAAAGGATCGCGTTGGACTCGGCGATGTAGACGCCGGGCTGCGGCTCCAGCACCGGTATCGCGCCGACAGGGTTCTTCTCCAGGAACTCCGGCGTGCGCGATTCGCCCTGAAAAATCGCAACGGGCACGTGCTGGTACGGCTGGTCTAGGTGCTGCAGCAGCAGGCGAATCTTGAAGCCGTTCTGCGACGGCAGATAGTCGTACAGTTTCAGCATTGCAGCGCTCTCCCTTCTCTGGTGCCGCAAGTTTGCGCACAATCACGTGCCCAGGCACTCCGAAGCTTGCTATGGATTCCAGCCAACCTGCCCGCAAACGCAACGGCTTTCAAGAGCGCGTCTCGTCCGACCCGCAGGCGACCTTTCCTGCGGAGCGCGGCCGCTATCACCTCTACATCTCGCACGCTTGCCCGTATTCGGCGCGCGCCGTCCTCGCACGCTGCGTCAAGCAGCTCACCGACGTGGTGTCGATGTCGTCGCTCGATCCCGTGCGCGGACCGGACGGCTGGGTGTTCGCCGCTGGCGAGTACGCGGATCCGTTGAACGGTTTCCGCAGGCTGCGCGAGGCCTACGAGGCCACCGATGCGAACTACGAAGGACGCGTCAGCGTTCCCGTGCTGTGGGATCGCAAGACCCGGCGCATCGTGTCCACCGAGTCCGGCGACATCATGAGAATGTTCGGCTCAGAGTGGGACGCCGTCGGCGGTGCCGCGAGCGTGTCGCTCTACCCCGCGCCTCTGCGGGCCGAGATCGATACGCTGAATCAATGGATCGCCAAGCGCGTCAACGATGGGGTCTACGACGTAGGCACAGCGACGTCACAGCTGGTGTACGAGCGCGCGCATCGTAGACTCCTCGAAGCGCTCGATGAGCTGGAGCAGCGTCTTGGCCACAGCAGTTTTCTGTTCGGCGACGAGCCTGTCGAAAGCGACTGGCGATTGTTCCCGACACTCGTGCGCTTCGACGCCGTGTACTCGCGACTGTTCAAATGCACACGGCAGCTCGCCGAGATGCCAAACCTTTGGAAGTATGCGCGCGAGCTGTATCGCCGACCTGGCATCGCGGCGACTGTGCGCCACGACGAGATTCTGCGTCACTACTACCGATCGTTCCCGGCACTGAACCCACACGGCATCGTGCCGCTGCTCGATCCCCCCGATTTTTCCCGCACCGCCTGAGTCGGAACAAGCAGCCGCGGCCTTCGTTCGATTTCCATTCGACGAGGAGACCCGCGATGACCGACGAAGCACAGTTGACCGCGAAACTCTGGAAAGCGCTGAAATCCGACATGACGGTAATGCTCGGACTGAGCGGCGTAGAAGAAGGCCACAGCCAGCCGATGACTGCACAGATCGAGGACGAGTCCGAGCGAGGTGGACCGATCTGGTTCTTCACAGCGACCGACACCGACCTGGTGAAGGCGATGGGCGGGCGCCATCGCTCGGTCTTGCACTTCGCCTCGAAGGGCCACGAAGTGTTCGCATCTCTGCACGGCGAGCTCGTGCGCGACAACGATCGCGCGACCATCGACCGCCTGTGGAATCGCTTCGTGGCTGCCTGGTTCGAGGGTGGCAAGGACGATCCGCGATTACAGCTGCTGCGCTTCGAGCCCGAGCAGGGTCAAGTCTGGCTCAACGAGCACAGCTTGGTCGCCGGCGTGAAGCTGCTGCTGGGTCGCGATCCGAAGGCCGAATACCAGGACAAGACCGGCCAGGTGCGCTTGCCGCACTGAAGGAATGATCGATAAAAAAGGCCGGCGCGGTCGCCCGCGCCGGCCTGATCGCCCCGAAACTAGTTACGCAGCGCCAGCTCGTTCTTGACGCTCTTCACGCCTTCGACTTCCTGAGCAACCTGCGTTGCGCGGCTACGCGCTTCGCTGGTATCGACAAAGCCGCTCAGCTGCACGACGCCCTTGAACGTCTCGACCGTGATCTGGTGCGCCTTGGTCGTCGGATCGGCGACCAACGCAGCCTTCACCTTGCCGGTGATCACGCTATCGTCGACAACACGGCCGGCATTGGCAGCGGTTTCCTCAGCCGGACCAGCAGCCTTCTCGTCGTTCATGCTGCAAGCCGCCGCAGCGGCGCCCATCATCGCGACCAATATCCAACGTGCAATGTATTTCATAGTGACGGTGTCTCCTCGGTGACTGCCTCATAAAGAGCGCAGCGGCGTCCTAAGTTCCACCACTGCATCGCACGTCGCGGCCGGTTTGCAAAAGCTGCCCGCGTGGAACGAGCGCAGGATTCAATCGTTGAAATAGTTCCAGCCGATCGAGGAGAAATGTCATGCCACGCGGCGACAAGTCGAAGTACACGGACAAGCAGAAGCGAAAGGCCCGTCACATCGAAGAGGGCTATGAAGCGCGTGGCTTGTCGGAGAAAGAGGCCGAGCGGCGTGCGTGGGCCACCGTCAACAAGGAGACCGGCGGCGGCAACAAGAGCGGCTCGGGCCGCGGTGTTCCGGATACGAACGTCTCTGCACGCAAAGGCGGACGCATCGGCGGCAGGAAAGCGGCTTCGCGCCCGGCTGCGGCGCGCTCTGCGTCTGCACGCAAGGCAGCGGCGACTCGTAAACGTCACGAGCAGCACGCCAGCCGCTAGAAATCGGGCTGGTTTATCTCATCGTCGGCATGACGAAGTCCGACCCGCCGCGCAGCGCGGTCGGCCAACGCGACGTGACCGTCTTGAGCCGCGTGTAGAAGCGCACGCCTTCCGGCCCGTGGATTTGCAGATCGCCGAACAGCGAGCGCTTCCAGCCGCCGAAGCTGTGGAATGCCATCGGCACCGGAATCGGCACGTTCACGCCGACCATCCCGACTTGCACGTGATGACAGAAGGCTCGCGCGGCGTCGCCGTCGCGCGTGAAAATCGCGGTGCCGTTGCCGAACTCGTGCTCGTTGACGAGACGCAACGCGGCCTGGAGATCCGGCACTCGCACGACGACGAGCACCGGGCCGAAGATCTCCTCGCGATAGATCCGCATCTTCGGCTCGACGCGATCGAACAGCGTCGCTCCGAGATAGAAACCGTCCGCGTGACCCGCGACTTGCAGCCCGCGACCGTCGACGACGAGCGTGGCGCCCTCCTTCACTCCGACCTCGATATAGTCGCGGACCCGCTGCAAATGCTCACGTGTCACGAGCGGACCCATCTCGACGTCTGCTGTCGTACCCGGCCCAACCTTGAGCGCTGCGATCATCGGCCGCAGCTCGGCGATGAGCCGATCGCCGGCATCGCCGACAGCGATGGCGACGGAGATCGCCATGCACCGCTCACCCGCCGAACCATACGCCGCGCCCATCAATGCCTGCGCGGCAAGCTTCGTATCCGCATCGGGCATCACGACCATGTGATTCTTCGCGCCGCCGAGAGCCTGCACTCGCTTGCCCGCGCGTGCTGCAGTCTCGTAGACGTGCCGCGCCACCGGCGTCGAGCCGACGAAGCTGACGGCGGCCACATCGCCATCAGTCAGCAGCGTGTCGACTGCCTCGCGGTCGCCATTCACGACGTTGAAGACGCCCGGCGGCAACCCCGCTTCCATCAGCAGCGCGGCGAGCCGCAGACCGCAGGAAGGATCCTTCTCCGAAGGTTTCAGCACGAATGTGTTGCCGCAGGCGATTGCGACCGGAAACATCCACAGCGGTACCATCGCCGGGAAATTGAACGGCGTGATGCCAGCGCACACGCCGAGCGGCTGCCTCAGCGACCAGCAATCGACACCGCTGCCGACGTTGTCCGAAAACTCGCCCTTGAGCAGATGCGGAATCCCGCACGCGAACTCGACCACTTCGATCCCGCGCGTGACTTCGCCGCGTGCATCGGCGAGCACCTTGCCGTGTTCGCTCGTGATGAGCGCCGCAAGGTCATCGATGTGCGCGTCGAGCAGCGCCTTGAAGCGGAACAGCACACGTGCGCGCTGCAGCGGTGGGGTTTCGGCCCACGCCGGCAAGGCAGTTCGCGCAGCTTGAATTGCAGTCCGCGTCTCATCCTGTGAAGCGAAACTGACGCTCGCAGTCGAGCGGCCGACTGCAGGGTCGAACACCGGTCCGGCCCGACCGGATACTCCGGCGCGCAGCCGTCCGTCGATGAAATGACCGAGTTGTGCGCTCATCGCCTGACTTTATCACGACGGGCTTTGCGCCTGCGGGCGTCCGGGCAGTCGCTTCAACGCATAGCCCAGGCCGCCGACTCTGAACCAGCGATAGCCGTACTCTTCGAGCGCGATCCGATGCGCGCTGTCCTCCTGCGCGCGGCTCTCATTCTCCGCCAGCAGATTCGTCAACAGGTCGCCGCCCTCGCCTTTCATGCGCAGCACGATCTCCAGCGGCTGGCGCGAGAAGTTGTGGAGCAGCACGACGCGATTGCCGCGCCACTCGTACTGCAAGCCGAGCACGCTCTTGTGGCCCGTCGGCAGGATCGAGCACTCGCCCCAGCCGATCTCCGGCGTCTCCTTGCGCTGGCGAATCATGCGCACCAGCCAATTGAGGAACGACTGCGGATCGCGGCGCTGCTTCTCGACGTTGACTTGCTCGCAGCCATAGACACCTTCGGTGATGACCGGATTCGGCAGCCCGCGATTCGACAGTGAGAACCCCGCATTGTGCTCGCCGCTCCACTGCATCGGCGTGCGCGCGGCTTCCCGCTCGGGCAGCGCAAGGTTCTCGCCCATCCCGATCTCGTCGCCATAGCGAATCACCGGCGTGCCGGGCAGCGCGAACAGCATGCTGTAGGCGAGCTCCATGTTGCGGCGGTCGCCGAGCATCGGCGCCAGGCGGCGGCGGATGCCACGGTGGTACAACTGCATCTTCGGCTCGGGACCGAAGCGCTCGAAAACGATCTGCCGCTGACGCTCGCTCAGCCGTCCGAGATCGAGCTCGTCGTGATTGCGCAGGAACTGTGCCCACTGACACGTGTTGGGGATCTCCAAAGTCCGGCGCAGCGCGTCCGCGAGCGGCCGCACGTCTTCCGAGGCCAGTGCGTAGAACAAGTGCTGGTTGACGAAGAAGTTGAACATCATCTGGATGCCTTCGCCGTTGTCGCCGAAGTACCGCATGGTGTCCCGCGGCAGCACGTTCGCCTCGCCGAGCAGAATCGCATCGCGCGAGCGCCATTGCAGAAAACGCCGCATCTCCTGCAGCCAGTCGAAGTGCAGCTTCGGCTGCTTGCCGTTCGTCAGCGGCGAGCCCTGAATGATGAAAGGCACGGCATCGACGCGAAACCCGGCGACGCCGAGCTCCAGCCAGTAACCCATGATGCGCATGATCTCGGCGCGCACGTCGGGATTTTCCATGTTGAGATCGGGCTGGAAGTCGTAGAACACGTGGTAGAAGTATTCGCGCGCCAGCTTGTCGTACGTCCACACGGATTTCTGCACGCCCGGGAACACCATGCCCTTGTTCCAGCCTGGCGGGCGCTTCTTCGACCAGATGTACCAGTCGCGCAGCGGCGATTGCCGATCGCGCCGTGCCGCCTGGAACCACGGGTGCTTGTCGGAAGTGTGATTGACGACCAGGTCGATGATCACGCCGATACCGCGCTTGTTCGCCTGGTTCATGAACTCGACGAACTCGCCGCTCGAGCCGTGGCGCGGATCGACGCCGTAGAAATCGGCGATGTCGTAGCCATTGTCGCGGTTCGGCGAAGGCTGGAACGGCGCGAGCCAGATCGTGTCGACGCCGAGCGAGTCCAGATAGTCCAGGCGCTGCATCAAACCGTGGAAATCGCCGCAGCCATCGCCGTTTCCATCCATGAACGTTTCGAGGTCGAGGCTGTAGACGACCGAGTTCTTGTACCAAAGGTCTGTGATCATTGCCTCGCAACGCCTCTGAACGGCCGCTTGTTGCGCTCCTACATTCGGTAGGGGAACAGCGGTGCGCTGCGCTTCGTATAGTAAGAATGGCAATACTCTGGATGATCGCCGGCGCAGTGATCGCAATGCTCGCCTTCATGCTGACGCATCGGCGTCTTACTCCTTATCTACATTTGCAGCTCGAAGAGCTGCCGGCGCTGTGCGATGGCATGCAGTCGCTGGCAGTCCTGACCGGCGGCGCAGTGCACGAAGGCAATCGCTGTGCGGTGCTGCAAAACGGCGCGCTGTTCCCCGCGATGCTCGCGGACATCGAAGCGGCGCGTCACACGATACATCTGGAAACCTTCGTGTGGACCGCAGGAGAAGTCGAGCGGCAATTCGTCGACGCGCTCTGCGCCAAGGCTCGCGCAGGCGTCAAGGTTCGCCTGCTCATCGATGCCCTCGGCGGATCCGGAGCGACTCGCTCGCGACTTCAGCAGCTCCGCGACGCCGGCGTCGAGCTGAATGAGTACTGTCGTCCGGCGTGGTGGAACCTGCGGCGTTTCAACCATCGCACGCACCGCAAGCTCATGATCGTCGACGGCGCGCTCGGCTACACGTTCGGTCATGGTATTGCGGACCAGTGGCTGGGCGATGGCGAAGATGAGGAGCACTGGCGCGACACGGCCGTGCGCCTGGAAGGGCCGGTGGCGAGCGCGCTGCAGTCGGTGTTCATGGAGAACTGGATCGAGGAAACGAACTGCGTTCCCGCCGGCGAGGGTTGCTATCCCGGGCCGGAGCGCAAAGGCGACGTCGCTGCACACGTCGTCAGCAGCGCGTCGGAGGAAGTCGGCTCAAAGGTCGCCTTGCTATACACGGTGGCGATCGCATCGGCACGCAAGGAAGTCATCATCCAGAACCCTTACTTCGCGCCCGACGATGGCGTGTGCGAGCTGTTCGCAAAGATGGTCAAGCGCGGCGTCGCCGTGCATTTGATGGTTCCCGGCCGAAAAACCGACAGCCCGTTCGTGCGCGTGGCCGGCTCGTATCTGTATCAATCTCTGCTCGAAACCGGCGTCCGCGTGTACGAGTTCGAGCCCACGCTGCCGCACCAGAAGATCGTCATCGTCGACCGGATCTGGTCGCACGTCGGCTCGACCAACTTCGACGCCCGCTCTCTGGCGCTCAACGAGGAAGTCGGCGTGGGGATTTACGACCAGCGAATTGCCGAAGAACTGCGGCAAGCCTTCGAAGCCGACTTGAAACGCAGCTCCGAGCTGCGATTGGAACGCTGGCGCCGCCGGCCGCTACTGGAACGCGGCTACAGCTGGCTTGCCTATCAACTGCACTCTCAGTTGTAGCGAACCGACGGGTTGCCGGGCTGCTGCGGCTGCGGTCCAGGACTGCGCGAAGCGACGTGCAAGGATTGCAACGCTTCCTTGGCGCGCAGCCATTCGCAGAACACGTCGATGCCAGTGCCGCGGCGGCTTGAGATGCCGAGCACCGGCGCATCGCAGCCGATCGTGCGCAGATTTCTGTGCAGTCGCAGGTCGTCGAACTGGGGAGCACCGGCGAGCAAGTCCGTCTTCGTCAGCAACACCAGGTCGGCAGCGCGGAACAGAGCAGGCTCGCGTTGCGGCCGATCGTCGCCGTCCGGGACGGATAGCAGCGCGACGTTGTGATGCTGGCCGAGACTCAGGCTCGCCGGACAAGTGAGATTGCCGTCGCTTTCCATGAACAACAGATCGAGCTCCGGCGTGACGATGTCGCGCAGTGCGCGGGTCAGCATGTGTGCATCGAGATGCCGTGCGGTGCCCGTCATCACCTGGATCGTGGGCACGCCCAACGCACGCAATCTGCGAACGTCCTCGTCGGCTGCCAGATCGCTGGCCACGACTGCGATTCGATAGTCGCGGATCAACGTCGGGATCGTGGACTCGAGCAGGGAAGTCTTGCCGGCGCGCGGCGTGGAGATCAGATTGATGGCGGTGACGCCGTACAGGTCGAGGTAGTCGCGATTGCGCCGTGCGACCCGATCGTTGCGGACCAGCGCGCTGCCGAGCGCAGCCAGTACCTCGCGACTCTGCTCATCGGTTGCCTGGCCCGCGGTGCTCGCCAGGTCGAGGTTGCAGAGCTCGCACATGACCGCACTCCTTCTTTCCTTGTTATTCGCCATCTGTAGCGTCATCCAATGGGCGGGCACTAGTACTGGTACGTATACGTAGAATAGCTTGCCCTTGGATGCGTGTTGGTCCGGCCACTGCTGAATGCATCTAGGTCTTTGGACCTAGACGGGTGTAAGCGGTCTCGACACCGTTGCTTGCACAACGGTGCCGACGC
>Ga0075431_100003030_pt1 | contig 16252 bp, 14 predicted proteins | sample RhiMetdeltSRZDD5_FD_75297 | JGI IMG/M metagenome (GOLD analysis project Ga0075431, IMG submission 75297) | Populus rhizosphere microbial communities from Tennessee, USA - Rhizosphere MetaG P. deltoides SRZDD5 | ecosystem: Host-associated > Plants > Roots > Rhizosphere > Soil | place: USA... | reverse complement strand
CCAGTGCGACCGCCGGCTGCGGATCCCCACCACCACCGTGAGGCCGACCACGACGGCCGCCGAGATCCAGCGAGCCGCCGAGGCCTCGCGCAGCAGCCAGTACCCGGTGGGGTTCAGCTGGCCGAGCAGCGGCGGAAGGCCGAGCACGTGGGCCAGCTCGTTCCCCGCCGACCGGAGGCCCACCGAGGGCCGGCTGTCGTGCCGGGTGAACCGCACCAGCGCGGTCAGGTTCCCCTGGACGCTGAACACCTGCTGGACCAGGACCGGCGACCACAGCACCGCCGCGAGAGCCGCGGACCACGCGCACCGGCGCACGAGGCCGGGTTCCGCGGGCTGGCCACGCCGGCGCCGCACCTCCCGGCCGACGACCATCGCTCCCACCACCACCGTCGTCACCAGGAGCGCAGGCACGGACGACAGGTGCTGCTGGGCGGCGAACGACACCACCACCGTGGCCAGCGGCAGTAGCCGCAGGTCGCCGCAGAGCAGGCACCACATCAGCACCATCGAGCACAGCACGGGGTAGCCGGCGATGCTCGAGCTCACGGGGTGCATCAGCGACGCCGCGCCGGTGGTGAAGGTGATCGTCCCCAGGATCACCGCGCCGAGCACGCCTCCCTGCGGCCCGAGCTGGCGGAAGATGGCCCACGCCGAGAGCAGGACGCACCCGCCGGTGATGAGCAGCGACACCAGCAGCATCCCGTAGACGGGACCGAGAGCCCGGACCGGCAGGGCCAGCAGGTAGAAGTGGAGCGGCCCGGGGTGGCTGACGTTGGGTACGTCGCCGACGTAGAGGTAGGACGTCGACGGCTGACCCATCACCGGTGTCCGGGCCGTCCCGACGTCGAGGGCGCGCAGCGCCATCAGCGCCGGGTCGCCCGAGGGCGTCCAATCCGGCGCGATCTGGACGAAGGCGATGACCGGCATCAACAGCAACGCGCCGGCGAGGGCGACGGCGCACCATCGGCCGCGGCGATCGAGGTCGCGCAGGCGGTGCACGGCCGCTGCCGGCGGCGCGGTGGGTTCGGGGGCGAGCGTCTCGGCCGGCGCCTCGGCCACCTTCATCGTCCACTCCCCCAGCACTGCCCGGCCATGGATCACGTCACGTTAGGTGATGCGCTGACCAGCCGCTGCGACGCCGACGGGCGGCCGCTCTCCCAGCCTTACGATGAGGCCATGGCGGGTTACCACCTGGCTCAGCTCAACATCGGCCGGCTCCGCGCTCCGCTGGACTCACCCCAGCTGGCGGGCTTCGTCGCCGGCCTCGACCCGATCAACGCCCTCGCCGACCGGTCACCCGGCTTCGTGTGGCGGCTCCAGACCGACGAGGGCAACGCCACCGGCATCCACGCCTTCCAGGATGAGCTGCTGCTGCTCAACATGAGCGTCTGGGAGTCGCCCGAGACGCTGCGCGCGTTCGTCTACCAGTCCGAGCACCGCGGCTTCCTGGCCCAGCGGCGCGAGTGGTTCGAGCGCCTGGCCGAGGCGATCCAGGTGCTCTGGTGGGTGCCGGCCGGCCACCTCCCCACGGTCGAGGAGGCCGTCGACCGGCTGGAGACCCTGCGCCGCGACGGACCCTCGCCGCAGGCCTTCACCTTCCGGGCCCTGTTCCCGCCGCCCTCGACCGGCGGGGACGGCGACGGCTCCGTCGACCAAGCGGAGCCAACGCCACTCACCTAGCGTGCCGGCATGGCTGCTCTCCCGATCGACAAGCCGGAGAACCTGAGCGTCGATCCCGACAAGCTCGACGAGCTCCGCACCCGTGTCCGCCGCGAGGTCGACGACGGGCTGCTGCCCTCCTGCCAGTTCGCGCTGGCCCGCCACGGCCAGCTGGTGGCCTTCGAGGCCTTCGGCGCGGCCGATCTCGACACCCGCTACACCATCTACTCGGCCACGAAGCCAGTGGTGGCCAGCGCGGTGTGGTTGCTGATCGCGGCGGGCGAGGTCGACGTCGAGCGGCGGGTCGCCGACTACGTCCCCGAGTTCGGGACCAACGGCAAGGACGTGATCACCGTCGAGCAGGTGCTGCTGCACACCAGCGGCTTCCCCCACGCTCCCCTCGGCCCGCCCCAGTGGTTCGGGCGCGACGACCGGCTCGCGCGGTTCGGTCGCTGGCGGCTGAACTGGGAGCCCGGCACGGCGTTCGAGTACCACGCCACGTCGGCCCACTGGGTGCTGGCCGAGCTGATCGAGCGGGTCGCGGGACAGGACTACCGGGACTTCGTCCACGAGCGGGTCACCGCGCCGCTCGGCCTCCCTCGCATCGTGGGCGTGCCCCTCGACGAGCAGGACGGCATCGCCGACCTGGAGCTCTGCGGCGAGCCCGCCACCCCCGATGAGCTGCAGGCGGTGTTCGGGGTGTCCGAGCTGCCGGTCACCGAGGTGACCGATGAGGCGCTGCTGCAGTTCAACCGGCCGGAGAACCGGGCCCTCGGGGTGCCGGGCGGCGGTGGCGTCGCGTCCGCCGCCACCCTGGCGCTCTTCTACCAGGCCCTGCTGCACAACCCGGCGAACCTGTGGGACCCCGAGCTGCTGGCCGACGTGACCGGACGGGTGCGCAACCGGTTCCCCGACCCGCTGATGGGCACGCCTGCCAACCGGGCCCTGGGTGTCGTCGTGGCCGGTGACGACGGCAAGGCGCGGCTGCGGGGCTTCGGCCACACCCAGTCGCCGCGGGCCTTCGGCCACAACGGCGCCGCCGGGCAGATCGCCTGGGCCGACCCCGAGTCGGGCCTGTCGTTCTGCTACCTGACCAACGGGAACGACGTCCACGTCATCCGCCAGGCCCGGCGATCCATCGGGCTGACCACCCGCGCCGCCGTCTGCGCGGGATGATGGCAGCGCCGCTGACCAGCTTGGGTCCGGGGGTGAAAGTCCGTAGATTGTTGTCCTGTCTACGTCAGGATCGACCGCTTGCCCAAGACCAAAGCACTTGCCAGATCGATCGGATGAGCAGGTCATCCGGACCAGCTCGATAGTGAAGAGGGAAATCATTGGCTATAGGTACCGTGAAGTTCTTCAATTCTGAGAAGGGTTTCGGCTTCATCTCTCGCGAAGAGGGTGACGACGTCTTCGTCCACTACTCCAACATCCAGGGCGACGGCTACAAGTCCCTCGACGAGGGCCAGCGCGTCGAGTTCGACGTGGGCCAGGGTCGCAAGGGCGAGGAAGCGCAGAACGTCCGTGTGATCTGACCGTCGGTCTCCTCGAGCAGATCTGGCGAACCGCCGGCACCGCGCCGGCGGTTCGTCGCGTTGGGTGGCCTCCCGGGGCCGCAGTGTGACGTCGAGGCCTCCCGCCGAGTCGAACGGGGGATGGCGATCGACAGCAGGCGACGAGCGGAGCAGGCCTACAGCTTCGTCGAGCGGCGGCTGGTCAACCCGGCCATGCGCTGGCTGCTGCAGGTCGGGCTGGCGCCGCGGGCCTTCGCCCTGCTGGAGACCACGGGTCGCCGGACCGGCCGGCCCCGCCTCACGCCGGTCGGCAACGGGCTCGAGGGCCACGTGTTCTGGCTGGTGGCCATGAAGGGCCCCCGGTCCAGCTACGTGCAGAACCTGCTCGCCAACCCCCGGGTGCGGGTCAAGGTCGGCCGCCAATGGCGGACCGGCAGCGCGACGCTGCTCCCGGGCGACGACTCCCTGCAGCGACGGCGGGCCCTCGACCGGGCCCACGGCCTGCTGGGCCGGATCGACGGCCTCATCTTCCGGGCCGCGGCGACCGAGACCTGCACCATCCGCATCGATCTCACCGATCGCTAGCCCGGGTGGCCCGCGACGCCCGACCGGTAGCGTCACCGGCGTGACGGTGCAGGTCGGGTTCCTCGGTGCCGGGCTCATCGCGACCTACCACGCGCAGTCGCTGCGGGCCTCGGGGGCCGACGTCCGCTGGGGTGGCGTCTTCGACCCCGACCGGGACCGGGCCGAGCGCTTCGCCGCGGCGAGCGGAGCGGCGCTGTGCAGGTCCGAGGACGAGGTGCTCGAACGCTGCGACGCCGTCTACGTCTGCACCTGGACCTCCGAGCACCCCCGCCTGGTCGAGGCGGCCGCCCGGCGGGGGCGGGCGGTGTTCTGCGAGAAGCCGCTGGCCATCGACCTGCCCCTCGCCCGCCGGATGACGGCCGCGGTCGAGGAGGCCGGCGTGATCAACCAGGTCGGCCTGGTCCTCCGCCACTCCCCCACGTTCGGGCTGGTGAAGGCCCTGGCGGCCGACCCGGCCTCCGGCCGACCCATGAGCATCGTGTTCCGGGACGACCAGTACCTGCCGGTCCAGGGGATGTACGGCTCGACCTGGCGGGGCGAGGTCGACAAGGCCGGTGCCGGCACGTTGCTGGAGCACTCCATCCACGATCTCGACGTGCTGGAGTGGATCCTCGGCCCGATCACCTCGGTGTCGGCCCGCTCGGCATCGTTCCACGGGATCGACGGCATCGAGGACTCGGTCGCGGTGGTCATGGCCTTCGCCAGCGGGGCCGTCGGGACCCTGGTCTCGGTGTGGCACGACGTGCTGGAGCGGCCCAGCCTCCGGCGGGTCGAGCTGCTGTGCGAGCGGGTGCACGTCACCCTGGAGAACGACTGGTGGGGTCCGGTCGAGTGGCTGGTCACGGGCAACGGGACGCCGACCCGGTTGGAGCGCGACGACCTGGTCGCGGAGGCCCGGCGCCGGGGTGCCACCCTGGGCAACCCGGACGCCGCCTTCGTCGAGGCGGTGGCGGCCGGCATGCCGGCCTGGCCCGGGTTCGGCGCTGCGCTGCGGGCCCACGTGGTGGTCGATGCCGTCTACCGCTCGGCCGCGGCCGGCGGTCTCCCCGTCGAGCCGGCGGCGCCCTGACACCCCCTGCGGGGTGTTCCGTGGCGGCAGCGCACGCGCGAGACTCACAGGCATGGGCAATGGGGGCGGCGGCGCACGGGCCAGCGACGCCGAGCGGCAGAAGGTCATCGAGCTGCTGCGGCACCACACCGGTGCCGGTCGCCTGACCCTCGACGAGTTCGCCGAGCGTGCCGGCGACGTCTACGCGTCCGTCACGCGCGACCAACTGGCGCAGGTCGTCGCCGACCTTCCCGAGGGCGTCCGCCCCGAGGTCGGCCCGGCAGCGGTGACGACCGGTGCGTCAGCCTCCGGACCGGCCCCCGGCCCCGTCACGGCGGCCGAGGGCCGACCGGAGGTCCGGCGACGCCAACGGTTCGTCGCGATCATGAGCGGATCCGAGGCCCGGGGCACCTGGCGGGCTCCTGCCGAGATGACCGCCTTCGCCTTCTGGGGCGGCGTGCTCATCGACCTGCGGAACGCGCTCATCGAGTCCCCCGTGGTGGACATCCGGGCCTGGGCGATCATGGGCGGCGTCGACATCGTCGTGCCTCCCGGCATCCCCGTGGAGATGGACGGCCTGGTGCTGATGGGCGGGAGCTCCAACCGGGTCCGGGACGAGCCGCCCATCGAAGGAGCGCCACTGGTGCGGGTCCACACCCGCGGGATGTGGGGCGGAGTGTCGGTGCGCAACCCCAAGCGGAAGCGGCTGCGCGACCGCAGCCGGCACGGGCGGGGCCACGTGCATGCCGACGTTCACCGGTTGGTGGAGGACGCGCTCGATGTCGCACGGGGCGCGGTCGACCGGGCGCTCACCCCGGGGTCGGTGAGCGACCAGATCCCCCCGATGCCGAAGACCGGGTCCCGGGCCCGGACGGTGCCGGCCGACCGCTCCGACGGGGCCGACGGCGTCGGCCGGGTCGACGGGGTCGGCCGGGTCGACGATCTCGACGCGTCGGCCAACGGCGCAGCGGCGACCGTCGCGCCCAACCTCAACCACCAGCACGCCGACGGCCACGACGGTTCGGCGGGCGCCGCGCCCGCCGCGCCCGCCCGGATCCCGGCGGGGACCCTCACCATCCTGGTCAGCGACATCGCCGGGTCCACCAGCATGACCGAGCGCTACGGCGACCAGGACTGGATCGAGATCCTGCAGACCCACAACTCGATCGTCCGCCAGCGGGTGGCCGACCACGGCGGGACCGAGGTCAAGGCCCAGGGCGACGGCTTCCTGATCGTCTTCCCCAGCGCGCGGGCCGCGGTCCTGGCCGCCATCGCCGTCCAAGAGGCCATGGCCGACTACCGCCGCGACCATCCCGAGGTGCCGATCGATCTGCGCCTGGGATTGCACACCGGCGAGGTGATCGCCACCGACGACGACGTGTTCGGCCACAACGTCGTGGTGGCCAGCCGCATCGCCGACGAGGCCGACCCGGGCGAGATCGTGGTCTCCAGCCTGACCCGCGACCTCACCGCGTCAGCGAGCGACCTCAGCTTCGACCCCGGCATCGACGTCGAGCTCAAGGGCATCTCCCAGCCCTGGCGGGTCCACCGGGTCCTCTGGAAGTAGCCGGCGCGGGTCAGGTCGACGGGTCGAGGTCGACGGTCCCGCCGCAGCGCCACCAGCGCGAGCCGTCGGGGACCCGGTCCAGGAACCCTTCGTCGATCAGGTATCGGCCCAGCGTGGTGGTGTCGGGGTGCCACCGGGAGAGGAGGGCCTCGACCTCGTGGGCCGTGTAGGCGCGGCCGGGCTCGAAGTCCTGGGCCACCAGGTCGAGCAGCGGGAGGCGCCTCCCACGCTTGGCGGGCAGGCCCAGGAGGCGACCATCGCGGACCCAGGTGCGGTAGGCACGGGCCGCCTCGGCCTCGGAGTAGGAGCGGTCGCCGAGCACCCCGCCAATTCTGCCCCCGCTGCCGCCCTCTCCGCTCCCCCGCCGCGGGGCTGGCCGGGTCGCGAAGCCGAGGCAACCGGTCCCGGATCCGGGACCTATTGCCTCGGGTCAGCGCCTCAGAGGAGCTCGGCGGCGAGGGTGTCGAGCACCGGCAGCAGCGAGGCTTCGTCGAAGGCCAGGACCGACACGATGACCCGGTCGACACCCAGCTCCTCGTAGCGCTCCAGTGCGCCCCGGTCGACGGGCCGGAAGTAGGGGCTGATGCTGATGGTCAGGTCGTCGCGCTTGCGGCCTCGCTCGTCCAGGATCCGGTCGAGCCGGGTCAGCGCCTCGGGGACGTCCTCGGGCAGCCGGTTGAACCCGAACCAGCCCTGGCCCCGATCGACGGCCCGCCGCAGCGCCGCGTCGCTCTCCCCGCCGACGTGGATGGGCGGGTGCGGCTGCTGGACCGGCTTGGGGTAGAACCGGCACTCCCGCAGCTGGTAGAGCTGGCCGTCGTGGGCGGACACCTCGTCGGTCCACAGGGTCTTCATCACGTCGAGGTGCTCGTCGGCCCGCTGCCCGCGCCGCTCGAAGGGCATGTTTAGGACGTCGAACTCCTCGCGCAGCCAACCGATGCCCACGCCGAGCTCCACCCGGCCCCCGGAGAGCACGTCGAGGTCGGCGACCTGCTTGGCGGTGTAGACCGGGTTCCGCTGGGAGATGAGGCAGATGCCGGTCCCGAGGCGGAGGGTGTCGGTGACCGCCGCGAGGTAGGTCAGGGCGGTGAGGGGCTCGAGCAGCCCGGTGTCCCCGCCTCCCGGGAACCGGCCGTCCGGCGAGTACGGATAGCTGCTCGCGTACTCGTCGAACAGCACCACGTGCTCGGGGACCCACACCGATTCGAAGCCCCGGTCCTCCAGGGCCGGCCCCAGGGCCCGGACGAAGGCCGGGTTGGCGTTGAGCGTGGCCAGCGGAACGAATGCGCCCACCTTCATAGTGGGCGTGATCCTGCCAGCGGCAGTCGTCCGCTGGCCACTCCGGGCCCAGGAGCTCAGAGGCTCACGCCTCGCCTTCGGCGAGGATGGCGTACAGCTTGCGGCGGGCCTCGTTCAGGATCTCGAGGGCCCGGGCCCGCTGGTCGTCGTTGCCGGCCGAGCCGACCTCGTGCAGCGCACCCATCAGGCCGCCCGCCGCCATGCGGAAGTCGATGGCGGCGCTGATCTCGTCCTGGTCGGCGAACCGGGACCAGGGCGCGTTCGCTGCGGCCTGTGCGGCCTCGTCGCGGCCGGCGTCGGTCAGCGCGAAGCGCCGACGCCCTTCGCTCTGCTCGCTCGCGATCAGCCCCTCGTCCTCCAGCATCTGGAGGGTCGGGTAGACCGAACCGGGACTGGGGCGCCAGATCCCACCGGTGCGGGCATCGAGCTCCTGGATCATCTCGTAGCCGTGCATCGGCTTCTCGTTGAGCAGGGCGAGGACGGCGGCACGCACGTCACCGCGCCGGCCGCGGCTGCCGCGCCGGCCGCCGCGGCGTTGACCGCGGCCGCCGAAGGGCGGCGGGAACGGGGGTGGGCCCCAATAGCCATAGGCATGGCGTAGGCGTTCGGGACCGACCCGGTAGGTGAAGTCCTTCATGGTTGTGTCTCCTCGTTAGTCATAGATATTCAGGGATAGCTCAACGATATATCGGGAACTGTCGCACCGCAACCCCTCACTGCCGGACCGGCACGGCTGGTTCCGTCCCGAGGACTCGGTAGGCTCGAAATCCGAGTAGGTCGATCGACTTTCGGCCGATCCAGGAGCAGGCATGGCATCGATCGTTGGCTTCCCCGACCCGGTGGACGAGGTCTCGGCGCGGCTGGTGGCGGCAGGCGTCGTCGTGCTCGCCGTGGCGACCATCGCGCTCGACCAGCCGTGGCTCACGGCGGTCATCGCGTACGGGTTCGTGGCTCGGGTCCTCACGGGGCCGAGGCTGAGCCCGCTGGGCCTGCTGGTGACGCGGGCGGTACGACCCCGGCTGGACGTCCCACCCAAGCCGGTGCCCGGGCCGCCCAAGCGCTTCGCCCAGGCCATGGGGGCGGCTTTCTCGCTGACCGCAGCCGTGCTCGCGCTGGGCTTCGGCCTGGTCGGCCCGGCCTACGTCGTCCTGGGACTGCTGATCGTCGCGGCGACGCTGGAGGCGGTGTTCGCCTTCTGCCTCGGCTGCCGGATCTTCGCCCTGCTCATGCGGACCGGTGTCATCCCCCAGGAGGTCTGCGAGCGCTGCGTCGCCTGACGCCGCGCGCCGGCGGCGCCAGCAGAACCACTACAGCCGGGGGTCGACGGGCTCGCTCTCCAGGGCCAGCACACCGAAGACGCACTCGTGGACCCGATACAGCGGCTCGGCTGCCACGAACCGCTCCAGCGCCTCGATGCCGAGCGCGAACTCCCGCCCGGCCAGCGACCGCTTGTGGCCCAACCCGCGGTCCCGCAGCCGGGCGAGCTGCCCGGGCGTCGTGTACTCCGGGCCGTAGATGAGCCGCAGGTACTCCCGTCCCCGGCACTTGATGCCCGGCTGGACCAGGCGACCCTTCGGGCTTCGGGCCACGACGTCGCGGGGCTTGACCACCATGCCTTCGCCTCCGACGGCGGTCAGCTCCTCCCACCAGGCGACGGCGGCCGCCTCGGTCTCCGGGTCCTCCAGGTCGACCTCCACCGCCCGCGTGGGCCGGAACAGGTCGCCGTCCGCGGCCGCGAGGCGTTCGGCCAGCGCGAGGTGCCAAGGATGGGCCCGCAGTGCGTGGACCTCGCCCTCCGCCGCCACCAGCTGGAACGGCGCCACCGCCACGCCGTCCAGCCCCTCCACCGGCCAGCAGTAGCGGCGGTAGGCCTCGACGAACGCCCCCGCCATCGCCTGCCGCTCGGTCGCCCGCGCCGCCAGCTCCCCCGCCTCCGTCGCTGCGGCCCGCGTCGCCGAGAGCCCGTTCTCGTCCTCGGTCGCGGGTCCGGAAGGACCGGCTGCGAGGCGGGCGGTGGTCGCGGCCAGGATCTCGGCCTCCGCAGCCAGGCTCGCGGTGGCCGCGACGCCGGCCGCCGCGTACTGGCTGCGCAGCAGCTCCTCGGCCTTCAGCGACCAGGGCAGCAGCTCGGCGTCGAGGACGGCCCACCCTGACCCGAGCTCCTCCCAGAGGCCGGCCGTCGTGAACGCCGACCGGATGCGGTCGAGCAGCGCCACCTCGAGCTCGGGCCGGGCGAAGAAGGGCCGGCCCGTGCGGGTGACCACCACCCCGCCCGAGGGAGCGTCGATCCCGAACCGGGCCGCCGCGACCTCGGGATCGCGGCACACCACCACCACGGCCCGCGACCCCATGTGCTTCTCCTCGCCGATGACGTGGCGCACGCCGTCGGCGCGGTACTGGGCGAAGGCCTCGGCCGGGTGCTCCAACAGCCCCTCCCGGCGGCTGGTGGGCGGCGGGGCCATGGTGGGCGGCAGGTACACCAGCCAGCGGGGGTCGACCGCGAACCGGCTCATCACCTCCAGCGCGGCCGTCGCGTTCTCGGCCCGGATGGTCACCGACCCCGTGAGGCGGGCCTCGACGATGCGCTTGCCGAGCACGTCGTCCACGTCCAGCAGGTCGTACGGCCGCGTGTCGGCCCCGACTGTCGCGCCCGCCACGCCAGCGTGCGCCGTGGCCCGGTGCCCCGCCGGGCCCTCGCCGGCGACCGCGCCCGGCTCGTCGCCCCCCGGCTCCTCGGCCAGGGGCCGCCGAGGTTCGTAGTGGACGCCCGTGGCGGGCACGGACACCAGCTCCCGTTCCGGCCACCGCAGGGCGGTGAGCCGGCCACCGAACACGCAGCCGGTGTCGAGGCAGATGGTGTTGTTGACCCAGGTCGCCTCCCGGGCCGGCGTGTGCCCGTAGACGACCGCGCTCCGGCCCCGGTAGTCGCGGGCCCAGGGATAGCGGACGGGCAGGCCGAACTCGTCGGTCTCGCCGGTCGTGTCCCCGTAGAGGGCGAACGCGCGCACCGCACCCGAGGACCGGTTGTGCATGGCCTCCGGCAGCCCCGCGTGGGCCACCACCAGCGAACCGCCGTCCAGCACGGCGTGGCTGACCAGCCCGTCGATGAACCGCTCGACCCGCTGCCGGAACTCGGGCGGCTCGGCGCCGAGCTGCGCGAGCGACTCGGCCAGCCCGTGGCTGACCTGCACGTTGTGGCCCTTCAGGGCCCGCTGCAGCTTCTGCTCGTGGTTCCCGGGGATGCACAGGGCGACGCCGGCGTCGACCATGTGCATCGCCAGCCGCAGCACGGCCGGCGTCGCCGGGCCCCGGTCGACCAGGTCGCCGAGGAACACCGCCATCCGGCCGTCGGGATGGCGGGCGTCGCTGCCGTCGGCGTCCACCGTCCACCCCAGCTCGCGCAGCAGGCCGACCAGCTCGGTGTGGCAGCCATGGACGTCGCCGATGATGTCGAAGGGCCCGGTGAGGTGACGCTGATCGGTCCACAGCCGCTCCCGGGCGATGACCGCACTCTCGATCTGCTCCGGGCCGGCGAGCACGAACACCCGCCGGAAGCCCTCCTTGGAGAGCCGGCCGACGGACCGGCGCAGGGCGGCGTGCTGGTTCCGGACCACGTGGGCCCCGAAGTTGCGGTCGGGCCGGTCGAGGTTCCTTTCCCGGCACAGGGCAGGCGGCACATCCAGCACGATGGCCACCGGCAGGACGTGGTGGCGGCGGGCCAGCTCGACCAGCGGCTTGCGGTCCTCGGGTCGGACACTGGTGGCGTCGACCACCGTCAGCCGGCCGCCCTCCAGCCGCTTGGCGGCGATGGTGTGGAGCACCTCGAACGCCGCCCGGGTCGCCGTCTGGTCGTTCTCGTCGTCGCTGACCAGCGCCCGGCAGAGGTCCGAGGAGATCACCTCGGTCGGCCGGAAGTGGGTGCGGGCGAAGGTGGACTTCCCCGACCCCGACACCCCGACCAGCACCACCAGGCACAGCTCGGGGATGCCCACGGGGGCGGTGCGGGCCCGCGGGGCGCCTTCGATGCTCACCGACGGAACACCGCCATCTGGGTGGGCGCCCCGCACTCGGGGTCCTCCGGGCCGATGGGCGAGACGGCGACCTGGTAGCCGTGGCGCCCGGCCACGCCGGTGGCCCACTGCGTGAACTCGGCCCGGGTCCACTCGAAGCGGTGGTCGCGGTGGCGGAGCTGGCCGGCCGGCAGCCACTCGAAGAGCCGGTTGTACTCGACGTTCGGCGTCGTCACGACGACCGTCGCGGGATGGGCCTCGCCGAACAGGGCCCGCTCGAAAGCGCTGAGCCGGGGAGGGTCGATGTGCTCGACGACCTCCACGGCGGTCGCGGCATCGAGGCCCTGGAGCCGCTGGTCCCGGTAGGTCAGCGCGCCGTGGAGCAGCTCGACCCGCTCGCGCTGCCGGGGCGACAGCTGGTCGAGCCGCAGGCCGCGGGCGGCGGTCTCCAGGGCCCGCCAGGCCACGTCGACCCCGGTCACCCGCTCGACCCACGGCTCGCGCAGCAGGGCCTTGACCAGCCGCCCGGGCCCGCATCCCAGGTCGGCGATGGTGCGGGCGCCGGCCTCCCGGAGCGCGGCGACCACCGCCGCGATGCGCTGGTCGGCGAGCCGCAGGGGCTGCTCCACGGTGGCCTCCGCGGCGTCCGCCGTCTCCAGGGCGGCGTCGGGGTCGTCCGTGGTCCCGTCGGCCTCGACCAGGCGGCTGAGCGCCTCGTGGGTGAGGCGGCGGTCGTGGCGCAGGTAGCGGCGGGTGATCAGCTCGCGCTCGGGGTGCGCCGCGAGCCACTCACCGCCCCGCCGGAGCAGCTTGTCCACCTCGGCCGGGCCCACCCAGTAGTGCTTGTCGTCGTCGAACACCGGCAGCAGGACCGACAGGTGCTCCAGGAGGTCCCGCACCCGGACCATGCCCTGGATACGGAGGTCCACGTAGCGGCTGTCGCCCCAGGCGGGGAAGGCCGGGTCGAGCGCGAGGGTCCGCACCTCGAGCTCGTAGCCCAACGGCCGCAGCAGCCGGTCCACCACGTCTTGCCCACCGTGGCAGGGCACGACCGGCAGGTGGGCCTCCAGCGGTAGGGGCCGCGCGGCCAGGTCGGGCCGCTCCTTGCTCCGGCCCGACAGTGCCGTGCCGAAGACCTTGGCCAGCGCGACCGACAGGAACGACGAGGCCGCGTAGGGCCGGTCGTTGACGTACTGCGCCAGCGACAGCCCGCCGCCCTGCGGCCCCCGCTTGCGCCCCCGCACCAGCTGGACCGCATCGACGTCCACGACCAGCGCCGCCGTGCAGCGGGCCTCAGTGGCCTCGGGATAGCACACCCGCGCGGTCCCGAAGGACAGCTCCTTGGCATGGAGCCGGGCCGGGTTCTTGTGCAGCAGGAAGCCGAGGTCGGTCGCCGGCGGCGTCGTGGAGGTGATGGTGAGCAGCAGAGGACGCAAACTACTGGTGCCCGTGACCACGCTCGCCGTGGTTTCGAGGTCCCGAGCCGCGCGGGCCCCCGCTGGGCGGACCCTTACCGCTGGTACTACATTCGCCCCGCGTGGGGAAGGCCGGGGCGGAGGCGCCCGCGGGGACGGCAACCATAGGCGCCACCGACGTGACCCCGGTCGACGGCGCCAACGGTGAAGCCGGCGGAACGACCGGGCGGTCCGGCGGGCGCGTCGGCCGCCGTCTGCGGGACCTGCGCCAGCTCCGGCCGTCGGGCCTCCTCGACCACCCCGACCGGGTCGCGCTCGGCGTCACGTTGGCCCCGCTGGTCGTCGCCGTGCTCGTGCTGCTAGTGACGGTGCGCGGCCGCTACTTCCCCTACAGCGACAACGCCCTCATCGAGCTCCAGACGAGGGACGTGGGCCGCCACCCGGTGCTCATCGGCCTGTACTCCCGGTCCGACTGGGCCCATCCCGGTCCGATGCTCTTCTACCTGCTCGCCCCGTTCTACCGGCTGGTCGGCGGGTGGTCGATCGGCATGAACCTCGGCGCGCTGGCCATCAACGGCGCCAGCGTCGCCGGCATGGCGCTCATCGCCCGGCGTCGGGGCGGGACGCCGCTGATGCTGTGCACCCTGTTGGGCTGCGCCCTGGTCATGCGCACCATCGCCGCCGACGAGCTGCGCGACCCCTGGAACTGTTGGGTGACGACACTGCCCTACGGCCTGATGATCTTCCTCACCTGGTCCCTCATGGCCGGCGAGGCGTGGGCCCTCCCGGTGGCGACCGTCGTCGCGTCCTACCTGGCCCAGACCCACGTGGGCTTCGTGATCCAGGCCCTGCCCGTGCTCGCGTTGGGGGCGGGGTGGCTGATCGCGACCCGGCCGCGCGATCAGCGCCGGACGCTGATCCGGCCCGTGGGCCTGTCCGTCGCCCTGGGGGCCCTGCTCTGGTCCCCGGTCGTGATCGACATCCTGGTCTCGGCGCCGAGCAACCTCCGGCGGACCTTCCGCTACTTCCGACACACCGCGGAAGGACCCCACACGCTGGCCCAGAGCTGGCGGGTGGTCACCGGGCAGTTCACCCTCTCGCCGGAGTGGCTGACCGGCAAGAAGCCCTTGAGCTTCGGAGGGCAGTCGCCGTTCCTGTGGCACTCCCCGACACCCTGGCTCCTCGGATTCCTGGTGCTGGCCGTGGTGTCGCTGTGGCGGTCCGGTCGACCGGAGCCGCGGCGCCTGGTGATCCTGCTGGGCGCCACCTTCGCCATCAGCATCCTCGCGGTGATGCGCACCGTCGGCCTCGCCTCGGACTACCGGCTGCGCTGGACCTGGATCGTGGCGATGGTGGCCTTCGCCGCGGTGCTGTGGGCGGGCTGGCAGGCGATCGACCGCCGCTGGCCGCAGGTCGCGGCGAAGGCGCTGGTACCGGTGGCGCTGGCCGCGATCGTCGCCGTGACCAGCGTGAACGTCTACACGGCAGCCACGGCCGGGGTGCCGAAGGCCGCGCCGTCGGACATCCTCACCGACCTCACACCCGACGTGGTCGCCTTCCTCGATGCCCGCAGCGACGACGGGCACGCCAGCGCGGAGGACGGCCAGGTGATCGTGGACGACCCCTTCTCCCAGGCCGCCCAGATCGCCCGGGGCCTGTACCTCCAGCTCGAACGGCGCGGCATCGACGCCCGCGTGCTGCCCGGACGCCGCTGGCTCTACGGGGAGCGCCGGGTGGTCGACGAGGACCGCCCGATCCTCGCCCACCTCGTCCTGGCCCAGGACGAGGCCATCGACGGTCTGGCCGCTCCGCACCTCCGGCTGGTCGCCAGCTGGGCGTACCCCGAGCAGAGCTCCGCCGAGGCCCAGCAACGCCTGGGTGAGCTGCTGACCGATCTGGACGCCGGCCGGATCAGCCGCGCCGAGTTCGAGTCCCAGCAGGCCGAGCTGGACCTCGCACCCCCACCACCGATCGCCTCGGAGGTGGCCGTGTTCGAGGACGTCCGCGACGCGACCGGGTGACCGGGCATCCGTCGTGGCCTAGATTCGCCGCGATGAGCTGCGGGTCCAGGAGGGGATGAGGGATGCGGCTGCTCCGGATCGGTCCCAAGGGTGCCGAGCGGCCGGTGCTGCTGACCGCCGACGGGTCGTGGCGGGATCTGCGGCCGGTCACCGCCGAGATCGACGGCCGGTTCCTCGCGTCCGGCGGCCTCGAACGGGCCCGGGCCGCCGCCGAGACTGACGAGCTGCCCCACGTCGACGCGACGTCCGAGCGGGTCGGCCCGCCGCTGACCGGCATCGGCAAGATCATCGGCATCGGGCTCAACTACCGGGACCACGCCGCCGAGACCGGTGCGCCGATCCCGGCCGAGCCCGTCGTGTTCATGAAGGCGGCCAACTCGGTCGTCGGCCCGACCGACGACGTGCTCATCCCCCCGGACAGCCGGAAGACGGACTGGGAGGTCGAGCTGGCCGTGGTCATCGGTCGGACCGCCCGCTACCTCGACAGCCCGGAGGCGGCGGCGGGCGTCATCGCCGGCTACGCGATCAGCAACGACGTCTCCGAGCGCGAGTACCAGCTCGAGCGGAGCAGCGGCCAGTGGGACAAGGGCAAGTCCTGCGAGACCTTCAACCCCTTCGGCCCCTGGCTGGTCACGCCGGACGAGATCGGCGACCCGCAGGACCTGGCCCTGCAGCTGTGGGTCAACGGGCGGCTGCGCCAGGACAGCTCCACCGCCAACATGATCTTCGGCGTCCACCACCTGGTCTGGTACCTCAGCCAGTTCATGGTCCTCGACCCCGGCGACGTGGTGAACACCGGCACCCCGGCCGGGGTGGCCCAAGGGCAGCCCGACCAGCCCTACCTCCGCCCCGGTGACGTGCTGGAGGCGGCGATCGACGGCCTGGGGCAGCAGAACCAGACGTTGCGCCAGGCCGACCGCTCCGCCCCCACCGCGGCGGCCACCACCCCCGCCTCCTCGTCCTGACATCCCGGGGTTCCGACCGCGGCAGAGGGAACGCGCGGCCCGGCCCACGAACGGGTGTGCGAGAACTACCTGCCGATGCACCACATCGCCCGGGAAGCCGATCTGATCGAACGTTCTCTGGACCACGTTCGGGGGGTACGCGCGTCTACGGCGACCGAACGCGGTCGCC